>Ga0157380_10001563_pt1 | contig 15069 bp, 11 predicted proteins | sample S35metaG_FD_119757 | JGI IMG/M metagenome (GOLD analysis project Ga0157380, IMG submission 119757) | Switchgrass rhizosphere microbial communities from Kellogg Biological Station, Michigan, USA - S3-5 metaG | ecosystem: Host-associated > Plants > Roots > Rhizosphere > Soil | place: USA... | reverse complement strand
CGAGACGCTGTTCCGGCAGTTCACCCAGGCCGCCGACGAAGCCCGCGCGCTGATCGAGGCCAAGCTGCCGCTCCCGGCCTATGATCAGGCGATCGAGGCCAGCCACATCTTCAACACGCTGCAGGCGCGGGGCGTCATCTCGGTCGCCGAGCGCCAGGCCTATATCGGCCGCGTCCGCGAACTCGCGAAGGGCGCTTGCGCCGCCTGGATGGAGAAGAACGGGTGGGCGGCGTGATGGGCAAGTCACCCCGCCACCGTTCGGTTCGAGCAGCATCGAGCGAAGTCGAGATGCGTCCGTCGAGAACCCTTCTCGACTTCGTTCTCGACAAGCTCGAACTGCGCTCGAAGCGAACGGATATCTGTTTATGACCGATTTCCTCCTCGAACTCCTCTCGGAGGAAATCCCCGCCCGGATGCAGACCAGGGCCCGCGCCGATCTCGAACGCCTGTTCGCCGAGGAGATCGCCAAATCCGGTCTCAGGGCGCAGGCGATCGAAACCCATGCTACCCCGCGCCGTCTCGTCCTGATCGCGCGCGGACTGCCCGCCGAAACCGCCGCCGTCTCGGAAGAAGTGAAAGGCCCACGCGCCGGTGCCCCGCCGCAGGCGCTGGAGGGTTTCCTCCGCAAGACCGGCCTCGCCGCCGATCAGCTCGTCGAGCGCGATGGCGTCCTGTTCGCAGTGATCGACAAGCCCGGCCGCGCCACCGCGCAGGTGCTGGCAGAGGCGATCCCGGCGATCGTCCGCGCCTTCCCCTGGCCCAAGTCGATGCGCTGGGGCGACGCCTCGCTCTCGACCGCGAGCCTCAGATGGGTGCGCCCGCTGCAAGGCATCGTCGCGCTGCTCGGCGATGATGTGGTCGATTTCGAGATCGACGGCATCCGCTCGGGCGCTGCCACCGTTGGTCACCGCTTCCATCATCCCGGCGTCATCACCATCGGCAGCGCGCATGACTATGTCGAGAAGCTGCGCGCCTGCCACGTCATCGTCAGCCATGAGGAGCGCCAGCAGATCATCCGCGACGGCGCAGCGAAGGCGGCCGCCGCGGCGGGCCTCAGCGTCATCCCGGACGAAGGGCTGGTGCAGGAAAATGCCGGCCTCACCGAATATCCGGTGCCGCTGCTCGGTCACTTCGATCCCGCCTTCCTCGAAGTCCCGCGCGAGGTGATCCAGCTCACCATGCGCACCAACCAGAAATATTTCGCGGTTGTAGACGGGGAGGGGAGGCTTGCCCCCAATTTCATCTGCACCGCCAATATCGAGCCGACTGATGGCGGCGCGGCGATCGCAGCGGGCAACGCCAGGGTGCTGGCCGCGCGCCTGTCGGACGCCAAATTCTTCTGGGAACAGGATCTCAAGGTTCCGCTGGAAGAACAGGCGAAGAAACTCGCCGGAATCGTCTTCCACGAAAAGCTCGGCACCGTCGCCGACAAGGTTGATCGCGTCGCCAAACTGGCACGCTGGCTGGTGGAGGAAGGCATTATAAAGCCCTCCCCCCTTCAGGGGAGAGGGTTGGGAGAGGGGGCGTCGGGCGCCCTTTCCGCAGCGACAGATCAAGGCGCCCACCCCCTCACCCCGACCCTCTCCCCTGAAGGGGAGAGGGAGCGACTGGCCACCCTCGCCGAACAGGCCGCCCGCCTGTGCAAGGCCGATCTCGTCACCGGCATGGTCGGGGAATTCCCGGAGTTACAAGGGGTTATGGGCGGCTACTATGCCCGCGCCCAGGGCCTGCCGGATGAAGTCGCCGACGCGATCCGCGATCATTACAAGCCGGTCGGGCAGGGTGATGAGGTACCGACCGCGCCGGTGACGGTGGCGGTGTCGCTGGCGGATAAGCTGGATACGCTGGCATCATTTTGGGCAATTGGCGAGAAGCCGACTGGCTCAAAAGATCCATTTGCCCTTCGTCGAACAGCGATTGCCGTTGTAAATGTTGTCTTGGAAAACGAAGTTAGATTAGGCTTGATCCCAGTTCTGGACAGGGCCTGTTTAGCTGCGAAGCAAGATGCAGATGAAGCTCACTTCAGCGATCAGCGGAGGAAGGCAGAAGAAGCAACGGACCTTGGTGTCCAAGTCAGTGTTAAGATGGCGTTCGCTTTAACGCCAGCGACGGCCTTTGGAAGCTACGAAGGTTATTATAGCACCGTTGCGCAAGATCTCCTCGACTTCTTCGCCGACCGCCTCAAGGTTCAGCAACGCGAAGCCGGCGTCCGTCACGATCTGATCGATGCGGTGTTCGCGCTTGGTGGCGAGGATGATCTCGTCCGCCTGCTCGCCCGCGTGAAGGCGCTGCAGTCCTTTATCGCCAGCGATGACGGCGCCAATCTCCTCGTCGGCTACAAGCGCGCCGCCAATATCCTCAAGAAGGAGGGGTGGGATGAGGCTCAATCCTCCGCCGTCACCCCAGCGAAGGCTGGGGTCCATGTCTCTTCCGGCGAGGATACATCGCAAGAGGCAGCAGAGATGGACCCCAGCCTTCGCTGGGGTGACGGGGAAGGCAAGAAACCTCTGTCCTACACGCCCGAAAATGAGGAAGCTGCCCTTATCGCCGCGCTCGATGCGGCAGAGGAGCAAGCGGGAGCTGCGGTTGATGCCGAGGATTTCGAGGGGGCGATGGCGGCGCTTGCCCGGCTGCGCGCGCCGATCGATGCCTTTTTCGACAAGGTTACCGTCAACGATCCCGATCCGGTCAAGCGCGCCGCGCGTCTCGGCCTTCTCGCCCGCATCCGTAACGCCGTCCACACCGTCGCCGATTTTTCCCGGATCGAGGGCTGATCGGGCCGGGAAGACGCAATCGGGAAAATGCGCGACCCCCTAACTTTTCACTAACCTTTCGCCGTTCCTGCCACTCGGATTAACCAGCCAAACTTGATCCGGCTTGTGTTGCAGTGCAAAAGACGCGCGGGCTTCTCCTGGACAGGACAGCTGATTCGTCGCCGATCGATCAGGGTTTCCGAATAAGCGGGCCCGAGGTCAGGCGGGATAGGGACAAGGTATGCTCGGAATGACCCAGTATGTGTATCGTTTTGGCGGCGGCATCTCTGACGGCGGCAAAGGCGATAAGAACTTACTGGGGGGCAAGGGCGCCAATCTGGCCGAAATGGCCTCGATCGGTCTGCCGGTCCCCCCCGGCTTCACCATTTCGACCGAGATGTGCACCCGCTATTATGAGGAGGGCGCTCAGTTTCCTGATAGCCTGCGCGCTGAAGTCGCCAACGGCATCGCGCATATCGAGGGTGTGACCGGCAAAAGCTTCGGCTCGATCACCGATCCGTTGCTCGTCTCGGTCCGTTCCGGCGCGCGCGCTTCGATGCCGGGCATGATGGACACGGTTCTCAATCTCGGCCTCAATGACGAGACGGTGAAGGGCCTCGCCGCCACTTCCGGCGACGATCGCTTCGCGTGGGACAGCTATCGCCGCTTCATCCAGATGTATTCGGACGTCGTGCTCGAGCTTGATCACGGCGCGTTCGAGGAAGCGCTGGAGATCGCCAAGGAAGACAAGGGCTATCATCTCGATACCGAGCTTTCGGCCGTTGACTGGCAGGCACTGGTCGCCAAGTACAAGGCGCTGGTCGAGGAAATGTGGGGCAAGCCCTTTCCGCAGGATGTGCACGAGCAATTGTGGGGCGCGGTCGGCGCCGTGTTCGGCTCGTGGCAGTCGGAGCGTGCCAAGGTCTATCGCCGTCTCAACGACATTCCGGGCGATTGGGGCACGGCGGTCAACGTCCAGGCGATGGTGTTCGGCAATATGGGCGACACCTCCGCCACCGGCGTCGCCTTCACCCGCGATCCGTCCAAGGGCGACCGCGCTTATTATGGCGAGTTCCTGATCAACGCGCAGGGCGAGGATGTCGTCGCCGGTATCCGCACTCCGCAATATCTAACGAAGACCGCCCGCGAAGCCGCCGGCGCGAAGCCGCTCTCGATGGAAGAGGCGATGCCGGAGGTCTACACCCAGCTGGCCGAGGTGTTCGATCTGCTTGAACGCCATTATCGCGACATGCAGGACATCGAGTTCACCGTCGAGCGCGGCAAGCTCTGGATGCTTCAGACCCGTTCGGGCAAGCGCACCGCCAAGGCAGCGCTGAAGATCGCGGTCGATATGGCCAGCGAGGGATTGATTACCCAGGAAGAGGCGATCGCGCGGGTCGATCCGGCGGCGCTCGACCAGCTGCTCCATCCGACGCTCGATCCGAAGGCGAAGCGGGATGTGATCGCCAAGGGACTGCCCGCCTCGCCGGGCGCCGCGAGCGGTATCGCCGTATTTGACAGCGAGACCGCCGAGCATCGCACGGAGCTGGGCGATGCGGTCATCCTCGTCCGGATCGAGACCAGCCCGGAAGACATTCACGGCATGCACGCGGCCAAGGGCATCCTCACCGCGCGTGGCGGCATGACCAGCCACGCGGCCGTGGTCGCGCGCGGCATGGGCCGTCCCTGCGTGTCCGGCGTCGGCAGCCTCGCGATCGATGCCAAGGCGCGGTTGTTCCGGGTCGAAGGCCGCGAGGTGAAGGAAGGTGACATCATCACCATCGACGGCTCGACCGGCGAGGTGATGGTCGGCAAGGTCGATACCGTGGAGCCCGAGCTTGCCGGAGATTTCGGCACGCTGATGGAATGGGCGGATAAGGTCCGCCGCCTCAAGGTCCGCACCAACGCCGAAACGCCCAATGATTGCCGTGTCGCGCGCGCCTTCGGCGCCGAAGGCGTCGGCCTGTGCCGTACCGAGCATATGTTCTTCGATGACCAGCGGATCACCTGCGTGCGCCAGATGATCCTCGCGGAGGACGAGAAGGGCAGGCGTGCCGCGCTCGACAAGCTGCTGCCCGAGCAGCGCGGCGATTTCGTCCAGATCTTCGAGATCATGGCCGGGCTGCCGGTCACCATCCGCCTGCTCGATCCGCCGCTGCACGAATTCCTGCCGCATGAGGAAGAGGAGTTCGCTGAAGTCGCGGAGGCCGCCGGTGTCGGCATCGAAGCGCTCAAGCGCCGCGCCTCCGAACTGCACGAATTCAACCCGATGCTTGGCCATCTCGGCTGCCGTCTCGGTGTCACTTATCCCGAGATTTATGAAATGCAGGCCCGCGCCATTTTCGAAGCCGCCATCCAGGTTGCCGAGGATACGGGCGCCGCGCCGATCCCCGAGGTGATGGTCCCGCTCGTCGCGACGAAGCGCGAGCTTGAGCTGATGAAGGAGGTCATCGACAAGACCGCCGCCGCCGTGTTCGCCGAGAAGGGCCGCACGCTCGATTATCTCGTCGGCACGATGATCGAACTGCCGCGCGCGGCGCTCAAGGCAGGCGAGATCGCGGAGGCCGGCGCGTTCTTTTCGTTCGGCACCAACGATCTTACCCAGACCGCGCTCGGTGTCAGCCGCGACGACGCCGCGCGTTTCCTCGGAACCTATGTCGACAAAGGCATTTACGCCAAGGATCCGTTCGTCAGCTTGGACATCGAAGGCGTCGGCGAACTGATCGAAATCGCCGCAACGCGAGGGCGTAAAACCCGCCCCGATATCAAGCTCGGAATCTGCGGCGAGCATGGCGGCGATCCCGCCTCGATCGCCTTTTGCCACAGCATCGGACTCGATTATGTGTCCGCATCACCATATCGCGTGCCTATTGCGCGACTAGCTGCTGCTCAGGCTGCGTTGAACCGTTAAAAAACCGTTGGCGAAACGGTTAACTATTGTTAACACTTCCCCTCAGTTGGTTGAGGGGGAGTAAAAGGGGATGCGTATGCTGCGTGGGATCGCGCTCGGGGTTGTTTTGGCGACGACCTCGGCAGCGGCACAAGCTGCGACATATTTGGCGCAACTGACAGGCACGGTCACCTCGCAGATCGATCCCGGTTTCGATCCCAATATTTCCGTGGGCGACAAGGTCGTCATGACGGCGCGTTTCGATGACAGCCGGATTTTCGATGACGGAACATTGCGGGCGGCGACGGTATATGGCTTGCCGACCAGCGGCGCTCAATTCTGGAATGTAAAACTGAATGGTCTCACCTGGCAGACCAGCGACGATGAACTTGATGGACAGCCTTCGTTTTTTGTCTTGCCGGACCCCAAGGGCCACGAGCTGTCGATGCCCTATTTTGAATTGTTGCCCGGCGGCAAGGTTGGCTCCCCCCATTTCCTCCTGACGCGTATCAATACCGATCAGATCCCCAGATTCTATTCATCGGGCGGAGCGACTGGCCAGATTTTGCCTGGTGATTTCCTGTATGGGAACACCACCCAGACGCCGGGCTTCAACGTGACGTGGGACCTGGCCAATAGCAAGCTCAGCACGGTGCCTGAACCCTCGGTCTGGGCGCTGACGATCGTGGGCTTCGGGTTGGTGGGCGCGGCGAGCCGGAAGCGCTCGCGCATGCTGCGGACGATCAGCGCCTGATCAGCCGAAACTGGCGTGATGCTCCTTCACATGGCCGCGTGCCAGCATCGCGGCCTGATCCCGCCATGCCTCACCGGCGATGCGGCCGGGCTCCAGCCCTAGCCGGCCTTCCAGCGCGGCTTCGTCGGCACCATCGAGCCGGGCCAGCTCGCGGAAGCTGTGGATGCCGCACTCGTTGAGCCGAAGCTCGAGGTCATTGTTTATACCCCTGATCTCCGAAAGATTATCCCGCCGTCCGCTCGCCGCCGCGCCGACTGCGGCTGCCGTGCCGGCGCCGATCGGCGGAGCGTAGCGGTCCAGTTCGGCGATACGCTTGTTCGCCGCCTCGATGCGCGCCTCATTCTCACGGCGATAGAGCGCATGTGCGTCGCGCTCTTCATGATAGGCTCTCTTCCATCGGCCGGAACCGGATCGTGACGCCAGGCCCAGCAGCCATCCGAGCACGAGCACCAGACCGAGAATGACCCATTGGTTCGTCGTGAACATCACCATCGCAGCCTCCGGTCCCCCGGCGGTCAACGATGAGGGCTCAGACCTGTTCCGCCTCGCCCCGCATGAAGCGCCAGACATCTCCGGCTGACTCCTCCGGCACGAAGCGATAGCCATCGCTATCGAAGCCCTTGAGGTGCTCCGGATCGGTGACGTGGTGCTCGCATAGCCAACGACCCATCATGCCGCGTGCCCGCTTGGCGCCGAAACTGTTGAAATAAGGGCCGTCCGGCCCGTTCTCGCGGAAGTCGATCGTGATGATCCGGGCGCCTTGCGGTTGGGCGACCTCGACGGCGTGCCAATATTCCTTGCTGGCGAGATTGATGATCGTGCCGCTGCCCTCGATGGCCAGATCATGCGCCAGCGTGTCGCCGATCCGCGAGCCCCAGTGGTCGTACAGAGTCTTTTTGCGCCCCGGCGCCCATTTCGTGCCCATTTCGAGGCGGTAGGGCTTGATCGCATCGAGGGGCCGCAGCAGTCCATAAAGACCGGAAAGAATGCGGATATGGTCCTGCGCGAAGGCAATCGCGGGTTCGTCGAGGCTTCGCGCCTCGAAACCGGCATAGACATCGCCGTTGAACGCGAACAGCGCCGGCCGTTCGGGTGCATCGGCGAAATCCCGATAACGGCTGGCATTGAGCGTGGCGAGCTTGTCGGAAATCTGCATGAGCGCGCTGAGCTTGCGCGCGCCCAGTTTCGCCGCGGCCTGGGCTAGCTGTTCGGCTTCCTCGCGGAAGCGCGGCCGCGTTGCCGGCACATCGGGCACGGGTCCGCTGTAGTCCAGCGATTTGGCGGGCGAGAGCAGGGCGAGCATGGCCAGCTATTATCGCCCGCATCGTGGCGCGCAAAGCGGAAACCTTGAGCGTTGTTGTCGGTTCAAACGCTGTTCACGCACGATCAATCAAACGGAAGGGATAGGGTGCTTGTCTTGTAACCTCGTCGCCAAGCCGGTAGGCAGGCCCGAAATCCGACAATGCCCCAACACCCAGGAGGCCTGAAGCAATGAAAAGACTGTCCACCACCACCTTTGCGCTCGCTCTCGCGCTTGGCGCCGCAACGGCGGTGGTTATCGCCCCCCAGCCCGCCGCCGCCAAGCCCAAGGCGCCGCAGCTCAAGATGAGCGACGCGGTGCGCAACGCGATCATTGCCGTGCAGGCGGCGGTGAAGGCGAATGATACGGCGACCGCGCAGGCCAAGCTTGCCGAGGCCAAGGCCGCCATCCAGACGGACGATGATCGCTATGTGGTGTTCAGCCAGCAATATGATGTGGCGCGGCTGACCAAGGATCAGAAAGCTCAGGCCGAGGCGATCGACGGCATGCTTCAAAGCGGCAAAGTAGCGCCGGAAAGCCTCAGTCAATTCTATACCGCGCTTGGCCAGCTCTCATACGCCAACCAGGACTACGCCAAGGCGGAGCAAGCCCTCGATCAGGCGGTGCAGCGCAATCCGAGCAACAAGGATCTCTACGCCCTGCTGGCCGAAGTGAAATATAAGAATCGTAAGCCGGCTGAGGCCGTTGCTCTCATCCAGAAGGTGGCGGACGCTGGCGATGCCGCCGGTCAGCCGATCCCGAAGGATTGGTATGGTCGTGGCATGGCGATTGGCATGGACGCCAAGCTTGCCGCCCCTGTCACAAGTCTTTCCTATTCCTGGCTCAAAGCCTATCCCGAGCGGACCAACTGGCGCGATACGCTCTTGATCTACCGCGATCTGCATCCGGGCGACGCCGAGTTCGATTTGGACCTGATGCGGCTCCAGCGAGCGGTGGGTGCGTTAAAAGGAGAGCGGGATTATGCCGAACTCGCCGAAGCGACCTATCTGAAATTCCCTGGCGAAGCGAAGTCCGTGATCGACGAAGGCACCGCGTCGGGCGCCGTGAATGTCGCACAGAGCCGCTCGTTGAAAGAATTGTCGGGGATCGCGGCGGGCAAGATTGCCGCGGACAAGGCTTCGCTCAAGAAAAGCGCGGCCAACGGCAGGGCCGCGCTCGGCACGGCCGATGCCTATGCCAGCTATGGCGACTATGCATCGGCCATAGAAATGTATGGGAAGGCGGAAAGCCTTGGAGGGGTCGATCTGAACACCGTGCGGCTGCGAAAGGGCGCGGCGCTCGCCAAGTCTGGGCAGAAGGACGCGGCCAAGCAGACGCTTGGCACCGTGACCGGTCCGCGCGCGGACCTCGCGAAATACTGGACGATCTTTATCGATCACCCTCCGACTGCCTAACTCGGAGCGCGCGACGGCGCCGTTCAGGCGCCGTCGATGGGAATGCCCGCGAGGTCCTTTGACGTCCGGATGGTCAGCGATGTCTTGACGCTGGCAACATTGGGCGCCGGGGTCAGATGCGATGTCAGGAAGGACTGGAAGCCCTGCAGATCGTGCGCGACGATCTTCAGGATGAAGTCGATCTCGCCATTGAGCATGTGACATTCACGGACTTCGGGCAATGCGGCGACATGCTGCTCGAACGCACGTAGGTCGCTTTCCGCCTGACTCTTGAGGCTCACCAGCGCAAACACCGTGATGCCGTAACCCAGTTCGGCGGCGGCCAGATCGGCGTGATACCCTCTGATCAGGCCGGCATTTTCGAGGTGGTGTACCCGGCGCAGGCAGGGCGGCGCGGTCAGACCAACCCGTTCGGCCAATTCCACATTGGTGATCCTGCCCTCCCTTTGCAGAATGCCGAGAATTTTGCGGTCGATCGCGTCCATCAAACAAGCGCCAGAAAGTTTTAGAACCCGCCCTTAACCTATTCTATTATTTCACGCGATGACAATTGTCCCACTTTGCAACGTACCGTAATAGGGCCTTTCCGCAGCGGTGCGTAAACGTTACCAGATGGTTAGGCGCGATGTGCGCTGGAGTCGGGCGATCGCCGGACGCGGAGGGCGAACTTGCGATTCGACGATATGTTGACCACGCTATTGGCGCAGCCGGAGGATGGCGATGACGCGCGCGCGGCGTTGTGGCGTCAGTTGGTCGATCTGTTGGCCCAGGATCGTTTCAGCGAGGATGACGTGCTCGGCGATCGCGCGCTGGACACGATTGCCTATCTTCGCTCCACCGTTCCTGCCGCGATCCGCTACGAGACCGCGAAGGCTTTTGCAGGCCGCTCGGTGAACCCGGCGACCATTGCCCTGTTCGCCGACGAGCCCGCATCCGTCATCTCGCCTCTCATCTCTGCGGCCCGGTTCCATCCGGATCAATGGCTGGCGCTGATCCCCACGCTCACCCCGACCGCGCGCGCGCTCATACGGCACCGCCGCGACCTTCCTCGCGAGGTGCACACCGCGCTCGACAGCTTCGGGCCGAGCGACTTCGTCATCTCTGGGGTGCGCCAGCCGGCCAATGACGTACCGGACACGCCGGTTCTCGATTCGGTGGAAGAGGCGGTCGTGGAAGAAGTCGCGGCAGGTTCCGAAGGGGACGAGCTGCGTGAAGCATTCGATGAACTGGCGCGGGTCGCCGAGACGGTTGAGGCGCCTGACGCGCCCTCGATGGCCGCCGCAATGGACGGCAGCGACCAGATCCGCGAACTGATGGCGCGGATCGAGGCCTATCAAACACATGATTTCGTTCGGCCCGCTGAGAGCGCACCGGTGGATGAACGCCGGTTTGCCGACATCATGAACGAGAAAGGGTTCCGCTTCGAAACGGGGCCGGATGGTGTGATCCGGTGGGTTGCGGGTGCCTCGCGTGGGCCATTGATCGGCGAGACGATCGCAGTGGCGGCTGCGGACAGCGGTAATGGAGTGGATGGTTATGTGGCCGGCGCCTTCCGTCAGCGCGCGCCGTTCCGGGATGCACGGCTTACTCTCAGCGGCGATGGGCCACTTTCAGGTGAGTGGCGCATATCCGCCGTGCCGTTGTTCGATCATGTCGACGGACGCTTCAGCGGCTATCGCGGCACAGCGCGTCGGCCCCGGGTGGACGAGATCGCGACGCCGCTGCCCGCGGCCAATATCTTCGGCAGCGGCGGCGAAGCGGATTCGCTACGCCAGCTTGTGCACGAGCTGCGCACCCCGCTGAACGCCATCATCGGTTTTTCGGAAATGATCGAGGGTCAGTTTCTGGGGCCGGCGTCGGCGAACTACCGCGCCAAAGCCAGCGACATCATCTCGCAAGGCCGGCGGCTGCTTGAGGCGCTGGAAGACCTTGACCTGACCGCGCGGCTTGATCCCAATGCCAAATCGGCGGCGTCGGTAGATCCTGCCCAACTGCTCGAACGGCTGCACAACGAATATCAATCCATCGCCGACGAGCGGGGATTCCATCTGAAGTTGCGGATCACCACTGGTCTCGGTCTGGTCGCTGCCGATCCGGTAGCGGTGGAACGCATGTTCAGCCGCCTGCTCGCGGCCACGCTGGCGATCGCGCAGCGCGGGGAGACCGTGGCGATCAATCTGGAGCATGATCCCGAGAGCCGAGACCGCATGGTGCTTGAGGTCGCGCGCCCGGCGATGTTGATCGGCCGTGATGAGCGGACCCTGCTCGACCCTGGTTATAATCCCGATGGCGATTGGCCGGAGGCGCCGATATTGGGCCTCGGCTTTGCGTTGCGGCTGGTGCGCAACATCGCGGCTGCCAGTGGCGGCGCGCTCGACATCCAGCCTGAGAAGCTGATATTGCGCCTGCCGCTGCGCAAGATTTCCGCGCGCACCGGCGAGGGGTAGGATTTCTGCCAGGATCGGAAACGCAGCCGGCCGGATTCATCCATGAAGGCGGGCGGCTTGATCATCCGCCAGCACCCGCGCAACGCGCCTCTCTTCCGCCGGATTTCGGCCCGCGCTTCCTGGTCTTCGTCGATACCGAGGAGGAATTCGACTGGAGCGCGCCGCGCCGTCGCGACGCAGACGCGGTCACCGCGATCGCGATGCTGCCCGAGGCGCATGGCAGGTTCGCGGGGTTCGGCATCACGCCGACCTATCTGATTGACTATCCCATCGCCAATAACCCGGCGAGCGCCGCGATCCTCGCCAGTTTCGCCGCCGACGGGAGCGCGGAGATCGGCGCCCAGTTGCACCCCTGGGTCAACCCGCCGCTCGCCGAACCGATTTCGAACGCCAACAGTTTTGTCGGCAATCTCCCAATCGAGATCGAGCGTGCGAAGCTGCGCGCCCTGACCGATCGGATCGACGACGCTTTGGGGGGGCGGCCCCGGATCTACCGGGCCGGACGCTACGGGATCGGGCCGAACACCGCGAGGCTGCTGGCGGAGGAAGGCTATCGGCTCGATGTCTCGATCCGTTCCTTGTTCGATTACAGCGCGGACGGCGGCCCCGATTTCAGTGACTGCCCGACCTGGCCGTGGTGGGTCGATCCTGCGCGTACATTGCTCGAGCTCCCGTTGAGCGCCAGCTATACCGGCCGATGGCGGCGACGCGGCTCAAAGCTGTTTCCCATCACTGGCCGGCTGCCCTTGTCGCGCGCGGTGCTGGCTCGCGCGGGTTTGCTACAGCGGGTCGCGCTCACGCCCGAAGGCATGCCCGTCGCGGACGTGCTGGAAGCGATCCGCATCCTGATCGGTGAGGGCCTCGCCTTGTTCAGTCTGTCCTTCCATTCGCCTTCGCTCCGCCCAGGTTATACACCCTACGTCCGCGATGCTCGGCAACTTTCGGCTTTCTGGAATTGGTGGCACGCGGTGCTCGATCTTTTCGCGCGCCACGGGATCGAGAACGCATCGGCAAGCGCCCTGATCGGCGCGGCGCATCAGGCTCGCGAGAGCTAGACGCTTGCAAGCGCGGCGCCCGCTCCGCTATCGCGCTGTTGTCCCGGTTTCGGGGGCCTGTAGCTCAATGGTTAGAGCTGACCGCTCATAACGGTTAGGTTGGGGGTTCGAGTCCCTCCGGGCCCACCATTCCTTCGGCATTATGTAGCAGATGCAGGAAGGGCGGGAAACCGCCCGCTAGGCGGGCCGCGGTACTCGACCTCCTGGTCCAGCGTCGCCGCGACAGGAAGGCAGCCGTGCGGCTGATGCGCAAGATGCTGAGGAAAACCGGCTTGCTGCCCGAGCTTTTGGTGACCGACAGGCTGCGCTCCTACGGAGCGGCTTTCCCGGAGATCGGCCTGACAGCACGCCATGAGCAGGGGCTGCGAATGAACAACCGGGCGGAGATCAGGCGGTAAGGCAAGCGGAACATGGCGGACTTCCTTCTGAATGCAGCCAACAAGCGGTCCGCCAGTCCCGCCATTGGAAGAGGATGCGTCATCGACTCGGTCTAGTGAGTGTGCAAGCGCATATAGATTTACCGATAAACTACCCTTGCAAATCGGGAATGGAGTTCCATAATTACGTGGATGATTGAACGGCGTATTTTTAATGATCTGGTAGATCGCATTGCTGCCGCGCCTGCGGTTGCGCTTCTGGGGCCGCGTCAGGTGGGAAAGACGACGCTGGCGCTTGAGGTTGCAGAGGGCCGGCCCTCGATCTACCTCGATCTTCAGTCGACCGAAGATCGCCGAAGGCTGGATGAACCGGAAAGCTATCTTCCGCTTCACGAAGACAAGCTTGTGATCCTGGACGAAGTTCATCGTGTCCCCAACCTGTTCCAATCCTTGCGTGGCCTGATTGATCGGGGCCGACGGAGAGGGATGAAGACTGGCCGATTCCTTCTTCTTGGGTCGGCCTCCATCGACCTCATGCGCCAGACCGGCGAGACGCTTGCGGGGCGCATCAGCTATCTCGAGATGTGTCCGATCGACGGGCTGGAAGTGCCTCCGGCAGACCTGAACCGACTTTGGACGCGTGGCGGTTTTCCTGAAAGTTTTCTTGCGAAAGATGATCGCTCCAGTCAGCGCTGGCGCGAGGATTTTGTCCGCACCTATCTCGAGCGGGACATCCCTATGTTCGGGCCGCGGCTTCCGGCAGAAACGATGCGCCGATTCTGGACAATGCTCGCTCATCATCATTCGGGCTTGTTCAACGCGGCGGAATTTGCGCGCGCTATCGGCATCGATGCAAAGACAATTGCCGCCTGGCTTGATCTGTTGGTCGATCTGCTGCTCGTTCGACGTCTTGAGCCGTGGCACAGCAATACGAGCAAGCGCCTTGTGAAATCGCCGAAAATCTATGTTCGCGACAGCGGCCTGGTGCACAATCTGCTGGGACTTCTCACCCATGACGACGTTCTCGGACACCCGGTCGCCGGAGCGAGCTGGGAGGGTTTTGTAATTGAAACCCTCATTGCCGTTGCGCCCGAGGCAAGCGCCGCACATTTCTATCGAACCGCAGCGGGTGCCGAGATCGACCTTTTGATGACACTCCCGACCGGTCGACAGTGGGCGATCGAGATCAAGCGCAGTCTTGCGCCAAAAGTGGAACGGGGCTTCCATCAAGCTTGCGCTGATCTCCAGCCCGAGCGGCGTATTTTCGTTTATCCTGGCGAGCATGCCTTTCCGCTCCACGGAGGCATCGAGGTCATGTCGCTTGGCGACGCGGGACGCGAACTGCTGACGCTGCGCTGATGGCGAAACATGCGCCGTCGGATGCAATCGTTGAAAGGCGAGGCGTGATGACCTCATCGTCCGCTGCCTGAAAGCGATGAACCGCCAGCCGGCGTTCCTACGATTCCTGTGAATTTCGCCATCGCACGAACGCCGACTGAGGGTTTGACGCCGGTCGTCATCTTGAGAGCAAGGTAGATGTTGCGCGCAAGGTTAACGTCATGATCGGTGCCGATCGCGACCGGGATAACCCGCGCGGGATCCTCGACTGCGCGGAACCAGATAACGGGATGTCCTATCCAGGGAAGACCCAGTCTTCCCGACCGCACCAACGCTTCTTCACGCGCCAGCACCGAGGTTCTGAAGCCATAGCGTGACTTCAGCGTCTGAAGCTTTGACCAGGCATCGGCACAAGGAAGGCAACCGGGCGCGGTCGACATGTCTATGATGAAAGCGGGCGACTCTTGCCGCAGAGCTTCTGCAAAATCGGGCGGGAAATCGTGAGTTCGTGCGACCCTTGAAAGCCATGTCCGCAAAGCCGCTCGATCCGCGACAGGGTGAACCGCTGCGCGCCACGCAATGTCCCGAGTGCGTGATTGCAAAAGCTCCGTCGCATCGGTCGCGGGTGCAACGGTGACAATGCCGCAAAGCGCAATTAGGGTCGGGACCCATTGATATGAGCGGCGTGATCTGATTCAGGCTCCGGTGAGGAGACTGGATGTGAGTGACCTGTATTGGCT
>Ga0157380_10001561_pt1 | contig 15071 bp, 10 predicted proteins | sample S35metaG_FD_119757 | JGI IMG/M metagenome (GOLD analysis project Ga0157380, IMG submission 119757) | Switchgrass rhizosphere microbial communities from Kellogg Biological Station, Michigan, USA - S3-5 metaG | ecosystem: Host-associated > Plants > Roots > Rhizosphere > Soil | place: USA... | reverse complement strand
GTGAATGCGGCAGGCAGCTCGACGAAGGCGAATTCCTGCGTGTAGAACAGCATCAGGTCGGAAGCCAGGCGTCCGACATCCTGCATGACCAGCGATAGTTCGAATAACAACTGTGCTTCCGCTTTGCCGCGCGACAGCTGCACCGCCGTTACCGGATCGTGCGTCACGGCGAAATTGAGGCGAGTGCGCGTTGCTTCGCGATCGATGGGAAGGTTGGGCGAGCCATAACCTGCGGCGGAGCCGAGCGGATTCTTGTCCACGCGACGGCGAACCTGTCGCAAGGCTTCGGCATCGTCACGCAATTCAGCCGCGAAACCGCCGGCCCACAATGCAACCGAACTGGGCATGGCTTGTTGCATATGCGTATAGCCAGGCAACTCGATGCCTGCTTCCCGCGCACCGAGTGCATCTAGGGATTCCGCCACTGTGATGACATTGGTGGCCAGTTCGTCGATGGCATCGCGCAAATATAGACGCAGCGCCGTCAGCACCTGGTCGTTGCGAGAGCGGCCCAGGTGCACGCGCTTGCCCGCTTCGCCGATTTTCTCGGTCAGCAAGTTTTCGAGCGCGGTCTGTCCGTCTTCATGTTCGAGCGTGACTGTCCATTCGCCACGCGCGTGTGACGCGGCGATATCCTGCAGGCCGGTGCGAATCTGCTCCAGGTCGGCCTGGGTCAGCAGGCCCTGCGACTGCAGCATCTCCGCATGCGCGATCGATGCGATCGCGTCGTACGCAACCAGGCGATTGTCGAGCTCATGGTCGTCGCCGGCGGTGTAACGCAGCACCCGCTCGTCGAGCGGCGCTCCTTTGTCCCACAGTCGTGTCATTCTCCAGCCTGCTGCTCTGCCGCCGACAGCGCGTTGATGTTCTCCACCACCAGCGTGCCGGTGCCTTCGTTGGTGAAGACTTCCGCAAGAATGCCGTCCGGGGACTTGTATGAGATCACGTGCACGCGATGTACGCCGCCACGAATCGCGTCCTCGATGGCCTTCGCCTTCGGCAGCATGCCGTCCTTGAGGCTGCCCTGGTCCTTGAGCCGCTTGAGACCGGCGAGGTCGATATAGGAAATGATCGAGCGCGGATCCTCGAGGCTTTCGAGAATGCCGGGTGCGCCGGTGCAAAGCATCAGCTTCTCGGCCTTGAGCTCGGCGCCGATCGCAGCGGCCACGGTGTCTGCATTGATGTTCAGCAATTGGCCCGAGTCATCCGCCGAGACCGGGCTCACTACCGGCATCAGGCCGTCGTCGAGCAACTGCTGCAGCACCTTGGCATCGATCAGGTCGATGTCGCCCACGAAGCCGTAGTCGACCAGCTTGCCTTCCACGGTCACCGGTGGACGCTTGTGTGCACGCACCAGGCCGGCGTCGACACCGCTTACGCCGACGGCAGCGATCGACAGCTCGCGGCAGATGCCGAGAATCTGCGTGTTGACCAGCCCATTGAGAACCATGCTGGTCACCTCGACGGACTTTTCATCCGTGACGCGGCGTCCAGCGACGACCTGCGGCGTGATGCCGAGCTTTTCCTGGATCTGCGTGAGCTGCGGTCCGCCGCCGTGAACCAGCACGACGCGAATGCCCACCTGGTGCAGGATCGCGACCTGTTCCATCAGGCCGCGCGTCGATTCGAGGTCCGCGAACACGCCACCGCTCGCCTTGATGACGAATACCTTGCCCTTGTACATCCGGATATACGGAGCCGCGCTGCGCAGGGCACGGACGGCGACGGAAGGATCAGTGCGTGGAATCACGGGACGAGAACCTCTTTAAGGGCAGAACTAATTTAATTGCAGCAGTCAGTGAAGGGCCCGGGGCCTGGTGCTCGGGTAGGAGAAGAACCTCTGTCTTCATCTTGTCCGAGCCCCAAGCCCGAGCCCTTCTCAATCATCCGCGCAGCAGGCGGTAGAGCACCGCCATCTGCACCACCATCCTGTTATACGCTTCACGAATCACGACACTGCGTGAGCCATCGAGTACTTCATCGGCGACCGCGACGTTGCGGCGTACCGGCAGGCAATGCATGAAATGGCAGCCCGGGTCCGTTGATTTGAACCACGTGTCCTGCACGCACCATTCGGGACCCAGGCTGGCGCGCAGCTTGGTTTCGGCTTCGGCGTCGCCATAGTGCAAGGGCGAGCCCCATTCCTTCGCGTACACTACGTGGGCGCCGGCGAGCGCTTCGCGACGATCGCTCGTTTCGCGTACCGCACCGCCTGAAGTCTTCGCCGCTTCCCGCGCTTTGTTCATGATCTGTTCCGGCAAGGCAAACCCATCGGGCCTCAGTACGACAACATCCATGCCGCGCATTGCAGCCATATGAACGGTCGATGCAGGGACGGCGAGCGGCAGCGCACGCGGATGATTGGCCCACGACAGGACGAACTTCCCTCGTTCGGGAACGCGCAGTTCATCGAGCGTGTGCCAGTCGGCGAGGGCCTGGCAGGGATGGCTGATGGCCGATTCCATGTTCACGAGCGGCTTGTCGCACAACCTGGCCATCATGTTGAAGCCGGTCTCGGCGAGATCGGCTTCGAGGCTGCGATGCTCGGCGAACATGCGGATGCCGATGGCGTCGCAGTACGAAGCCAGCACGGGCACTGCTTCGCGGACATGCTCGGCGGCAGCGCCATTCATGACTGCGCCCAGGCGCGTTTCCATCTGCCAGGTGCCCTGGCCCGGCGTGATGACCACGGCAGTGCCACCCAATCGCATGATGGCGCTCTGGAACGACGCAAGCGTACGCAGCGAAGGATTCAGGAACAGCAATCCGAGCACCTTGCCTGCCAGCGCCTGCGGTTGCGGAGTCTGCTGCAGGCGTACGGCCAGTCCGAGCAGGTCTTTCACCTGCTCGCGGGGGAAATCGGCTAGATCGAGAAAACGGTTCATGATGAGTCTGCTTCGAGTATGAGTGTCAGGAAATCCGGAGGCGAATGCGCACGGCGATGCAGCGCATGCGCGCATCGCCACCATAATCCGGTCTTACCCCCGTCACTCTCATCGTTGTTGCCGTCTGTTTCCGGGTTATCTAGGTAGCTTGGCCAGCGCCGCCGCCAGCTGCTCGACATGTTCGCTAGCCAGCACGAACGGCGCGAGAATTCGCACCACGTGCGGATCGCCACTGGTGCCCGTCAGGATGTCCAGCTTCAGCAATTCGGCCTGAATGTCCTTTGCAGGACGCGTCGTGCGCAGGCCGAGCAGCAAGCCGGCGCCTTGCGTGCCGGTTACCGGGCCGACAATGCACTTCTCGCGAATCTCAGCCGAACGCGCGCGCACGTTATCGAGCAGCTTTTCCGATTCGATGGTGTCGAGCACCGCTTCGACGATGGCGCAGGCCATCGGGCCGCCGCCGAATGTCGTGCCGAGCGAGTCCAGCTTCATGTAGGGCGCGATCATGTCCGACACCATCACTGCCGACACCGGAAATCCGGCGCCCAGTGCCTTGGCCGTCGTGATGATGTCCGGCGTGATGCCGTGCATGTTCGCTGCGAACGGATATCCCGTGCGGCCGACTCCACACTGCACTTCATCGAAAATCAGCACCGAGCCGTTCTCACTGCAGCGGAACCGCAGCGCGGCCAGGAAGTCCTTGGGCAAAGCGACGGCACCGGCAACGCCTTGCACCGGCTCGACGATCACCGCGGCGGTGTTATCGCCGATCAGCGTGCTGAGCTTGCCGATGTCGGAAGGCTTGATGAACTTGACGTCGAACGGCTTCTGTGGAAAGCCATACCACTTGGCTTCGGCGCCCCAGGTCACTGCACCCGCGGCAGCGGTACGGCCATGGAAGCTGCCTTCGACAGCGATGACTTCGGTGCCACCCGTCATCTTGAAGGCGAGCTTCAACGCATTCTCGTTGGCTTCGGCGCCGGAATTCACGAAGAAGACGGTGTCGAGTCCGAGGCCGCAGAAGTTGGCGAGCTTGGTCGCAGCACGCTGGCGCACATCGAGCGGCACGGCATTGCTCTGGAAACACAGGTTGCGCGCCTGCTTCGTCAACGCTTCCACCCAGCGCGGATGGTTGTATCCAAGGGCGGCCACGGCGTGGCCGCCGTAGAGATCCAGCACTTTGCGGCCATCCGGCGTGTGCAGGTAGACGCCTTGTGCGCTCGCCACTTCCAGCGGGAATTGGGCGAACACAGGAGCAAGATGATCCCGCACCGCTGCGGCCTGTTCTTCCTTTTTGGATACTACATTGCTCATGAATTGCTCTGGTTGAGGCTTCGGGATTGAGTTCGGGATCGTTCAGTCGCAGCCGGTTCGAACCGCAGCTAGGTCCAGCCGGCAGCCGGAGCAGTCAGGCCGAGCGTTTCCGGGAAACCGAAGACGCGGTTCAGCCATTGCATGCCACCGCCGGCGGCGCCTTTCACCAGATTGTCGACCACGCACATCACCGCGACTGTGCTGCCGTTGGCAGCTCCGCTGATGAATGCATAGTTGCTGCCGGCTACATCTTTCACGTGCGGCAATTCGGGTGCGACGCGCACGAACGGCTGGTTACGATAGAAGTCGCTCAAGGCTGCGAGCAGCTCGGGCGTCTTGATCGGCTGCTTGGCAATGCCTTGCACGGTGACATGAATGCCGCGGGCGAAAGGTCCCGAATGCGGCACGAAATTGAAGTTCGCCTGCACCTGCGACGCCACCTGCGCCAACGCTGTGATTTCCGGCGTGTGCCGATGTGAGAGCGGATTGTACGCGTAGAAATCGCTGTGTCGCTGCGGATGGTGAGTGCCGGGGCCGGGGGTCCGACCCGATCCGGTGCTGCCGGTGACGCCGGCGACGAACAGCTGCGGTTCGACCAGTTTCAGCTTCAGGACAGGAACGCTCGCGAGCAGCACCGCAGTTGCAAAGCAGCCAGGGTGCGCGACGTGAGGCGTAGTCAGTTCCTTCAAGTGTTCGGGAACGGCGCAAGTGAATTGAGCAATCCGCTCCGGAGCGCCGTGCGCATGCTTGTATACGGCTTCATAAGCGGCCGGCGTCGAGTAGCGATAGTCCGCGGAGATATCGATCACCCGCGGCTTGGCGCCTTTCGCTTCCGCGGCTTTCAGCAATCCATCGATCAGCGCCGCGGCGACGCCATGCGGTGCAGCCGACAGGATGGCCGATTCGGGCAGCGATGCGACGATCTCCTTGATCTCGTCCAGGCTCGAGAATTTCAGGCCCGGATAGACCGGCGCCAGGTGCGGGAACGACTTCGCCGCCGACTCGCCCGGCTGGCTGTCGGACAGGATGCCTTTGAGTTCGACCTGGGGATGCGCAGCGATCAGGCGCAGCAGTTCGCCGGCAACGTAGCCGGTGCCGCCGAGCACCACGGCGGGGATGATTCGGGTACTCATTCCGCTACTGCCTTCGACAACAGGGCCGGATTCAGCTTGAGAGAGTCGATCACGCAGTCGCCCAGCTTCGCACCGCTCGTGATGGCGTTGAAGGCCGGCACGCCGAACTGATCGCGGATGATGTTGACGCCCACGTCGTTGTCGGTCGCCGGGCCAGTGACCACCGACGGCTCGATGCCGAATTTCTCACGCAGCAATTTCACGCCGCCCCAGGCCGCAACGGGATCGTTCGCACTCAGCACGACTGAAGTCAGCGACGCGCGGATGTCCGGAGACGACAGGATCGCTTCCACGCCGTAGGCACCGAGCAAACCATCCCCGAGTTCGAACACGATGACGTCGGGCTCGCCTTGCGACATTTCCGTGAGCAGCGCACGCGTGATGGCAGGACCGGTCTTGGCCGTGGTAGTGACGACGCCCAGGTCCGTGAAGATCATGCTCCTGCGGGCACCGGCATCTTCCATCGCGAGAATATCGCGGCGCAGGGAAACGCCCGTCGCTTTGAAGGCATGAACGTTGAGTCCTCGATGACGCATGCGTGCCACGATTGCGCATGCCGCCGCAGTCTTGCCGGCCTCCATGCAGGTGCCGGCGAGCGCAACGACCGGGACATTGCGAGTGTTGACGACGTTGTTATAGTCGAGCCGCTTGTAGCCGACGCGGGCGGGAACGCCGATGCGCTCGCCGAGATACGGAAACTGCAGCACCACGCCGAGCACTTTCGCATCGAAGGGACGGCCCTTCTCGGGATTCGCCGAATCCACGATGCCCAGCACGCCGCCGATGTTCAACACCTGGATGATGTCGCCTTCCTTCACCGACTCGGGCAGGTGTCCCGAGTAACCGAACAGCGCCTGCCGATGGCCGAGCGCGCCGACGATGATGTCGCCCTTGGCGACCTTCGCCATGCGGCCGCTGGTCAGCTCCAGCGTGTTGTAAGTCGATTTGCTGGTGAGAATTTCCACCACCAGCACCACGCCTTCCTCGGCGGGAATATCGGTAGTGGCGATGCGCATGTCATGGCTCAATTCCAGGGCCTGGGTGATGGATGCGATCTTGTCGACGTAGACGGTTTTCATGGCGTTATCCTGCGGGATGACTATCGTGCGAACGGTTGGTTGGGCGGCGAGCGCCAAGGTAAATAGAGACTGTTACCTCGTCGCTACGCCTGACACCGTTACCATTCGTGGCCCTTGCCGGCCCGCGCCCAGAACATGCCGGGCAGGCCGACCATTTTCGAGAATCCACGCGCGTCCTCCGGAGTCCATTCGCCGGCGGATTCGCCGTAGACACCTTTCGATGCAGCCATGATGGAGTAGGGCGAGGTCACGCCTTCGACGAAGGCCATGCCGGGCCGATACAGCACTTTGACTTCGCCGCTGACCCGCGCCTGCGAGGCGACCATCAACGCTTCGATGTCGCGGCAGACCGGATCCAGGTGCTGGCCTTCGTGCACGAGGTCGCAGGGGGGGCCGGCCACCATTTCCTTGATGCGCTGCTGCCGGCCGGTCATCACCAGCTTTTCCAGTTCGCGATGCGCGCTCAACAACACTTCGGCGGCCGGCGCTTCGAACGCCACGCGACCCTTGGTGCCGATGATGGTGTCGCCCAGGTGAATGCCGCGGCCGATGCCGAACTTCGCGCCGATGGTTTCCAGCTTCTCGATCACGGTGACCGGATCGAGCGGTTCGCCGTCGAGGCTCGACGGCACGCCGTTGGTGAAGCCGATGCGATGCGTCTGCGGCGGCTGGGGGTCGCTGAATGCCGTTCTCGACAGCACCCAGGCCGCATCGGGAATGCTGCCTTCGGAAGTCAGCGTTTCCTTGCCGCCGATCGTCACGCCCCACAGGCCGCGATTCACCGAATAGGCGGCGCCATACGGAGGAATGGGTAGCTTGCGCTCCTCGAGATACTTCAGCTGCTCGGGCCGCTTGAATGCCTGGTCGCGAACCGGCGCAAGAATCGTGAGTTCAGGAGCAAGCGTGCGCAGTGCGACTTCGAAGCGAACCTGGTCGTTGCCCGCTGCCGTGCAGCCGTGAGCAACCACTTTCGTACCGAGCTTGCGTGCCCATTCCGCAATGGTCTGCGCCTGCATCACTCGCTCCGCGCCGACACACAGCGGATACATCTGGCCGCGCTTGATGTTTCCCATGATCAGGTACTTGATGACCTGGTCGAAGTAGTGCTTCTTCGACTCGACCAGGATGTGGTCGCGAGCGCCGAGGGCATGCGCACGCTGTTCCAGAGTCTTCGCCGCTTCCGCATCGATGCCGCCGGTGTCGACGGTGACAGTGATGATCGGTCGGCCGTAGTTGGCGTTCAGCCACGGGACCAGGAAGGACGTATCGAGACCGCCCGAAAAGGCCAGCAGGATGGGCTCAGAGCCCGATGGAAGCGTTGCCGTCATGCCGATACCCACGCCACGGAGGTGGCTGAAAAATTAAGTGATACGAAAGAGTCGAATGTAAGAATGACTTGAAGTGTGAGTAGCCGCTCGTGCCGCGTGCGCGTCGATTCGAGCTCAGACCTTGAAGATACTGCGAAGACGTTCGCGCAGCTTGCGCTGGTCGCGACCTTCGTCGGTGGCTATGAATATCGTGTCGTCGCCGGAAATGGTCCCCACCACTTCGGGCCAGTGCGATTGATCGATGGCGACAGCGACGCTCTGCGCCGTGCCGGTCGTGGTCCTGACCACCGTCAGCGAAGCGCCGGCGGTGCGGACTTCGACGACGAAATTGGCGACCGAGGCGAAAGCGTCCGTCGCCCGGACATCGATTGACGCATCGACTATCTGGGGCACGATGTAGTGATCGCCCGCCTTGGCGACGCCCAGTTCCCGCAGGTCCCGGCTGACGCTCGACTGAGTGGCTTCGAAACCCTGCTTGCGCAGCACTCTGACCAACTCGTCCTGGTTGCGCACGGTCGATTCCCGGATGATCCGGAGAATCGCGCTACGGCGCGAGACGGCTTGGTGGATTTCGGCGGCCATGGAAGAGCGTAACTTGCCTCTGCATAAAAACGCGTGCATGGTGCATAAATATGCAGACGCTGTCAACCGCCGCCCGATGGTTATTTTCCGAGGGGATTATCCACCGGGACGTGATTCACCGAGGCTTGGAGGGCGTCGCCGGCGATGGTTGCACTGCTGTCAGCTTCCGCGACCGCCACAAGCCATCCGCCGCATAGATGGCCAGTGCTGCCCAGATGATGGCGAACCCTGTCACTCGCGGACCGCTGAACGTTTCGTGAAACACCAGGACGCCGAGCATGAGCTGCAACGTAGGCCCGATATATTGCAGTAAACCGACGGTGGAATACGGAAGGCGCCGGGCTCCGACTGCGAACAGAACCAGCGGAGCCGCCGTGAGTGGGCCGCCGAACACGAGCAGCAGGTCGGTGCCGATTCCGAGGTGACCCATGGCGCCGACGCCATGCAGCTCGCTCCAGATCAGGTAGCCGAGTCCGAATGGGAGGAGCAGCAGCGTTTCTGCGGCGAAGCCCGCGAATGCTTCCACCGCCACCATCTTGCGGACCAGTCCGTATAGACCGAAGCTCGCCGCCAGCGCGAGCGAGATCCAAGGCAGGCGCCCCGCGCTCCAGGTGAGATAGCCCACGCCCGCAGCGGCCAGGCTCACTGCAATCCATTGAGCGCGATTCAGTCGTTCGGACAGCACCAGCACGCCGAGCGTCACGTTCAACAGCGGATTGATGAAGTAGCCAAGGCTGGTTTCCACCACATGGTTGTTGGCGACGCCCCAGACGTAAGTGATCCAGTTGAGGCTGATGAGAGTCGCGCTCGCGCACAGTCGCCATCGAGTCGGCGGATTCCCCAGCGCGGTGCGCACAAGCCCGAGCTTGCCGCTGAGCCCCAGCCATGTGATGGCAAGCACACAGCCCCAGACGAGTCGCTGCGCGGTGACCTGCAGAACCGGAACGGCGTGCAATGCTTTGAGGTACAGCGGCAGCAGGCCCCAAATGACGAAGGCTGTGCAGCAGGCAGCCAGTCCGGTCTTGTCGAGGGATGCGGGGGCCGACGGGACTTCGCTGCGCTGCTTGATGTCCGGGGTAGCGCCGGGGGAGCCGCCCTGAGAGGCGGGAGCGGGTGAGTTCATGACCGTGTGGAAGAATCGCGGCAGGGGATGATACGGGAAGTGCGCAGTCTGCGCCGCTTCGAAGTTGCGCATCGCGCCGCAGCCCTTCAAGCTTGGGTATCTTTCTTGATCCACCGTGTCGAACCACTGCTGCCCATGCCATCGAATCTTGACCTGGCGCGCCGGCTGCTGGCGCTGTCGCAATCGGGCCTGCATTTCACGCCGGAAGAGTACGATCGCGAGCGCTATCGCGAGATCGCGCAGATCGCCACCGGCTTGCTGGCCAACGAATCGCAGCAATCGGCGGAAAAACTACATCAGGCCTGGTTCGTGGAGGACGGCTACGCAACGCCCAAGGTCGACGTCCGCGGCGCGATCTTTCGCGGCGAGACGGTACTGCTCGTACGCGAAACCACTGACGGCAAATGGACCGTGCCGGGCGGCTGGGCCGACGTCAACGATTCACCTTCGATGGCGGTGTTGAAAGAAATCGAGCAGGAGTCGGGTTTCACGGCGCGCATCGTCAAACTGGCTGCGCTCTACGATCGCAACATGCACGACCATCCGCCTCATTTCTTTCACTTGTGGAAGGCGTTCTTCATCTGCGAGATCATCGGCGGTGCGCCGCGTTTCAGCAATGAAACCGATGGCGTCGAGTTCTATCCCCTCGACGAACTGCCGGAACTGTCGACAGGCCGGTCGACGGCGAAACAGATCCGCCGCATGTACGAACATCATCTGCATCGCGATTGGCCGACGGAGTTCGACTGAGCCGCACTGTCTCCTCGAGTCAGCCTGAGTCAGTCCCAGTCGAACCGAGTCCAACGCCTGCATGTCCGACACTACGATCACCCCGACCGCTCCCGAGTGGTTCACCAAAGCGCTTGCCTGCCAGCCTGAATCGCATTTCGTTGCCGTCGACGGCACGTCGATTCATTACCTGAGCTGGAATGCCGGCGACACGCACAAGCCAGGATTGGTGCTGGCTCACGGCTTTCGCGCTCACGCGCGCTGGTGGAGTTTCGTCGCGCCGTTTTTTCTGAGCCGCTTTCGCGTCGTCGCATTCGACTGGGCCGGCATGGGCGACAGCGGCAGCCGTCCGGAATATAACAGCGCATTGTTATCACGCGACCTGCTCGGCGTCATCGAGCATGCGCAGCTCGGCAAAGCCACTCTGGTCGGCCACAGCTTCGGCGGCGGCCGCGTGATGCGTTTCTGCTCCGAGCATGCCGATCATGTCGAACGCGCCGTCGTGATCGATAGCTATATTCCGCTCGCCGGCCTCCAACAACACACCCCGCCGCCACTGCAGCCGCGGCCCAAGAATATCTATCCAACGTATGCCGCCGCTCGCGAGCGCTTTCGCTTGGTCCCCGAACATACTTGCGCGACGCCTTATGTGATCGACTACGTCGCACGCCATTCCATCAAGGAAGTCGCTGGCGGCTGGACCTGGAAGTTCGACGATGCCCACCTGCCTCGCCTGCTCGATCCCGACACTACCGGCGAGGCCATCCTCGCCAGCATCGCCGTGCCACTCACATTCGTCTACGGCGACCTCAGCGCCGTCGTCAATCGCGCCGAAGCCCACGCCATCGTCAAACACCTTCCCAATGGCCACGGACCTATCGCGATTCCCCAGTCGCATCATCACGTGATGCTGGATCAGCCGCTGTCCCTCGTCTCTGCACTGAAAGCCATCCTCTATTAGATTTCGCACGAAGTCTCAACAACGACAATCCATTCGCTGTCGAACCCCGGCCCTACTCCTTTCTGCCCCGTGTTCCCCGTGTTTTCCGTGCGATATATCTTGGGAAGGCAGAGCCGTTGCCGCAGCGTTGGTGAAGGACGCAGCGGCTTCAAGAACTATCGCACGGAGAACACGGGGCAGAAAAGAAGGGCGAGATGGATTCGGGTTGCGTTTTTTGAAGGTATTCCCGTGAGAAATCTCTCAGCTACTTCTCGATCGAATACTCCACGTCCGCGCTCTGGTCTTCGCCGGCTTCGGTCTTCAGGACCCAGCGGTCGCTCAAGGTGTAGCGGAGTTTCAGCGTATTGATGGATTCGGTGAGGGAGATGCCGTAGCTGATGAACAGGCGCGGCGACAGGAATTTGCCGAGCACCAGGGCGGTGTTGGTTTCGCCGCTGTTGCCGATGCTGCTTTCTACGCCGACTTCTTCGAGGCCGAGGCGGCGGCCGAGTTGCGAGGCGATCAGGCCGCCGCCCTGCATGGCCAGGGCGTTGCGGGCGGAGTTGACCTGGGTGGTGTCGCCGGACGACTGGATGGAGTCGACCGGCTTGCCGACCAGCAGGTACGACACGATCTGGGTCTGCGGCATCGAAGGATCGGAGAAGAACGTGATGCGCGGCTCCTGCAGCGTGCCGCGGACGTTCAAGCCGACGGTGACGGTCTCGATTTCGCGGCGGGCTTCGATGTCGAGGCCGGGGTCGTCGAGCGGTGAGGACTCGAACAGCAGGCGGCCGCGATTGATGCCGAGTTTCTGGCCATAGGCCTCGTAGCGGCCTTCGGCGACGCTGAGTTCGCCGCGGCCGATGGGATCCTCGCCGGTTTTGGTGATCGTATTCACCGCGCCGAGGATGCGGCCCTGCAGGCCGAAGGCATCGACTCGTACGTCATCGCCCATCTTGATGTGGATGTCGCCGCGAGTGACGAAGCGGCTTTCGCGCTCGTCATCATGTTCATCCGTATAACGTGCGTCCGCAGATGCGCGGACCGCGCCGGTCAGTTTGGCAGGCTGTACCAAGGCGCTGGGAATGGTCACGTCCCCGGTGGCATCGATCTGGTTGCCGTCGACCTTGAAATGCAGGTCGGGCGAAGCGACGACGCGATACTCGGGCAGATCGGCGACCAGCAGGTTGTTGCCGCGCAGGTTCAATGTGCCGCTGGATTTACGATCGACCCAGCGGAAGCGGCCGTCGAGTGCGAGTTCGCCTTCGCCCGCGCGGCCGTTGCCGGTGAAGTCGAGTCCGTTGCTTGCGATGTCCGCCCGCAGGTTGAGTTTTCGCAACGCGAGGTTGACGCGATACGAATCGAATTCGCCATCGGTCAGTTCGAGGCGGCCGCTCACCTCGGGTTGCGCCAGCGTGCCGGTGAAGTTGGCGTTGCCGGTGAGGATGCCGGCGGCGTGATCTATATCCGCAAATGCGAGAGGCAGGATGTTCGCGTCGCCAGCGCGAGCGCGCATGTCACCGGTCAGTGGAACGTGCAACAGGTCGTTGCTGCCATCGCGTTGCAGCCGGGCATTTGCATAGAGAAAAGTATCCGTGAACGCTTGCAGGCCGAACGAGAACTCGACGCGTTCGGCGGTAGCTGTCGCTGCCAGACCGCCGGTGCCGAGTTGCAGCGTTTCCGGTTCCGCGCCTTGCGGGGTGTAGACGATAGCTGCATCGATGATGCGCATGCCGGCTTCGGCGATCCATGGTTTGCCCGGCAGCCCCGAAGCGTGGACGCGGCCTTCGATGCGACCCGCGTAGTCGGCTTCCTCGCCGCTGGGAGGCAGCAGGATGGCGAGCGGAATTTCATAGCCCGCAACCGTACCTTCCCACGGTCCGTTGCGCTCCCATGTACCGCTGCTGCAGAGCCGGCCGGCGGCAATGACCAGGCATAGATTATCGAGCTCGGCACGATCGCTCGACACCATCACGTGCGTCGGTTCGGCGATGGCTATGTTCTGGAGTGGTTCGCCGACGGCAATCTGCGTCGTTTGGATGCTTGCATTCCAGACTTGCTGTTCCAGCTTGCCGGTCACTGACAGCGAAGCGGTCGGGGGTGCGCCCCCGACGCCCTCCGGTATTCCAGCAGCGTCTACGTTGATGTGATGATCGGCCGCAATGCCCTCGCCCACGATACGTATCGATTCGAGCAGCGGACTGCCGTTGCCGACGCGTATTGCAGAAGCATTGAGGTGCGACGGCTGTGCACCGCTTGCATCGATATCGCCATCGAACAGCACGCGACCCGCGGTCCAATCCTGATATTGCAGGTTGGTTCCATCGATTTTTGCGACGACGTGTGGCGTCTTCACCGATCCGTTGGCGGTGCCCGAAACATTCAGCGATCCATTGGCCTGCGGCAGCAGTCGCTGCAACGACGGTGCAGTCAGCGACCAGCGTGCATCGATGGTATCGCGCAACGTGCCGTCCAGCGTCAGATGCGCATCGCTGTAACGAACGTCTGCATTCGAGACCTGCCAGCCTTTGGTATCGCGCACCACTGTCCCGTTGCCGCGAACCGGCTGGTCACGCAGCGTACCTCGCAGATCTTTGATGCTTGCGTTGAATCGCGCGGCGGGCGTTAGCCCGGTTCCTGTGCCAGCGGCGACGAAGCTCAATCGGCCGGGAAAGTCTTTGAAGACACTCGACGGATCGACGTTCTCGGCGCGTGCAGTGAGGCTCCAGGGCCGGGGCAGAGCGAATTGCAACGTGCCTTTGCCGGACAGCGATCCCTGCAGCGCATTCAGGGAATAGCTTGCAACCTGGACGGAATCTTTGGCGAGCACACCGCTCGCTGCTCCCGACGCAGATGGAAAATTCGGCCCCGCCACGGTCGCGGTGAGTTGAAAGTCATACGGCAGCGGACCTTTCAATGCGAGATCGCCGCCGGAGCTGCGAATGATCGCAGTGGAACGCAACGGCCATTGCAGGTTGGTCCATTGGCCGTAGAGATCCAGCGTCGGCGGGCCGCCGTCGAATACGAGCGATCCCGTCGTCAGCAATCGTCCCGGCAGGTCGCGAAAGCTGATGGTCGATTCTTCGAGGCGCAGCACATGGTTGGCCAGGGTGCCGCGTGCGTCGACGAGCAGGTCCTGGTCGTCGAATTCGGGTACCACGATCGAGCCCCGCAGATGATTTTCATCCGGCCCCAACTCGACATCGAGCGCAATCTTCCGCAACGACACCGGTGAGTCGCTGATCCACGGATCGAGCGAGAACGCGGGCGAGGCGATCTTCCCTTTGATCAACCATTGCTTGGGATGAGTAAGTACTACGTCGGCGGTTGCGATATCGGGGTCGCGCAGTTGTGCCTTGATGGCCATTGCGTCGATATCGCCGCCGAGCTGTGCTTTCAGCGTGAGTTCTGGAGTACTCGGCAGGCGCAGATGGCCATCCGCGTTGATGGTGAGTCCCATCGGTCGGTTCGCACGCAGCACCAGGGCGCCATTCGCATCGAAGACTGGCCCAGTGACTGCGAACTCAGTCACGCGGATGCGCCGTGGGGTAAGCGTGCCTGCGCCTTTGACTGTATCGGCTGCGAACTCGACTCCATTCGTGTGTACGTAGCGCACGCGCGTCAGTGAAACTCCGCGGGCGTTGATTCGTAAAAACCTTGGCAGGAAGCGCAACGGCAGTTCGCTGGGCGGACGAGGATCGTCGCGCAGTTGTACCGAGATATCGCGCGCGGTTATCGATCCGATCTGGATCCGCTGCAATATCAGTCCCCGCAACTGTGGCACGAGCACGATCTCGTAGGCGACGATGTGCACGCGCGGATGATCGAGTTCGAATTTGTCGATGCGCAGCGGACCCGCTAGCGTGCCCGACAAGCCTTCGATGTGGACTCCGTAGCGAACCAGCTTCGGCAATTGGGCAACGATGAGAGCGGTGCCAGCCTGCGAATAGAACAGCGT
>Ga0157380_10001559_pt1 | contig 15075 bp, 12 predicted proteins | sample S35metaG_FD_119757 | JGI IMG/M metagenome (GOLD analysis project Ga0157380, IMG submission 119757) | Switchgrass rhizosphere microbial communities from Kellogg Biological Station, Michigan, USA - S3-5 metaG | ecosystem: Host-associated > Plants > Roots > Rhizosphere > Soil | place: USA... | reverse complement strand
GCCAAGGCGGCCGGCTCGCTGGTCTCGGATGCGGTCGCGCTTGGTGACATCGAAGCGGGCACGCGCATGGATCTGGTGCTCGGCCGCCGCGCCACCAAGCATGATCCGCGCCCGCTGGACTCGCTCAATTTCCGAGCCAAGCTGGAACTGGCGCTGGCGGTGGAGCGGCCCGAAGCCGGTGGCGCGCTGAAGCTGCGCCGCATCCCGATCGCGGTCGATGATACACCGCTCAGGATCAAGGGCGTGGTCGGCGACAGCCTCTATCGCGCGGCCCGCGCGGCAGGCGCCCCGGCGCAGGCGGTCGAGGCCTATCTGCGTGCCCTTGGCGGTTTCCTCTCGATCAACCGCGATGTCAGCAGCAGTGACAGGTTCGATCTGGTGATCGCGCAGCGCCGCGCCGAGACCGGTGAGGTCGAGATCGGCAACCTGCTCTACGCGGGGCTCGAAAAGGCCAAGAAGAAGGTCCAGCTGATGAAGTGGACCATCGGCGGCCGCACCGACTGGTTCGAGGCATCGGGCGTCGGCGAGCGGCGCGGCTCCTTCCAGAAGCCCGTGATCGGCCATCTCACGTCGAGCTTCGGCATGCGCTTCCACCCGTTGCTGGGATATACCCGCTTCCACAAAGGTGTCGATTATGGCGCGGCCACCGGCACCCCGATCGTGGCGGTCGCGGACGGTCGGGTGAGCTTGGCCGGCTGGCACGGCGGGCACGGGAATTTCGTCAAGCTCGATCATGCGGGCGGGCTCGGCAGCGGCTATGGCCATATGAGCCGCATCGCGGTGCGATCGGGAACCTTCGTCCGCCAGGGTCAGGTGATCGGCTATGTCGGCTCGACCGGGCTTTCAACCGGACCCCATCTTCACTTCGAGGTGTACAAGGGTGGCGCGGCGGTCAATCCGGCTGGGGTGCAGTTCATCACCCAGCCGATGCTGGCCGGCGCCGAACTCAAGAAATTCCGGGGCCAGCTTGCAGGCTACTTGACCGTAAAACCGGGCGCGCCCGCCATGTTCGCCAAGCGCGAGGCACCGAAGGCCGAAGGCGAACGCGCGCAAACCGCTGCCCGGGAAGAAACGAAATCAGCCCCCAAACGGGGCTGAGGCCCTCGCGGTTTGCCGTTCGGATCGGCTGACCGGGTCTAGCCGGAAAATGCCTTTGCCCACCGGCTCGACGGATGCCCAGCCCGGTGGGTCATCCACGGTCGAGCCGAAGGAATTGCCGGTATAGTCGATCAGGAAGGCCGGTTTCACGCTCGACGGTATCTGCGAGCCGCGCATCACATAGCGCACATCCAATGAAGCCTTTACGCCGAGCTGGTATGCCAGTCCGTGCGTGACTTCGCCGTTATAGTCGGATTGCCAGTAGAGCGTACTGCCGTCGGGGACGGTGGCGTTGAGAATGGCAATCTGGCGCTCAAGAGCGATCTGGCCGGGCAGCCGGAGATTGTCGAGCAACAGATCGGCGGTGTGATGACGACGTGTCAGTTTGCCCAACACCGGCTGCATCACATGTTCGGCCGTGGCGACGTTGAACAGGGCGATCAGCAGAGCGCCGCAAAGGGCATAGGCGCCGAAAATGATGGCGCGGTGCGGCATTTGACGGGCGCCCGCCGTGAGCGCAACCGCGATAAACGGAATCACCGGCAGGAAATAACGCATGTTCTTGTTCGTGCCGGGAAACACCGCCAGCCCGGCGAGATAGATGGCGGCAAACAGCAGCGGTGCCCAATCCACCGCGCGCCATGCATCCCGGCGTAAGAGAAATAGCAGTGCGAACTGGGCGTTGAGCAGCAACGCGAACAGCATCATCAGCAGCGATCCGCCGATATCCGGCTGCGCCACGCCTGCGGCGAACTCGCCCACCCCCGCGCCATTATCAAGCCGCAGCCAGGGATTGATTTCCATCTTCGTGGCCAACAGCACCACGCCCAGGCCGGCGAATATCATCCCAAGCAATGCCAGCTTGGACCAGCTGTGCGCCGCTTCTCCGAACCAGCGGCGTGCGTGCAGCAGCAGATAAAGCGGGCAGGTAAAGCCCAGGATAGCGCCATAAAGCTTGGTATGGAGCGCCAGCAAGATCACCATACCGAGCCCGACGATATGCCACCGCGTGTCGCGCGCGGGCTCGGTCGCGATGATGTCGGTCAGCACGAACGCCAGCAGCACCAATCCCGCGAATAGCGAATCAGGATAGGCCGACCAGAATTGATAGATGACGAGCGGATTGAAGGCGACGAAGAGCAGCTCGAGCCATAACAGGTTCTGCGGGAGGCGTGCCCGGTCATTAAGCCGTTCAAGCGCGATCAGCGCCGTCCACAGGAAAAACGCGGTGCCAAGCGCCGAAGCGGCGATCACGCCTGCATTGGCCCCGGAGAGCGCCACGAAAGGCGCGGCCAATAGGGAGAAGAGGATCGGCTTGCCGCCGGTCCACCAATCGCTGGCGACGATGGCGGCGATGTTGAAGTCGTGCTGGAGCAGACCGACCGCCGCTTTCGCATAGCAATCCGAATTACGGATGATCGGCAGGTCCAGGTTTGCGGCAGTGACCGCCAGCCCCAAGGCCATCAGGCTCCAGAACATCAATGCCGCTGGTCGCGGGACGGGCGAAACAAGGAATGAGGCAGATAAAGCGCGGTGGGACGATAGCGGCTCGGGCACTGGCTTATCCTTCATTCGCGAAGGCGCAAGGGCCCCGTCCAAGCGTCAACGCCGCCGCATACGTCATACCGCATGCCCGCATGTTAAAAATTCGGTAAAAAGTTCGTTTGGAGCGACCAGTTGAGGCCACTTGTTCGGTCGTAAGTATTTGCAGAAAAAAGATTATGCCTTTAGGCGTAAGGTGCTGTTCTATTTCGGAACGGCGTTAACCCTACCGGAATGTTTCGTCAGTCGCCCCTTTGCCTGATGCAGTCATGCGATGCGCTATCCGATGCTTGACGGCTTCCGAGGCCTGTTTCTGATGTTCGTGATGAGCGTGCATCTGAACCAGTATCTGGCGACCAAGATCTGGCTGGTGAGCCCGATGTTCTTTGGCTTCGCCGATGCCGCGCAGGGCTTCGTGTTCATGTCCGGCATGCTGGCGGCGATCGTTTATGGGGGCAAGCTGGTGCGTGGTACGCCGGAGGCCATGAGCGCCGCGCTGCGCAAGCGTTGGCTGACAATCTATAAATGTCATGCCGGCCTGATCTTGATGTTCCTGGCGGCCGCAATCGTGCTTGGTCCCGCCGGAGGTGATCTGCTGCATCCCTATGCCGAGCATCCGATCGCATTCACCTTGGCCTCTCTCGCATTGCTGACCTGCTCGCACGACATGGGCATATTGGCGATGTATCTCTATTTCATCGCCGCAACCCCGTTCGTCCTGACCTGGTTTCACCGAGGAGCGGCAATTCCCGTGCTGGTCGCTTCCCTGCTCATCTGGCTGGCAGGGCAGTTGATGCTCGCGAGCGCGGCCGCCGATACGGCAAGCGCGGAGGCGGCGCGGCTGGGTTATGCCTTCAGCTTCGAGCTCGGGTTCAACCTGCTGGGCTGGCAAATTATGTATGTGATGGGGCTCTACATTGGGTACCGACTGGTGACCGATCCCATCGACCTGTCATTCCTGCGTCACCGACAGTTCGAAACGACCTTTTACATCTGCCTGGCGGCGACCCTGCTTCTCTTCATAGTGCGTCAGCTCAATCTACACGACTGGCCGAACGAAGCTTTCGCTGCTCAGTTCAAGGAAGTGATGCATCGACGGAACGTTTCGGTTGTCCATCTGATCGCCTTCCTGATGGACCTGTTCATGCTGACCTGGCTCGTCCAGATAGCCGCGCGAGGCGAAAAGCCTGGCCTTCGGCGGGTAGGCCAGTTCATCGAGTGGCTATTCACCCGCCGGGCGTTGACCGTGCTAGGTCAGAATTCGCTCCAGGTTTTCGCCTGGCACCTGCTGGTGCTGTACGCGGTCATCCTGCTGGTCGGCGATCAGCATATCGGCGAGCGGCGTGGAACGATCATAATCCTGGCGGCTGTGCTATCGCTTTACATTCCCGCTTATCTCAATGCCGCCGTCAGCAAATGGCGAAAGCGCGGAACCGTGGAGGCGGCGGCGCTTCCCGTCTGGGCGAGACGGCGTCGCAGGACGAGTGAAACCTCGCGCAGCCGTGACGGGGACGTCAGCGTCCCTGCGTCCGCCAGCGCTGGATGACGCGGCGGAGAAGCTCGGTCTCGCCGCCCTCGCGCGCCCATAGCGTCGAGAACACCGGGTCCTGAGACGCAGGCCGCTTGTCGGCTTCCAGATCGTCGAAAGCGACGCGGATCGGGATCGACACGCCCTCGCCGCAGATGATCGCCTCGCGGTTGCGCAGTGCCGAGATGGAATCGAGGAAGCCGCGCGCGCCTTCGGGCATTGCCGCTTTCACGAAGGCCTGGTCGCGGTCGTTGTTGAGCCGCATCGCGATGATCGTGCCGCACTGGGAAAGCACGCCTTCCGCGAGATCCGACGGCCTTTGAGTGATCAGGCCCAACGACACGCCATATTTACGGCCTTCCTTGGCGATCCGCTCCAGCACGCCACGCACGGCCTGTCCGGTCTTCATCTGATCGTTGGGGACGTAGCGGTGCGCTTCCTCGCACACCAGCAGCACCGGGTTCTGCTCCTCGCCGCGCGACCAGATCGCATAGTCGAACACCATCCGCGACAGCATCGCAACCACCACCGAGACGATGTCGGACGGCACGCCGGAAACATCGATGATCGAAATCGGCTTGCCGTCGCCCGGCAGGCGGAACACCTTGGCAAGGAATTCCGCCATCGTGTCGCCGACCAGCATGCCAGAGAACATGAAGCCGTAACGCGGATCGGAACGGATCTCGTCAATCTTGGTCTTGAGCCGCAGATAGGGCGCGGACGTGCCGGCCTTGTCGAGCTTGCCCATCTCGTTCTGGATGATCGTGGTGAGATCGGTCAGCAGATAAGGCACCGGGCTGTCGACGGTGAGCTTGGTCATACCCTCCGCCGCCCGATTCTTGGCCCGCGCGGCCAGCAGGCATTTGGCGAGGATGTCGCAATCGGCCTGACGCTCGTCGCCACGGGTGGTGACAAGCACCTCGCAATGCTCCTCGAAGTTCATCAGCCAGTAGGGCATCGCCAGATTGCTGACATCGAAGATCGAGCCGGCATGCTTGAAGGCTTCCGAATATTCGCCATGCGGATCGATCATCACGATGTGACCGTTCGGCGCCAGCTGGCAGATGCGGTGCAGGAGCAGCGCGGCCGAGGTCGATTTACCCGTGCCGGTCGATCCCAGCAGCGCGAAATGCTTGCCGAGCAGGGCATCGACATACAATGCGGCCCGAACATCCGAGGTCGGGTACACGGTGCCGATCTCGATATGCGCGCGCGCATCGGTCGCGAACATCTGTTTGAGATCGCTGCTGTCGATCGGGAAGACGCGGCTGCCCGGAACCGGATAGCGCGTGACGCCGCGGCGGAAATGACTGAAGCGATTGTTCTCACCGGCGAGGCCTTCGCCAAGGAAGTCGACGTCGGCAAGCACAAGATCGCCATCGGCCTCGGCCAGGCGAAGCGCCCGCACCACCGCGACCAGCCAGAGACGGCCGACCAGTACCTTGACGTGGCTGCCGATATTGCCGGCGGTGGCAACGGCCGGATCGGAGCTTGCATGCAGCATGGAAAGGATCGGCCCATCAAGGGTGATCTGGGAGCTGCTGCCAGAAACCTCGAGCACCCGGCCAATCTCGACGGAGGCGTTGAGCGCCGCCGATTCGAGCGCTTGGCCGAAGCCGTGCATGCCGGTCATGTCGTTCATGGATCCCCTGCCGCGCAGTCCGTGCCCAAAAGCATTTAACCCTCGAATATTAAGAAAAGAGCAACGCGAGGCGTTACCAAAAGGTAGCCGCGCGCCCTGGATCGCCCCCTATTGTCCAAAACTTGCCGCGTCGGACCGCTTTTCGGGCCGGATATAAATCGAGGTGAGCTGCGGCAATGCCTGCTTGAGCGCGCGTTCCATCTCCTCGATCAAGGTCTCGCCGACGCCCATCGTGATGTCGTCCGCAAAGTCCGCGCTGATCTGGGGCGCCACCGGCAGCGCCGAAGCGCTGCTATGATCCATAGTCGAGGCGGGGATACCAGTCCGCCCCGCGCCCTTCCGGTGTCATGTCGAGGATCGTCCAGAGTGGCGCGATGTCGGGCGCACCGCGCGCGTCCTGGCCCGGATCGGCGGTTTCGGCGGTCATCTCGCCGCTCCAGAAATGGCGGATATTGCCGTCGCGGCGCGTGAAGACGCTTAACGCCGGAATCTCCACCCTCTCCGATGTAAGCGCGTGGTAATCGCGGCTGAACTGATCGTTGAGGTCGCGATAGAGCGGCAAATGGTGCCAACCCCGCTTCTTCTTGAAATCGGTTAGCCGCCGGATCGGGGAACGGGCGATAATGGCAAACGCCACGCGCTGCTTGATGTGCGGCGTCTCGCCGTCCCATGCATCGAGCACCGATGTGCACATCGGACAGGCCTGCTTGCGCTCCGGCCCGAACATGTAGCTGTAGGCGACGAGCGTGGTCTTGTCACCGAACAGGCCGGCGAAATCGGTGCGCCCTTCCTCCCCTTCGAACTGGTAGTCGCCGGTCACCAACCCGCCCGGCGGCAGATCGCGGCGCAGCTTGGCGACCCGCTCGATCTGGCGCCGCAGCTCGATCTCCTCAACCAGCAGCGCATGCCGAGCGCGGCGATATTCCTCGCTCTCGTTTGGAAAGCGCAGCTTGCTCTTGCGCGCGAGCGCGACAGCGGGCGGCAGCGGGGCGGGCCTCAGCACGGTTAGTCGATCTCCAACGTTGCGGAGACGGAACCCGCGCGCCATCATGCAGTTCCGGAATAGGTGATGAATGCTCTTCTCGCGGCGACATTATTTGCTAGGCAGCGCCGGGTTGGCGCTAGCCTTCCAGTCAGCCGGAGCCCGACCCTTGCACAGCGAGAATACCCCCGCCCCGCCCGTCGCCGACCGTCGGCCCTACAGCTATACGCGGCACGGCCATACGATCGAGGACCCCTATCACTGGCTGAAGGACGAAGGTTATCCGAAGGTCGATGACAAGGACGTACTTGCCTACCTGACCGCCGAGAACGACTATTTCGCCCGGATGATGCAGCCGCATCAGGCGCTGGTCGAGACTCTCTTCCAGGAGATGAAGGGCCGCCTCAAGGAGGATGACGCCAGCGTGCCGCAAAAGGACGGCGACTGGCTCTACTGGTGGGATTATCGCGCCGGCGCGCAATATCGCCGCTGGCTGCGCAAGCCCGTCGGCGGTGGCGCGGATGTGGTGATCCTCGACGAGACCGCCGAGGCGGAAGGCAAGGACTATTTCAAGCTCGGTGCGCTGGAGGTGAGCCCGGACGGCAAGCTGCTCGCCTGGACCGCCGACACCAGCGGTGCCGAGCGCTTCGTGCTGAGGGTTCGCGATCTCGCCACCGGCCGTGATTTCGGCCCGGTCAGCAATGTCGTCAACGGGGCGATCACATGGACGGCGGATTCGCGTGGGTTGCTCTACACCGAAGTCAACGAGAACTGGCGCAGCTATCGCGCGCTTCATCATGTTCTGGAAACCGATCCCAAGACGGACCGCGTCCTTTATGAGGAACATGACGAAGGCTTTCGGGTCGGCGTGGGCCATACCCAGGATCGTCACTGGCTAGTCATCGCAACCGGCGACAATGAGACCACCGAAATCCGCCTCCTGCCGGCGGCTGATCCCAAGAGCTCACCGCTGCTGATCAAGGCACGCCACAAGGGCACGCAATATTCGGTCGATAGCGCCCATGGCCGGCTGTGGGTGCTCACCAACGACGATCACGTCAATTTCCGGCTGGCCGAGGCGTCATGGGACAAGCCCGCCGACTGGACGACCGTCATTGCCGGATCGGATCGCGTCTATCTGCGCGGCCTCACCGCATTTCGCGATCATCTGCTGATCAGCGAGCGGGTCGATGGGCTCGATCAGGTCCGGCTGCGCACCTATGACGGCGAGGAGCATCGCATCGCCTTTCCCGAGGCGAGCTATACCGCCGCGCCCGGCTCCAATCCCGAATATGCGCAGGACCAGTACCGCATCGGCTATTCGTCGATGGTAACGCCGAACACGGTCTATGACTATGACTGGAAAGCGCGCGAACTGATCGTCCGCAAGGTTCAGGAGGTGCCTTCGGGATACGATGCCTCCCGCTATGCCACCGAGCGGCTGCTGGTGCCCGCGCGCGATGGCAAGCAGATCCCGGTCTCGGTCGTTTACCGCAAGGATTTCGTCAAGAATGGCGAGGGGCGGCTGATGCTCTATGCTTATGGGGCCTATGGTTATGCCTATCCGCCGAGCTTCTCGACCATCCGGCTGTCGCTGCTCGATCGCGGCTATGCCTATGCGATCGCGCATATCCGGGGAGGAGATGATCTCGGCTATGACTGGTATCTGCAGGGCAAGGCCACCCAGCGCTGGAACACCTTCCACGATTTTGTCGATGCCGCGAAGGGGTTGATCGCCGCCAATTTCACCAGGGCGGGACACATCGCGATCAACGGCGGCTCGGCGGGTGGCGAGCTGATGGGGGTCGTCACCAACACCGATCCGGAGCTGTGGGGCGCGGTGGTGGCCGATGTCCCGTTCGTCGACGTGCTCAACACGATGCAGGATGAAAGCCTGCCGCTCACCCCCGGCGAATGGCCCGAATGGGGCAACCCGATCACCGATCCGGCGGCGTTCGATCTGATCCGCAGCTATTCGCCCTATGACAATGTCGCGGCCAGGCCCTATCCGCCGATGTTGATCACGGGCGGCCTCAACGATCCCCGCGTCACCTATTGGGAACCGGCGAAATGGGCCGCAAGATTGCGCGCGACCAAGACCGACCAGAATTTGCTGCTGCTCAAGATCAACATGGGCGCAGGGCATGGCGGCAAATCGGGCCGCTATGACTCACTGCGCGAAGACGCCGAAGCCTATGCCTTTATCCTGTGGCAGATGGGCGGCGCATGACCGCCTACACCGCCACCTTCACCGCGCAGCCGGAGGACATCGACGAGAACGGCCATGTCAACAACGCGGTGTGGGTGCGGTGGATCGAGCGCGTCGCCACCGCGCACTGGCACGAGGCGGGCGACCCCGCGCATGTCGAGGCCTATCTGTGGGTGATTACCCGGCATGAGATCGACTATCTGAAAGCGCTGCTGCAAGGCCAGACCGTGCAGGCGCGGACATGGGCGGAAACCCAGCCCAAACGAACCCGGACGATAAGACATATGGAATTCATCGGATCGGACGGGACGGTCCACGTCCGCTCCCGCACCGAATGGGTGATGATCGACCGCGCCAGCGGCCGCCCGCTCCGCATCCCGGACGCAGTGATCGCGCCTTTCCTGCCCTGAACGCCGCAGTTGCTTGCACTGGAGCCGCCCGCGCGATAGGGGTCCGCGCCAGCCCGCAAAGGGCACGCGGAACGGTGGCCGAGTGGTCGAAGGCGCACGCCTGGAAAGTGTGTAAGGGTTAACAGCCCTTCGAGGGTTCGAATCCCTCCCGTTCCGCCACGCAGTCCACTACTCTGCTCCGCCGCGCGGGTGTCCGCTCCAGAACTCCCGAGTTCCGGGGCGCGTCGCGCGACCAAACCGTGTCAAAGCACCGGACAAGCGCCATGGATTTCGCTCGTTTGCCCGAGACTGCTCGGTGTATGCAGGAAAAGCCGCTAGCTTCGACCAAACTTCCGCGCGGTTTTGCCGTAACGCATCTTCCGCGTACCCGGCTTGCCTTCGCTCGCGCGGCCACGCACCGGCGCGCGGTGCTGCTCCACCGGCAGGCCAAGCTCCTGCTGCTCCAGCGCACGGATTTCGTCGCGCAGTCGCCCGGCTTCCTCAAACTCGAGGTCAGCGGCGGCGGCGCGCATCTTCTTTTCGAGATCCTCGATGTAAGCGCGCAGATTGTGGCCGACCATGTGCGGCGCGTCCTCGATGCCGGTATCGACCGTCACCTGATCCTTGGACGCGATGTGGCTCATCACGTCACTGATATTGCGCTTGATCGTGGCCGGGGTGATGCCGTTGGCGTCGTTATAGGCCTGCTGCTTCTCGCGGCGGCGCGCGGTTTCCGCCATCGCGCGCTCCATCGATCCCGTGATGTGATCGGCATAGAGGATCACCCGGCCCTCGACGTTGCGGGCGGCGCGGCCGATCGTCTGGATCAGCGAGGTCTCGGAGCGGAGGAAACCCTCCTTGTCCGCGTCGAGGATCGCGACCAGCCCGCATTCGGGAATGTCGAGCCCCTCGCGCAGCAGGTTGATGCCGACCAGCACGTCATAGACGCCGAGCCGCAGATCGCGGATCAGCTCGATGCGCTCCAGCGTCTCGACGTCCGAATGCATGTAGCGGACCTTGAGGCCGGCTTCGTGCAGATATTCGGTCAGATCCTCGGCCATGCGCTTGGTGAGCGTGGTGACGAGGGTGCGATAGCCCTTGGCGGCGGTCGCCTTGCACTCCTGCACCAGATCGTCGACCTGCTCCTCGACCGGACGGATCTCGACCGGCGGATCGATCAGGCCGGTCGGGCGGATCACCTGCTCGACGAACACGCCGCCGGTCTGCTCAAGTTCCCATCCGCCCGGTGTCGCCGAGACATAGGTCGTCTGCGGCCGCATCGCTTCCCATTCGTTGAAGCGTAAGGGGCGGTTGTCGATCGCCGAGGGCAGGCGGAAGCCATATTCAGCCAGCGTGATCTTGCGGCGGTGGTCGCCGCGCGACATGCCATTGATCTGGCCGATGGTCTGATGGCTTTCGTCAACGAACAGCAGCGCATTGTCCGGCAGATATTCGAACAGGGTCGGCGGCGGCTCCCCCGGCAGGCGGCCTGTCAGGAAGCGGCTGTAATTCTCGATCCCCGCGCAGCTGCCCGTCGCCGCGATCATTTCGAGATCGAAATTGGTACGCTGCTCCAGCCGCTGCCGTTCGAGCAGCTTGCCCTCGGCCTCAAGCTCTTTCAGGCGCTCGGTCAGTTCGTGCCGGATCGCTTCCGTTGCCTGTTTCAAGGTCGGGCCAGGGGTCACATAGTGGCTGTTCGCATAGACGCGGACATATTCGAGATTGGCCGAGGTCTTGCCGGTCAGCGGATCGAACTCGGTGATCGCCTCGATCTCGTCGCCGAAGAAGGAGACGCGCCAGGCGCTGTCCTCATAGTGCGATGGGAAGATCTCCAGATTGTCGCCGCGCACCCTGAAGTTTCCGCGTGCGAATGCCTGATCGTTGCGCTTGTACTGGAGCGCGACCAGCTTGCGGATGATCTCGCGCTGATCGACCGATTGACCCTTCTTGAGGTCGAAGATCATCGCCGAATAGGTCTCGACCGATCCGATACCGTAAAGGCAGGACACCGAGGCGACGATCAGCACGTCGTCGCGCTCCAGCAGCGACCGGGTGGCCGAATGCCGCATCCGGTCGATCGCTTCGTTTATCGAGCTTTCCTTCTCGATATAGGTGTCGGTGCGCGGCACATAGGCTTCGGGCTGGTAATAATCGTAATAGCTGACGAAGAACTCGACCGCGTTGTCCGGGAAGAAGCTCTTGAACTCGCCGTAGAGCTGGGCGGCGAGGATCTTGTTGGGCGCGAGCACCAGCGCGGGGCGCTGCAAGGCCTCGACCACCTTGGCCATGGTGAAGGTCTTGCCCGATCCGGTGACGCCGAGCAGCACCTGATCGCGCTCGCCCGCCCGCGCCTGCGCGACCAGCTCCTCGATAGCGGCCGGCTGATCGCCCGACGGCTGATAATCCGAGACGATCCGGAACGGCTTGCCACCCTCTGTCTTGGGCGGCCGCTCCGGACGATGCGGGACGAAAGTCTGGCCGAGATCCGGCTCTTCAAGCGTGGTGCGGATTTGAATTGCCATCGAGGCAGGATATGGAGGCGATGATGCCCAGCCGCAACCGCGCAGGGCCAACCGGGGAAGATGTCATGCGTTCCTTAAACCTCGCCTTCGTGCCGATCCTCGCGCTCGCCGCCTGCAACTCTTCGCCCACCGTCGAGGCAACCAATGCCTCCGGCGCGGAAGTGGCCAAGAAAGTCCAGGAATCCGGCGTCACCGACGAATTCATTTCGCCCGGTCAGTGGCAGATGGTGATGAAGGTCAATGAGATGACCATGCCAGGGCTGCCGCCGCAGGCCGCCGAGCGGATGAAGGGCATGATGGGCCAGGGCCATAGCTTCACCGAATGCCTGACGCCCGAGGAGGTGAAGAAGCCCAAGGAGGACATGTTCTCCGGCGGCGACAAGGCGTGTAAATATGACCATTTCGCGATGGGCAACGGCAAGATCGACATCACCATGTCTTGCGGCGGCGAGCAGCCGCGCACGATGCAGATGAGCGGCACCTACTCGCCCGACGAGTATCAGATGAAGGTCGCCTCGCAGGGTCAGGGCAAGTCAGGCCCCGGTGCGATGACGATGCAGATGGAGATGGCGGCCAAGCGCATCGGCGAATGCACCGCCGAGCAGCGCAAGGAAGAGAAGAAGGGTTGAAGGCTCGATCGTGCCGCCTGACTTCGATCTCCCAGCCTATCTCGCCCGCATTGGCCTGAAAGAAGTGCCCGACGCCGATGCGGAGGGTCTGCTGACGCTGCAACGCGCACATCGGCTTTCCATTCCGTTCGAGAATCTCGACATCCCGCTCGGTCGTGGCATCAGCCTCGATCCCGAGCAGGTGTTCGACAAGCTCGTCCGGCGCAGGCGCGGCGGCTATTGCTTCGAGCAGAACGGCCTGTTCCTGGCTGCGTTGCATGCGATCGGTTTCGAGGCGCGGGCCCTGCTCGCGCGCGTCTGGCTGTTCGCGACGGAAACGCCACCAAAAACGCATCAGGTGCTGCTCGTCGCCCTGAATGGTGAGGACTGGATTGCCGACGCCGGTTTCGGAGGCAGCTACACGCCGCCAATGCGACTTGCCGAAGGCGAGGCTGCAAGCCCCGATGGAACCCGCTTCCGCTTGATCAGGGATGCCCAGCATGGCTGGATGCTGGCCCGCTGGGGCGGGGAGGATTGGCAGCCGCAGTACAGCTTCACCACGGATCGGGTCTGGCCGGCCGATATCGCCATGTCGAACCATTTCGTATCCAACGAACCAGACAGCCGCTTCGTCACGAGCATGTTCGTCACCACGGTGCTTCCCCACGGCTTCGCGTCACTGATCAATCGGGACTATCACCGCACCAGCGCCAAGGGCGACGAGCGATCCGAGATCAGCTCGGCGAAGATGCTGCAGCTGCGGCTGAGCCTCGTCTTCGGTATCGATCTTACCGATCAGGAAATCGCGGCCCTCGGACAGTTTTGACCCTTTTGGCCATCCGACAAATCCAACATCTTCGAGATTGAGATGAAATCCTGCTCCTGCGAAGGCAGGAGTCCAGTATTGCGGTTTGATCTGGGCTCCTGCCTTCGCAGGAGCACGTCACGTTTCAACAAAAAACAGGTAGGTTCAGCCGAACAGCTCTTCGAAGAAATCCGTCATCGCCTTCCAGCTGCGGCGGTCGGCGTCGGGTTGATAGGCGAATTTGCCGGGTTCCATATTGACCTCCCGGTCCGTGAAGGCATGGCCGGTGTGGCCATAGGCGTGGATTTGCCAGTCTGCGCCGCTAACGGTCAGTTCGTTCGCGAGCGCGACCGTTGCCTCGGGCGGGCAAATCGGATCGCCCCAGCCGTGACACACCAGCACCTTGGCCTTGATGGGATCAGCATTCGCGTATGTCGGACGATCATAAACGCCATGGAAGCTGACGACGCCCAGCACGTCAGCGCCGCTGCGCGCGAGATCGAGCGCGCATTTGCCGCCGAAGCAGAAACCGATGGCGCCGGTGCGGCTTGAGTCCACCTGCGGCAACGCCTTGAGGACCGCGAGCGACGCATGGAGCCGATCGCGCAGCAAAGCCCGGTCCGCATTCAGTTCGTTCATATATTTGGACATTTCCGGGGATTGCCGGGTCATTCGCTTGCCTTGCCCATAGACATCGATCGCGAAGCCAACATAGCCCAGGGCCGCGAGGTCTTCTGCCTTCTGATTGTCCGATTCCTTCTGACCGAGGATGTTGGGGATCACGAGCACGCCCGGCCGTTGTGCCTCCGAAGCCGTATCGAGCGCGATCACGCCCTCGAAGGGGCCGCCGGGGCCATCATAGACTTTCGTGATCCGTTCGATCGCCACGCGTCATCCTTTCCAGTCCGATTTCGATCCGTTGCCAGCCGGAATTATCCCGTTAAGAGGGCGCAGCCATCCACCGGGAGTTTGCTTAGTGCCTACGCTTGTCCTGATTCGCCACGGCCAATCGGCCTGGAACCTCGAAAACCGCTTCACCGGCTGGTGGGATGTCGATCTGACCGCGCAGGGCGAGGCCGAAGCGAAGGCGGCCGGCGAACTGATGGCGGCCCGCGGCGTCGATTTCGACATGACCTTCACCAGTTTCCAGACCCGTGCGATCAAGACCCTCAACATCGCGCTGGAAGCAATGGGCCGGCTCTGGTTGCCGGTCGAGAAGGACTGGCGGCTCAACGAGCGTCACTATGGCGGACTGACTGGTCTCGATAAAGCCGAGACCGCAGCACGCCACGGCGACGAGCAAGTCAAGATCTGGCGGCGCAGCTTCGATACGCCGCCGCCGCCACTTGCGCCGGGCGGAGAATTCGACCTGACCGCCGATCGCCGCTATGCCGGCATCGCCATTCCCGAGACCGAGAGCCTCAAGGATACGATCGCCCGCGTGCTGCCCTATTGGGAAAGCAGGATCGCACCCGAACTCAAGGCCGGCAAGCGCGTGCTGATTTCGGCGCACGGCAATTCGCTGCGTGCGCTGGTCAAGCACCTGTCGAAAATCCCCGATGATGAGATCACCGGCCTGGAAATCCCGACCGGACAGCCGATCGTCTATGAGCTAGACGGCGACCTTACCGCGAAGGACCGCTATTATCTCGCGGAGCGGTGCTGAGCGCGGCCTGCGTACATCGCGCTGTCAGCGCGCGCGATCAAGGTTTCCGCATCGTCCTCGGCGCTGAGTTCGGCCAGCCCGATC
>Ga0157380_10001558_pt1 | contig 15076 bp, 11 predicted proteins | sample S35metaG_FD_119757 | JGI IMG/M metagenome (GOLD analysis project Ga0157380, IMG submission 119757) | Switchgrass rhizosphere microbial communities from Kellogg Biological Station, Michigan, USA - S3-5 metaG | ecosystem: Host-associated > Plants > Roots > Rhizosphere > Soil | place: USA... | reverse complement strand
ATGCTGCAGTACCTCGGTCTGCCGGTGGCCGCGTCGGCGCACGCGGGCGAAATCGACAACATGCTCGTGCTCGTGCACTGGCTGATGGTCGTGCTGTTCGTCGGCTGGGGGCTGTTCTTCGTCTACACGCTGTGGCGCTTCCGCGCCAAGCGCAACCCGGTCGCCGACTACAAGGGCGTCACCAGCCACACCTCGACCTGGCTCGAGGGCGCCGTGGCGGTGGTCGAGGCGATCCTGCTGATCGGCTTCTCGATCCCGCTCTGGGCCCAGCGCGTGGAGGGCTTCCCTGCACCGCAGGACGCGACGCGCGTGCGCGTGGTGGCCCAGCAGTTCGCCTGGAACATCCACTACCCCGGCCCCGACGGCGTCTTCGGCAAGACCGACGTCACGCTGGTCGACGAGCAGGCGAACCCGCTCGGGATCGACCGCAGCGACCCGGCCGCGAAGGACGACGTCACCACGATCAACCAGCTCCACCTGCCCGTCGGCCGCCCGGTGCTGGTGCAGCTCTCGAGCAAGGACGTGATCCACAGCTTCGCGCTGCAGGAGATGCGCGTGAAGCAGGACGCGATCCCCGGCACGATGACGCCGGTCTGGTTCGTGCCCGACGTGACGACCGAGGAGATGCGGCAGCGGACGGGCAACCCGGAGTTCGGCTACGAGATCTCGTGCGCGCAGCTGTGCGGCCTCGGGCACTACCGCATGAAGGGCTTCGTCACCATCCACACCCAGGCGGACTTCCAGAAGTGGATGGACGAGCGCGAGGCCGAGCTCAAGGCCAGCGAGTCGGAGGAAGACTCGGTCTGGAAGTAGGCTCGGGCGCGCCCGGGCGCGCTCAGCCCTCGTGGGGCTTCGACAGGAACGCCTCGGCGCGCTGGCGCACCGTGTCGTCGGCGGAGCCTCTGCGCAGCTCCTGGAGCCGCGCCAGGATCGGCTCGCGCTCGGCCGAGCCGTCCTTCACCTTCTTGCGCAGCACCATCACGACCAGCTGGAACTTGAGGTCCGGGAGCACCAGCAGCCCGGGCAGGTCGGTCAGCAGGCGCGGCAGCGGACGCGCCTCGATGTCGCGGACGAACGCCGCCATCTCCGTGAAGGTGAGGGCGTTCTTGCCCTGGTGGACGAGCGTCGAGCTGCTGTCGTCCGGCTCCTGGTCCGACACCGGGGCGATCGTACCACCCCCGCCTTCGCCTAGCCGCCCCCGCCCTCGTCCGCCTCGGCGCCCTCGCGCAGCTCGACGGCGAGCGTGCTCGCAGCACCGGCGGGGAGCGCGACGCTGCGGGTTCGGCCGCAGACCGGGCAGGCCGCCTCGGTCGTGGTCATCGGCAGCTGGGAGCGCACGCCCGTGCGGTCGTCGAAGTAGGTCACGTCGAAGGCCGCGCCGCAGTCCGGGCAACGATGCGGCTCGCTCTTCCGGGCACGGGCGTCCGTGGGCACGGGGGGCCTCCGAGACGCCAGAGTCTATGCACCCCCAGGCTCGCGGCGCCAGCTCTTTTTTCGGTAGAATCCCCCACCCTCGCGGAGGTCGAGCCTCGCCATGAAATACACCCCGGTCGCGCTCGTCTCCCTCGCCCTGCTGGGCGCCGTCGCACCCTCCGGGGCCGCTCCGCCCAGGTCGTGCGATCTGCTCCTCGCGGGCGGGCGCGTCGTGGACGGAACCGGCGCCCCCTGGTTTCGCGCCGACGTCTGCGTGGTCGGCGATCGCATCGCGGCCGTGGGGCGGCTCGAGGGCGCCCAGGCGAAGCGGCGCATCGACGCCGCGCGGCTGGGCGTGGCCCCCGGCTTCATCGACATGCTCGGCCAGTCCGAGTACAACGTGCTGGTCGACCCGCGCGCCGCCAGCAAGATCACGCAGGGCATCACCACCGAGATCACCGGGGAAGGCTCGTCGATCGCACCGGTCAACGCCCGCATCCTGGCCGAGAACCGCGAGGTCTTCGAGCGCTACGGCGTCACGCCGGACTTCACGTCGCTGGCGGGCTACTGGAAGGCGCTCGAGCGCACCCGGCCCGCCATCAACCTCGGCACCTTCGTCGGCGCGGGCGGCGTCCGCAACCTGGTGCTGGGCGAGAGCGACCGCCGCGCGACGCCGGAGGAGCTGCGGCAGATGGAGGCCGCGGTCGCCCAGGCGATGGAGGAAGGCGCCTTCGGCCTCAGCACCTCGCTCCAGTACGTGCCCGACCGCTTCGCCACCACCGAGGAGATCGTGGCGCTCGCGAAGGTCGCGCGCCGCTACGGCGGCTCCTACATCACCCATCAGCGCTCGGAGTCCTACGAGATCGACGCGAGCCTGGACGAGGTGTTCCGGATCGCGCGCGAGGCCGAGATTCCCGCCCAGGTCTACCACCTGAAGACCTCGGGCAAGCCCAACTGGGGCCGCATGCCGGCCGTACTGAAGCGGCTCGAGGAGGCGCGCGCCGCGGGCCTCGACGTCTCCGCCGACCAGTACCCCTACATCGCCGGCCAGAACTCGCTCGACGCGAACCTGCCGCTGTGGGTGCGCGACGGTGGCCGCGACAAGATGATCGAGCGGCTCAAGGACCCGCAGCTGCGCGCGCGCGTGAAGGCCGACGTGGGCCGCGAGGACCGCTCGTGGGAGAACCAGTACCTGGGATCGGGCGGCGCGGGAGGCGTGCTGATCGTGAGTGTCGTGAACCCCGCGCTCAAGAAGTACGAGGGGCGCACGCTCGAGCAGATCGCGAAGGACGAGGGCAAGGACCCGGTCGACGTGATCATGGACATCGTGATCGCGGACCGCGCGAACACGTCCAACGTCATCTTCATGATGAGCGAGGACGATGTGCGCCTGGCGCTCAAGCACCCGCTGGTCTCGCTCTGCACCGACTCCGGGGCCAAGGCGACGGACGGCATCTTCTCGCTCGAGCGCTCGCACCCGCGCGCCTGGGGCTCGGCCGCCCGCATCCTCGGCCGCTACGTGCGCGAGGAGAAGCTGCTGCCGCTCGAGGAGGCGGTGCGCAAGATGACCTCGCTGCCGGCCTCGCGCATGGGCCTCGCCGAGCGCGGGATCCTGCGGCCCGGCATGCTCGCCGACCTCGTGGCCTTCGACCCAGAGACCGTGAAGGACAAGGCCACCTTCGAGAACCCGCTGCAGTACAGCGAGGGGATCCCCTACGTGGCCGTGAACGGCCAGCTGGTGGTCGACGAAGGCCGCATCACCGCCGCGCGGCCCGGGCGGGCGCTCTTCGGCCCCGGGTACCGCGCCCGCTGACGCCATTGCGTCATTGACCGCCCTCGCCGGCGGGCGTTAGGCTGCGCCGCTTGTCCGATCCCCTTCGCCCGCGCTCTCGTGTCCTCTGGCCGCTGGCCGCCCTGGCGTGGCTCGCGGCCGTCGGGACCGCTCCGGCCCAGGTCCCGCCCGCGGAGGCTTCGGCCAGGCCGAAGGCGCCGCTGGCCGCCGGCCGCAAGTACCCGCCGCGGCTCTACGAGACGCAGCGGCTCGCCGGCGAGCCGCCGACGATCGACGGCCGGCTCGACGACGCCGCGTGGCGCGAAGGCGACTGGGCGGGCGGCTACACGCAGCAGCTCCCGATCGAGGGCGCGCCGCCGTCCCAGCAGACCGAGCTCAAGATCCTGTACGACGCGAAGCACCTCTACTTCGCGATCCGCGTCCACGACGACCCGGCCAAGGTGCACCGCTACCCGGGGCGGCGCGACGCGCTGGTCGGCGACGTCGTCGGCGTGTGCTTCGACAGCTACAACGACAAGCGCACCGGCTTCGAGTTCGACCTGACGGCCGGCGGCAGCAAGATCGACCTGATCCTCGGCAACGGCGAGACCGAGTGGGACATGAGCTGGGACGCCGTCTGGGACGGCAAGGTGGCGCACGACGCGCGCGGCTGGACGGCGGAGTTCCGCGTGCCGCTCAGCCAGCTGCGCTTCGGACCGCAGGACGAGCAGGTCTGGGGCCTGCACGCGTGGCGCTGGATCGACCGCTACCAGGAAGAGGACCAGTGGCAGCTGATCCCGCGCCAGAACAGCGGGCGCATGCACCAGCTCGGTGAGCTGCACGGGATCCGCAGCCTCGAGCGGCCCCGCCACCTGGAGCTTTTGCCGCACGCCGTGGCGCAGAACGCCTCCGGCCCCTCGACCCCCGACGGCCCCGACCGCTCGGGCTCGCTCGGGCTCGACGCCAAGCTCGGCCTCAGCAGCAACTTCACGCTCGACGCCACCTTCAACCCCGACTTCGGCCAGGTCGAGGCCGACCCGTCGGTGGTCAACCTCACGGCCTACGAGACCTTCTACGAGGAGAAGCGCCCGTTCTTCCTCGAGGGGCGCAAGATCCTGAGCTTCGGGCTCGACGAGCTCGACCAGCTCTTCTACTCGCGAAGGATCGGGCAGGCGCCCACGCTCGCGCCGCCGCTCGCCGAGGGCGAGACGCTGCGCGCGCCCGAGAGCACGACGATCCTGGGCGCGCTGAAGGTCACGGGCAAGACCGCGGGCGGGGTGTCGGTCGGAGTGCTGCAGAGCTTCACGCAGAAGGAGAACGCGCTCGTCAGCTCCTCGCTCGGGGAGCGCGAGCCGGTCGTCGAGCCCGCCGCGAGCTACACGGTCGCGCGCCTGCACAAGGACTGGGGCAAGGGCAACACCAGCCTCGGCGGCATGCTGACCTGGACCGAGCGCTTCACGGACGACCCGCTGCTCGCGGCGCTGCCGTCGCGCGCCGCGACCGGCGGGGTCGACTTCACGCGCTACTTCGCGAACCGCAACCTGGTGCTGGAGGCGAGCGGCGTGCTGAGCCGCGTGAGCGGAGCGCCCGCCGCGATGACCGCGCTGCAGACGGACGCGGTCCACTACTACCAGCGGCCGGGGGCCGACCACCTGGCGCTCGACCTCGGTGCGACGTCGCTCTCGGGCCACGGCGGCTCGCTGCGCTTCGGGCTGTCGGGAGAGAAGCGGCTGCGGCTCTCCGACCGCTTCCACTGGTACTCGCCCGGCCTCGAGCTCAACGACGTGGGCTACCTGCGCCAGGCCGACGTGGTGCAGAACGACTTCGTCGCCGGCTGGGCCGAGCCCTCTCCCAGGGGCATCCTGCGCGAGTACCAGGTCGAGCTGTCGCGCCGGGACGCGTGGGACTTCGGGGGGCTGGCGGTGAATGGAGCGACCGAGCTCGCAGGCCGGGGCATCTTTCGAAACAAGTGGGGCGCCGAGGCGAGCGTCAGCTACGAGGACGCGGTCGACACCCGCATGCTGCGCGGCGGGCCCGCGCTGCGCTGGCACGACTTCGTCGAGACGCGGCTCGAAGCGCAGAGCGATACGTCGCGGCGCGCGTCGCTGAAGCTCGCCGGGGAGGCCGCCTGGGCGCGCGACGACGACTCGCGCTCGGCGAGCCTCGACGGCTCGCTCACCCTGCGGCTGTCGAACCGCCTGTCGCTCGCCGGAGGCGCGGCGTACGAGCGCCTCGAAGACAACCTGCAGTACGCGGCGACCGCCGGCGCGGGGGCCGAGCGCCGCTACGTGCTGGGCCGGATCGACCAGGACACCTGGAGCTTCACGATCCGCGTCGACCTCTCGCTCACGCCCGAGCTGACGCTGCAGTACTACGGCAGCCCGTTCGTCGGGACCGGCCGCTACACGAGCTTCAAGCGCGCGACCGACACGCTGGCCGAGGCCAACGCCGACCGCTACCAGCTCTACGGCGCCGACGAGATCGCCTACCGCTCGTCCGACAACAGCTACCAGGTGACCGAGGCCGGCGGCGGACCGTCCTACTCCTTCGGCAACCCGGACTTCAGCTTCCGGCAGTTCCGCTCGAACCTGGTCGCGCGCTGGGAGTGGCGCCCCGGCTCGTCGCTCTACGTGGTCTGGTCGCAGGGACGCACGAACGCGCTTCCGACCTGGGAGCCCTCGTTCGGGAGCAACTGGAGCGCCCTCTGGGGCGCACGCCCCGACAACGTCTTCCTGGTGAAGCTCAGCTACTGGTTCTCGCCCTAGGCGCTGGGAGCCGCCGCCGGCGCCGCCGCGCGCTTGCGGCGCAGCGCGGCGACGACCACGAGCTCGAGCAGGAGCACGCCGAAGGCCGCCTTGAGCATCGGCCCCACGACCGACGGCTTCTCGCGCGGCGGCAGGTAGACGTAGAACCACTGCGTGAGGCCGCGGCGGTTGCCGCGTTCGCGCGCGGTGCCGTCCCAGACCGAGAACGCGACCGGCACGTACTGGCCCTCGGCGAAGGACACGCTCGTGGTCGAGCGCAGGCTGCGCGCGAAGGTCGCGGACCAGACGCCCGCCTCGTAGCGGCCGCTCGCCTCGATCTCCCCGCCTTCGACCGGCGTCAGGCTGGTCGAGCCGCGGCCGGTGAACTGGTGCAGCTTCTGCGAGGCGAGCTCGAGGAACCAGAGGTCGACGGGCTTCCCGCCGTCGCCGAACAGGAAGTACGGCTTGACGACGCCCTCCGGAGCCGACGCGGGAAGCTGGAGCGCCACGGCGTCCGAGAACTCGGCGGCGGGGGCCGTGCCCTCCGGCGCGGCCCCGGGCGTCTCGCCCCAGAAGTCGCCGCCCTGCTCCGAGCCCGGCTTCGCGGCCGGCGCGGCGGGAGTCACGGGCTGGCCCCAGACGTCGGTCTCGCCGGCGGCCGCCTGCGCCGGAGCCGCGGCGGCGAGCTCCTCCTCCGCGAGCGGCACCTCCAGGGTCGGCGCGTTCGTGGCGGTGGTGTCGGAGCGCATGTCGTGCCAGCGCACCTCGAACGCGATCCGCTGCGAGTCGTAGACCGCGCGCACCTCGACCGCGTTCGCGGCGGGCGCGAACGCGCGGCCGGGCTCCATGATCTGGCCGACGACCGGGAAGCGCGCGCTCGGGGCGCCGTCGAAGAGCGAAGCACCCTTCGAGGCGTCGATCTCGTCGTCCAGCGGCCGCGCCACCAGGAGCGTCGCGTAGCCGGGCGTGTCGGAGTCGCCCAGCGAGTAGACGTAGTCGGTGAGCGCCCAGCGGTCGGGCTCGGGCACCGCGTCGAAGAAGGACGGCATCGGCGTGCCGTTCACGCCGGTGCTGAAGGTGCGGAAGATGTCCTCGCGCCGAGGACCGCCGCGGAAGGTCCAGCGCCGGGTCAGGTCGGCCGCGCGGATCGGGTGGTCGAGGTCGTCCTTGAGCGTCGGTGCCGACGGTCCCTCGCCGCGTCCCGCGTCGCCGTGGCAGCGCACGCAGCCGAGCGAGCTGTAGAGCTCCTTGCCCTTCGCGACCGTCTCCTTGGTCGAGGCCGGCGCGTTGCCGAGCGCGATCGCCTTCGGCGCCTGCGCGGGATCCGCGAAGCCCGCGAAGAAAGTCTTCAGGTACTGCACCACGCCGTCGACCTCGGCGTCGTTCAGGTGCGGCCAGGGCGGCATCGAGGTGTACGGCATCCCCATCCGCACGACGCGCTTCAGGTCGTCGTCGGTGGGCAGCGCTCCCGACGGTGTCGTGCGCAGCTTGAACTTGCCGCTCGTGAAGTCGCGCGGGCGGGGCGAGAGGTGCACGGCCGCCGGGCCCTCTCCGTCGCCCTTCTCGCCGTGGCACTGGATGCAGTGCTGCTCGTAGACCTTCTTGCCCGCCTCGGCCGCGCCCTGGGCGTGGACACGAGCCGGGAGCGACGCCGCGAGCACGAGCGCCAGGAGCAGCGCGACGCTGCGCGCGCGCATCAGTGGTGCTCCCCCGCGGCGCGCGGACGCTGGCCCGTGTGGTCGTAGAGGAAGAGGATCACTTCCCAGATCTCCTCCTCCTTCAGGAACTTCTCCCAGGCCGGCATCGCCGAGTCCCAGGGGCCGCCCTCGGCCGGCAGCCCCGGGCCGCCCTTGGCGATGCGCCAGAACAGGAAGTTCTCCTCCAGCTGGGCGATCGTGCCGGAATCGGTGAAGTTGGTCGGGATCGGGTTCAGGCCGTGCGCGTACATGCCGTCGCCGGCCATCGCGTCGCCGTGGCAGAAGTGGCAGTTGCGGTAGTACGTCTTGCGGCCGTTCTCGACGTGGGCCTTGAAGGCGGCCGGATCCTTCGTCTCCAGCTCGCGCAGCGGGTTGTGGCCACGGGTCAGGTCGATCGTCTTGTCGCCGAACGGTATCGTGTCCGGCGGCGCGGGGTGCACCGTGCGGCCGAAGGCCGGGGCCTCGAGCTTCTCCTGGCTGCCGAACCAGGCGCTCGCGGCGGCGAGCGCCGGCAGCAGCACCAGCACCGCCACGAGCAGCGGCCGCAGGCGCTGCTCGTTGACGAGCGCCACGAGCGGCCCCAGGAACTCCTCGCGCCGCACGGCGCTCGAGCTCACGTAGGCCGTGAGCGCGAGCGTCGTGATGAACATGTAGATCACCACGACCGAGAACGGGATCGGCGTCACGAAGCCGAAGCGCACGAAGGCGTAGATCGAGGCGAACACCGCGAGCGCCCAGGCGAAGCTCCTGGCGCGCCGCAGGCGCAGCAGTACGAACAGCACGACGATCGCGAGCACGACGGGCCAGCGCAGGAAGCCGAGCGGCATCGCCTAGTCCTTGGCCTGCGCGTCGGCCGCGACCGCCTCGAGCGGCCACACCTTCGACTGAAGCGTCACCGTCACCTTGCCGCCCTGGCTCTGCAGGTACGCGATCACCGCGAGGATCTCCTGGTCGCTGAGCCCGATCGGGGGCTTGTTGATCACGGGCATGCCGGGGTTGAAGCCGGGCACGATGAACACGTTCGGGTCGTAGATCGACTCGGCCAGGTACTGGACGTCGCTGTGCCCCGGCCGCCGCGTAGCGGCACGCGCCCCGATCCCGGCGAGGTCGGGGAAGCGCAAAGCACCCGACTTGCCGAACGTGTGGCAGGTGGTGCAGAGCCCCTTGCCCTCCATGATGTCCTTGCCCGCCTTGGTGAGCTCGTCGGCCGTCATCTCCTTCTTGAGCTCCGTCTCCTTGGGCGGCTGGACCTCCTTCTGCGGCACCAGCTGCCCCACCAGCGTGTAGAAGCTGGTGGCGCCCACGATCAGCAGCAGGATGCGCAGCCCGACCGGGACCCTCACGCGTGCTCCTTCGCGTGACCGGGCTTGTGGTCGGAGAGGCTCGCGAGCCAGAACACGAAGCCGATCAGCAGGAAGAACAGCAGCACCGTGACCGAGACCACACGCGTCGCGAAGCCGAGCGTCGGCGTGAAGGCGTCGACCGAGGTGTCGCGCATCACCCCGTACACGTGCCAGTGCTGGCGCAGCCCCGAGCGCACGTAGCCCATCAGGCCCATCAGCCAGGTGAAGGTGACCGCCAGGAAGATCAGCACGTACTGCGAGACCGGGTGGATGCGCCCCCAGTTGACCTCGCCCAGGCTCTTCGCGTTGCGGTACATCAGCACGTCGATCGCGGTGATCGCGATCATCGCGAACAGCACCGAGCTCACCTGAGGCACCGAGAGCCCGATGCGGACCTTGGCCTCCACGAAGTAGCCGTAGATGCCGAGGAACAGCACGGTCGCTCCGGCCAGGAACGCGATCGCGAACTGCAGGGCGTTCCCGAGCTTCGCCCACGACACGGTGGGCGTACGGCCCGAGCGGCGGTAGAGCAGGAAGCTCACGTACGTGGTCAGGATCAGCAGGTTGACCGCGGTGTTCTTCGCGGACATCACGCCGAAGTAGCCGAGCTGCGGGTGGGCGCCGCCGCCCATCGCGCGCGTCTCGGAGACCGTCGCGATGATCGAGCGCGGCGTCGCCCAGACCGCGAAGCAGAGGGCGATCAGGATCAGCAGGAACTTGATGTAGCCCTGGAAGCGCTCGGAGGCCTGGACGCGGCCCATCCCGAGCCAGAGGTAGTAGTTGGCGCCCAGGAACAGGTTGCCGATCAGCACCGCCTGGATGATGAAGAGCCACGAGAAGGCGCCGCCCATCATCGTGAGCCCGAGCGTCTGCGAGTAGGCGTAGATCTCGGACGCCAGCCAGTAGCCGGCGAAGGGCAGCGGCAGGAACGCGCAGATCGCGACGAAGTTGCCGATGTAGCCCATCCAGTCGTAATGGGCGCGTTCCTCGTCCGTCTTCGCGTTGAGGAATTTGAACGCGGCGTAGGCGGCCGCCACCGATCCGCCGAAGGCGACGTTCGCGATGATGCGGTGGATGTTGATCGGCATCCAGGTGTAGTTGTGCACGGCCGCCCAGGTGCTGATCACGGCCCCCGACTCGGAGACGCCGGCCGGCGTCGTCATGAAGGTGAGCCAGGAGTTGGCGATCAGCATGATCGCGGTGCCGACCACGTTCAGCCCGAGCCCGAGCAGCAGGTGCGTGACCTGCGAGAACTTCCCCCAGCCGTAGTAGTACGTGTAGAGGAAGAAGGCCTCGAAGAAGAACAGCCCCACGTAGGGCGCGAACGTGGGCGAGAACACGTGCATCAGGTAGTTCATGAACTTCGGGTAGAGCAGCACCAGCATGAAGAGCAGGAACGCCCCGAAGGTCGCGGTGAGCGAGAACGACACCGACAAGAGCTTCGTGAACTCGTGCGCCAGCTCGTCGTAGCGCTCGTCGCGGTTCAGCCAGCCGATGAACTCGATGATGAGCGCGAAGAGCGGCACCGCCAGCACGAACGCCGCGAACAGCAGGTGGAGCTGCGCCAGCACCCACACGGCGACGCGGCTGCCGACCATCGGAAACTTGCGATAGCTCTCCTCCTGGTACGGCTTCTCGCGGTCGGCCTTGGCCTTGGCGGCGGCCTCGTCCGCGAGCGCCTGCGTGCGCGGCGTGAGCTGCGCCTGGTCGGAGCGCTCGGGCGCCCGGTACTCGCGGCTCAGGACCCAGCGCACGAGCCCGACGGTCGCCGCGAAGGCGATCGCCACCACGATCAGCGAGGTCACGGCGATCTTCGCGTTCAGGCGGGGGGTCACTTGGCCGCCTCCTGCGCCTGGCGCTCCTGCTGCAGCTGGCGGACGTGGGCGATGATCGCCCAGCGGTCGGCCGGCGGGACCTGCCAGCGGTAGTTCGGCATCAGCCCCTGGCCGTTCGCGATCACCGTGAAGATGTGGCCGTCGGTCGCGGTCAGCACCTTGGGGTCGTGCATCGACGTCGTCGGCACGCCGCCGCGCTCCGCGAGGACACCCTTGCCGTCGCCACGCGCGTCGTGGCAGGGCCGGCAGTAGATGCCGTAGCGGTCGGCGCCGCGCGCGAGCAGCTCCGGCGTCGCCTCGACCGGCGAATGCGCGAGGTCGGCCCCGGCCGCGTCCTTCCCCTCGAAGTAGGCCCGGTCCTCGCGCAGCTCGCCGCGGGCGACCGTGCCCGGCACCGGCGCGCGCATGTTGGCGCCGTCGTAGAAGAAGTCGCTCTCCGACTGCGGGCGCGCCTTCGGCTGCTGGTCCATGTTGGGGTTCGGGTGGATCGGCGGCTTCGTCGAGGTCATGCCCCTGCACCCCGCCAGCACGAGCACGGCCAGGAGCAGCAACCGGCGCTCAGGCATGCGGGCCCTCGCCTCCAGCGGGCTCGGCCTTCGCGAGCGTCGGGTGCGGGTTGCGCAGCCGCGCCTGGTAGGTCGTGCGCGGGCGCGTGTTGAGGTCCTCGAGCAGCGCGTAGGTGCGGTCGTTCTCGCGCGCCTTGCGGACCTTGCTCTGCAGGTCGACGAGGTCGCCGAACTGGATCGCCTCGGCCGGGCACGCCTGCTGGCAGGCGGTCCGGGCGTCGCCGTCCTTGAGCTCGCGGCCCCCCAGCCTCGCGTCGATCTTGGCGGCGCTCAGGCGCTGCACGCAGTAGGTGCACTTCTCCATCACGCCGCGCGAGCGCACGGTCACGTCCGGGTTGTTCAGGAGCTTCAGGACCTTCGGCGTGTCCTTCGTGTAGTTGAAGAAGTTGAAGCGCCGCACCTTGTACGGGCAGTTGTTCGAGCAGTAGCGGGTGCCGATGCAGCGGTTGTAGACCATCGCGTTCAGGCCTTCCGCGTCGTGCACGGTGGCCGCGACCGGGCACACCTGCTCGCACGGGGCGTTCTCGCACTGCATGCACGGCACCGGCTGGAAGGCCGCGGTCGGATCGCTCGGCTCGCCCGTGAAGTAGCGGTCGATCCGCAGCCACGCCATCTCGCGGCCGCGCCGCACCTGGTCCTTGCCGACCACCGGCACGTTGTTCTCGCTCTGGCACGCCACCGCGCACGCGTTGCAGCCGGTGCAGGAGTTGAGGTCGATCACCATCCCCCACTGCGGCGACTTCTTGTACTCGTGCTCGGCCCAGAGCGAGAAGAGCGGCGTCTTCTCGTTCGCGAACTGCGGCTCGTCCTTGTAGTGCGCGAGCGTCGCCTCGCGGATGAGCTTGCGACCCTCCATCGAGCCGTGGTCCTGGGTCTGGGAGATGTCGTAGCGCTCCCCGGTCCGCATCAGCTTGAAGTCCGTGACGAGGTCCGGCGCCGCCCCGGTGCGCAGCCTGAAGGCGTCGAAGCCGACGCCGGTGCCCACGCGCCCGGCCTTCGTCCGCCCGTAGCCGAGGTAGAGCACCAGCGTTCCGTCGGCGAGGCCCGGCACGCGCTGGATCGGCAGCTCGAGGCTCCTGCCCGCGACGTCGAGCCGGACCATGTCCTCGTCCTTGAGGCCCTTCGCGGCAGCCGTCGCCGGGCTCACCAGCAGCGGGTTGTCCCAGGTCACCTTGGTGATCGCGTCCGGCAGCTCGTGGAGCCAGGCGTTGTTCGCGTTGCCGCCGGCCTCGAGCTTCGCGCACGCCTGGAACACGAGCTCGAGCTCGCCCGCGCCGCCCGTGGCCGCCGCGAGCTCCCCGAGCGTTCCCGGTTTCAGCTCGAGCTTCACGCCCGGCTGCGCGCTGTCCGGCAGCACGCCGTCGTGGAGCACGCGGTTCCAGCGCTTCTCGAAGTCGGCCTCGCCCAGCAGGCCGCGCCAGGTGGCCTGGACGAGGTCGTAGCCGGGACGGTCCTCGCCGCTCGCCAGCAGGCCGACCAGCTCGACCGCGCTCTTCGCGCCGTAGAGCGGCAGGATCAGCGGCTGCACCACGCTCAGCGTGCCGCAGCGCGCGCGCGCGTCGCCCCAGGACTCGAGGAAGTGCGCGCTCGGGACGTGCCACGACGCGAGCGCACCCGTCTCGTCGACGTGGCTGCCGAAGTGCACGAGCTCCTCGGCCTTGGCGGCCGCGCCCTTCCAGTCGAGATCGGCCGGCGCGTCGTAGGCGGGGTTGGCGCCCAGCACGACGAGCGTCTTTACCTTGCCGTCGCGGAGCGCGGAGCCGAGCTCCGCGAAGGCGGCCGGCGACGGCAGCAGCGCGTCGGTCGGCTCGCGGTACTCCACGGTGGCGGGAACGTTGCCGAGCGCCGCGTTCAGCGCCACGACCGCGGCGTGTACGGCCGCCGGCTGGCGCGGGCCGGCCACGATCACGGACGCGCCCCTGTTGGCGAGCAGGTCCTCGGCCAGCGCGTGGAGCCACGTCTTGTCCAGGCCGGGAACCTCCGGCGCCGTGACGGCCTCGAGCGCGAGGCCGCCCTTCTGGAGCTCGGCCGCGAGCGCGGCGACGAAGCCCGGGATCAGGCGCGCCGGAAGCCGCAGCCTGTGGTCGGCGTTGGCGCCGGTGATCGAGAAGACCGCCTCGACGGACCACAGCCGGTTCATGGCGTCGCCCGGCGCGACGACACGGCGGCCGCCCGCGAAGCCGCGCGTGTGCCGGATCATCTCCGGGTCGGCGTGCAGCACGTCGGCGTCGATCGCGAGGATCGCCTTCGCCTTGTCGAGGTGGTGGACCGGCAGCAGCGCGCGGCCCGCGGCGCGCGCGACGCCGGCGAGCGCGTTCGCCTCCGACACCGGCGCGTAGCCGACGACGCGCGCCTTCGGGTACGCCTTCTGGAACGCGGCGAGCTGGCGCGCGAGCGTGGGCGCGGCCGAGGGCGTCGCGACGATCGCGAGCGTCTCGCCCCCGTCGGCCGCGTGGAGCTTCGCCCGTTCCTTCCACGCGGCGACGAAGTCCGTCCAGCTCGACGGCTCGCCGCGCTTCAGCACCTGCTGCGAGCGGTCCGGATCGTAGAGGTCGAGCACGGCGGCCTGCACGCGGGCGCTCGACGCGCCGAGGCTCGCCGGGTGCAGCTCGTTGCCCTCGAGCTTCGTCGGCCGGCCCTCGTGGCTCTCGACCACGAGGCCGTAGGCGCTCGTCCCGTTCGGCATCGTGGTGGCGTAGTGCCGCGCGACGCCCGGCATGATCTGCTCGGGCGCTTCGACGTACGGGACGATGTGCTCCTCGGGCCGCCGGCACGCGACCAGCGACGCCGCGCCGGCCGACGCGCCGAGCAGCGTCAGCACCGTGCGCCGGGTGACGCCCTCGGGCGGCTCGGACGCGCCCTCGGGGAACTCGCGCTCGCGGAACGCGCGCGACTCGGGGCTTTCCTCGAGCTCGCCGAGGCTGCGCCAGTGCTCGGCGCTCACCGGTGGCACCCCGAGCAGTCGGTCGGCGGGTGGACGGGCCGTAGCCCGGCGATCTGGCGCTCCCGGGCCTCCGGGTCGCGCGCCGGCTTCCACGTCATGTTCGTGATCTCCGAGAGCGGCCGCAGGTTCGGCTTGGGGTCGCGGTGGCAGTCGAGGCACCACCCCATCGAGAGCGGCTCGACCTGGTGCACGACGTCCATCTCCTCGACGTGCCCGTGGCAGCTCACGCAGCCGACCCCGGCCCCCACGTGGACGCGGTGGTTGAAGTACGCGTACTCGCCGACCTTGTGCACGCGCAGCCAGCGCATCGGACTGCCGCTCTTCAGGCTGTCGCGGATCGGCGCGAGCGACTCGGCGTTGCGCGCGACCAGCAGGTGGCAGTTCATGCACACCTGGGTCGGCGGCACGTTGGCGACCGCGGACTTCTCGACCGAGACGTGGCAGTAGCGGCAGTCGATCTGCATCTCGCCCGCATGAAGCTTGTGGCTGTAGGGGACGGGCTGCACCGGCTGGTAGCCGACGTCCGTGAAGCGCGGCGAGCCGTAGTACCAGACGCCCCCGACGACGGCGGGAGGCAGCACCAGCGCCGCCAGCGCGACGACGAGGGGGAGCCGGTTAGCCGACTGGGGGAAGATCTGCGCCAAAGATGCCTACCCGAGCCCGCCGTTCTCGTTGAAGTACAGGTTGCCCTCCCCAAATCGCCTGCGGTGGTTGAGCGGCGCCGAGAATACTTCGCCCCGAAAGGGGAATCAAGGCCGCTACT
>Ga0157380_10001557_pt1 | contig 15076 bp, 9 predicted proteins | sample S35metaG_FD_119757 | JGI IMG/M metagenome (GOLD analysis project Ga0157380, IMG submission 119757) | Switchgrass rhizosphere microbial communities from Kellogg Biological Station, Michigan, USA - S3-5 metaG | ecosystem: Host-associated > Plants > Roots > Rhizosphere > Soil | place: USA: Michigan... | reverse complement strand
GTCGACGTCAATCACATCGCCAGTGAGACGGTTCGCGAGCTCGATCCCGCTTTTCGCCGACACGGCATTCAGCTGTCCGCGACGCTCGCGTCACAACCCGCGGTCGTCACTGGAAGTGCCGAGTCATTACACCGGCTGCTTGTGATTCTGTTCGACAACGCCATGAAGTACACACCGCGCGGGGGCCTGGTCAGCGTGGAGGTTTCCGTGGCCGGCGACGCCGTTCGGTCCGTCCCCGCGATCGTCTTGGACGTCGTTGATTCAGGCGCGGGAGTCAATCCCGCCGATCGACTGCGTGCCTTCGACCGGTTCTATCGCGGAGCGGAGGCGAGACGCATTGCGCCCGACGGCAGTGGCCTCGGCTTGTCGATCGCGCGCATGATCGTGGAACGGCACGGCGGAGAAATCAGTCTGTCTTCGCCTCAGGGCGGTCGGGGCTGCGTGGCCCGCGTCGTCCTGCCGGTAGGATAAAAGCAGATGCGGATCTTGTTCGGTGAGGACGCGCCTCGCGCTGCGCAGCCGAGTACACGCCTGACGGCAAGCCCGTCAAGTAATCCGCTACCGGCTGACGTCTACTCCTCGCGGAGTGCCACGACCGGATCCACTGCCGAAGCACGCCACGACGGCAGCCACGTCGCGGCGACCGCGACGAGCGTGAGCAGCATGGAGACGGTCGCGAAACTGGCGGGGTCCGTCGGAGAAACGCCGAGCAGCAGGCTTCCAACGAGCGGCGTCAGCAGCAGTGCGCCGCCCATGCCGATTCCAATTCCGAGCATGGTCAGCAATGCCACTCGCCTCAGCATCGGGCCGACCACCTGCCCACGGCTTGCGCCGAGCGCCACGCGAAGGCCGATCTCCTTCGTCCGCTGCGCCACGGTGTAGTGGACGACGCCAAACACGCCGACAGCAGAGATGAAGAGCGCAATGATCGCGAATACGCCAAACATCGTGCCCCACATGACGTACATCCAGTAGCTCAGCCAGCGCACCTGGTCCATCGAGAACACGTCGTAAAGAGCAAGCGAGGGATCGATCGCGCGGACGGCTGCGCGCAGGTCGCGCACGACCGACTCCGGCGCGGCCTGGGTGCGAATCACGATGCCGTAGTCGCGCGGTGCAATGAACCGGTGCGGTAGATACGCGGTCGGCGGCGTCGGCATACTCTCGTCGAGCTTGACGGTTCGAATGTCGGGCACGACGCCGATGACCGTGAGCCACGGACTGTTTTCGTCTTCGGCGAGCTTGAACCTCCGGCCCAACGGGTTCTCGCCGGGCCAGAATGCGCGAACCAGCGTTCGATTGACGAGCGCGACGGGAGCCCGCTGCTCCAGCTCGTGCTCGAAGAACGTGCGCCCTTCGACGCGCACGTCAAAGGTCTCGGGCCAACGTCCGGCCACCCCGGCGTAGTGGATTTCCGGTTCCTTGCCCTCGTCGAAGACGCGTCCTTCGACGGCAGCTTGGGCATCAGTGCCGCCTTGGTCGTCGAGTGGCACGAGGTCGGTGACGGTCGCCGCATGCGCGCCGGGAAGCGCCTTCAGGCTTCGCGCGAGCTCCTCGACGACACGAGTGCGCGCGGGCTCGGCGTCGTAGGCCTTGCCCGCGAAGTACACGCGCGCTGTCATGAGGTGCGCGGCGTCGTAGCCAAGTGCGGTGCTGCGAATGCCGGCATACGTGCGTACGAAGATCGAGGCCCCAGCCAGCAGAACGAGCGCCAGCGCAATCTGCGCGACAATCAGGACGCTGTGCGCGCGTTGCTGCGCGCGCGATCCAGCCGCACCCGCGCCTTCGCGCAGTGGATTCAGCAGGCGCCGGCCCGCCGCACTGAATGCCGGCGCGATACCGAACGCGACGCCCGTCAGCAGGGCCACGCCGAAGGAGTAAGCGAGCGTCCGCAAGTCGAGGGACCAATCCACCCAGTACGGACCAAGCGGTTCGTTTGGCGGAACGGCATCGTGCACCCATCGCATTCCGTACCACGCCAGCGGCAGCGCGACCAGACCGGCCGCGAGCGAGAGGAGCACGGATTCGGTCATCAGCAGCCGGATGATGCGGCCGCGGCTCGCGCCGAGCGCCGTGCGGAGCGCCACCTCGCGTCGCCGCCGTGCGCCGCGCGCGAGCAGCAGGTTCGCAACATTCACGCACGCCATCACGAGCAGGACCGTCGTCGCGCCCATGAGCGCCGCCGTGATGATGTGTTCCTCGCTGCTGGTGCCCGACCCGTACAGACGCGCGGTGCCGGTTCTGAGGGTGCGCGATCCCTGCGGCGGCAGCGTCCGCGACGCAAGTTCCTGGTTGACCAGATCGAGCGACACGTTGTCAGCCAGACGCCCGATGATCGAGACACCGCGTGTTGCGGCTCCGGACGCACCGAGTGTCGGCATGAGCGGAATCCAAATCTCGCTCGTGCTGGGGAACCGGAATTTCGGCGGCATCACCCCGGCGATCGAGTACGTCGCATCGTCGAGCCGGATCGGACGGCCGACGATGGCGGGATCAGCCTGATAGCGACGGCGCCAGAGCGAATCGCTGATCAACGCGACTCCGGCAGCGGCAACGCGGTCGTCCTCCGGCTGGATGCCGGCACCGCGCTGCGGTTTCAGTCCGAGGAGCGGAAACAGGCTGGCGGTGACCTGCTGGACGCCGATGCGTTCGGGATCGCCGCCGTCATTCAGCGTCGCCGTTCGTCCGCTGTAGGCCGCGATGGTCTGGAGCGACCGAAGTCCGCGAGTGAGTTCGTTCACGTCGTCCAGCGACAGCGTGACGCGGCGATTCGTTTCGGGATGACGGCCGGCGATTGCGACGAGACGGTCGGGATCGGGAAACGGCAGCGGCCGGAGGAACATGGCGTCGAACACCGAGAACATCGTGGTGTTCGTGGCGATGCCGAGGGCGAGGCATACCAGCGCGACGACCGTGAAGAGCCGGCCTGCGATCAGCGTCCGAAGTGCGTGCCGGACGGTCGCCACAATTCGCATTCTAGCGGCATCGTCCCTTAAGCACTCTTGCCCTCTGCCCTTTGCCCTGATACCGCCAGTGCCAAGAGAGTGCGTTGGCGCTCGGCAGCAGTGTCGATGTCAGCCAGCGTGTCCACAGCCCAAGGCAGCTTCCACGTCCAATTGTGCTCACCCACTGTCGCGGGCAGGTTGATGCGATGGAACCAGCCGAACAGATCCTGAAACGGCAGAAACAACTCGGCAGAGCCTGAACGGTACAAGGTCGATAAGAGCGCGTCACGCAGTGAATCCGACCACGGCGATGTCGGATCGAACGGCGTGTTCGTCGTCTGCGCGAGGAGGGCTGCGAGAGCCGCGCGTTCGTCCGGGCCGCCATTCGTCCACCATCCCGACAAGGTCTCGGTATCGTGCGTGCCGCTCATCGCGGCGGATCGCGCCGGGTACGTTGCAGGCTCGATGAACGGTTGGCCGGGCTGCTGCCAGTGGCGCTCCCATCGGAGCACGCGACATCCGGGTAGGCCCAGACGCTCGAGCGAGGCACGCACGAAATCAGGCACCACGCCGAGGTCCTCGGCGACGATGGTCGCGCCTGAATTGAGAAAGATGCGAAGCAACGCTTCGCCTTGTGCGGTTTGCGACGGCTCGTCGGCGGGATTGAAGAACGCGTCACCGTTCGGCATTCGGCCGTAGGTTCGGAACAGTCCGACCAGATGATCGACGCGGTAGCCGTCATAGAGCGCGGCCATGCGACGCGCGCGCTGGCGCATCCACGCGTAGTCTGTCGACGCAATCTGATCCCACCGGTACGTCGGGAGTCCCCAGTCCTGTCCGTTCGCACTGAACGCGTCGGGTGGCACGCCGAGCCGAACGTCGTGCATCACTTCGCCGGGACGCACCCACACATCGGGCCCCGCGCCGCTCACCATGAACGGGAGGTCGCCGAACACCGTGACGCCAACCGCGTGCGCCTGAATGCGCGCGGCCTGCCACTGCGTCTCGGCGATCCACTGAACATATTGATGACGAAGGACTTCGCGCGCGAGCGAGCGGCGGACTTCGTCGAGCGCGCCCGGCTCGCGTTCGCGAAGCGGCGGCGACCAGTGACGCCAGTCCGCCAGCCCGGTGGCTTGAGCGATTGAGAGATACAGCGCGTAATCGTCGAGCCACCATCGTTCCCGCGAGATGTATCCGGCAAAGTCCGACGCTCTCGTCGTCAGTTGCCCCCACTCCTCGCTCAGAAACCGCTCGAACGCGATCGTCTGCGCCTCGCGCTTGGCGCGGCGAATCGGCGCGTACTGCACGCTCGAAGCGTCGCGCGCCGCAGCGATGTCATTCTTCGCGGAATCGCTCAGCGCCTGCGCTCCGCCAGCCCGCGTGAACTCCGGCACGTCGTCCATCGCGATGTACATCGGATCGATCGCGAATGCCGACATGGCCGAATACGGCGACGTGTCGTCGTCGGGAATCGGGCCGATGGGAAGCAGCATGAGGCGATCGAAGCCCGCGCTGGCGAGCCAGGAGGCCAGCGGCACGAGATCCGGCAGCCCGCCGCTTCCCCATCCTCGCGTGGCCGCCGCGGAAAAAAGCGGCACCATCACTCCGGCGTGACGGTTGTTCAACGGACGTTCTCGGCGGTTGACACTATCAGGACCTGACGCACGGCACGAGAAAAAGTATCTTGATCGGGAAGCAGACTGACAACGAGATATGCTTCGCCGGAGAAATCGAAAAAGAATCCTGGATGCACCAGCACCCGGGCCTCGTCGAGCACATGCATGACGAGCGCTTCCTCCGAGCCCGTGGCCGGTACTCGAAGCACGGCCGACCATCCGCCTTCGGGAGGTAAAAGCGTAGCCGCGGGGAACTCAGGCAGCAGGCGCTCGAGAGCCTGGAGATTCAACTCAATTCGAGCGCGAATGGCCTCGCGCACTGTCCGCCCCGCCGACAACAACTTCGGCACCGCCAGTTGCACGGCCGTCGACACGGACAAGTACGTGTCGCAGATGATCGAGAGGCGCTCGAGCGCGGCTGACACAAGATCGTCCGGTCCGCTCACGCGCATCCACGCGAGCTTGACCTGCGGCAGGCCAACCGATTTCGACAGGCCACCGAGGACAAACGTCAACGCACGTCGCTCGCCCACCAAAGACGAAGCGTCGGCGGCCGGTCGCAGTGGATAGTCGCCAAAGACTTCATCCGAAATCACCGTCCAGCCGCGAACTGCGGCCAGCGCCGCCAGCCATTCGCGGTCGTCCTGTCGCAACATCGATCCAGTGGGATTGTTCGGACTGACGACGAGCACCGCGCGCGTGCGCGCTGTGGCCGCGCGCTCCAGACTCTCGCGATCGATCGCCCATGTCCCATGAAAGTCGAGCTGGTAGGGGCGAGACTCAACGGTTTCGAGCGCCGTGAGCGAATCAAAGAGCGGATAGCCCGGCTGCGGCACCAGTACGTTGTCGCCGGCGTCGGCCAACAGCTTGAACAGCATGGCGTAGGCCTCGCTCGTGCTCGCGGTCAGGACGATGTGATGCGGATCGGTTGGGTGTCCAGCGGCACCGTATAGAGATGCAATGCTGGACCTCGCGGACTCGATGCCGATTGGATCCGGGTCGTACGAGAGCCCGCGCGTGTCGGCAAGGGGTTCGAGAATCGCCGGCGGATACGTCAGACCAACCCTGGTGGGGTTCGTCTCCGTCAAATCGAGGATTGTGACCCCGCTGGCGCGACAAGCAGCCACTGCCCGGCTGATCGCGTTCGCGGCGAGCGCGGCCGGCAGCCGCGACGAGAACATTCAGGGAGCTTAGACTATCCATATGTCACTGCGACACATTTGCCTCGCCGCTGGACTTGCCGCGTGCCTCTCAACCGCGCCGACCATCGCGCAGCAGGCATCGAAGAACATCACGGTCCCCTATCAGATGTTCACGCTGCCGAACGGCCTTACCGTCATCCTTCACGAAGATCACAGCGTGCCGATTGTGTCGGTGAACGTCTGGTATCACGTGGGATCGGCGAACGAGAAAGCCGGCCGAACCGGATTCGCGCATCTCTTCGAACATCTGATGTTCGAGGGATCGAAGAACGTGAAAGAGGGGCAATTCGATTCGCTGCTGGAGGCCGCCGGCGGCGGCAACAACGCGTCGACCGCGAACGATCGCACGAACTACTTCATCGATGTCCCGTCGAATGCGCTCGACCTCGCGTTGTATCTCGAATCGGATCGAATGGGGACGCTCGTCGACATCGTGTCCGAAACGATGGTGAACGGACAGCGCGACGTCGTGAAGAACGAGCGGCGGCAAAGTTACGAAAACGCGCCGTACGGCATGGCGGATCCGAGGATCTGGGAGCTGATGTTTCCGAAGAATCACCCGTACCACTGGCCGGTGATCGGTTACATGGAGGACCTGACCGCGGCGTCGGCTGAGGACGTACGCGAATTCTTCCGCAAGTACTACGCGCCGCAGAACGCGAGCATGGTCGTTGCCGGCGACATCAATCCGGCGGATGCCCGGAAGAGAATCGAGCACTGGTTCGCCGACGTGAAGCCTGGCAAGTCTGCCGATCCGATCGAAGTGCCACCCGTGTCGCTCAACAGCGTCATCAAGGAGACGCTGACGGATCAGGTGCAGCTGCCCCGCCTCTATCTAGCCTGGCTGACGCCGGCGCTGTACGCGCCTGGCGACTCCGCGCTCGACGTGACGTCGAGCATTCTGGCGGGCGGCAAGAACTCGCGGCTGTACAAGAAACTTGTGTACGACCTGCAAGTCGCACAGAACGTGGTGGCGTACCAGAACTCGAACATGCTGGGTTCCATGTTCAGGATCGAAATCACCGCCAGGCCGTCGAAAGAACCGGCGGCCCAGGTCCTGGAGAAACTGAAGACGCTTGTCGATGAGGAATTGGCCAAACTGCGCGAATCACCTCCGGATGCACGCGAAGTGGACCGCGTCCTGAATCAGACGGAGTCGTCGTTCTTCAGCCGCATGGAGCGCGTCGGTAGCTTCGGCGGCAAGGCGGACCAGCTCAACGGCTACTGGGTGCAGGCCGGCAATCCCGACTGGTTTGCCGAGGACCTCGCGCGCTATCAGTCGCTGCAGCCAGTGGATGTGCAGGCTGCGGTGAGACGATGGCTGCCGGCGGACAAACGGATTGAATTGATTGTGGTGCCGAAGGGAGAGGGCAAGTGAACATTCGAACTTCCACTGTGCTCGTGCTTGCGTTGATGCTCGGCGTCAGCGCGTCCGCGCAACAGGCCGATCGATCCAAACCGCCTGTTCCTGGACCACCGCCGGCGCTCAAGCTGCCGCCGATTCAGAAGCGGACGCTCGCGAACGGACTGCCTGTCTGGATCGTCGAGATGCACGAAGTCCCAGTCGCCAACATCACGCTGATCGTGAAGGCCGGCGCGTCCGCCGATCCGGCTGGAAAGTACGGTGTCTCGAGCTTTACTGCGGCGATGCTGGACGAAGGCGCGGGCACTCGCAACGCGCTCGAACTCTCTGACGCCGTCGAGTATCTCGGCGCAGGTCTTTCCACCGGCAGCTCGTTCGACTCCTCGAGCGTTCGACTCCAGACGCCGGTGTCAAAGCTCGACGAGGCGCTGCCGCTGCTCGCCGACGTGGTCCTGCGGCCCGCCTTCAGCGAAGCGGAGCTCAATCGCCTGCGCAAGGAACGGTTGACATCGCTTCTGCAAACGAGAGACGACGCATCGAGATTGGCGTCGGCGGCGTTCGCGCGCCTGGTCTTCGGGCCTCGTCACCGGTACGGCACGCCGGCCATGGGCAACGAGGCGTCCAATGGCGAAATGACGGTGAGCGATCTGCGACAGTTCTATTCGACCTACTACCAGCCGCAGAACTCCCATCTGATCGTCGTCGGCGATGTGACCGCTGCCACGCTGTTGCCAAAACTCGAGAAGGTGTTCGGGTCCTGGAAGAATGGCGCGCCGCCGCCAAAGCCCACGGTACCGGTAGCGACGCAGCACGCCGCCCGCACTATCTATTTGATCGACAAGAAAGACGCACCGCAGTCGCAGATCCGCATCGGCTGGGTCGGCGTTTCGCGCTCGACGATGGATTACTACGTGCTCGACGTGTTGAACACGGTGCTGGGCGGCTCGTTTACGTCGCGGCTCAACAACAATCTTCGCGAGGAACACGGCTACACCTACGGCGCCGGGTCGAGCTTCGACATGCGCCTGTCAGCAGGTCCGTTCGTAGCGAGCGCCGGCGTGCAAAGCGACAAGACTGTGGAGTCTCTTCGCGAGTTCTTCAAGGAGCTCGACGCCATTCGCCAGCCCGTGCCGTCCGAGGAACTCACGCGCGCGAAGAATTACGAGGCACTGGGATTCCCTGCTGGATTCGAAGCAACCGCCGACATGGCGGGCAACCTGATCAATCTCGTCGTCTACGGATTGCCTGATGCGTTTTTCACGGAGTACGTGCCGAAGATCCAGGGCATTACGGTCGCGGAAGTGCAGAAGGCCGCCGCGCAGTACGTTCAGTCCGACAAGTTCGCAGTTGTGGTCGTCGGCGATCTCGCGAAGATCGAGAAGCCGATTCGCGACGCGAACTTCGGGCCCGTGAAAATAGTCACGGTCGACGAGATATTGAAGTAGCCAACGTTTTCTATAATGGGTGGCTCAATGCCACTCACAGTCGGGACCCGTCTCGGCTCGTATGAAGTGACCGGCGTCCTCGGCGCCGGAGGGATGGGCGAGGTCTACCGGGCCCGAGACAGCAAGCTCGGGCGGGCCGTCGCGGTCAAAGTCGTCCGCGACGAGCTCAGCGCCGACCCCGAGCGCATCTCCCGCTTCGAGCGCGAAGCAAAAATGCTTGCCGCGCTCAATCATCCGCACATCGCCGCGCTCTACGGCATGGACGTGGCCGACGGCCGCCACTTCCTGGTGATGGAGCTCATCGAAGGAGAGACGCTCGCCGACCGATTGCAACGGGGTCCGTTGCCGGTCCGCGACGCGATCACCATCGCTCAGCAGATCACCGACGCGCTCGAAGCCGCCCACGAGCGCGGCATCGTCCATCGCGACCTCAAGCCGGCGAACGTCAAAATCACGCCCGACGAGAACGTGAAGGTCCTCGATTTCGGTCTCGCGAAAGCGATGGAGAACGAGCGCACCGCCGGCAGCATGTCTGATTCGCCGACGCTGAGCATGATGGCGAGCCAGGCGGGAATCATTCTGGGCACGGCGGCTTACATGGCGCCGGAGCAGGCGAAGGGATTTCCCGCCGACCACCGCAGCGACGTGTTTTCCTTCGGCATCGTCATCTTCGAAATGTTGACCGGCCGCCGGCCGTTTCAGGGCGAGACCGGAGCGGATGTACTGGCGTCGATACTCGTCCGCGATCCCGAGTGGTCGCGGCTACCGGCGGATCTCAACCCGCGATTCGTCGATCTGATCCGCCGGTGCCTCGAGAAGAGTCCGAAGCGGCGCTGGCAGGCAATCGGGGACGTGCGGGCCGAGCTCGAAGCGATCGCGACGATGCCTGCCGTGCCGGCGTCCGAACCCATTGCGCCGCCTCGTCCGCTCTGGCGTCGCGCCATTCCGATCGTGGCCGCGGCTGTAGCCACGGGCGCGATCGCTGCGGCCGCGGCGTGGATCCTGAAACCGCCGCCGCCACCCGAAGTGGCGCGCGTGGTGATTGCGTTGCCCGAGAATTACGTGACAGCCGGACGAAATCCGCTCGCGATTTCGCCGGATGGTCAGTCGATCGCCTTTTCCGCCGGCCGCCGTCTATACGTCCGGTCGCTGTCGGCGTTCGACGTGAAACCGCTTCCGGGTACCGACACCGCCGTCGTTCCGGTCTTTTCACCAGACGGACGATCGGTCGCGTTCTTTGCAACCTCCGACGCGACCATCAAGCGCCTGGATCTGGCCGGTGGCGTCGCGCACACGGTCTCGCCAGGGAACGTCCCGTTCGGCATGAGCTGGGGCCCTGACGGCATTCTCGTCGCTGAGGGCAGTGAAGGGATTTGGCGTGTCTCACCTCAAGGCGGCCAGAAAGAGCGGCTCATTACCGTCAAAGATGGTGAAATTGCCACGGCGCCACAGCAGCTTCCTGGCGGGCAGATCCTGTTCGCGGTCGCCACCGGTCAGGGTCTCGATCGCTGGGACAAGGCGCAGATCGTCGTCCAGACGCCCGGATCATCCGACCGCAAGCCTGTCATCAACGGCGGCAGCGATCCGCGCTACCTGCCGAGCGGACACATCGTGTACTCCGTGGCCGGCTCGCTGATGGCGATCGCGTTCGATGTCCGCGGGCTCGAAACGCAAGGGCACGCGGTGCCAGTCCTGGAGGGCGTGCGGCGCTCGGCGCCCGGCGCGTCGGGTGCGGCGAACTTCGCCGTCTCGGACTCGGGCTCTTTAATCTATGTGGCCGGTCCGGCCGGCACGGCCGGGATCAGTACGGAGATCATCCTGAGCGATCGAAAAGGCGCCTTTGAGACGCTGAAACTCCCGGCGGGCGTCTATTCCGATCCACGCGTCTCGCCGGATGAACAGCGAATCGCCTTCACGACTGGTGAAAAAGAGGCCAGCATCTTTGTCTACGATCTGTCCGGAGCGAGCGCCATGCGCCGGCTCACCTACGGCGGGAACAATCGGCATCCGATCTGGTCTTTCGACAGCAAACGAGTGACGTTCCAATCCGATCGCGAGGGTGACCTCGGGATCTACTGGCAACTGGCGGACGGCAGTGGCAGCGCGGAGCGTCTGACCAGGGCCGAGCCCGGCGGCTCGCACGCGCCTGAATCCTGGTCGCCGAAAGGCGACGTGCTTCTCTTCGCAGTGACCAAGGGGAACGAGCGCAGCCTCTGGATCTATTCCGTCAAGACAAAGACCAGTGTGCCGTTCGGCGGAGTCAAATCGCCGAACCAGATCGGCGCCGTGTTTTCGCCTGACGGCGCCTGGGTCGCGTACGCGACGATGGAAAACGGGGGCCGATCCCAGGTGTACGTCCAGCCGTATCCGCCGACGGGCGCGCGCTATCAGGCCACGGCACAACCCGGGCCGCACACGCCGATGTGGTCCCCGGATTCGAAGGAACTCTTCCTCAATCCCGGACCGTCGGCGTTTGAAGCAGTGACGTTCCGAGCGAAACCGGCCGTGGAGTTCGGCAATCCTGTCGCCGTACCCAGGCCGTTTCAGACGGGGCCGCCGCAGCTGCGGCGGCAGTACGACATGACGAAGTCGGGGAAGATCCTCGGGCTCAACACGCCAGGACAGAGCATGACCACCGGGCCACCACCGATTCTCCTCGTGCTGAACTGGTTCGAGGAGATGAAGCAGCGGCTCGCGCGCTGATTATTTCCGGAGGACTGCCAAGGCCAGTTTGGCCTGCTGCAAGCACGGCCGCTTCTTCAGCGAGGAGACCATCGACGACTTGCCGGACAACCAGCCGTCGGCCTCGGACATGCACTGAAACCGTTCCTCCGTCACGTCCTGCGCCGCCTCCCGCATGCCTCGCCTGGCTTGTGCCGACAAGTCCATCTCTGCGGCCATCTCCTTCGATCCGTTTAACTCGTTAGACTTGACGTTGACCATTGTGAGAAGGAGCCACACGCCCTGGTCGGTGTCGCTCTTTACCTCCGACTCCGCGATCCTGACCTTCGCGCGTGACGCGGCGTAAACCACCGGAAAGCGCGCGGTCCCGACTCCGGGAATGAGGTCCGATGACATGTAGCGGCGTGCATCCATGGCGACTTTCGCGAACGCCGGCGTCAGGCCGGTGGCGCTTGTCGACGCGCCGCCGCAGCCGGCTGCCATCGCACAGCCCAAAAAAGTGAGCCCTAGAATCAACCGATTCCGCATCACTGACACTCCCGTCGCGTGATAAATCAAAAACCGCGCCGTAGTGGAGTCACGCAGTTCTCGATGAGGCATCGCGCGCACAAGCCAGCGTCCATTACATTTCTGGGGCTTCGCGCCCCTCGGTTCGTCGCGCACATGAAAAGATTGCGTGGTGCCCGCCGTGCCGTCCCCTATCGTCGTCGTCGGCGCAGGTGCGGCAGGTCTCATGGCCGCGATTGCTGCGGCCGCGGGTGAGCGGCGCGTCCTTGTCATCGAGACGACGACGGATGGCGGCCGCAAGATTCTGATCAGCGGCGGCGGACGATGCAATGTGCTGCCGCGATCGCTCCAGCCGGAACGATTCGTCTCCGACAGTCCGGCGCCGCTCGTGCGCCGGTTGCTGCGATCCTGGCCGCTCGAGCATCAGAAGCGGTTCTTCGGACACGACCTTAGCATTCCGCTGAAGCTGGAATCTGAATCCGCGAAGTACTTCCCTGTTTCCGATCGCGCACGAGATGTGCGAGACGGCCTCGTGGCGCATGCGCGCGGTGCGGGCGTATCGTTTCAGTTCTCCACGAAGCTGACGGGATTCTCGAGACACTCCACCGGCTGGCGACTCGAGACCAGCGCGGGCTCGATCGACGCGGCTGCCCTGGTGCTCTCGACCGGCGGTCGATCGGTGCCAGCCACCGGCAGCGACGGCGCGGTCCTGACGCTTCTCGAGAATGCCGGTCACACGATTCACGCGACGTATCCCGCGCTGACGCCGCTCACGGCGGATCCCGCGCCACATGCGGGCTTGTCCGGCATTTCACTCAATGTTCGCATTCGCGCGCGATGGCTCGGACGCGACACCGAAGCCACTGGCGGCTTTCTGTTCACGCATCGCGGCTACAGCGGTCCGTCGGTGCTCGATGTGTCGCACGTAGCCGTGCGGAGTCGGCTTGCCGGCGGCGCGCGGGCGATCTTGCGCGTTCGCTGGACTGATCTCGACGCTGCGGCGTGGCAGAAAGCGCTGGAGCCCGGTCCCGGCGCGGTGCTGACGGCGGTCTCGCGAAAACTTCCGTCGCGACTCGCCGAGTTGTTGATCGAGGAGAGCGGTATCCCCGGCGATCGCCGGCTGGCCGATTTGAAACGGACGGAGCGGCAGACGCTGATCGAACGACTTACGGCGTACGAGCTTCCGTGGACCGGCGACGAGGGCTACAAGAAAGCGGAAGTCACCGGCGGCGGTGTCGCGCTGGATGAGATCGATCCTCGAACACTCCAGAGCCGAAAGATACCGGGTATCTTTCTTTGCGGAGAACTACTCGACGCGTTCGGCCCGATCGGCGGCCACAACTTCGCGTGGGCGTGGGCGACCGGACGTGCCGCCGGTGCCGGCGCAGCTGGGCACCTCTAGAATCCTGGACCCAGAACCGAGAACCCAGAACCCAGAACCCAGGACCTTGATGATCTTGTCGATGAGATAAACCCTCGCCGTCCCATCGGTGATCTTCAGATTCCATCGGGGGCCCTGCGGCTCGTCGACCATCGCGAGCGCGCCTCCGTCGATCCAGTTGGTCCACATTGCATACGGCGCGCCCGACGGCAGTCGAACGGTCGAGGTGATCGATTCTCTCGATGTGTTGGTGGCGACGATGACCCAGGTGCGTACGCCGTCAAGGAGAACCACGTCGAGTCCGGGAGTGATGGACGCGACGACGCCGGGTCCTGGTGTCAGCACATCGACCAGACGCGAATTCCCGGTGAGTTGACGGGTGAGAGCGATGGCCTGGCGCGCCCAGGGTTTCAGCTCGCCGTTGCTTTCCTCCAGTCCCGCGCCCGCCAGGGCGCCCGCGTCAAATGAAATCGTTCTTGCGCCGTGCGCGACCGCGCGCCAGGTAAGCGCCTGCAGCATGAATAGATTGTCCGCGGTCACCACAATGTCGATACGTTCGCCAGGAGTCAGAACTGAGTCGCCAGTCGCGGGCACCGGCCGATCCGCGAGGATGACTTTGAGACCGACGATCGCGGCCATCTTCTGCAGTTCGGCGGTACGAGCGTTCGATGCCGGCCAGGTGACGCCGTTGAAGCCGAGAGCGCGGATCACGCCGAGATCGCCTTGCCGCGGCGTGCCGGCAGGATTTCCGCGGTACCAGACAGACAGCACCGGCTCCGCCGCCGCCACAGGGTTGGCGGCGCCGAGCACCAGCAAGAAAAGAATGACCGTTCTCACGCGCATAGCCCGCTAGTTCCGTCGAAGTACCTGCCCCGGCTTCGCGCCGGTCGTCTTGCCGTCTCTTACGACGAACACGCCGTTCACAAGGACGTGTGGAATGCCGGAGGCGAACGCGTGCGGCGCGGGATAGGTGGCCTCGTCTTTCACGCGCGCGGGATCGAACACCACCAGATCGGCCGCTGCACCTTCGCGAATGACACCGCGGCCGGCAAAACCGAAGAACGTGGCTGGCAGCAAGGTCATCTTTCGAACGGCGTCTTCGAGGCTGATGATCTTTCGCTCGCGGACGTATTCACCGAGCACGCGCGCGGCGTTGCCGTAGCCGCGCGGATGCGGCACGCCGGCGCCGCGCTCGAGCACGCCGGAATCCGACGCGAACGACACCATCGGATGCCGCATGATGCGCGCGATGTCTTCGTCGCCCATGAAGTGATAGACCATCGACGCGCCGCCGGCGATCATCATGCGCCGCGCGGCCTCGAGCTGCGCGTCGGCAGTCCCGTTGCCGACCATTTTCTCCGCAACCTGTTTCATCGTCAGACCATTCAACGAGCTGTCAGCGCGGTAGCTGGCGACAACGGCCCAGGACAGATCATCGAAGCCGCGCTCGGCCAGAAGTCCCTGCATCTCCTTCTTGACCTTAGCCCACGTCTCTTCATCTGTCAGCCGCTGCCGGACCTGCGCGCTGCCGCCTTCGAGCGCCCAGGACGGGAATCGAATCGAGAGCGACGATGACCCGGCGGTGTAGGCGTATTGATCCGCCTGTACTTTCACGCCGGCCGCGCGCGCGTCGTCGATCAATTTCAACGCGGCGGCGCTTGCGCCCCAGCGGCTCGGACTATCAACTTTCAGGTGCGAAATCTCGAGCGGCATATCGAGGGACCGAGCCACACGAATGGATTCAGCGACGGCCGCCTCGAGCTCGGTTCCTTCGTTGCGCATGTGAGTCGCGTAGATGCCGCGCTCGTTGGCAGCGATGCGTGCGAGCTCGAGTATCTCGTTGGACTTGGAATAAGTGCCGGGGATGTACTGAAGTCCCGTCGAGAAACCCACGGCGCCATCGGCCATGGCTTTGAATATGAACGACTTCAT
>Ga0157380_10001555_pt1 | contig 15095 bp, 13 predicted proteins | sample S35metaG_FD_119757 | JGI IMG/M metagenome (GOLD analysis project Ga0157380, IMG submission 119757) | Switchgrass rhizosphere microbial communities from Kellogg Biological Station, Michigan, USA - S3-5 metaG | ecosystem: Host-associated > Plants > Roots > Rhizosphere > Soil | place: USA... | reverse complement strand
GCAACTTTGACTTTCGAATTTGGCCGTATCGCCATGAGTCCACTCGTGACAACTGTATCGCCTACCTTTAGCCCACTCGTGATGTGAACAAAAGCTGAATCCCTTGTCCCAGTTTCGACGACCGCATACAGAACGCTATCGTTTCGTACAACGACCACTTGTTTATTTCTGGATGTAGGGATAACGGACTGGGTAGGCACCATGAGGGCCTTGCTATTTTTACCCAGTTGCAAATTTACCTTCGCAAAAACTCCTGGGATAAGCTCTGGATGGTTTGCATCCACAACCCCTCTAACTTTGAGCGTCCGCGTATTCTGATCCACGCTATTTTCGGTCGCCATTACCTTGGCTTTGTGGTACCCCTTACCACCATCTACCTGGAAGGTTATAATGTAACCCGGGGTTATTTCCCTTGCATATTTTTCAGGGATAGAAAATTCTAACTTTAGTTTGTCCACTTGGCGAATGATGGTAATGATATCATTCTGGCCGATATATGCTCCGAGACTGACATTGCGTAAGCCAACGCGTCCAGAATAAGGCGCACGGATTTCTGTTTTAGAAATCGCTATTTGCGTTGCTTCAATATCTGCCCGTAAATTCTCCACATCCAAAGCACTCAAATCGTAATCCTGTTGACTGATCCCTTGTATCTTCAATAACTCGCTGCTTCGTTCCTCCGATTTTTCCTTGATTTTTAGTTGTACTGCGAGCTTTCTTAATTGCGCCTGCAAATCTTTATCAAATAACTTAACCAATAAGGTTCCCTTTGCAACCTCAGATCCTTCGTTAATGTTCAGTTGTACAATGCGACCTCCAACCTCAGCGCGTATTTGCGTTTCTTCAAAAGGAAGTAGGGATCCTGGAACTTCTATATTTTCACTGATGGTTCTTTCCGACACAACAAAACCATCGACAGGAATAGGCCCTTGTTGCCTTCCGGCTCCTCCCGCCTGCTGTTGTGGTTTCTTATCGTTGCAAGATCCAATCAAAAATATAATTACCGTTAGTGAGACAACAATTCGAATTGATTTATACATAATGAAATTCTAGGCTTTTAAAGTAACAACCTTCCAGTTGATCCGGTTCTGATTTACAACGAATGCGTTGAAATAAAGCTATGGTGCAAGGCCAGCACCTGAGGGATCAAAAGTACAGTCTCATCATTTCGAATCATAAAATCAGCTCTTTTCAATTTCTCCGCCTCCGGCATTTGATTTTCTATAATGGCTATGACTTGTTCGGCTGTTCGGTGGTGGTCCCTTTTTAGAACACGTCGAACCCGCAGCGCTTCATTTGCATGAACAACAATAACCTTATCCAGTGATTGATGGGAATTTGCCTCAAAAAGTAAGGCTGCTTCCTTCAATACATAAGGTTGATCTCTTCGTTGGTCCACCCACTGCTTGTAGTCTAAACCTACCCTGGGATGAACCAGTGCATTTAACGTCTCAAGTCGTTCTGAATCATTAAAAACTGTATTAGCTAAATACGCGCGATTCAGGCTTCCATCGACGTTATAGGACAATACTCCGAATTCTTTCTTGATCTCAGATACCAGTATTCCATCGGTGGTCATTAATTCTTTCGCATGGCTGTCTGCATCATATACCGATACGCCTAAGCATTGAAAGATTTTGCATACCAAACTTTTCCCGGATCCTATACCGCCGGTGATTCCAATTTGGAGTGGCGTTTTCAACCGATTTAAAATTTTATGGATATAGAATCCAGCTTAATGATGCGCGAATAAGGAGGAAGGCCAACGATGATCGGTAATAATTTGTTTTGTCCCTTTGTTACGTGTTCGAGATCTACAACAGCCTTCATCGAATCGGGCGCAAACGTATTCTGTGCAGATTCCGGTATCGCCACTCTACATTCCAATTTTTTTCCTTCAATAACCGGCCATGAATTTTTAGGAGGATTTGCAATTTCAAGTGGAATGGATTTTTCAATCTCAAGATATCGGTCAACTTGAAATGTTACCAGCACCGTTGGGGGATTTCGTTTAATAAGTTCGTCGTTCAAAAATTTTACTTCAATGTTCTCGGCGAAATCATCGTCGATGTTCCGGTCATCTAATTTCAAATCTACATACTTTGGCAAGCTGTCAATCAATTCTGCCGGACCTTCAATTGACACGGTGTCAGGCATGACTTTTATATCACTCACTAAGCCATATCCTTTTTTCAACAACAACGTTGGTATATCTACTCTTAAATTTATCACCTTTTTTTTCTTGCGTGCGATCGCCACATGCAGGGTGTCCGTTAGCACAAAATTAATTGCAAAACCTTCCGGCTGATTAGATACCAGTGCAGGCAACGTACTTCCGACAATTTTTTTTACATCGCTAGGTTGTGGTAAAGGAACAACCAAAGGCGGAAACTTTAATCCAACGCTTCTTCGAAACAGATTCCAGCCTACCCCCGTGACATTAAAACGAACCACTTCCGGAAGCGGCCTGATCGGGATGTAACGCTCACGGTCAAAGTCAAAGACCAGGGGCAGATTAATGTTGGTGGTATAATTTTTATTCAGGGCATTAAAAAACCAAAAGACCGTAGCTGCAAAGATGCAGAGGCCCACGGCCTTCCAATTTCTACTGTTAAACCTCAGCAGGTTAAATATGGACTGAATAAAGCTCATTACATATTGTAGGCGCTAGGTTCGCAGCCACTTTTATTTCTTATTGGCAGCTTTTGTAGCTTCCAAGGAAATAGCAGATTTATTAAATCGTATTCTTCCGCCTTTTTCCACTTCTAGAATGAAGGTATCCCCATCAAGTTCAGCTACATGTCCGTGAGCCCCGCCGATGGTAATAACGTAATCACCCTTTTTGACCTCATCGATAAACTTCTTTTGATCTTTTGCCTTCTTCTGTTGAGGGCGAATCATAAAGAAGTAAAATACGATAATGATTCCCCCAAAAATTACGTATTGATAAATCGGGTTTGATTGTTGTTGGACTTGGAGCAAAATGCCGTACATAAGTTTAAATTTTAGGGACCAAAGTTATCTCAATTAAAACAAACATCCCAATCAACCTTGCGGAGGATTGGGATGTATACCTTTAAAAAAAAGATTAATCTATTTCTTAACCGGACCTTCCGTAGAAGTGGCCTTCGGCAATACCATTGCCTTAAATCGCAATACTGTTTGTTTGGGCCAGGTATTTGCCGTTACAGTCACGGTTTTATTCTGGGCATTGGTTTTTCCATTGGTGTCAAATTTAGCTTTGACAAAACCGGTACCACCCACTGGAATTGGCTCTTTGGTCCAGTCCGGCACGGTACATCCACACGAACCCTGAGCGCTTTGAATGATTAAGGGCGCTGCACCGGTATTTTTAAACGAATAAGTGTGCTCCACAATGTCGCCTTCGTTTATCGTACCAAAATCATGGTCGATTGTGCCAAATTCCATTGCTGGAAGCGGGCCGTCAGGTTTTGTTTCTGGGGCAGTCGCAACGGGCGTGGACGGTGCTGCCGGGTCAGGTGATTTTTTACCTTCGAGCTCTGCGAGACGGCTCTCCAATTGCGCAATTTTCTTCTCGGCATCACGGTCTTTGCAGGCAGCTGCTAACAGGATCAGCAGGCCAAAAAATACAAAGGATTTCAAAACATTCTGTTTCATAATTTTTTGCTCCAATTTATCGGTTCAAGTTTAAGTTCTCCATTAACCTTTTTTTCCTCGAATCTGTTCCAGGAGTTCATCGACATCTTCGAGTAGCCGTTCGGCTTTGTTCTTGGCTTCATCCACTACTTTTTGACCTTGCGATTTTGCCTCGCTTGTCAGGGGTGTTTCCTTTCCTGAAACAAAATCATCAATCAAATTTTCCAACATCTTGCGGTACTTATCAAGTTGAAATGACAGCTTCTCGCGAGTATTGGTTCCTTTGTCTGGTGCGTACAGAATTCCAAGTACAGCACCCGCTGCCGCCCCGAAAAGGAACGCCATCATTGCATTTCCGCTTTTTTTGCTCATAAACTTTTAAAATTAATTAGAGTCTGAATGCAAATTCAAAATTTTAACAATTTTTAACAAATCATGTAAGGATGGAGGCCATTATGCTCTTTTATCGCATGATTTATACCGATAAGTGCCTGGTGGAATTTTTTTTCTGATACTCCGCAACACTATTTGTTATCGATAAGACCTCGACCGCTCTTCTTTACATCGCCTGCACTTTTCAATTCCTTTGACATAACATCTAAAATACCATTGATAAACTGCCGGCTCTTAGGGGTGCTGTAATTTTTCGCAAGCTCGATATATTCATTGATCGACACTTTTACCGGTATGTTCGGAAAAATGATCAGCTCCGCGATAGCCATCTCTAAAATTATACGGTCCGTCAGCGGGAGCCTGTCAACTTCCCAATTCCGCGTATTATTAGCAATAAGCGATTTATACTTGGCATCCAGCTGCGAACCCTTATCATAAAGCTTCTTTATGAAATCCTTGTCGTCTTCCCAATTGACAGAGAGAGTATGTAGGGTAAGCGCAGTTTTGGTTTCAGGATCAAATGATTTTACTGTTTTTTCTACCAGTCCCTTCACGATCTCCTTATCCTCCGCCCAGCGTTGAACTTCTTCCTCGAAATATTCATTGATCACCGTTTTGCCCAGAATGACCTTTTTGAATAGATGGTTAGCAAATCGTTTTTGATCCTCAAGCGATGGATTTTTTCTGTCCAGGTAGTGTAGGTACTCCGTATCTTGTCGAACCACGTCGCGGAACCATACCCTCACGCGATCCATTTTATCACTCCAGTGCTTGCCGATTTTTTTGAGCTCCTTCTTCAATTCCGGACTATCACGAAGAGCGTTGATCCAACGATTATGCGCAAAGTTTTTGTGGCTTACTTTCTTGTCCGATTCAGCTAACTCCAGAAACTCAACTGCTAACGAAAGGACGGCGATGTAACGATCATAAATTTTCTCCACCTCACTCACCAGATTTTTGGCAAAGAATGTCGAATCTTTCCTGTTTTGATTGGAGTAGAAATTTAAACAATCGTTTACCGTTTTTTTGATTTTGACATCTTTATCATCGATAGATGTTTCTTCACTGGCAAATGCGTCTTTGAAAAGCTGAAGGGCCTGCTTCTTCTGCGTAGCGAGTTGTACCTTATTCTGAACTTCCATGGAATTTAAATCCGGTGAAAGCATTTCATTTATTTTTTCCAGGCACAATTCGTAGTTCGCGTCCTTACACTGCTGAAGCGCGAATAAACTTTGCATCACTTTAATCCGAAGGCTTCTTCTGTTAAGCATGATAAAGAACTGCTGTTAATTGCCAACAAAAATAGAATATCCGCGTAGGTTTCACAACGCAACAAAAAATACTTCCCGATTATTTTACGGTATCAAATGAACTGGTCTACGCTACCTAGCCCCTCTCGTACAATGACAATCTGATCACCCGTACAATCAATCACGCTGGATGGAATATTATTTCCGGGTCCACCATCGATCACCAAGTCAACCGAATGTTTAAAGTCCTCATAGATTTCATCAGGATCGGTGGTGTACGCTTTAATGATATCGTCGTCCTTTATTGATGAATTGATTAAAGGATTGCCAAGTTGGGCCACAATAGACCTGGGAATAGCATGATTCGGGATTCGAATTCCCACCGTTTTTTTATTTACATCCAGGATTCGTGGCACTTTGGTACTGGATTCAAGAATAAAAGTATAGGGTCCAGGCAGCGCTTTTTTCAAAATTTTAAAAACGGGTGTATCGATACGCTTCACATATTCGGAAATATGGCTCAAGTCATTGCAGATGAAGGATAGATCGAGTTTATGTGGCTTGATATCCATCACACGACAAAGCCTTTCGATGGCTTTCCGATTCATCAAATCACAACCAATTCCGTAAATGGTATCAGTAGGATAAATAATAATTCCGCCTCGCTTTAAAATCTCAATGGTCCGTTGAATCTTCCTACCTTCAGGATTTAAGGGATGGATTTTTAATAGTTCAGCGGCCATTTGGAAGTCTAAAGTTAAAGATCATTGTTATCAAATGAAATTACGGATCGGTTATTGGCCATTGCGTACTGCGAATACCATTTTAAGCGGTCCGTGGATAATGTTCAACTAAGTATGTTTTATTATTTTTGGAGTTTTAAGGGCGAGTTATGAAGTTCAATAAGCGTTTGATTTTCTTCTTGGTTATTTCTGTTTTAGGAATATCATTTTCCTTTTATGCCTATCAGGTGGTTTACACGCCAAATATTTTAGTGGACCAGGAAAATAGAATTTTAATTGTTAAGGAAGGGCAAACCTTCAAAGACGTCCAAAAGGAACTTCATGATGGGAACTTTGTGCAGGATTTGATATCGTTCAGCTTCTTGGCTAAAATCATGGATTATGACGAACAAATAAAGCCGGGAAGGTACATGTTAAAAGAAAACATGAGCAACCTGCGCGCCATCCAGTTACTAAAGTCCGGGGCCCAAGATCCCGTGAGTGTCACCTTTAATAACGTGCGGTTGATACCCGAACTTGCTGAAAAAATTACGAGAAACCTTGGAATGACCCCGCAGGAATTTGAAGCTGCCGTTGTCCAATTTGCAATGAGCAATTCTTATGGTTTGAATAAAGATAATGTCCTGGTAATGTTCATCCCTAATACTTACAAGGTTTACTACAATATCGTTCCCGAGGCGTTGGTCAAGAGAATGTATCAGGAGTATGAAAACTTCTGGACTGACGCGCGAAAAGAGAAGGCCAAAAAAATCGGATTGACACTCACGGAGGTCTCAGTCCTGGCTTCCGTTGTTCAGGCTGAGTCCGTACGCGAGGATGAAGCACCTACGATCGCAGGTTTATACATGAACCGGTTAAAACAGGGAATCCCGCTTCAGGCGGATCCAACGCTGGTTTTCGCAGTCGGTGATTTTACCCTAAAACGCATTTTGAACGTCCACAAAGAAATAGACTCACCATACAATACTTATAAATATGCTGGACTTCCTCCGGGACCTATAAACATGCCCGAGATCAGTTCTCTCGAAGCAGTATTAAACTTCAAACCCAGTGACTACCTCTATATGTGCGCAAAAGAAGATTTTTCCGGACGGCATAATTTCACCAGCGATTACAAGGAACACATGAACAATGCCATTCGTTATCAGAAAGCGCTTACGATTGAGCAACGAAAGGGCGCAGCTTTAAGAAAACGTTAACCTAAATGTATACTTCTGAAACAACGGTTAGGGTACGCTATGGTGAAACGGATCAGATGGGGTATGTGTACTATGGATTTTATGCAATGTACTACGAGGTGGCTCGCGTCGAAAGTTTACGCCAGCTGGGATTAACGTACAAATCCATTGAAGCGCAAGGTATTATTATGCCTGTGCTGGAAAATAAATCAAAATTTATTGCGCCCGGCCGTTATGATGAACTACTCCGGATAGTTTGTACGATCCGGCACAAGCCCGGCATTCGGATTAAGTTTGAATATGAAATCTATAACGAAGAAAATAAACTCATAAATATCGGTGAAACTTTGTTGGTGTTTGTCGACAAACAATCATCCAGACCTTGCCGGCCGCCGGAATCTATGGAAAAAGTTCTGGAGCCCTTTTTCAAATGAAATATAAATACAGGCGACTCATATTGCAATGGAATCCGGGCATGCTAGTCATTAACTGGCTAAAAAAAGTACGCTTTGAGAAGTACGAGAATGTATCGCTTTACAAAATCATAAAAATCTTTCTAAGGAATTTACTAAACGACGATATCCTGGATCGCGCAAATGGTGTCGCTTTTAATTTTATCCTGGCCATATTTCCGGCCGTGATCTTTTTATTTACCCTGATACCTTATGTCACCGTATACTTCCCGGAGATTAATACTGAAAGCATCATGGAATTTATGGGACAACAAATCCCGCAGAGCATGTTCGAGGTGGTTTCTACAACTGTCCACGACATTATTAGCAATCAACGTGGTGGACTGCTCTCACTCGGTTTTCTCTTTTCCGTATACCTTTCAACGAATGGGATGATGGCGCTCATGCGCGCATTCAATGCGGTCTATCGCACCATTGAAAATCGCGGAGGTTTAAAAACGCGGCTGATTGCCACAGGGCTCACTTTAAACATGACCTTTGTGCTCTTTTTGGCGATCATTCTTTTGATTGTGGGTCAGTTTATATTGGAGGCTATAATGTCGAACCTTCCCGCGTTTGACTGGATCAACATAAGTTCCTTCACGGTAACTTTGCTTTTCATTCTGCGCTTCATTACGATCTTTATTGCTTTTTTCCTGGCCATATCCTTCACGTATTATTTCGGCCCAGCGATACATTATAATTGGAAATTTTTCTCCGTTGGCTCGTGGCTTGCCACCCTCCTTTCTCTCGCTGTATCATATGGATTTTCCTATTACGTCACAAACTTCGGAACCTACAACAAGATATATGGGTCCATAGGCGTGTTGATCGCCCTCATGGTTTGGATCCAGCTTATTACGATTGTACTCTTGGTGGGCTATGAAGTGAATGCAAGTATTCACGATGCTATCCGAAAAGAGGCGTTATGGAATTCGCGGATGCATAGGATGAAAAAAATTTAATGGACGGAAATTTTCCGAAAAAGATTTACCAAAATCTTACCAATCGAAATATTCATCTTGCTCAAGCTCTACCTCTTTTTTCTCCTTCGTCCCTTTATTCTTAAACGCCTCCTTTAACTCCTGAACTTCCTTTTTCAAATCGGTGACGATTTTCTTTTTTACGGATTCTGTATCATAGGAAATGTTGTAATTATCGGTCGTGCCGGTAATCTTCAAAAACAATTTACTTTGTCCGGATCCATCATCCTGCAATGCTTCTTTGGCTTCAACATAATTGATACTTTTATTATTGCGAAGGGGCGCGATGATACGATAGTCTATGCGTTGGTCGAACGTATGCGTGCCACTTACTTTAATTGATGTAACGTTGGTGCGAACCTCCATCTGCGGCATGTAAATGGTTTTATTTTCAATGTGGATATCATTTTTTATATCGGAAAAACGAAGTTTGTTCAATCCCTCATCATTTAGATATTTATTTAATTTCTTCATGGGCTCGAAATTGTTGAGCTCACCATTTTTTATGTAAGTGCTGATGTCACTGACAAGTGTTTCCTGATAAAGCCGAAGGTTTTGATTTAAAGTGAATTCCAGCGACACGTCTGCATACGCTTGACCCTTGAGATGTTTGTCCACGATAAAAGTTTGATCAAAATTTTCGAAGACATAAAAAACGCTATCAGCATGAATCCCATTCAGCTTAAACGTACTCACAACATCGATGGCTTTGTTATTTTTTGCGTCTACGATTCCGGAAAAAGTCATGTCCCCACCCATTGAATTAAACTTGATATTGCGTGACACAGCCATTTCGTTCTTGACCAGCAAATCGCCTTTCAGATCGGTGGCGTGAAACCTCTTATAGCGCAAAGCTTTCACATCGCAATTAAAATTCAGGTTGATATTTCTGGAGATCTTAAATTCGTACTGAGGTTTTTTGTGCACTGCTTCCCCTTCAGGCTTTTCAAAACCAAGAGCAAAAAGCTGATCGACATCCAAAAAATTAGATTTCAAGTCAGTCTCTATCCCTATCGGCTGGTTATCAAAAAGCAAAAACGTGATGATGTTTTTAAAAAATCCATTGAGGAGAAAATCGCTGTTCCCCAATTTACCAGACACGTTGCTTAATGCCAGGTCGTTATTATTGAATTGCATGTTGCCAGTCAGATTTTGAAGCACCATGGGAGCCTTATCCTCTCTATAGGATAGACCGATGTTTTGAAGCTCAATGGTCCCCTGAGTGGAAACGCGTTGGGCGGTTGCCCGTTTTTTTAACAATCCAACCCTACCTTCGAAAGCTACATTCGCTAACAATGAGCCCGAAATCTTTTCGACATCTTGAACTGGGTAAAAATCCAATAACGAAGCTGCATCCAGTTTGCCATGAAAGGAACAGGCTACATCAGGATCTTTGAAATCGCGGAGCTTAAAGTCCGCCGTAAATGGTTCGCCATTCAACTCTCCCTTGATGTTTTTCAAATCCAGGACAGCGTGCTGAATGTCTAATATTTGAGGGCTGGAGAATGAACCCTCCATGCTGGCCGACGTTATTTGTGACTTAGACTCTGGATTAAAAAGTGTGGCATCCTTAAATCCAAAGTGAATAGCAATTGAAGGACTCGTCTTCCGGCTGATCTGCCCTTTTAGTTTGGCTGTGATGTAAACATCCCCTTTGCTCTTGTACCGTTCAAATTTTTTTGCAACGCCTTCTGTCAGCAGGGAAAGTAACGTCTGAATGTCAGTGTCCTTTCCCTCCGTGGTGATATCAATAATATTTTTCTCTTTCCATTTATAATTTCCTTCCACGCTAAAAGATGAATTCCGTACTTCCAGGGTTGACGGCTTGATCACCAGGGCCTTTTGTGCGTCGTCATAAATCAAATCGCTTTTAACCTGGAAGGATTTGCCGGTTAAAAATTCATTTTGATTGACGCTTATTCTCTCCGTGGTAAGTTCACCTTCGGCTTCGATGTCGTAGATATCGTTTGCCGAGTGAATCGATGCTAATAATTCCTCACTTTTGAATGTAAGGTGCTGTTCAGCATTGACATCAATATAATGGACTAATGTGTTTTCAAGGTTGACCTTTTCGAGGTGAAATTTTACGGTACTGGTGTTACCGGATTTCTTGCCGGTCTCCTTCAGTATGGTATAGTTATTTTCACCCTGTTGATTGATTTTGAGATTTGTTTCACTATTTTTTATTCTAAGACCCTCGATCGTAAAGTTGCCTTGCCAAACCTGCATTGGACTTAACTGAAACGAAATTTCTGAAGCGGTGAGGAGGGGATATTGCCCAGCGTGGCTGTCTTCGATATAAACGTCTTTTAGTACGATCGAAAGCTGGGGAAAACTTGGAAACATGGAAATATCCATCGCCCCGATTTTAACAGGGGTGTTCAGATTCTTATTAGCCTCCCGGATAAATTGAGCGATGATCTTCTCTTTGAATAGAAAAACAGATACAGTCAACCCAAGAAATATTACGGAAAAGGTTAATAATGCGTAAAAAAGTATTCTTCGATAAATCTTCAAGTTCAAAAAATGGTTTTACAAAAGTACGGACAAATCTTAAACGATGGTGATCGTTCCTTATTTTGCAACAGGCCTTTCCATAAAACGCGGCCAGGGATGGTAAAGGTGGCAGATTTTAAGCCAAGCGCGCGATGATGATCATTGGGTCAACCTTCGTCAATATATCTTTTAGTGATCGGTTGATATGAATCGATCCTTCTGTCACGTAGAAAGGGCCAATGCGTCCTGTAAGAATCTGTTTTGTCCAGGTCCAGTCCCAAAACGTGCACTTCTTCATTGTCGTGAGATGCCTCAATCAAAACACGGCCAAAGGGATTCGAAATGAATGATCCCCCCCAAAACTTCATGGCTCCCTGTTGTTCCAACCCGACCCGGTTTACGCTGACAACATGTACTCCATTCGCGACAGCATGACTGCGCTGAATCGTTTGCCATGCATTGAATTGCTCACTGTTCGTTGCCTCATCTTGCGAGGTTGCCCAGCCAATTGCCGTCGGATAAAACAAAATTTCGGCACCCATTAAAGAGGTAATTCGAGCGCCTTCAGGATACCACTGGTCCCAGCAAATCAAGACGCCAATAGTGGCAAATCTGGTCTTAAAAATTTTATAGCCTAGATCGCCCGGTGTGAAATAGAATTTTTCATAGTAAGCAGGATCGTCGGGGATGTGCATCTTTCGATATTTCCCAAGGTAGGTTCCGTCAGCATCGAGCACCGCGGTCGTGTTATGGTAAATTCCCTGCGCGCGTTTTTCAAATAGTGATGCAATGATGACAACACCCAACGCCGATGCTTCCTTGGAAAGCACATCAGTGGAAGGTCCGGGAATGGGCTCTGCCAATTTAAAATTTTCGTAATCTTCTACGTCGCAAAAATATAAAGAGGTGAATAATTCCTGTAAACAGATGATCTGAGCGCCTTTTGAGGCAGCTTCACGAATTTTTACAATAGCCTTATCGAGATTTTCCTTGGGCTTTGAAGTGCAAGCCATCTGCACGATACCTACGTTGACAATTTTGCTCACTTAATAAAAATTTAAGATGCAAAATTAGGCAAGTAATTTCAGTTATGAAATGTTCCCTATAGATAACAGAAATATCGCTGGTAATATGGACCAAAAAATAACGGCTATTGGCTCTCGTGGCCGAGATGAACAAATGATTCATCCTTAGCTTCAAGAGCAGACTCTCCCATCAACCAGGTGTCGACAGCGCGGGCGGCTTCACGTCCTTCTGAAATTGCCCAGACAACCAATGATTGACCTCGACGGATATCTCCTGCGGCGAATATCCCTTCTTGTGTGGTCTTGTAGTTGTGAGACTTAATATTGCCACGCTCATCTAATTCAAGCTTAAGCTCGTCTACCATGCCGTCCTTTTCAGCACCGATAAATCCGATGGCGAGCAAGGCAAGTTCGCAGGGTATGATCCTTTCAGAACCAGGGATTTCTTCAAAACCCATTTTGCCCTGAGCATTTACACCCCACGTGATGTCTACTACTTTTAAGCCCGTTAGCCGGCCCATGGCATCACCCAAAAACTCTTTGGTAAGTAATGCCCATTGGCGCTGAACGCCTTCTTCATGGGATGAGGAAGTCATCAAGACCATTGGCCAAAGCGGCCAGGGATTATTAGAATCGTTGCGGGTCAAAGGGGGCTTTGCCAGCAGTTCAATTTGTGTCACCGATTTTGCCATTTGGCGATTCGAAGTGCCCACGCAATCGGAGCCAGTATCTCCACCGCCGATAACCAAAACATTTTTATCATTCGCCAAAATTTCGCCTGAGAAAATACGATCACCTGCCACGCGTTTATTTTGCTGCGTCAAAAATTCCATAGCATAATGAACGCCTTTAAATTGCCTTCCGGGAATTGGAAGGTCGCGAGGTGCGGAAGCTCCACCACAGATCAATGTAGCATCGAACTCCTCTTTCAAATGTTTAGCGCTGATGTTGACCCCAACGTTAGCATTCGTTCGGAATATAACACCCTCTTGTTCCATCAGTTTTATCCTGCGGTCGAGGACTGTCTTTTCCAGTTTAAAATCAGGAATGCCATACCTCAAGAGTCCCCCGATCCGGTCACTTCGTTCAAATACAGTTACCCAGTGACCGGCCTTGTTCAATTGTGCAGCAGCGGCCAGCCCTGCTGGTCCTGAACCTACGACGGCGATGCGCTTGCCGGTGCGGGTCTTAGGAGGGTTTGCTTTGATGTAGCCTTTCTCAAATGCTTGCTCAGCAATAGTCTTTTCAATATACTCGATCGTTACAGGCTTGTTGTTGATGCTGAGCACACAGCTAGCCTCACAGGGCGCGGGACAAATTCTTCCCGTAAACTCCGGAAAGTTATTGGTGCTGCTGAGAATACGTATCGCGTCCTCCCATTTTCCCTGATATACTGCATCATTGAAATCTGGAATATTGTTTCCCAGCGGGCATCCGTTGTGACAAAACGGAACGCCACAATCCATACAACGGGAGGCCTGTTGCTTTACCTTTTCTTTGTCGAGTGGTGTATAAACTTCTCTGTAATCTTTTAGCCGTTCTTTGGTATCACGAGATTTTGGCATCTCGCGATCGAACTTCATAAAACCATCAATTTGTCCCATGCTATGCGTGAAGTATTAGAAAAAATTAATTCAAAAATTCCTGGAGATTATATTTTTATTTTCGAAGGCTCGGGTATGCCAATTTCATCATTGACCGTAGACTGATGACGAACCTTTTGTTTTGAAAGAACAAGTTTGTAATCTTTCGGCATTACTTTAACAAACAAGTCGGAAGCTACAGGCCAGTTTTCGATGATCCATTCAGCTGGATCGCTGCCGGTATATTTAAAATGTTGCTCCACCATTGCCCTTACTTCTGCTTTGTCCTCGTCCTCCATGGTTTCAAGATCAACCATTTCCTTATTGCAAAGTCGTTCCAGTGAGTGCTCCGGATCAAACACATAGGCGATACCGCCGCTCATGCCGGCCGCGAAATTCTTTCCTGTTTTTCCAAGGACGACAACACGCCCGCCAGTCATATATTCGCAGGCATGATCACCCACACCTTCGACGACCGCTGTTACGCCTGAATTGCGCACACAGAAACGTTCACCAGCCTGACCACGGATGTATGCTTCTCCTGAAGTTGCTCCATAGAATGCAACGTTGCCGATAATGATGTTATCCTCCGGTTTAAAAGTGGCCTCCTTATCGGAATACACGATCAATTTTCCACCGGACAAACCCTTACCAAAATAATCATTGGCCTCGCCTTCAAGTTCGAACGTTACGCCCGGTGCCACGAACGCCCCAAAGCTTTGTCCAGCCGAACCTTTGAATTGGAAATGGATTGTGTCCGCCGGCAGACCCTTACCTTTATACTTTTTAGATATCTCGTTAGACAATAGCGCTCCCGTGGTCCTGTCGGTGTTTCGAATGATAAATCTTTCATTCACGGGTTCGCCCTCATCCAGGGCTTGACGGGCAGCCTCAACCAACTTCCAGTCAAGAACCTTTTCCAATTCAAAATCCTGATCAATTTGTTTGTACAAGCCAACATGTTCCCGTACAGGCTCCCGCATTAAAATAGGAGAAAGGTCTAATTTCTTAATTTTCCAATGGTCGATATCTTGTCTGACGCGCAACATGTCTGAACGTCCAACCATTTCGTTGACGGTTCTAAAACCGAGTTCAGCCATCACTTCGCGCAGATCATTAGCCAGGAATTTGAAAAAGTTCACGACGTGATCAGGGTTTCCCGTAAAGAGTTTCCTCAGATCTTCATCTTGTGTCGCAATTCCCACAGGGCAAGTATTGAGATGGCACTTTCGCATCATAATACAACCTTCCACCACCAATGCAGCAGTCGCGACACCCCATTCTTCGGCACCCAGCAAGGATGCAATGGCGATATCGCGGCCGGTACGGATTTGTCCGTCCGTTTGCAATACCACGCGACTACGCAAATTATTC
>Ga0157380_10001554_pt1 | contig 15096 bp, 10 predicted proteins | sample S35metaG_FD_119757 | JGI IMG/M metagenome (GOLD analysis project Ga0157380, IMG submission 119757) | Switchgrass rhizosphere microbial communities from Kellogg Biological Station, Michigan, USA - S3-5 metaG | ecosystem: Host-associated > Plants > Roots > Rhizosphere > Soil | place: USA... | reverse complement strand
GTGAGCGACTGCGCTGAGCGCCCGTCTTGCGATCCACGACCCGCCACCTTCATCGCCAATCATCGGGCCCCATCCACCCGCTCGCACTCGCCTGCCGCGCGCATTCACACCGCAGCAGACCGAACCTGTCCCTGCGATCACCACCAGACCAGGCTCACCATCAGTTGCACCGTACAGCGCTATTTCGGCGTCGCCAACAACTTCCAGCTCCCGGATTCCCAACGAGCTCAGCGTTTCCTCCATGCGATCGCTGAGTTCTTTTCGACGGGCGCCGGCTAAGCCGATTTCCAGCGCGGCTATCTCAGTCCTTCTTACCCTCGCCTGAGCACAAGCTCGATCGAGTGCTTCACGAATCGTCGCTGCGGCAACAGTGATTCCCACGCGGAGCGGATTGGAAGGACCAGCAAAGCCCTCTCCCAGGATTTGATCGTCCTGGTCCAGCACCACTGCATGAGTCTTGGTGCCACCGCCATCGACACCCGCCACCACCCCGCGTGCGCGTAAGATTCCGCTGGCCAGGAGATCGCTTCGTTGAGCAGTGGTTACCATTCGTCGGAGGTCGGAAATGCGGAGCCTAAGATTTTTTCTCCGTTAGATCTTGCTCATTCTAGGAGGGCGTGACATATAATGGAAACTAAAAGATTTTATCGTTATGATAATCGAGCGTAATAGGAGCTTGAAATGGAAATCAGACAACTGAGGGCTTTCGTAGCCATTGCCGAGTCGGGAACTTTCACTGCCGGAGCTATCCGAGTCCACGTGACGCAGGCCGCTGTCAGCATGCAGATCCGTCAACTCGAGAATGAAGTAGGCGCAAAGCTCTTCATTCGCGCGCCCCGCAATGTGATTCTCACCGAAGCAGGTGAAAAGTTGCTGGAGCGAGCCCGGCACATCCTGCTGGACCATGACGCTGCGCTTGAGGAGATAGCCGAACTGGCCGGCGCCAAACGCGGACGACTGCGCATCGGCAGCGCCTCAGCGGGAGTCACTGCGGAAGTCTTACCCCGGCTTCTAAAAGAAGTGCGGAAGCGTTACCCCAACGCGGATATCTCAGTAACCTCCGGTACCAGCGAGTCGCTGGTGCAACAAATTCTTGCGGCGGAGGTCGACATAGCTTTCGTCTCGCTGCCGGTCCAGGCTCGAGGCATTCATACTGAACAGCTAAACGAGGACCAACTAGTTGCGATTGCCTCGCCACGACACTCTCAGGCTAAGCAACGAACCGTGAGTGCCTACGCTCTTGCCGGGGAGAATCTTATTTTGGGAGAGCGTGGCGGTAACACCCGGCGCTTGCTCGACGAATTTTTTGCGCAAGCGGGTGTGAAGCCCAACGTTGCCATGGAGCTGAGCCGGCAAGCTGCAATCAAGCGCATGGTTGAAGAGGATATGGGAGTAGGTGTCGTGCCGCTGCAGTCTGTTCGTGACGAGGTAGACAAAGGCCGATTGGTGCGCTGGTGGATTGAGGGAGCTGAAATCAATTGGCAACTGGGCTTGGCACGGCTCGCTGGTGGTTATGAATCGCCATTACTGGAAGGATTCATCCGGCTTTGTCACAAGTCATTTGGACATAAGACTGAGGACGTTGCCGTGAGGAAGCCCAAACCAAAAGCTAAAGCTAAGGCGTCCCGTTGATTTCGGGCGCTTAGAGTTCAACCTTCAGATTGTGGGAATTGGGAATATACAATCTAAAGATTGAACTCTAAACGCTTGTATTCTTAAGCGCTTCAATCAATCGATCAATATCGTCTTCATTGTTAAAGAAGTGAGTCGCCACGCGAATTCCTTGTGGTTTCTCCGTCACGACGACGCCGCTTTGAGCTAAGCCGCCAACCACTTGAGTGGGGTTAGCTACTTCCACAAGCGTCTCCGCCGAACGTTGCCCCTCATCATGCAAGGGTGAAAGGACGCGACAGCCGGCTTCTCTTAACCTTTCAGTCAAATATCGATTCAGTTGCAGTGCCCGCTCCTCGATGTTCTCAATGCCGATCTCCACCATCATCTCGATGGAAGCGCCGAGCGCAAACATCCCAGCAAAGTGGGGACAACCCCATTCCACCCGGGCGGCGGCGTCCTCGCGTAAATTTATTTCAGCGTTACGCATCGCATATGGATCGTCGACGCTTAGCCAGCCAATCGCATGCGCTCGCGAGCGTGCTTGCAACTCCTTACTCAGATAAACAAAACCCGAACCATAGCCTGACAGCATCCACTTGTGCCCGGTTGCACAGAGAGCATCAATCTTCATCCGTTTCACGTCGATATGAAAAACGCCCGCAGACTGACTCGCATTGATGACGAGATCATGATTGCCTTTGAGCTGACCTAACAACTCCAGATCACATCGAAATCCGTTTGAGAACTGCACGTGACTAAGAGATATGACGCCGGTCTTGGCGGTCATGGCGTTTTGAACATCTTCAATTGCCAGGGCGCCTCCGTTAGCTTTGACGAGATGAACGGGAATGCCTCGATGCATCCAGGTTATGGTCGAGACTGGAAACTCCAACTCACATGAAATTACTTCACCGCGATTTTCCAGGGCATCAACGATGATATTCATCCCAGAGGAAGTATTTGTCGTTAACGCGATTTCATCGGGCTCGGCGTTAATGAGCTTGGCAACTTGTTTACGAACCGACTCGCGACGCGCCAGCCATTCGTCCCAATGCTGGTCGGCGTCCTCAGTCATTTGGCGGTAATAACCTGTAGCCGCAGCCATCGTAGTCAGCGCGAGCGGTCCAGCTGCGGCGGCATTGAGATACGCCACCCTTTCAGTGATTGGAAATCGCCTTCTTATTTTGAACCAGTCAGTCATTTGTTGTGAAGATACACGATGATGAAAGCAATTGAAAAATCACAGTTTGCAGTCCGATGAGCTTCAGCTTGTCGAAAAGTGCGACAAACAGTAACGGCTCTTGCAAACGGCGCTGTAATTTGTCGGACACCAGTAAGATCTTGCATCGACAACGAAAACACATTGACGTAAAATATCGCCAACTCGCTTCTCACGTACTCGTAAAGCTCAAACCACCAAAGGCAGATGTGTTGTTTCGAGACCAGGTCTTGAAATGATCTCTTGAGAAGGAGGATAATCCTACCGTGAGCGAAGAAGGCACCCAAAACCTAGATGGTGGTCGTTCATTTGAAGAGCGAGTCTTTGCCCGCTTTGACGTTTTTAATTCACGCTTTGACTTGGTTGATACTCGCTTTGACTCGGTTGATACTCGCTTTGACTCGGTTGATACTCGCTTTGACTCAGTCGATTCACGCTTTGACTCGGTTGATTTGGCTATTCGGGATCTGGACGGTAGAGTCCAAAACCTCGAAGCCCGATCTTATGATACGAAGCCAATTTGGGAGCGAGCCTTGGCGGAGATTATTGAAACTCGTCACGAGCTTGATGAAACCAAGCGTGAAGTCATCGAGGTCCGGCGCGAGCTCGGTGAAACCAAGAGTGAAGTGGTCGAAGTTCGCCGCGAACTTGCCGACACGAGACGCCATTTGTCCAGACGCGTGGATCAGTTCCTGTTGGAAACGGCTGAAGCCAAATACGATCTTCATGACGTACAGGATCGGATCAAAAAACTCGAGTCCAATCAGGATGTCGCGCCCGATAAGACTTGAGTTGGCCAACTATAAACCCACAACTATCGAGACCAAATAGAGGACGAACCCGTCAGGACTGAGCAATACGTTCCGGTGCTTCGAACCACATCGTCGCCAGCGGAGGCAGCGTTAGCTCTGCTGAATACTCGAGCCCGTGACTGGGAATCTCTTCAGCTGTAATACTGTCTACCAAACCAAAGCCGCCGCCGCAGTAAGCCTCGCGATCGGTATTTAGCAGCTGCTTGTATGCTCCTGCCCTTGGCAAACCCAGCCGGTGCTTCTCGCGAACCACGGGTGAAAAGTTGCCGACACATATCAACTCGCGTCCACTTGATGGCGCGATCCGGCTGAACGCAACAACATTCTCTGCGGCGTTGTCCACTTCAATCCAGCGAAAGCCTGAGGGATCACTATCGGCTTCCCATAACTCCGCCTGTTCCTTGTAGACCTTGTTCAACTCTTCCACCAGCGATTTCATTCCCACGTGAACAGGCTTTTCGAGCAAGTGCCAGTCGAGACTTTCAGTTTCGTTCCACTCACGCCACTGACCGAACTCGCCACCCATGAATAATAATTTCTTCCCGGGATGCGCCCACATGTAACCATACAGCGCGCGCAGATTTGCAAACTTCTGCCATTCATTACCGGGCATCTTATTCAGCAGCGCGCCCTTCATATGGACCACTTCATCGTGCGAAAACGGGAGAATGAAGTTCTCGCTCCAGGCGTATACCAAACCAAAGGTGAGGGCGTTGTGATTACCCCTCCGGAAGAGAGGATCAGTTTGAAAGTACTTAAGCGTGTCGTGCATCCAGCCCATGTTCCACTTGAAATCAAACCCAAGGCCGCCCGCATAAACTGGACTGCTGACCATAGGCCAGGCAGTGGACTCTTCCGCGATCATCATCACGCCGGGACACTCGCGATGCACCACTTCGTTTAGTTCCTTCATCAAGCTGATGGCATCAAGATTCTCGCGTCCGCCAAACTCGTTCGGAACCCACTGGCCTTCCTTTCGGCTGTAATCGAGATAAAGCATCGAGGCCACCGCATCGACGCGCAAACCATCCACATGAAATTCCTGGCACCAATAGAGCGCATTGCCGAGTAGAAAATTACGCACCTCGTTACGGCCGTAATTAAAGATGTAGGTGCCCCAATCAGGATGTTCACCTTTGCGGGGATCGAGGTGTTCGTAAAGGGCGGACCCATCAAAGCGTCCTAGCGCAAAAGCATCTTTCGGAAAGTGTGCCGGAACCCAATCCATAATGACGCCGATGTCATGCTGATGCAGGTAGTCGATCAGGTAGCGCAGATCGTCTGGTGTTCCGTATCGAGCAGAAGGGGCAAAGTAGTTACTAACCTGATAGCCCCACGATGGTCCATACGGATGTTCTTTTAGCGGCAGAAACTCGACATGAGTGAAACCCATCTCGCTAACGTAATCCGCCAACACTGGCGCCATTTCTCGGTAGGTAAGCGGACGATTTCCCTCTTCAGCTATACGCCTCCACGAACCGAAGTGCGCTTCGTAAATCGAGAGCGGCTGCCTGAAGTGTTCCCGCCCGGCCCGCTGAGTCATCCATTTCGAGTCGCGAAATTTGTAAGAGCTTTCATAGACAAGCGAAGAAGTATTTGGAGGTACCTCAGTATAATTCGCATACGGATCGGTTTTGAGAAAGGGCAGTCCGCGCTTGCCACGAATTTCATATTTGTAAAGCAAACCGGAAGCGAGGTCCGGAACAAATAGTTCCCACACACCCGAGCCGCCGAGCTTCCGCATTTGATGCAGCCGCCCGTCCCAGCCATTGAAGTCGCCGACCACGCTGACTCCGGCAGCATTCGGAGCCCAAACCGCAAATCCAACTCCTGATACTTTGCCGAGCTTGCCAGGATGCGCGCCTAATCTTTGATAAATCTTTGTGTGCTTGCCTTCGGCAAACAGATGCAAATCAAGATCACCGACGGTGGGAAGAAAAGCGTACGAATCTCTCTGAATAAACTTTTTATCTTCTGGATAGGTTACTTCGAACTGATAGGTCGGAATTGTTCCTAAGTTCGGGATGACGGCCTCGAAAAGCCCAGCCTCATGAATCTGCGTCATCGGCTTTGGTTTTCTTTTGCCGATAAGCACGTCGACTCGTTCAGCGTTGGGACGGAAGGCCCGGATAACAATGCCGCCATCGAAATGATGAGCTCCGAGAACGCCGTGAGGGTCGCCGTGCTTCAGTGAAAGTATCGACTTGATTTCGTTGCGATCGATTGTGGGAAGAGTGGGAGATTGTTTGTTGCCATCGTTCCGCGTTTCTTTGCTTCTAACTGTTCGTTTCGAAGCGGGTTTCTTTTCTTTCGCGGTTGTCATAAGACATTCAAACAATTCATGGCGTTCTACCTAAACCAAAACGGCTCCTACTCGAGAATCGACCAGCTCTCGAAATATGTTGGCGGCGTTCCCAGATTTAGGAATATTACTCGCCGCGGCTGCCAGCATCTCCAGAAAGCGAGCCCGCGGCGATGAAATGCCCAACTCCTCACTCAGCTCCAGCGCTCGAGCTGCGTAGCGAAGTATTTGTACGGTTTCTATCCCCGAGATTTCTGAAAAGAACCAACCGCAACTCGTAAACATCAGCAGCGCGTGACACTGCATCTCGAGTAACGTCAGCGCGCGGTTTTGTTCTGACGCTGACAGCAAGCGCCGGGCATGTCTCGAAAAAAACTCGTTTCGTGAGCGACCAAGCATCAGGTCGATGTAGAAGTTCCTCGCATCCCAGGGGTCGCGCAGCAGGTCTCCACCAAGATCCTCGAAGTGTGTTGCGAGATTGTCACGCAGAAACTCCAGCGCTTTCCGTAGTGGGCCACGCCAATTCTGGGTCCACCCCGGTTCCCCACCTGTGTGACATCCGCAATTACTTTTCCAGCGCTCGACTCCATGCACACAACTCCACGAACTACCTTCGCCACTTTCGCCTTCACTTATTTCAATCTCAAATTCAGGTTCATGACGATCCAGGAACTCACCGTAATTCGTTACCGACAAGCCTTCCTTTTTCGCCTCAACCTCCAAAGCATGCGCGAGCGCAAGATCGCCAAACTTGAAATGATGACCGTAAGTTTCACCATCCGTGGCAATGTTGACCATGGCGCTATTGCGTGCGGCTTGCTTGATCAAGCCGATCAGCAGCTCGCTTGATCGCAAAGCCCGTTCAAACGCAATTGCCTGCGACAAACCTCCGAAATAGAAAAACACGGCCAGGGATCGCGAACGCTGAGTGCGGTGGCGGTATCGATAAGCGAGACTCGAGTCGATTCCATATTCAGCTACGTTTCTCCACTCGCCCGCTGGAGCGCGAAAACGCTTCGCTTGGCCTGGCGCCAGAATTACATATCTCAGACCTTGCTCGATCAGCAGATCCAAAGTTTGTGCATTGCAAGCGGATTCCGGCAGCCAAAGACTTTCAGGCTCCCTATCAAAACGGTAACGAAAGTCCGCCACTCCCCAAAGGACTTGAGTCAATCGATCTCGATCGTTGCACAGCGGCAGAATCGCATGGCCATAGGCTTGTGCTATGGCGTTGCCGTGTCCGTTGCGAATCTTCGCACTCTGCTTGTCTGCGTCGAGGATCTTCTGATAAGTGCCAGGATGATGGGTCTGAAGCCATGACAAAAGGGTAGGACCAAAATTGAAGCTAATATTGTTGTAGTTGTTGATGGATTCTTCGGACCCGCTTTGAACGAACGCGTTGGGCCAATAACATTCGGCGTGGATTCGTTCATTCCAGTCGTGAAATGGACTGGCGCCTGACTGCTGTTCAATGATTCCGGTCCACGGATTCTCACGTGGTGGCTGATAGAAATGTCCGTGAATGATCAGGTCCGTCATGGTATCGGCTTACCATCTCCACTTGATACTTTTCCGCTAGTCTGGAAATCCACCATAAAACTAAAATCAGCGAAGGCGCAGGACTTCTCTTTCAAATCCAGTTTCAGACCAATTGCGTTGCTCTCAAATGACGTGACGGTCGGGCCCCAATTCCACGAGCGCAGTTTCAAACCGGGCGGAGGTTCAGGTTTGACTATGTAGAGACCCGGCGGAAGTCCAAAGATTTCATAAACTCCATTCTTATCAGTGAAGGCTTCATAGGTTTGGCTGGCGCCGATGATGTTAACTTTCGTAGCCACAAGGGGGACCCTACGCGAAGGCCCTTCATCGGTGTCTTTCCTATCGCGTCGAAGAACACCAGAAAAGCGAGTGGTGCTGGTAGCGGATGGCAAGCCCTGAAGAAAAGCTAAATCATCCGCAGCCTCCTCGATCAGTGTGCTGCGATCGCAGCTACTGATTCGCCAGATCTTTTTTTGGTCGTCATAGTAGGCGTAAAGGAGCCACCTTTGGCCCTGCTTAAAATCGAAATCACAGGAGGTATTGTAGGAACGCAAAACCAGTTCTGCACCAACCGAGCCTTTGAACGTCTTCTCTACCAGGACATAAACTTTTCTGACCGCAGCTATTTCTCCATCATTGCCGTCAGTCCAAGCTTCAACTGATCGCACCGAGCCAATCAGAACAGCTTTGGCCGCAGCATAGGAGCTACAGGGAGTAGGACTACCGATGCAACTGCACGCGAACACGCTGGCGGCCCAGCTCAATGACAAGAGCAATATTGTGGAGATAATAATCTTCTTCATTAGAACTTCACTGGCGATAACTCTCGTTGAGGATCGAACTCAATTCTTGTGAGTTGTTCTCATGCGCGCTTACGGCCTGCCATATCTAAGCCCACCGCAGCTACCAGAATTGCTCCCTTGATTATGCTTTGCGAGTAGGCCTCAACCCTCATCAGAGACATACCGTTATCGAGACTGGCCATAATTAGAGCGCCGAGAATTGCTCCGAAGACCGTACCTCGTCCACCCATCAAACTCGTGCCGCCAATAACGCAAGCGGCAATCGCGTCCAATTCAAGTAGACCGCCAGCGTCTGGAGACGAACTGCCAACCCTGGCCGTGTAAATAATCGAAGCAACGCCGGCCAACGCGCCCATGATGCAGAAAACCGCGAGCGTATGTTTGCGCAGGCTGATGCCTGAAAGCCTGGCTGCGTCGGGATTGCCGCCGATCGCGTAAAGGTACCGGCCAAACGTTGTGTTCTGCGTCAGAAAAGCGCCAGCCAAAGCTATCGCCAAAAAGATGATGACGGGAATAGGAATACCAGCTTTTCGCCCGGGTTCAAGCTCGTAAGAATTCATCATGTAGATGAACCAGATCACAACTGCCGCCGGAATTAGGATTCGAGCAATCGTCGCTCCCACACTCGGCACTTTCAATCCGTGCCGCCTCCGTGCTCTATTCCGGGAGAGGTTCAACCACACGATCGCTGCCAGTGCGACAGCGGCTATGATCCAACCGATCAACGGACCCACATAGTCTTGTCCAATCGATTTGAACCCTTCGAGCCTCAGGGGAATAGTTGCCCCTTTACTTAATCCAAGGATTACGCCGCGCCAGGCAAGCAAACCTCCCAGGGTGACGATGAAGGCGGGGATATTCAGGTAAGCGGTCAAAGTTCCCTGGAATGCGCCGATGGCTACCGCGACTCCAATGCCAATCATCAATGACGGTGCTAAGCCCCATCCTAACCATCCCTGGGCAATCGCTGCGATCCCTCCAGCAAGCCCAACGACGGAGCCGACCGACAGATCAATTTGACCCGCCACGATCACCATCAACATGCCAACGGCAAGTACGCCAGTAACCGCAGTCTGTCTGGTGAGATTTGAAAAGTTGCGAGGCGTGAGGAAGATATGTCCGGTGGCATAATCGAAAAAAAGCCAAATCGCGATCAAGGCAAACAACATCGTGTACGCGCGCAGCACGTCGGTGGAAATCCTAAACTTGCCGATCCTTGTTTGCCGGGCTGAGCCGGTGTCGTCCGCCTGCTCAGCTGACGTTGATTCGGCGAGAGAGTCAGTTGCGCTTTCGCTCATCGTTCCTCACTCTTTGACTGAAAGGTTTAAGCCGCTCTAACGTGGCCCGTAGCGCACGCCATTACTTTCTCCGGAGATGCGTTTGACTTAGTGAATTCTCCAGTGAGCCGGCCTTCATGCAACACGAGTATGCGATCTGACAAACCCAACACTTCGGGTAACTCTGAAGATACGAGCACAATCGCCAACCCGGTCTTCGCAAGCTTGTTGATCTGTGCGTAGATCTCTTGCTTGGCGCCAACGTCGATGCCACGCGTGGGTTCATCGAGAAACAGCACGCGCGGATTTGTAAGCAGCCATTTCGCCAATACAACCTTTTGCTGATTGCCGCCCGACAATGTATTGGCAATCGTGAAGACAGAGTTGGCTTTGACCCGCAGCTCTTTCATTGAGCGCTCGCCCGCCGCTGCTTCGGTATCGACGCTCGTCACAAATCGCCCGGAAATTCGCTTGAGTCCGGCCAGCGTCATGTTATTGAGAATCGTTTGCTCAAGAACTAACCCGAACCTTTTCCGATCTTCAGTGACAAAGCCAATGCCGTGCTTGATCGCATCGGCCGGACTTGTTATTCGAACCGGCCGTCCATCGATGAGTATCTCGCCCGTAACTCGACCCGGGTGTGCACCAAAGATCGCCATTAGCAGATCGCTTCGCCCTGCTCCCATTAGTCCGGCAATTCCCAGAACCTCGCCTTGCTTTACAAAAAAACTGATCTTGTTCACCAGCTTCTTACCAGTGACGACTGGATCGTCAACAGTCACTTCTCGAGCTTCGAAAACGATTTCACCTTGAGCGTGATCTGCGGCCGGGAAAATGTCGCCGACCTCACGCCCGACCATTCTTGCGATCAGCTGAGCTCGATCGAGCTCACTCGTGAGGTTGGTGCCAACAGTGCGTCCGTCGCGTAGCACTGTTACCCGATCGCTGATACGCAAGACTTCATCGAGTTTGTGTGAGATATAAATCATTCCCACCCCACGCGCGCGCAACTTGTTGAGAATCCCAAACAGGGTTTCTACTTCAGCGTCGGTGAGGGCAGCCGTCGGCTCGTCGAGTACGAGAATTCTGGCGTCGTGTGAAAGCGCCTTAGCGATTTCAACCAGTTGCTGCTGACCGATGCCAAGGTTTCGAATCGGCGTGTGCGGGTCAACTGCAAGATGAACGCTATCGAGTAATTGCCGCGCGCGACGATAGACCTCTTCCCAACGAATAACGCCGAATCGACGTGGCTCGCGACCGAGAAAAATGTTCTCGCCAATGGTCATCTCCTTGACGAGAGATAGCTCTTGAAAGATAACGGCGATTCCTGCCTGCTCGGCACTACGAACGCCACTAAAATGCCGCTCTTCTCCATCAATCAGAATCTGGCCGCCATAGTGAGGATGAGGATAGACTCCCCCAAGTATCTTCATCAGTGTTGATTTCCCGGCGCCATTTTCTCCGACCAGGGCATGCAATTCACCTTGGTTCAGATCGAATGACACCCCATCCAAGGCGCGCACGCCGGGGAAAGTCTTCGTGATGTCGCGCATCGCTAAGAATGGCGAGTCGGTTGGCATCTTTGTATCGGAAAGATTCTAGGTTACTAAAAGCTGCGCAGACTAAAGTCTACGCTACCTGGAGTCACGGTTTCGGGCATTTATCAGGGGGCACGTTGGCGCAAATTTCTGCGAGCGTATGGTAGCCATCCTTTACAACGGTATTCAAGAGATTGGCCCGATCAACCGCCAAAGGCTCCTGCAAGATCGACGGAACGGCCTTCTTACCGTTCTGAATCGTGTCGACGGTCTCAACTTTTTCGCCCCGCGCTAATTTGATCGCCGACTCGACCGCGGAATACGCCAGGGGCTGGATCGGTTTGTAAATCGTCATGGTCTGCTTTCCCAGGACAATCAAGGTCAATGACGCCAGATCTGCATCCTGCCCCGAAACCAAAACCTTTCCAGCGAGATTTTGTCCTTCAAGTGCCTGAATGGCTCCGCGAGCTGTGCCGTCATTCGAGGCCACCACTGCGTCAACCTGATTGTTGGACTGTGTCAAAGCATTTTCGACTATGTTGAGCGCTGCGCTTGCTGACCACTCTTTCGCGTACTGGTCGGTCACGATTTTTACATCGCCGCGGTCGATGGCCGGTTGCAGAATATCCATCTGTCCCTGGTGCAGCAATGCTGCGTTGTTGTCTGTAGGTGAACCGCCAACGATGACGAAATTGGCCGGCTTCTTGTTGACGTGATCGAGCAAGTACTTCGCTTGCATCTGGCCAAGCTTGAGGACCTGATGCGAAACATAAAGATCGACATCCGAGTTCTTGATGAGTCGATCGTAACTGATGACCGGCACGCCTTGACGATGGGCGGCTTCCACAATCGAAGCTGCAATTTCGCCATTATGCGGGGCGACAATCAAAACATCGACGCCCTCCGTAAGCATGTTCTCCGCCTGTTTGATTTGTTGGCTGTCGTCACTGTTCGCCACCTGAACATTGACGGTTGCACCAAGTTCCTTGGCTCGCTTCTCGACCAGGTCTTTGTCACGTTGCCAGCGCTCTTCCTTTAAGGTGTCCATTGAAAACCCGATGACCACCGAATCATTTGGTCCTTTTTTCTTCCTCGCGCCGGTATTGCCGGGTTGATTGCCTGAGACACACGCAGCCAGGAGACTCAAAGCCACAAGTAGGCAGAGCAGAGCTGGTTTTCCATTTCGCATTGGTTGGTCGGTTCCCTTCTTCGGCGAGCTTGAATAACTTTTGGAGAATCGGATTAAGAAACCTTAGCTTATCAAAGTCTTTGAGGAAATAGTATGGAAGTGTTTAGCAGTGGTTCAGTTTGAAATGCCGCGGGCTTGCCCCGTGGTAATTACGATGGTAGCTACAAAGAGTGAATACAGCGCGGGCTGGATGCCACGAGCTTGTCCCGTGGTTGTTTCACGTTGATTGCCAAACGTCTGAATTAGCTACCATCGTAACCTACCACGGGGCAAGCCCGTGGCATACCTTAAAGTGTTTGCAGTTCTTCTGTAGCCGCCAATGTGATCCTCCACCGTGCAAGCCGGTGGTATCAATTTGAAATTGACACTACCGAAGTGGTTGGAACCGAGGTCAACTGGGGCGCAGTATGTCGTCGTAAGTACTTGCTTATCCGGAGGTATTTTTAGTGACGCGGAAAAGCTCGGAATCCAGGTCAATCAGGTTTCGATGAAACGCGCCTGAGGGAACTTTCAAATTATGAAGTCGGATTCGCTTATTTAGCTCAGAAACTTTATCACCGAATTCACTACGAACTCTATCCCACAAAGCTTCCCGCGAGGAGGAATCGGTTTGGCCGGTCCGCTGATAAATTGCCCAGCCCCGCGCCAGGGCGGTCCGAGCTCGCTCGAGTTCTTCATCGATATCTTTCCGTTCTTCAATAAAGGCCGGCGCGAAACCAGCGTTGCGCAATAATCGGTGAGCCGTGCGCACGTCGGGATCTTCAAAGGGATTCTCACTCAAATCGACAGGCTTGCCTTTACCCGGCAAATTATCGAACTTGCCGTCTTCCATTGCCTCGCGAATTTGCTTCTCGACTGAAGATTCCCACCGTTTCATGACTCTAATAACGTCTTGGCACTTCGAGTTGTTTCGCCGAGGTCGTTCAAAAAACGAGACTTAGATTCATCTCGCAAGAAGCCTCACACCTCGATGCTATTCGCACTTGAATATGATGAACGCAAGGCTGTGCTATCATCCGGCGAAATGCCGTCCTCCGTCACGCTCGATACTCCGGTCAGCGAACTCTACCAACATAAGATTGCACGGTTGGGTCCCAAATTGTCCGGACGCCTGGCAAGCGCGCTGGCTGGAATAGCGCGCGGCAAAGGTGCGAGTGATGTTGTCGTAGAAGACTTACTTTTATATCTGCCGATGCGATACGAAGACCGCTCGAGTCTCGCGCGCATTCGCGACCTGCAACCGGGAACAGAAGCGTCGCTGGAGCTTTATGTGAAGTTGGCTGGAGGCTATCAGGTGAGAAATCGACGGTCCTTCCGCCAGCGTCTGTACATCTTCGAGATTTCTGCCATCGATCGAGAGCGCACTGGGCGTCCAGTTGTGGTTTGGACCTTTCTTTCGGGACCGCATGCTCAACAAATAATCAACACCTACACGCATCGCTTCGAACGTGGTGTACGTTTTGTAGCCTTTGGAAAGTGGGAGTGGGACTCTCGGCGGGCTACTTACTCGCTTCGTCTCAACAAGCCTGATGAAATCGAAGTGCTCCCCATCGCCACGCAGCAACCTGACGACGATTTCTCTGAAGATGAAAATCGTCATGAATCTGTTGAGCAGGACTTTCAAAGCGATCCGGCACTCGCAGCGATTCACGTAGGGCGGCGCGTACCGGTGTATCGCAAGCTCGGAGACTTACGCCCCAAGCATCTGCGCGAAATTATTCACGCCACCTTGCAGGCAATTCCTGACGAAGAAATCCTCGAAACTTTTCCTCCGGAACTGCTGCGACGAAACCGGCTTATCTCGCGCTCAACAGCCCTGCGACAAATTCACTTTCCTCCCGAAGATGCCTCGTTGAGTCAGTACGAAGATTCCAGGAGCCCGGCTCATCTGCGCCTGATCTTTGAAGATTTTTTCTGGCTTGCTTTCGGCATGCTGCTCAAGCGCGGTCAAAGAGTCAAAGAAGCGAAGGGTACGACCGTCAAGATTGATCAGGCCATGAAGCTGCGCATCGCCTCTGTGCTTCCTTTCAAACTCACTGCTGCACAACGTCGTGTAGTCGTTGAGATCTTCAAAGACATGCAGTCTGACGCTCCGATGAATCGCCTTTTGCAGGGTGATGTCGGTAGCGGCAAAACAATTGTCGCGCTGATAGCCATGCTCGCGGCCATGGAAAACGGCTGCCAAACTGCGCTGATGGCCCCGACAGAAATCCTGGCAGAGCAACACGCGCGCAATATTAAGCGACTGCTGGCGAAGAGCCCTTACCGGATCGAACTGCTGACTGGCTCGCTCAAAGCAGCAGAAAAGAAACGACTACATAATGATCTCGCGAGTGGAGAAATTGACGCATGTATTGGCACACAAGCGTTGATTCAGGAAAAGGTTTCGTTCAAAAAACTCGGGCTCGCAATCATTGACGAGCAACACCGCTTCGGTGTCTTACAGCGAGCACAACTAAGAGCTCGCGGATTGAATCCGGATGTCCTGGTAATGACCGCGACTCCAATTCCCCGTTCGCTCGCAATGACAATTTACGGCGACCTCGATGTCTCGGTAATCGACGAGATGCCTCCTGGAAGAACACCTGTCGAGACAAAAGTGTTCGGCGACAATGCGGGCGATCGAAAAGAAGTTAAAAAGTTGATCGACCGTGAGTTGAGCGCCGGGAGGCAAGTCTACGTGGTCTATCCTCTGGTGGAAGAATCAGAGAAGATGGACTTGAAAGACGCGACTGAGCGCTATGAGTACCTACGCGACAAAGTCTTTCCCAGGCTGACCGTGGGTTTAGTTCATGGCCGCCTG
>Ga0157380_10001552_pt1 | contig 15105 bp, 9 predicted proteins | sample S35metaG_FD_119757 | JGI IMG/M metagenome (GOLD analysis project Ga0157380, IMG submission 119757) | Switchgrass rhizosphere microbial communities from Kellogg Biological Station, Michigan, USA - S3-5 metaG | ecosystem: Host-associated > Plants > Roots > Rhizosphere > Soil | place: USA: Michigan... | reverse complement strand
CGTTATGCCCCGTGGTCGGCCGCGCGAATTTTGCGTCGATCATGCGCTGGCACAAGCGCTCAGCGTGTTCTGGTCCAAGGGCTATGAGGGCGCGTCGCTGACGGACCTTACCGAGGCGATGGGGATCACTCGTCCCAGCCTCTACGCCGCGTTTGGGAACAAGGAGTCGCTGTTCCGCAAGGCACTCGATCTCTACGAACGCGAGAAGCTGGACTATATCGGCAAGGCGATGGCGCAGCCAACTGCGCGCAAGGTCGCCGAGGCGATGGCACGCGGTTCGATCCAGACCGCGACCGGCGAGAGCGAACCGCATGGGTGCCTGCGCGTCATCAGCTCTGTGGCTTGCGGCCCGGCCGCACAATCGATTCATGGCGAGGTGGTCGAGCGCAGTAACAAGGGCAGACAAGCGCTCGTCGAGCGCTTCGAACGCGCCAAGGCCGAAGGCGACCTTCCGGCCCATGTCGATACCGATGGCCTGACGCGCGTGCTGATCGCCATCCTTCAAGGCATCTCGGTCCAGGCCAATCAGGGCGCGACTCGAGAGGAGCTCGAACAGCTCGTGGAAACGGCCATGACACTGTGGCCGAGCGCCTGAATTTATCGGCTCATTAAAATTTTTTATCGGTCGGTATAGAAATTAGCTTGACGCTCACTATCTGTCTCTGTACTGAACGGTACAGAAAGCTTGGGGCAATGTTTTGAAGCCGAGCTTTTTGACCATCCGCAGGTAAAGGGGCGATGTGTCTGGCGAATAATCTTATCCACTGCGGGCCCTGACACCCGCCAGTAAGCCGTAATCATTGAAACGAACCGCGGTCGGAGCATGCGCTCCGGCGAACGGAATTTTTCGTGTCCGAAATAGGCACCTGCCGGGTGATTGCTCATTCGGCGAACGGAGTCGGCTGTTCCGGACACAGGGAGAAGAAGCATGGCTTATTTAGCGCGCATCGAACCGCAGACTGCCGAACCGATTGCCCTTACGGGCGTGCCGGCGAACGACATTGCCAAGCCCGATTTCTCGCGCCTCGAATGGTCGGTCATCAGGCTGGCGCGGGTAGACGGCGTGTCGACTCTGCGCGAGCCCGGCCGCTGGGGCCGCTTTGTCAATTGGCTGATGAACCGCAAGGGCCTGCCCTCGCTCGCCAACGAACGCCTCGAAGCGCTTCGCAAGATGGCGGTCCTCAGCTGGCACTATGGCTTCACCGTACCGGGCGACGAAGTCGCCGCCTTCCTCTCGGCTGGTTTCAGCCCCGATCAATATGAGCTGATGGTGCGCAGCATCCGCGCCGCCATCAGCGGACCGCAAGGAATCCCCGCATGAATATGATCAGCCAGTTTTCGGCGAGTGATAGCGAGCAGCGGTCGCTGCGCGCCGGGATCGCCGCCCGACCCACCTGGCAGCGCGCCGCCATTTACGGCACGCCGCTGCTCGCCCTTGCCGCGGCCGTTACTTATTGGACCAGCGACCCTTCCCCCGCTGCTGTTCCATCTGCCCCCATGGTAACGGTCGCGGCACCCCTCGAGCGCGAAATCAACCAGTGGGACGATTATGTCGGCCGGTTCGAGGCCAGCCGAAGCGTCGAGGTGCGTCCGCGGGTCTCTGGCCAGATCATCGGCGTCCACTTTACCGATGGCCAGATCGTCCAAAAGGGTCAGCTTCTCTTCACCATCGATCCGCGGCCGTTCGGGGCCGCCCTCGCGGAGGCGAAGGCCAGCGTTGCATCGGCCCAGAGCGATCTGTCGCTGGCCGAAATCAACCTTGGCCGCGCGAGGAAATTGCTGGAAGCGGAAGCCGTTTCGCAAAGCGATGTCGACCGGCTGACCGCCAATGTGCGATCGGCGCAAGCGGCGCTGGCCGCTGCAAAGGCCCGGGTAAGTTCGCGCGCGCTCGACGTTGAGTTCGCCTATGTCCGCGCGCCGATCAGCGGCCGGATTTCGGATCGCAAGATCGATCCCGGCAATATTGTGGGTTCGAACGAAACGTTGCTGACCACGATCAACGCGCTCGATCCCATCTACTTCACCTTCGACGTGCCGGAATCGCTTTATCTCAAGACTGCACGCCAGCGGCAGGCGAGCCGCGGCGATGGTGAGACGGCCGAGATCCGGCTGCAGGACGAGGCTCAATATAGCTGGCGCGGCAAGCTCGACTTTACCGACAATGGCATCAGCCAGAATTCGGGTACGATCCGCGCGAGGGCGGTGGTCGCCAATCCGACCAATTTCCTCGCGCCCGGAATGTTCGGAAACATGCGGCTAGCTGACGGCGGCACGACGTCCGCGCTGCTCGTGCCCGATGCGGCGGTCCGCACCGATCAGGCGCGCAAGATCGTGCTGGTGGTCGGCAAGGACGACACCGTTGCTGCCAAGCCGGTGGAGACCGGTCCGCTGGTCGGTAACCTTCGCGCTATTCGCTCCGGCATCGCCAAGACCGACCGGATCATCATCCAGGGTGTGCAGTTTGCGATGCCCGGGGCGAAGGTGAAGCCGCGCGTCACCCAGATCAAGTTCGATGGTGGCGCCGTTAAGGCTCCGCCGGCGTCAACTCCCAGCGCGTCACAAGCGACGCTGGCCGCCAACTAGTTCGGAAAACCCATGCGTTTTAGCCACTTCTTCATCCGGCGGCCGATCTTTGCCGCTGTCATCGCGATCATCATCACGATCATTGGCGCGTTCGCCTATTTCGGGCTGCCGGTGTCGCAATTCCCCGACGTTGTCCCGCCGACGGTGACGGTCAGCACCAACTACCCAGGTGCTTCGGCCGAGACTGTCGCGGACACGGTCGCCGCGCCGATCGAGCAGCAGATCAACGGCGTCGACAACATGCTCTACCAGTCGTCGCAATCGACCGGCGACGGACGGGTAACGATCACCGTCACCTTCAAGCTCGGCACCGATCTCGATACGGCGCAGGTGCTGGTCCAGAACCGTGTCGCGCTGGCCGAGCCGAGTCTGCCCGAAGAAGTTCGCCGCCAGGGCGTCGTAGTGCGCAAGGAGCAGCCCAGCTGGCTGATGGCGGTCAACGTGCTGTCGCCCGACGGTTCGCTCGACCGCGGCTATGTGTCCAACTATGCGCTGACCCAGATCCGCGACCGGCTGACCCGCGTCGACGGCATCGGCGACGTGCAGATTTTCGGCGCCCGCGACTATGCCATGCGGGTGTGGATCGACCCCGGCCGAGCCGCCAATCTCGGGCTCACCGCCGGCGAGGTGGTCAACGCGCTGCGCTCCCAGAACGTCCAGGTTGCCGCCGGCGTGGTCGGCCAGCCGCCTTATGACACCGGCGCCGCCCAGCAGCTCAACGTCGAAACCCAGGGCCGCTTCAAAAGCGCCGATGAGTTCGGCAACATCGTTATCCGCACCGATCCGACGACGGCGGCGGTGACGCGGTTGCGCGACGTGGCGCGGGTCGAGTTGGGTGCGTCCGATTATGGCGTAAACGCCTATCTGTCGGGCACCGACTCGATCATTCTCGGCATCACCCAGCGGCCGGGCACCAACGCGCTCGCCGCTGCCGACGGCGTCAAAGCCGAGCTCAAGGATGCCGCGAAGAGTTTCCCCAAAGGGCTCGAGTACCGGATCATTTGGAACCCGACCGAATTCATCAGCGAATCGATGACCGCCGTGCAGGAAACGCTGCTCGAAGCGATGCTGCTGGTGGTGCTGGTGATCATCGTCTTCCTGCAAAGCTGGCGCGCCGCGGTGATCCCGATCGTTGCCATCCCCGTGTCGCTGATCGGCACCTTCGCGGTGCTCGCCGGCCTCGGTTATTCGCTCAACACGCTGTCGATGTTCGGCCTGGTGCTGGCGATCGGCATCGTCGTCGACGACGCCATCGTCGTGGTCGAGAATGTCGAACGCAATCTGGAGCACGGCCTCAGTCCCAGTGAAGCCTCACACCGCTCGATGGACGAAGTCTCCGCCGCGCTGGTGGCGATTGGCATCGTTCTGATTGCCGTGTTCGTGCCCACCACCTTTCTCACCGGCATCACTGGTGAATTCTATCGCCAGTTCGCGGTTACCATCGCCAGCTCGACGGTCATTTCGCTGCTCCTGTCGCTCACCTTGTCTCCGGCGCTCGCCGCGCTGCTCCTGAAGCCGCGCAGCGACCACCGCGCCGAGACCGGGGTGATGGGGTTGCTGCATCGCGCCGGCGACCGCTTCAATGACGCGTTCGGACGCCTCGGCGAATGGTATGCCGGCTTCACCCGCCGCATCACGCATGCGCCGAAGCGCGCCCTGACCGTCTACGGCGGGCTGGTCGCGCTGACCTTGGCCATGTTCTGGGCGACCCCGGCCGGCTTCGTCCCCGCGCAGGACCAAGGCTATGCGCTGGCCGCCATTCAGCTTCCGCCCGGAAGTTCGATCGAGCGGACCGACGCTGTGCTCAAGAAAGCGGTCGGCAAGCTGCTCAAGGTGCCCGGCGTGGATCAGGCGGTGATGTTTTCCGGCTTCGACGGTGCTTCGGGCACCCAGGCGTCCAATGCCGGCGCCGCCTACGTAACCTTCAAGCCGTTCGATGAGCGCGCCGGGACCGACCGCACCGAGCAGAATATCGAAAATGACATGCGCGCCGCGCTGGCCGACATGGACGAGGCGTTCGTGTTCGTCATCCCGCCGCCGGTCATCCAGGGCATCGGCAATGGTGGCGGCTACCGGATGATCGTTCAGGACCGCAGCGACATGGGCTACCAGGCGCTGGAGCTGGCGGCCGGTCAACTGATCGGCTCGGCCCATCAAGATCCGAAGCTGGCCAATGTCTTCACCCTCTACAATACTGCCACCCCGCGGATCTGGGCGGACATCGACCGGGCCAAAGCCGACATGCTGGGCGTGCCGCCCGAGCGGGTATTCGAGGCGCTGCAGGTCTATCTTGGCTCGGCCTACGTCAACGACTTCAACCTGCTCGGCCGTACCTATCGAGTGACTGCCCAGGCCGAGGCGGCAGCCCGTGACGACCCGGCCGACATCGCTCAATTGAAGACTCGTTCGAACAGCGGCGCGATGGTGCCGATCGGTTCGGTGGCGACCTTCAGCGACAAGACCGGACCCTATCGGGTCACGCGCTACAACCTCTTCCCGGCGGTCGAGGTCGACGGCGAGACCGCGCCCGGCACTTCGACCGGCCAGGCAATGGGCATCATGGAGAATCTGGCTGCCCAGCTTCCCGCCGGCTTCTCGACCGAGTGGACCGGGATCGCCTTCCAGCAGGAAGCGGCAGGCAACATCGCCATCCTGATCTTCGCCTTGTCGGTGGTGTTCGTCTTCCTGGTGCTCGCTGCCCAGTTCGAAAGCCTGCTGCTGCCACTGGCGATCATCCTGATCGTGCCGATGACCCTGCTCGCGGCGATGGCCGGCGTGAACCTGAGGGGCATGGACAATAACATCCTGACCCAGATCGGCTTGATCGTGCTGATCGCGCTGGCTGCCAAGAACGCGATCCTGATCGTCGAGTTCGCCAAGCAGGCCGAGGAGCGCGGCGCGGCGGCGATCGAGGCAGCAGTCGAGGCGGCCCGGACGCGCCTTCGCCCAATCCTGATGACCAGCTTTGCTTTCATCCTCGGCGTGCTGCCGCTGGTGGTGGCGAGCGGTCCGGGGTGGGAGCTGCGCCAGGCGCTCGGCACAGCGGTGTTCTTCGGAATGATCGGCGTCACCGCGTTTGGTCTGGTGTTCACCCCCGTTTTCTATGTCGCCGCCCGAGCGCTGGGCGACTGGCTGCGGCGATCGCGCCAGGGTCCGGCTGAACCCCAACCCGCGCTGCTGCCGGCGGAATGAGGATTGTCATGAAGCATATAAAGCATCTCACTACACTGGTTTCGGCGGTGGCGTTGGCCGCCTGCGCCACCGGCCCTGACTATGCCCGGCCGGTAACGCCATCGGCAGCGGCTGGTCCGTTCATCGCCGCCAAGGGGCCCGCGATCCAGCCGCTCGCCCCAGTGCAGAGCGACTGGTGGCGGCTATACAATGATCCGGTGCTAGATGGCCTGATCGCCGACGCGCTCGCTCATAACACCGACGTCCGCGCCGCCGTCGCGCGGCTTGCCAGGGCCCGCGCCGCACTCAGCGAGGTCAAGGTCGACCGGCTGCCGCAGGGCGGCGTCAGCGCCGGCGCCACCCGCGGCCGCGACACCGGCGAGAGCGAAACAACGACCAGCTTCGATGCCGGGCTCTCGGTGGCTTACGAAGTCGACCTGTTCGGCCGGGTCAGCCGCGGCATCGAGGCTGCGCGCGGCGATGTCGACGCGGCCAATGCTGATGCCGATGCGGTTCGCGTCGCAATCGTCGCCGAGACCGCGCGCGCCTATGCCGACGCCGCCAATGCGGCGGAGCGGCTTGCAGTCGCGCAGCACATCGTCGATTTGCTCGACAAATCGCTCGAGCTGACCCAGCGGCGGGTCGATATCGGCCTCGGCAGCCGTCTCGACACCGCCCGCATCGCCACCCTCAGGAATCAGAGACAAGCAGAGATTCCGGCCACCGCCGCCGAGCGCGACAACGCGCTATTCCGGTTGGCGACCCTGACCGGACGCGCGCCCGCCGAGCTGCCCCAACAGGCGGGCGCGCGAACCACATCGCTGAGCCTCGACCAGGCGATTCCGGTCGGCGACGGCGCGCAGCTGCTGGCCCGGCGACCGGACGTCCGCGCCGCGGAGCGCAGGCTCGCCGCGTCGACGGCGCGGATCGGCGTTGCGACGGCAGAGCTTTATCCGAGGATCAGCCTTGGCGGCTCGCTGGGCGCCTCTGCCGGAAGCATCGGCAATTTGTTCAGCAATCCGATCGGCTTCTTGCTCGGGCCGCTGATCAGCTGGTCGTTCAGCGACCATGCGCGGGCTCGCGCCCGGGTCGCCGGTGCCGAAGCAGGGACGCAGGAGGCGCTGGCCGAATTCGACGGCACCGTGCTGCGTTCGCTGCAGGAAACCGAGACGGCGCTTTCCGCTTACGCCAATTCGCTCCAACGGTTGGAGGCGTTGAAGGCGGCGCGTGACGAGGCGGAAGTTGCGGCCCGCATCGTTCGTGCCCAGCAGCGCGAAGGACAAGTAGATTCGCTGGCCTTGCTCGACGCCGAGCGGACCTTCGCCGAAAGCGAGGCGGAGCTGGCCGCGATGAACGGCCGGGTCGCCACTTCCCAGATCGACCTGTTCCGGGCGTTGGGCGGCGGTTGGGGCCAGAAGGCCTAGGCCGACTTCTCTTTCCACCGGTGCGCTGCGGGGTGAGCTGGGCTAAGGAAGCCCGGGCATGAGCGGCATCGACCTCCTGTTTCAGCTGTTCGCGCTGCTGCTCGGTTTCGCGGTGGCCGAGCTGCTGGCGGGACTTGCGCGTAGCTGGCGGATCAGGGAGGGCGCGACCCGCACCGGGGAGGCCCGGATCCGCATCGGCCTGCTTGTGCCACTGCTTGCCTCGCTCGTTTTGATCGACCAAACCCACTTCTGGCTGACTGCCTATGAGCTGAAGGATTTTTTCGCCTTCGACTATGCGACCTTGCTCGGCATCCTGGTGATCGTCGGCGGCTATTACGTCATCTCCACCTTCGTGTTCCCCGACGATCCGGCGCACTGGCCCGATTTCGACGAATATTATCTCCGTACCAACCGAACGGTGGTGGGGGGAATGATCGCGATCAACCTCATTACATACGGCTATGCTGTCTACCTGGCGCTCAGCTTCGGCCTGAAGATCGAGACGGCGCCGGTGATGCGCAGCTGGTTCAGCTTCGTGGCAGCGCTGCTGTTCTTCCCATGCCTCCTTGCCCTGTGGTTCGTGAAGGGGCGCCGCGAAAACCTGGTCTTGCTGGCAGTTATGAACTTGCTGCTCCTGGTCGGCGCCCTGGGGCCAAAACTGTACGACGCCTGACGAGCGTCAGATGACTAGGACCACCGCAGCGCCGCCTTCCGGCGCCTGCCCTGCGCTGATCGACCCGCCGTGAGCCAAGGCAACCTGGCGAGCGAAGCTTAGACCGACCCCGCTGCCACCCTTGTGAGTTGTATAAAAGGGCAGGAACACATCATCCCGCCGGTCGGCGGGAATGCCGGGCCCATTGTCGCGGACCTCGATGCGATAACGGCCGCCGGCCTGGCGGCTGAATGCCAGCACGACAACCGGATCGGCGGCATCGGCCGTCACCCGAAATGCGTTGCGCAGCAGGTTCAACAGCGCCTGGGCAAGCAGCTCGGGGTCGGCGTTCAACTTCAGCGTCTCCGGCTTCACCTCCAGTGCTGCGCCAACAAGACGCTCGGGGGCACTGGCCAAGGCCAGCCGCAATAGCTCTTCTGCCCAAGGCAGCGCGGCAAAGGACTGACGGCGCACTTCGGGTGTTTGCGCGAACTCGCGATAGCTTTCCACGAAGCGCAAGATGCCCTCGGCCCGCCGGGCTACGGTTTCGGTGGCCATGCGCGCATCGCCGAGGTCGGCGCCTTGTTCTTCGGCGAGCGCCACCATGTCCGCGCTTGATCGCGCCAACGACGTCACCGGTGTCAATGAGTTCATGATCTCGTGGGTGAGCACCCGCACCAGATCGGCCTGCGCCGCTACCTCCAACGCGCCGAGCTCGCTCTGGACCGGCAGAATAGAGAGGATCGTGGCGCCCCGGTCCAGCCGGGCGACATGGGCTGAAGCAAGGATTGCCCGGTGTGGTATACCATCGATCAACAGCCGTGTTATCTTGCGCGTGCCGGGGGGAAGGTCGGCCGCCGCCGCCAGCTCGGGCCCGAGGATCGCCAGATCCTCGCGTCTGGAAATCGGCTGCCGGGCAAACAGCTGCCGGGCGGCCTTGTTGAGCATCTCCACCCGCCCGTCTTCGTCGACCGACAGCAAGGCGCTGGGGGAATCATCGACGATCGCCGCCAGATAACGCGCTTCCACAGCGGCCTGCGCATGGCGGGCCTGCAGAGATCTAAGCGCCATATCGAGCGTGTCGCCGAGCACGTCGAAACCGCCGCCGCTGGGGTCGGAAAAGCGCTGAGAATAATCCTCGAAGCGGACCGATTCGATGAACCGGGCGACCTGGAAGTTAGTCCGGCGAATGAATTGCCAAAGGCTTGCCAAGGCACTGAAGGCAATCAGCGCGGCGACGATCCGGGCTGCCCTCAAGTCGGGCGTGGAGAGTGCCTGGGCGAGCAGCCATATGGCGAGAACCAGGATCAGCGTGCGCCACGCCAGGCCGAATTCGAACTTGTGCCTAAAGCCCATGCTTTTCCATGCGCCGGTACAAAGCGCCGCGGCTTAGTCCCAGCTCTCCGGCCGCCAGGGAAATATTGAAGTGGTGCATCCTTAGCGCGCGCTCGATCATTTGTTTTTCGAGCTGGTCGAGGTTGAGGCTGCCCGACAGCAACGGAACTCCGGCCCCATGCGGGCGCGACGGCAGCGGGAAATCGTCGAGCCGATAGTTCACCCCGTCGGCCATGATCACCGCCCGCTCAGCCGCGTGGCGCAAGGCGCGAACATTGCCCGGCCAGTCATGCTTCACCAGCGTGTCGATCAACTCGCCCGGCAATGCCCGCTCGGGGCGGTCATATTTGCGTTCGTAAAGCCGGAGGTAGTGATCGATCAACTGCGGGATGTCGTCGATCCGGGCCCGCAGCGGAGGCAAATGAATCTCGATGGTGTTCAGCCGGAACAGCAGGTCCTGCCGGAAGCGGGTTTCGTCGGCCAGCCTCTCCGCGGACAGGTTAGTGGCGGCGATTACTCGGACGTCGATCGGTACGGGCCGGTTGGCTCCGACCGGTACTACCTCGCGTTGCTCCAGCGCGGTCAGCAACTTGGGCTGCAGATGGAGCGGCAAATTGCCGATCTCGTCGAGGAACAGCGAGCTTCGGTCGGCGGCCTTGAGCCGGCCGATCCGCTCGCCGGTCGCGCCCGTAAATGAGCCCTTGGTGTGACCGAATAGTTCGGATTCGAATAGACTCTCCGCTGTTGCACCGAGGTCGATCGACACCATCGGCAACTCGCCCCGACGCGATTTGCGGTGGATTTCACGCGCCACGATCTCCTTGCCAGTCCCGTTCTCGCCGAGAATGAGCACGTTGGCGTCGGTCGGCGCAGCCCGGTCGATCAGCATCTTCACCCGCTGCATCGCCTCGGACTCGCCGAGCAGCGGTGTCTCACCATTGTGCGCCAACTCGGATGTTCGGCCGCGCTCGAGCCGCGCATCAAGCTTGCTCCGGCGCAAGGCGGCGGCGCTGCGGACGGTCGAGGCGAGACGTTCGTTTGCCCAAGGCTTTGCGACGAAGTCGCTTGCACCCCGTTTGATGGCCTCGACCGCCACCGACACGGCGCCATGAGCGGTGATGATTACCACGGCCGCTTCCGGATCGGCGGTCATGATCCTGCCGAGATAGTCGAGACCCTCGCTGCCGTCGGTTGCGGCCCGTTCGAAGTTGAGATCCAGCAGAATCGCGTCGGGCGAGCGGGAGCTGACAAATGCCGGCAGCTCCTTGGGCGAAGGAAGGGTGGCAACCTCCTTAAACAGATCGCGAAGCGCGAGACGGGCCGCCAGCGCGATATCCGGATCATCATCGACGATCACGGCAAGGTCGAAAGGCTGTTCCACCATCCAAGCCTAGCGTCATTGTCCGGAAACGAACAGTAGGCTGAGCCCTGCAAAGCATTTGGCACGCCATTTGCACAATTGGGGACATGATTGATGCACGCAACCCACGGTTCACTAGCGCACCTTCCTTCGGCGCAGCGCCAAGACTGTCCGTTCTTGGACACCAACTGTCCGGTGGTGGACAATGAGCCTGGTGGAACTGAAGGTGGCATCTGATCACAAGGCCGTCAGCGGCGGCGCGATGGACCGGGTGGTTGAGCGCAAGCGGATTGATAGGCGCATCCTGATCGGGGCGGCAGCCGCCGGTGTCCTGCTACTCATCATCATTTTCTGGCTGTTCGCGCCAAGGGCGAACTCGCAGTCGGTCAATCCCAACCGGCTGGCCATATCCCAAGTCCAAAAAGGCGTGTTTGAGGATTTTTTGCCCCTTAGATCGCGGGTGGCGCCACTTCTGACGGTGTATCTGGACGCGGTCGAAGGCGGCCAGGTTGAGCAGTTGGCGGTCGAAGACGGAGCGACCGTAACCAAGGGGCAATTGCTCGCCGTCCTGTCCAACGCCGATCTCCAACTGTCTACCTTGGCGCGCCAGACCGAGGTCGAACAGCAGCTCAACAATATGCGCAGCCAGGAGCTGGCGCTCCAGCAGACCCGCAGCGCCAACCGGCGTGACCTCAACCAGGCCGAGACCGACCTGTCGAAGGCACAGAGGCTGTACAATTTGCAACGCCCGCTCGCTGACAAGGGGTTTGTCGCGGCCAAGATGTTCAACGACACCAAGGACGACCTTGCATATCAGAAGAAGCGGCTCGCGATCCTCCAGCGCAGCATTGCCGAGGATGAGCAGTTGCAGGCCAGCCAGCTCGGGCAGCTCCGCGCTTCCACGGCCTCGCTCAACCAAAGCCTGTCGATCGCGCGCGGCAGTCTGAGCCAGCTTCAGCTGCGAGCCCCCGTATCGGGTCAACTAAGCGGCTTTTCGATCCAGCTCGGCCAGTCGCTTCAGCAGGGCGAGCGGCTTGGCCAGATCGACAGCGCCGGCAAGAGCAAGCTCGAGGCAGATGTCGACGAATTCTATCTCGGGCGGGTCGCTGTGGGACAAACCGCGGCAATTGAGGTGGAAGGCAAAACCTATGGCCTCAAGGTCTCGAAGGTTTACCCGCAAGTCCGCAATGGCCAATTCCGCATCGACCTGGTTTTCGACGGGCCGGAGCCGCCGTCAATCCAACGCGGCCAGACGATCTCAACCAAGCTGACGCTGGGCGATTCAAGCAGAGCGGTGCTGATCCCCAACGGGGCCTTCTTCAACGATACCGGCGGCAACTGGGTGTTCGTGGTCGACAGCAGCGGCAATGGCGCGACCCGCCGGCCAGTCCAGCTTGGGCGGCGCAACAATGATTTCATCGAAGTTCTCAGCGGCCTCAAGCCAGGCGAGCGCGTCGTCACTTCCACCTACAGCGGGCTGGTCGACAAGGACCACCTCAGCTTCGACACCGGCGAATAGAAGGGAATATGTCCATGCTGACCATGACCGGCCTGACCAAGACTTATCGGACCGACTCTGTGGAAACGACCGCCCTCGATGCGATCGACCTCGACATTGCCGATGGCGAATTCGTCGCAATCATGGGCCCGTCCGGATGCGGCAAGTCGACGCTGCTTAACGTGATGGGGATGCTCGACAGCCCGACCGCCGGTTCCTACAACTTCAATGGCCACGAAGTCGCCGGGCTTGCCGAGGCGCAACTGGCCGACACCCGCAAGAGCAACATCGGGTTCATCTTCCAGAGCTTCAACCTGGTCGACGAGCTGTCGGTTCGCGAGAACGTCGAGCTGGCCTTGCTCTATCACAACATCCCAGGCGGCGAGCGCAAGTCGCGCGTCGACCGAGTGCTCGACAAGGTTGGCATCGCCCACCGCGCCAAGCATCGCCCCACCCAGCTGTCGGGCGGGCAGCAGCAGCGCGTTGCGGTGGCCCGCGCTCTGGTCGGCGAGCCCAAGCTGATCCTGGCCGACGAGCCGACCGGCAACCTCGACACGGCTCATGGCGAAGAGGTGATGCGCATGCTCCGCCAACTGAATCAGGAAGGATCGACGATCGTCATGGTCACCCACTCGCCGGCCCATGCCGATTTCGCCTCGCGGGTGGTCAACATGCTCGATGGCCGCATTCTGCAGGAGCGGCGGCGCGCCGCCTGATTGCCCACCATTTGAAGAAGGACAATGGCTATGTGGCGCAATTATTGGACGGTAGCGGTCAGGGCGCTTGCCAAGAGCAAGACCTATTCGATCATCAATATTGCCGGTCTGGCGATCGGCATGGCCGCCTGCATCATGATCCTGCTCTACATTCGTTACGAGCAGAGCTACGATCAATGGATTCCGGACGCCGAGAACAGCTACCAGTTGCAGGCCTGGTATCCGGATCCGCAAGATGGCGAGCCGGGCTTTTTCCAGATGTCCGCCTACGTCACCAAGGATCGGATCAAGAAGGATTTTCCGCAGGTCGAGCAAGCGGCCTATTTCCAGGACAATGGGCCGGTTTTCTTCGATGATGGCGAAGCGTCCAAGACGGAAGATTTCTACTTCACCGACGACGATTTTCTGAAAGTCGTCAATCTGCCTCTGGTCCGAGGTTCAACCCTTACCGGGCTGCAAACCGCCGTCATGACCCAGACCGAGGCGAGAAAGCGCTTCGGGACCGATGAGGTGATCGGTCGTGTCTTCACGCTGATTTCACGCGGCAAGAAAATGGACTTCAAGATCGTCGGTATCTTGCAGGATCTGCCGAAAAACTCCCATCTCAAAGTGTCTGCGATTGGACGCGTGGACTATCAAAGCTACAACTCGACCAACCCCAACTTCCTGACCTGCTGGGGCTGCCAGTCGGGTTATGTTTATCTGAAGCTTAGGCCCGGCTCGGATGTGAAGGCGATGCAAGCCCAGCTTCCGGCCTGGGAGAAGCGGAACATTCCCGATGAGCCGAACGCGGGGATCAATTACAATCAAGGCGACGACCAGGACTGGGCCTTTATCAACGTCCGCGACGTGCATCTCGGGAAGGCCCAGGCCGCTTCGATTACGCCGGGCAACGACCAGAAGAGCATCACCACCTTCGCCATCATCGCCGTGCTGATCCTCGGCATGGCGGTGGTGAACTTCACCAACCTGGCAACAGCAAGGGCGAGCCAGCGGGCCCGCGAAGTGGCGCTGCGCAAGGTGCTGGGTGCCAACCGGAAACAGCTCATCGTGCAGTTTGTCGGGGAATCGCTGCTGATCGCGGCCGCGTCCATGCTACTGGCGTTGGCGCTGGTCGAGCTGCTGGTGAAGCCATTTGCGGCTTTTCTCGAAGCCGACCTGGCGCTGCATTATTTCGGCAGCAACGGGATTCTTCTTCCGGCCATCGGCCTGACGCTGCTCGTTGGCGTGTTGAGCGGCCTGTATCCCGCCTTCTTCCTATCGCGATTCCAGCCGGCGCAAGTGCTCAAGGCCAACCGATCGGCGGCGGAGACTCCAGGCTCCGGCCTGTTGCGCACGGCGCTGGTTGTCCTGCAGTTCGCGGTTTCGATCGGGCTAATCATCTGTACGGCGGTGATCTACGGCCAGACGGTCTATGCCCGCTCGGTCGACCCCGGTTACAAGCGCGACCATATTGTGCAGGTCGAGGAGTTGTCCCGGGCTCAGTTGTGGGAAAAGGGTGAGGCAATAGTCGATGCCTTCAAGCGCGTTCCTGGCGTTGTCGCTGTCGGCCGTACCGAGATCGGGGTGACGACCGACAATAATAACAACAGCGGGATCCTGCCGCCGGGCGCCAACAAGATGGTCAACATCGGCCAATATAATGTCGATGAAGGCTTTTTCGACGCCATGGGCCTGACGTTGAAGGCAGGCCGCTGGTTTGATCCCAACCGGCCGATGGATGACATGACAACGTCCTTCCCGATCGACCTGGAAGTGGAAAAGGCGCTGGCCGCGCGCGGCGTCAATGTCGTTCTGAACGAATATGCGGCGAAGAAGATGGGCTTCAAATCGCCGCAGGATGCAATCGGGAAGACCGTACGCAGCGAATTGTTCTCGCCTAACACCGGTGTGGTTGAAATCCATATCATCGGGGTCGTCGGCGACAGCCGCTTCCGGACGGTCCGCCAGCCGATCGACCCGATCATGTTCCGCAACGTGAACCAGGGTCCGGGCTGGGCAATCGTCCGTTACAACGGCGATCCGGCGACGGTCCATGCCGGCCTCGAGCGCGAATGGAAGAAGATCACCAACGAGGTGCCATTCACGGCGAAGTTCAGCGAGGACATCATCGGCGAGGCTTATAAGGCGGAGGATTCGCGGGCGAAGATATTTGCTGCGTTCGCCCTGCTCGCGGTGGTCATCGGCTGTCTCGGTCTGTTCGGCCTGGCCGCCTTTACCGCGGAGCGCCGAACCAAGGAAATCGGCATCCGCAAGGTGCTCGGTGCGCGAACTCGGGACATCGTCCGGCTGTTGGTGTGGCAGTTCAGCCGGCCGGTGATCGTCGCCAATTTGATCGCTTGGCCGATCGCCTGGTGGCTGATGCG
>Ga0157380_10001549_pt1 | contig 15117 bp, 20 predicted proteins | sample S35metaG_FD_119757 | JGI IMG/M metagenome (GOLD analysis project Ga0157380, IMG submission 119757) | Switchgrass rhizosphere microbial communities from Kellogg Biological Station, Michigan, USA - S3-5 metaG | ecosystem: Host-associated > Plants > Roots > Rhizosphere > Soil | place: USA... | reverse complement strand
GATCATCATTCCCAGAGATACAGGCGCATCGCGCGCTCACGGTACGGTTACCGTGCCGGAGCGGGAAGGCATCCGGATCGGCGACCAGGTTCGCATCATTCGAGACCCGTTGTTTGGAAAAATCGGCGAAGTCGCGGGTCTGCCGTCCGATCTCCAGAAGATTCCAACCGAGAGTGAGGTGCGAGTGATGGAAGTCCGGTTCGGGGACGGGTCGAAGGCCGTGATACCGCGGACGAATATCGAATTGATTGAAGGAGCCTAGCAGGGTGCTGAAAACGTCATCCTTCTCACCCACCCAACCCCGGCGCGCCGAGACGCGCCTTTTCCCATACTTCGTTCTCGGCTCATCGAAATCCTCAACGTACTCCTCCGGGGAAGAGGTGCCCGGCAGCTCGGGGTGGGCGAGTGAAAACTGCTACGCCTCAGGTTTCGACTCACCTGCGGCCTTGCTGGACGAACGTTTTGAGCACCCTGCCTATTCTGGCCGGACTCGCATGCGTCATATCACAACGGGACAGTGCACAGAAACCGAGTTTTTCTGCAGCCTGCGAGTACCCGTGAAACGTGAGACGTTACCAGTGAAAAATCGAGGCCGCCGGGTCTGGGTGGCCTCGTCGCTCCTGCTCGTGGTTGTTCTGAGCCAGTCATGGGTGCCGGTGTTTGCGCAATCCGATGCGGAGAAGACGACGCTCTCTCCGCCGCAAGACCTTCGTGTGTTCGATACACCGAGTGATGGAGGTGGCAGTCTGACTGTGCTCTGGTCGCTTGCTTCTTACGATAGTGCCGCAACCAAGTATCAGATCTTACTCAGTGAGGGCAGCACGGTGTCCGATCCCGCTGCGATGAAAGTCGTGGCGGAGTTCCCCTCGAACCAGCGCTACGTCCGTGAATCCAAATGGCCCTGGTGGACGAGGCCGGCGACGAGAGACCAGCACCAGTTCACGCTGAGGAACGGGAGGGGGATCGAACTCAATGACGGGACTGTCTACAACATTACCGTGGCTGCAGTGCAGAACGACGATCGTCTCATCGCCACGCCGGTTCAGGCTACGCCGCAACCGAACTGGATGAACTGGAATCAGATGAATAATTTATTGCTGGCGCTCCTGTTCGGCGGCATCGTGTTCTACGCGATTGGTACGGCCAGAAAGCGGGAAATCTTCCTCCGGCGCATTCCCGGCCTCGATGCCGTGGATGAGGCCATCGGCCGCGCGACCGAGTTGGGCAAGCCGATTCTTTATCTCACCGGCGCCCACGACATGAGCGATCCTTCAACGATCGCGGCAGCGGTCATTCTCGGACGCGTGGCCAAGCGCACAGCAGCCTATGAGACCGATTTGCTCGTGCCGCACCGCGATCCGATTACCATGGCCGTTTGCCAGGAAATTACCAAGCAGGCGTACCTGGAAGCAGGCAAGCCTGATCTCTACAAGGAGGATTCGAATTTCTTCATTACATCGGATCAGTTCAGCTATACCGCGGCAGTCGACGGAATCATGTTGCGCAAAAAACCGGCCGCGAATTTCTTTATGGGGCATTACTTTGCCGAGGCATTGCTGTTGACGGAAACCGGCGCGAGTACCGGCGCGATCCAAATCGCCGGGACAGACGCCGATCACCAACTGCCGTTCTTCGTCACCACCTGCGACTACACTTTGATTGGCGAGGAACTCTACGCCGCGAGCGCCTATCTCTCCAGAGAACCGGTGCAGGTCGGCACGCTGCGTGGACAGGACATCGGCAAAGCGCTCATCCTCGGCGTGCTCGGCATCGGGACCGTACTGGCCACCCTCGGGGTCATGCTCGACGCGCAGTGGCCGCAATTATTTCTGGACGTGTTTAAGGACGTGAAATGATCTTTCTCCGCCGGCAGGTTCCGCTCTTGATTACGCTCATCACCGGCATCGTGTTCGCGGCGCAATACTATGTGCCGCACCCGGCTTCGGAACAGATGCTGACCTCCGTCACCAAGTGGCTTCAGATCATCGGGGGGTTTGCGCTGGTGTTAGGCGTCAGCAGCCTGTTCCACGTCCATGCCGTCAAGATCCGGCGCAAAGAAGCAGGATGGGGCTATAGTTTCGTTCTCTATGTCAGCATGGTGGGTACGATTGCAGTCGGTCTGTGGTCGAACGGTAAGGAAGCCGTCGACGGCACCATGACGGCTTTTGGATGGATCTATAACTTCATGATGGTCCCCCTGCAAGGGACGATGTTTGCCATCCTTGCGTTCTTCATCGCCTCGGCAGCCTATCGATCATTCCGCGCGAGGAGCCGCGAGGCGGCGGTGCTGCTCATTGCAGCAGTAATCGTCATGATGGGCCGTGTGCCACTCGGAGAATATCTGATTCCGATCAGCGGGGACCTGTCTCAGTGGATTTTGAACGTACTGAACGCGTCAGTGCGGCGCGCGATCCTGATCGGTGTCAGCCTTGGCACGATCGCGCTCTCCATCAAGATCATTTTCGGCCTGGAACGGTCGTATCTCGGGGGAGGCAAGGAATAACGTGAAGCGTCGTTCGTATCTCGTGAAGCGCAGACCTTTCCTGACGAGATACGCTTCACGCTTTACGAGGGACGGCTTATGAGCTTCTCGGAGCGCATGCTGAAGATCGACCGGCGGATCATCTTCCTGGTGATCGGCGTCTGCACGCTCTTGCCTCTGCTCTATCCGGTCGGCTTGCCGATCAAAATTTCCAATGAAGTGCGTGGGGTGTACGACCACATCGAGTCGCTCCCTGAAGGGTCCGTGTTTCTCCTCTCGCTGGATTTCGATCCGGCATCTAAGCCTGAACTCCAGCCTCAAGCGATTTCGTTGCTGCGTCACGCCTTCAAGAAGAATCTTCGCGTGGTCGCGATGACGCTCTGGGTCTCCGGCACAGGCCTGGCCGACCAGATCATCACACAGGTTGCACGCGAGATGGGGAAGGAAAGCGGGAAGGATTATGTGTTCCTCGGGTGGAGCCCAGGCGGCACCGCCGTCATCATCAACATGGGGCAGGATCTCTATGGGGCCTTCCCAGCCGACTACAACGGCAAACCAACGAAGGGACTGCCGGTGCTCCAACACGTCGCAAACCTCCGCGATGTGAATTATGCCGTCAGCTTGGGCGCCGGCCGGCCCGGTGTGGAAGAGTGGTATGTGTTCGGCAGGGACAAATACAAGTTCGAACTCGGCGGGGGCTGTACGGGTGTCATGGCGCCGGGACTCTATCCCCTGTTACGCAGTGGGCAGATCAACGGTCTGATCGGCGGCCTGCGGGGCGCGGCAGAATATGAAACCTTGATGGACCAGAAGGGGAGAGCGATTGCCGGCATGGATGCCCAATCGGCTACGCATCTCGCCATCATTGTGCTGGTCATCATGTGCAACCTGTTCTATTTCTCATCGCGCAACAGAACCAGGCTGCAGGGCCAGTCGGGGGCACATTGAACAATGCCAATTGAAACCATCATCGGTGGGTGGGTAGCGACGGGGTTGACCCTCTTTATCTTCTCATTCTTGTACAAGGACAATCCGTTGTTCAAGCTAGCGGAGAATCTTTACGTCGGCGTGTCGGTCGGGTACACAATTGTCAAGACGTACGACACCGTGATCGTGCATCTGATCTGGAAGCCGATCGTCGAGAATGGGGAGTGGGCGCTGTTGGTTCCAGTCGCCATCGGGACACTCATGCTCACGCGCTATGTCCCAAAAGCCGCCTGGATTTCGCGGTACGCGTTTGCCTTCATCGTGGGGGTGGGATCGGGGCTGGCCATTCCACGAACGATCTCCTCTTTTATCTTGAAGCAAATTGAGGATACGGTCCGTCCGCTCATGACGTTGGTGCCGGGAGAAGGTGTCACCTTTACGTGGAATCTCCTGAATCCAGCCAGCAGCCTGAACACCATCATTATCCTGATCGGCGTCAGCTCCGTGCTGTTCTACTTCTTTTTCTCAGTCGAACATGCGGGACCAGGCAAGGTCGTGGCCCGGACAGGAATCCTCTTCCTGATGATCGCCTTCGGCGCGGCCTTCGGCTACACCGTGATGGCCCGCATGTCGCTCTTGATCGGGCGGTTGACCGATCTCATCGAATTCAGCGATCCCTCCTATGGCAGACCGAGCCTCTGGCTCTTGGGTTTAACCATCCTCACCTTGGTGGTGATGGCCCGCCGATCTAGCAGCAAGCAGTCCAAAGAGGAAGAGTAGGTCTGGTTGGTCTATTCGGTCTGTCTTGTGCGTTTGGCTGAACCGAACTTACCAGATAGACGAGATAGACCAGAAGAACCAGATAGACCAGATGTTGCAGCGAGCGCAATCCCCTCGTTACAATAGCGCTCCATTTAGAAACCTCATGACTACTACACCCACGAACGATCCCACGCAGCGCCCTGTTCTTCGCAATCTGCAGTTTTCGCCGATCAAAGAAGGTGAAGAGCAATATATGGTCCTGTGGGATCCCACGGGACTGAGTAAAGAAAAGCTCGTTCTGCCGCTTAATTACTTTTTCATTATTCAGCATTTCGACGGCGAGCATTCGCTGGCTGAAATCGGAGCGCTCTACCTCAAACGATTCGGCGAATTTCTCGTGCCCAGCAAGATGGATCAGCTGGTCTCCGACCTGAACGAGAAATTATTCCTGGAAGGTCAGCGTGCTGAGGATGCTCGGCGTCTGGCGCAGGAGACCTATCGGCAGAGCCCGCTGCGTCGCGCAGCGTTTGCCGGACGGGGTTATGAAGCAGACGGCGCGAAACTGAAAAAACAGATCGATGGTTTCTTTACGTCAAAAGAAGGACCGGACTTCAAACCATCGGAGCATGCGGGGAAAAAGATCAAAGGTCTTGTTGCGCCGACCTACGACCTGAAACAAGCAGGGCCGATCTATGCGTGGGCCTACAAAGAGCTGCAAGATGCCGAGCAGCCGGATTTGTTCGTTATCATTGGCACGGCTTCTGCCGGGTTGGACTCTGTGTTTGCCGTGACGGATAAGGATTTCGAGACGCCGCTCGGAGTTGTGTTCGCCGACCAACCGATCCTGAGTCAGCTCAAGGCTAAGCTCCCGATCTTTTTTGAAGACGATCTCTCTCATCAAGCGGAGCAGGCGGTGGAGTTCCAGCTCCCGTTTCTTCAGGACATCGTGGGGAGCAAGAAGCCCTTCACCATCGTGCCGATCTTGAGCTCCTTCTCCGCAGCGAGCCTGGGGGATCAAGCCGTTCGCCAATCGGTCGAGCAGTTCTTGACCGGGCTTCGAGAAGTTCTCACACAATCGGGGAGGGCCTACTGCGTAATTGCGGCGGGAGAGTTGGCTCACTTGGGCATGCGATACGGAGACAAGGCGCCTCCGACGGACTTCTCCTTTCATCGATGCATGCAGTTTGACCTGGAGATGTTAAAACCGGTGGAAGAGCGACAGCCGGAAGAGTTTGCCAACTACATCAGGAAAGAACAGGATCAGCGCCGGATCTCAGGTTTCTCACCCATCTACTCATTACTGCGGTTGATCGAAGCGGAGAGCGGGCAGGTCTTACGCTACGACCGCGGGATTACCGACCAATATAATTCGACGGTGACTTACGCCAGCATGGCCTTCTTCTAGCTTCGGCTGCTGAAAAAAGTCCCCAACTTCGTTCTCGACTCATCGAAATCCTCAACGTACCCCTGAGGGTACGCCTCCGGGTTTCGACTCGCCTGCGGCCTTGTTGGATGACCTTTTTGAGCAGCCTGCCGAGATCACATTACCGTGGCCTAGCCGGACAGTCGTTTTGACCGCCCTGCCGGGTGGCTGCTGAAACAGACTCCCAGCTGCGTTCTCACCTCGAACAGGTCCTCAACGTATCCCGCTCGGGAAAGAGCCGTTTCTAGCGGTTCGGGATTGGCGGGCGAGAACTAGAACGTCTCCGATCGTAATTCGGTTGCGGTCTCGTTGGATGACCTGTTTGAGAGCCCAAGGTTCCATGCCTCAAAAGACCTCGCCGAAGACGTTGTAGGTTCGATCCATTCCACTGGCGTTCGCGACGAACCTTCATGAATACCGTGGGCTTGGTATTGCCATATCGCCCACGACGGTGTTTGCGGCTGCCTCTTCCGGTTCATCCCGGAATCCTTAAACTGAAAAGTTGGGTGGTGGGGTTGTGAGGCTTGCAGGGGGCTGCATAATATGATATCGTTTCTCAATATCATTAAGTTCGCAGCTGATCCACGTGGCGATACATAAAGGATTGAATAAGGAGCTAAAGATGATTCATCACACGAAAGGGCGGGCGATGAACGGGTCGTGTCGAAAGTGCGGAGGGTTCATGGTCGTGGAGCAAGTGCTCGATTACCACTGCCCCACAGCCGGGATGAAATGCATCAATTGTGGGTGGTATCGGCTGGATGTCCAGCCGTCTCTCGGTCCTGCAGACGCCGTGAGGAATCGAGGCGCGTACAAGTGAATCCGCCAACCAAAGGAGAGCCGCAATGAAGCGCAACGGGATGCGCGCATTGGACTTTCATGGTCCTGCGTTGGTCGAGAGAGACCTCACCTATCTTCGTGGCACGCAATACGCGAATAGGGTCGTGGCGCTCTGCTTTCTGCCCTACGTGGGCCTTCTATCGGCCCACGAGATCGACCGACATGCCGTGCGGTTTGACGAGGTCGGCGCGACGCTGCTGATTGTGAGCGCGGGGGCCCGCCCCCTGCATCGATTGTGGAACAGGCAGCCGGATAAGCCGAACACGCCGATTTTGACAGATCTATGCGGCCGGCTCCGTCGGTCATTCGGCGTGGTGGTGACGGAGCCGTCTGCACGGTGCCCTACGTTCATGATCGATCAGAAGGGAATCCTCCGGCTACGTGTCGCGCACGACTTTGTCGAGAGAGATTTGGAAGCTCTTCGTAAGATCGTCGGATTGACCGATATCCGAAGGGCCAATGCCGAGCCCCCTCGCGAAGCGGCTATGAGCAAGGCAGGCTATGTGTCGGTATAACTCAGGTCTATCTGTATGATGGATCAATTACATCAAGGAGACGTGAACCATGGACAATGTCTTGCGCGGTGATCTGCAATCGAAGGTGGTGTTTTGCGGATGCGGAAAGCTTCACTTTACCTATGGCCCTCTCACTCTGCATTTCGACAGAAGCGAGTTTCTGGCGTTTGCGGAATCGGTTAGTAGGCTTGGAGCGCTCGTCAGGCATTCCGCTAAAGATTCGACAGTCGTACCGAGTCATGCTCCCAACGCCACCATGTGTCATTAGATGAGGAGCTAGGCAATGAGACTCGGGCTACAGGCGGTCCGGTGGCGGCATTCAACGCGTCTTCGTAAAGGGAAACACGTAACGTTAGATATATGTGGTGCGCAAATTCATGTGATGGGGAGGCATAGGATGTGATGAAGTTCGCGTGTAAAAAATGCGGTCGATCAAGATATGTGAAGAGCGGGACGATACGGGGACACCAGAGGTACCTGTGCCAGGATTGTGGCTGCCACTTCACGGCGACGGCGGCGCGAGGCAAGCCGCGTGCGATGAAGGCGCTGGCGGTGTTGCTCTACGCAATGGGAAATGCCAGTCATGAAATGATCGCGCAGCTGCTAGGCGTCAGTCCCGTCGCCGTATACAAGTGGATACGCAAGAAAGTGGAAAAGATTCCTGAGCCCTCTGTAAAAACCTCGGGTGGGGCGGTGCCCATCGATGAGATGCGGCATTTTGTCGATGGGAGAATAGCAAGGTTTGAGTCTGGAGAGCCGTCGGTCTTGTGGCAAGGCGAACCCTGGCCTGGAAGCTGGGTGGCCGTGATGATGCGCCCTGCCAAAGGCTTCTCGGTGGAGACTGAATCGAAGGAGGCCTCTTCCAAACGGACGACCGGAAGGCGTTCCAATGCCTCATTTCCGCAAGTCGTTAGTTAAGTGCCTTCGTAACGTTGGGTCGAAGGGGGCCAACCATGAGGAGCATCCGGTCTCGAGGCGATGACGATCTGGGAGTGCTCATCAGCCTGGCCATCGCAGTTGGAATGCTGATAGGCGCTGTGGCTGCGATGTGGATATGGGGCACGATGTCAGAAAGTATGGAAGCGGTCAGGTCTCTCCACGCCAACGAGCTGCCGTTTCGATCGTCAGGTAACGAGGTTCTGCCCGAGACCATTGTAGAGGCTCGAGAAGCCAAGTGACGGCGTCAGATCGTCGGCTGCTACCATCGACGGATTGAAGGAACCGCCTTTCCCGTGAGCCGCGTGGAGCTTGCCCAACTACCAGATCTGGCTGCCTCTCGTGCTTGGTTTCCTAACCCTTCTAGACCGTATCCCCCGGCGCATATTTCCGATATCACCAGCGGCAGTCGTCCATGAGCAATGCGTGATTGACGTTCTCACCATCGGGAAGGAGCACATCAGCAAGGGAGCGTTAGGACCTGTGTGACCGTGGACTTGATCGTGACTTCTTTGCGTGCGTTTCCACTGGCCCTGCCTCCTGCGTATACACCCTTAGCCGATCTAGTCGATTCGTTTCGGGTAGTCAAATATGATTCAGCACCGAATCGTTTTCGATTCACGCGGACCGCGTTCCATCCTCGTGGAGCAGCTTCCTGGCAGGTGCAATTCTAGGAAAAATCGCAGTCTGCGATCGAGGACACGCGCATTTTAGATTAGGCATGTGGCTTGCTGAATATTGGGCGAGTTTGTAGCTCGGCCCTGTAATGCCGTGGAAAGTCCCCCAGAATGAACATCTTTGTTACCGCCATGTTTTTGCTACCGCTGGTGCTCGTGACCCGTTACCTCTATGTGTCCGGCGTGTTCACCAATCGGAGAGCGTTCCAGTTTACCTTTTCTATCCTGTTGACCGTCTTTGCGCTGATCATCGGGATCGGCGGCATTCAACTCTCCTACCAAGGCTCCGACCTCCCGGCAACAATCCCAGTATCGCTGATTGAGGTTGTGCCCGAACCGTAGGCCGCTCTGCAACAAACCCGCACGATGGCGGAAACCTCTCCGCGGGTCGATGAACAAACTGTTGTGCCCTGTGTAGAGAAGGGATGCGTCATGAAATATACCGAAAACACAGTGAAATCTGTCCAGATATTCAGGGTGAGAGACGGTCGTCGACTTGCAACAGAATAGCGGGTGAGTGCTGCCAGTATGCCTTTGGAAAACGCTCTCGATGATACTGCGCTAAGCCATCATCAGCTCGAGAGTTCGCGTGAGGGCGAGGTGCTTGATCAACTGCAGAGAGAAAGCAGCACAATCCTCACGCAGTGAGACATAGCCCCGAGTGGGAGCCGCGTAACCTCTTGAAAAATGGTGGCGGTGCCCCGGATTGAACGGGGGACCCGCGGCTTATGAGGCTGATTAACGCGTATTTTTGAACTCCCTGTTTTGACTCTGGTTTCCCATTTTTCTGTTGGTAGACAAGGTGTTACGAGATTTCTATCGCGTCTAGTTTGTTCGATCTGTTTTGGTCTTTTGGGCTGTGCTTTAGCACAAAATTAGCACAGTGCATTGTTCTCTCATATTTTCATGTCCCGGTCTTTTAGATCACGAAGTGGCCGCTCAGTCACATCAGTTTTTCAACAGCCGGGTAGGGCACAGCGGAGCACAATCCCGCCAGGGTGAAGTGTCGAGTGCAGGGTGGACGTGGGGTTCGGCGAGGACCCGCGGAGGGAAATGCCTATTTCCCCAGGGTGATTTGCTGAGGCAACATGAAGGCTAGGCACTTTGGTCAAAAACCCTCTCACGGTTAGAGGATGGGAAAGTCAATTTTCATAGAACTTTAACGTATCCTTCCGCGTGTTCCACAAACAACTGTTTCTGGACAGCTTAAAGCAAGGAATGGAACACAAAAGTTTCAAAACTACATGCTCTAGCACTCCGCGAAATAGTGAGCGACATAAGAGCTGACAGAGGTATATTTCTATCAGAAAGCGGGTTTCAGAGTGGAGCCATCGAGGCGGCAAACTTAACAAATGTTCAGGTCATCACCGCTGACGTATCGCCTGCTTCGGCGGCCTCCAGCAGCTCCAGACCTCCCATTCAGAGGAGGAGGGCCCGTGGGCTCAGCGGAGTGCACTCCTCTGCGCTGAGCCCACTAAGATTTGCTATTTGCCGGCCCCTGCGGACCCGCTGCCGCTCGTAGCACCAGGGGCGTTTGAGCCTCCCGAAGTCTTTCCCGCACTCGACCCTGAGGTGTCATGTTGCCCGCTGTCTGTTCCCACCCCCGAGCCTCCACCCTGTTGGCCCTTCCTTGGATTCGTGGGACTTCCGCTCTCTGCTTCCGGGTTCCGAACTCCGCCTGGCACGCTAGGGTCCACCACGCCACGGAACGGATTACCCATAAAACCTCCGCTGGGGGGAGAACCCTGTGCCATGAGCAATGCCTGGGAACGCGTCTTGCCCTCAGCGGAGTCGGAGGTTTGAGCGTAGGCTCCACTGCATATGAGCCCCGCTGCAACAGCGCCTGCTGAGACTATCCTCGTAAGGTTCATCGTCATCTCCTTGGTTAAGAAAGAAACGCCCCATGCCCGTGTTGGGCCTCGCGACCCTCGGAATCGAGCCGCGTTATCAGCTATTGGCAATACTGTAGCTACGTCACATGATTGGTCCATGAAGGGAGCATGAAGAATTCTTCATCACTAGCTGTACGTTGTATATTCCAGCCTCTACTGAACGAGCGGAAGACAGCGGGCTCCGAAAATCTGTATTCGTGGTTAACGGACACAGTGAAAAGGCTCTCGCGGAATTAAAGCGGTTTCTCACATCCGTCGACATAGGGTCCGACATTTAGATCTGCTCGATGAGCAATCACGCCATCCGCTTGCCCACAATCATTTCCTTCTTGACCTTCACAAGGATACGTTAAATTCCCTGGAGAATCGACCAACCGACGGTGGGGGCACACAGAGGAGCGTGGTCCATTCCGACCGAGGCCGACCCCTTACCTTCCCCCTGGGGGAACCGGAACGGTCGATAAGCTGAAATCTGGGTCAACGGAGAGAGTTCAGATAAGAAACCAGAGCAGAAATTTCTGCGTCATTGAGGTGTCGGGTAGCCGTCATGGTCGTTCCGGCAATTCCATCTTTGATCGCTCGCGCCATCTCCAGATCGGTCCGCCGTTTCAAGATGGACCAATCGCGAAGATTCGGAGGGACTCGACGGACGGAAGGAGCGGCAAATGCCGTGAATGGAGAAGGCACATAGCCGGGCGGGCTTCCGAAGAGCAGGTCCTGCTTGATATCTGTATACATATCCGCGTCGCGGCCGTGGCACGTGCTGCACCCCCCTTTCCCGTTAAACAGATCGCGACCATCGGTGATAGGATTCTTGGGGAACACGAGGGGCGGCAGTGCCAGCGTAACCTCCTCGATCGCGCTCGGCCGAGGAGGAGCGACTTCGGATTCTTTGTGCAGCATAATTGGCGCGGGCGCAGATGAGGGCTCTACGGGCGTCCGTGCGCCGTCGTACTTCCAGTGGATGTGGGTTTCTTTGGGAGTGAACGTAATGGTGAGTCCGATATCGGAGTACACCCAGACCTCCTCACGTCCCCGTTTCTTGATGTTTCGAGGTGTGCCGAATCTCTGTACGATGTCGGATCGACTCGTCCCGGGTTGAGGAGTCAAGTCTTCAACGAGTGGTTCCTGACGTTGAGGAGCAGGAGGAAGATCGGAAGGTAAAGAGGAAGGAGAAGAGGAAGAAGAAGGTCCCCTGGCCTCTTCTCTGTGTTGCCTTGGTAAATGAGCCAGTAGAGATTGGTCCACGCGGAGCAAACGCCAGACCGACGTTGATCCGTGTGGGCAAGCGGGAGAGTTCGGTTCCTCATAGATCATCTGAGTAGCCACGAGAAGATGGGACGTATCCCGACCTTGAGCATATCCCCGCAGTTCGGTGAGGCCTGCTTCAAACGCGCGTTTACGACCTTCTTCTGCCGTCCGGGCACATGATGCGACCCCGACAAAGTAAAGTTCTCCCCCGAATCGAAACATCGCCTGTTCTGTCCAGAAAGGACGCTGGGACGACTGTGCTTGAACGGAATCGATCGAGGTGCTGGTGAGTAGAGGTACGGCGAGGGCACACACAGACCATTGGGCGAGAGACTTCAATGCCCGAGACGTCTGCATGTCAGACAGCATACCACGATTCAGATGTCTGCTTATGCGCTCGCATCGCCTGAAAGGCGGCCATCAGGCAACACCCTTTGTGCAAGCACGGGCGGCAGTTCCCTGAGGCAAGCTGGCATCTTGTCGTTTGGCAATCGCCTCAGGTTTATCCCCTGAAAGCCCATTAAAACCCTCCATAAAACCCTGTTAGAAAACCGCATTCACTAACCCTCTGCATCCTGCTCACGTAGGGAGCGTCAGAGTCCTCCCAACCTGGGTGTGTGGCAAAGGCAGGACCACCCCGTCATGAGGGAGACGACACGGGGCTAGGACGGCGCAACAGCAGTCAGGGGGCAGAGCTGTGGAGGACTAGACAGCGCGAAGCGGAAAACTATATCGAAATCAAAAACCTTACGGCAGATGGAAGGTCATGTCTCGATCTTTCGAGGGGTTCGGCGTATCCTTTCCGCAGGTCAAAAACAAATGATATTGAATTTCCAAGCCTCTTCATCTATCTCCACTAGTGCTGTCAGGTTCCACTGCCATCCATTCTGAGCCATAGACGGAACAAGACAATTCCCTCCAGCGTGTTCTAGGCGTTGTGGTAGGCTTAAACACATGAATATCTAGCGAGTGCACTGGGAATAAACTGAGGAACAACTTGTCCGCAAATTAAATGGAGCAGCGCAAGCAAAGCCTAAAGGACTAAGTCCTTGGTTTCACGAGGCATGATGATCTGGCAATTCTTTGTCTTAGTCGGATGTTTTTACGGGGCTTATTGCATCTATTATGGCATTCGCTTTGGCCTGATGGAGAAAGAATTACCTCATAACTATTGGCGGGGGACAAATTACACAGGTCAGGCTGCAGTTAGGCAGGGTTGGTTATACATAATCGTGGGCTCAGGTTGTCTGCTTATCCTCCTGTTGGGTCTGACGCGATTTGGTACTTAGTTGTCCCCTCAACCTTTCCGCTGAGTAATCCGGGGTCTGTTGTGCTCCATCAAATTGTGGGCAGGCGTACTTGGCGTATGCATTGAAACATATCGTCCCTGCGCTTAGCGTGAGTAATGTAAAATTGGCTCAGCAACTGTGTTGAAAATCAAAATCCGGCATTTTTTTCCGCCCTTAAACAGTTGGTTTTGAGCCAGCCTTCGTAGTGTGAGAGGATTTTTATCGCGGGGTATCTTCGTCTCACACCCGCGGAGCGCGTACAGAGTCCAGCCGCAGGCATGTTACGCCATTCAAAGAGGGAGCCTTATGCGGAATCGTATACGACCCTGACTAAAAAAATGCAAGAAGACATTCCAGAAAATTATTCGGGCCTAGGGCCTAGTCTGGGCAAGATGCTGCAAGGTTTTGATTCGGCATTGCTAAACGATTAGCATCTTTTGCGGAACCAGATAATACACGCTTATACATCATGAACCTTTTGAACTTCACGTTCTCTGATGACCTTATCGGCGTCGATTATCGTGAGCGCTACTTGGACCTGCACAACAACTTCGATTTCGTGCGATACACCAAGGATGGCGATGCAGTTCAACTGCACTGGCGAAAGGCGATTGGCAATTGGGTACCGGACGCGTTGCCGCGGACCTTCAGGATTGCGATCGCCGGTGTGACCTATTTCGATGCGAGGGGCGCCTTGTCGGATTGTCTCGATGAGTTTGGCTTCTTCGACAACGACACTCTCGGCAAAGTCGACTACAACGGTACGGCTTGGGCGGCAGGTGGCCATGATGTGCTGGTTCTAAGATTCGTAGGTGGTGGGGAGATCGCAGTGCAGGGGCAATCAGCGACTGCCAGCAGTGACGAATGACGAAGACCCCTCCCGTCAGCTTTCTAAATCAGTTGATTTTGACCCCTACGATTTTCGAGCCTTGGTTCTGAATGAAATCGCGAGGTTACCCGCTAGAGGTTTCACAAGCCTTTTGGCCTCCAAGAGTGCCCTTACAATACTCCGCTGTCAGTTGCCTCAACAAGAGAAGGCGGATTCGAGTCCTCCGGGAATCCCTTGTCGCGCGTCCAGACCACCGTTTCTTTTGACCAATCCTCTATAGGGAGATACGCTTCTATCCAGAAAGTAAGTGGAGCAGTTCGGCGGATCAGTAGGAGGACACGATGAGACTAGGACTACCTGGACTGGGAGCCTTGCTACTTCTTGGTGCAACAGCAGTGTCTGCTGAGACTCCCTCCCGAGATGTCGAGTTTCGGAAGCTGGTCCCGCATATTACTGATACCTGTGCCGTGGTAAGGACCACGCCGAGGATCTTCCCTTACAGAGCGTTTACCTTCGGGCCTCTTGGCCTGGAGATTCGGAAAGCCAACAGCGTAGCAGAGGCTGACCAACTCAGGAACCTCCATCTCGGCGTTGTGGCTGGCGCTTGCGACATCGTCTCGGACCAGGTCACGGCATACTTCTTCTGCGGGCTGCAGTGCGCCAACAATCGCAGGGCCCACCTTGCAGCACAGGTGAATCAAGTGCGTGCGCTAGCCGCTGGCTTCGAGACGCTCACCCCTCTGCGGCTCGTGGCGGTGTGTGCGCCGGAGGGTGAAATCCGAGTCAACGACCTCTTTTTAATGTCGAGTACGGCTCGGGAGGCCATCCCCAGCAAGGTTATGGGGTTCGTCCCTTCCGGGGAGTGGAAACCCTGGCCGAGCCTTGCAGTCTACCTGACCACCATCGGCGTCAACGAGGATCAGATCCGCGCATTGACGCGCCAGATGCTAGCCATAGGCCTCTCGGCATTGGTCAGGGAATCGGCTGGGCTCCGTCTCGTGGGCGTTGGCGTTGGTGACAACGAGTCAGGCCTCATCCTCGCTCGCTCGGGAACTCCAGCTCCGCAAGTGGGGAGGCAACTCCCCGATAACAAGACTGTCTCGATCATCGAGAAGCTTGGCCCTGACCTCTATTACTATGAAACGAACTGATGTGTGGAAAGCGCTGAACAACGGTATGCAGCGGTCGTAAACTATCGTGTTCAATAGTCAGGTGTGTAAATGAGGATACTCAGCGATCTGCTCAAGAAACTTCGTCCCCTTGACGTGGACGACGAATTCTTTGGGTCTCTGAT
>Ga0157380_10001548_pt1 | contig 15121 bp, 13 predicted proteins | sample S35metaG_FD_119757 | JGI IMG/M metagenome (GOLD analysis project Ga0157380, IMG submission 119757) | Switchgrass rhizosphere microbial communities from Kellogg Biological Station, Michigan, USA - S3-5 metaG | ecosystem: Host-associated > Plants > Roots > Rhizosphere > Soil | place: USA... | reverse complement strand
GAAGGAGATGCGTCAGAAACTGCCGCATTCCCAGTTCATCATCCACAACAAGCAGGTTAGCCATAGTTTTAAGTGCTAGACAGGATTACAGGATTACAAGATTAAAGCTGAATCAGATAAACACATATGCATCATCGCGTGAAGAGTGGCTTATAGCCACTGAGTCACTATTGAATCTTGCGATCTTGAAATCCGGTCTGAAATTCATGACAGACCATTGAGCTCCTCTTCGTCGCCTGTTGGAAGTTCGACCGTGATCGTTGTCCCCTGACCTTCCAGGCTACGCACGTTTATTGTACCACCATGATCCCGAACGATTTGGTAAACAATCGATAAGCCCAGGCCCGTTCCTCCGGTCGTCGATGAAAACGGCTCGAACAAGTGCTCCACCTGTTCAGGAGTCATGCCTTTGCCAGTGTCACTAAACGCAATGCGAACTCTGCTGTTGGAATTCATCTCGACGCTGGCTGTTAACGTTCCGCCGTCTGGCATGGCCGTCAAAGCATTCCGTGCCAGATTCCAGAACACTTGCTTTAACTGCCCGGCGTCAGCATCAAGAACGAGCGGGCTAGTCGGTAACTCTTCAACGACCTTCTGGTTCTCATTAATCTCAGGACTGTGTCTCAGCAACGCGAATGTCTGATGCAGCAGGTCTGCAACATCAACCCGCGACTGCACCGGCGACCTGGGGCGTGCATAGTTAAGAAAGTCGGTAATGATTCGGTTGAGGCGATCCGACTCACGCAGGATGATTTCCATCAGTTCCGCTTGCGACGGATCGCTGTTCATCTCAGAGCGCAGCATCTGAATAGAACCGCGCATCGCTGCGAGTGGATTACGTATCTCGTGCGCAATCGAAGCTGCCATGCGGCCGATCGCCGCCAGACGATCCTGACGTCTCGATGTTTCTTCGAGCGCCCGGATCTGCGTCAGATCTTGAAAGGCGATCACCATTCCCGTGATGTCACCGGCTTCCGATGACAAAGGAGACATGCTGAAACCCAGTCGCAATCTCAAACCCTCGGCGGTCAAACAGTCGGTTTCAAATCGTGGGCTGACCTCACCAGTTTCAATGGCTTTGACCGTCGCCGCGATTCTATCGTCCAGTGCGCCAAGCAGAATGGATGCATTCTGACCTTTTAGGTCACGCGCGCGATGACCGGTAATCTCTTCAGCCGCGGCGTTGAAGCTGAAGATGTGGCCCTGGAGATCAGTCGTAACCAGTCCCGAGCGAATCGATTCAACTATTCGCTCGTGAAGCGCGCGAAGGTTTGCGAGTGATTGAGTTGCTTCGTGTAAACGTACATCTGAACGTGATTGTCGTTCAGCAAGACGTGCGGATAACAAACCCACCACCAGAAACGCGATATCGAAGAGGCCGACTGATTGGATTGTTTGCGATAACGAATCATCAGCAAAATTGACGGGCAGCCGTTGTAGCAGCACCAACGCGCAGGTTGTAAACGCCGCCGCACTACCAACTGACGTGACAACGGCGTCTCGTGGTCCAAGAAACAGACTCGAGACTGCGATGACAACAATATAAAGCGCAATGTAAGGCGAGTTGATGACGTCGGAATACCACACCAGCCACGTCACCAATACGACATCGATGGCGATCTGAAGTCGCGCCTGGAAGAGAAGACGGCTCGAAAATCGATGGACGAGAAAATAAAGCGCCGTGAGACCACCGACGATGATTAGTAACAAGAAAGCTTTACTTAGGGATTGCTCGGGATTGCGCGCCTTTGTCCAAACAACGTTGAGGATGAATAAGAGAACCGCGGTTACGAACCGGCCGATGATCAACCGCCGCAACTTTGAGCGCGTCGCGTTGCCGGATTCCGAGGTGTGCTCGGCAGGGGTCATTGAGAAAAGCCTACCATAAACTGAGGGATGAAGGATGAAGGATGAAGAAATCATTGGTCATATATGACCAATGATTTCTTTCATCCCTCATCGTTCAAAAAAAAGGGTGGCCACGAGGACCACCCTGAAGTTCCTTACGAGCAGAACTATTCTTAATGTCCTTGCGATAGCTTGCCGATCAGTGTGAACAACGGCAGATACATCGCAATTACGACCGAACCGATCGTGACGCCTAGGAAACCGATCAGTAATGGCTCAATCAACGTCAACAAATTGGCGATAGCAGAATCCACTTCAGCTTCGTAGAAGTCGGCGATCTTTCCGAGCATCGCATCGAGGGCGCCCGTCTGTTCACCGATACCGATCATCTGGGCGACCATGTTTGGGAAGACTTCGGTTGCCTTCAGTGGATCAACGAAGCTTTCACCGCGTTCCACACCGGTACGAACCTTAGTGATCGCTTCCTCGATGATCACGTTACCAGATGTCTTCGCGGTGATGTCCAACGACTGCAGGATCGGCACACCGGAAGAAAGCAATGTTGACAACGTTCGTGAGAATCTGGATACCGCAATCTTGCGAAAGATGTCGCCAAGAATGGGTACCTTGAGTAACAACTTATCGATAATCCTTCGTCCGCCGGGTGTCCTGTAGTAGAAGCGAATCCCCAGAGCAATCGCGATAATAGAGACCAGGATAATTAATCCGCCCCAACCGGCGAGGAAGTCACTAATCCCGACAACTATGCGGGTCGGCAACGGTAGCTACTCCCCTGGCCCCAACAAGCCGATAAAGATCTGCTGGAACTGCGGAATGACGACGATCATGATTACCGCCACCGCTGCGACTGCGAGTAGCACAACCGCACTCGGGTAGATCATCGCGGAGATAATGTCGCGTTTGAGTTTGACGATCTTTTCGATGAAGGTCGACAAGCGTTGGAGAATGATGTCGAGAATACCGCCCGTTTCTCCAGCTTCGACCATGTTTGAATAGAGCTCATCGAACACCTTTGGATGCCGGGCCATCGCCGCGGCGAGTGTCGAACCTTCTTCAACATCCTGCCGTACCTGCAACAGCGTCTGCTGAAAGTATTTGTTGTCTTGCTGTTGCGCGAGGATTTCCAGACACTGGACCAGCGGCAGACCCGCATCGATCATCACTGAAAACTGTCGTGTAAAGATCGACAGGTCTTTGGACTTGACCTTCTTGCGCCCGCCAATTTTCGGAATCCCGATCTCGCGGCCCTTCTCTTTGACGGAGGTCAGGGTCACTTGCTCGCGTCGAAGGATTTGTCGCAAGGCCTCGCGGTTATCTGCAACGCGTTCGCCGACAACGACTTCATTCAATCGATTGCGGCCTTTGAAAACATAGGTAGGCATGACTGTGGGCTCCAGTAATTACGATCTGTTCACCGGTTGGCCCGGTATAGTTGGCCGCGCGCCAACAGGGCGGGGTTGTGCGTAAGGACTGGGATGTCCTCCGGAAGATGAGCCTGGTTTGGCGCCTGTGTTGAGACCAGATCCACGATCGATTAGCTCGCGAAGCTCATCAACATTTGAAGAGCGTTGCAATGCAGTATCAAGACTGATCTGGCGTTTGTGATAGAGCGTGGCCAATGCCTGATTGAAAGTCTGCATTCCGTACTTGTCCTGGCCAGTCTGCATCATTGAGTAGATCTGGTGGACCTTGTCTTCACGAATCAGGTTACGAATCGCGTTATTGGGAATGAGGATCTCAAGCGCCATCGCCCGTCCCTTTCCTTCAGAACGCGGAAGGAGCGCCTGACACAAAATCCCCTCAAGCACTAAAGATAGTTGCGCGCGGACCTGCGCCTGCTGATCAGACGGGAAGACGTCGATGATACGGTTGATTGTCGATGCAGCTGAGTTTGTGTGCAGCGTTGCCAGCGTCAAGTGACCGGTTTCTGCGATTCGCAGTGCTGATTCGATCGTCTCGAGGTCGCGCATTTCGCCGACGAGCACGATGTCAGGGTCCTGACGTAAAGCAGTTCTAAGTGCCGCTCCGAAACCATGCGTGTCGGCATTTACTTCGCGCTGGTTCACCAAACAATTCTTGTGGTTGTGCAGGAATTCGATCGGGTCTTCGATCGTTAGAATGTGCTCGTGACGATCGCGATTGATCTTGTCGATCATCGCCGCCAACGTCGTTGACTTTCCTGATCCTGTTGGACCAGTGACGAGGATCAAACCTCTTGGCTTGTCGCAGATTTGCTTTACAACCGCTGGCAGCCCGAGTTCTTCAAATGCCCTGATTTCGTAGGGAATGGCGCGAAAAACAGCGCCGACTGCGCCACGTTGGTTGAAGAGATTGGCGCGAAAGCGCGACAAGCCTTTCACACCAAACGAGAAGTCGAGTTCTAGATTCTCTTCAAAGCGATGTTTCTGTGCGTCCGTCAACACAGAATAAGCAAGTTGCTTCGTGTCGGCTGAAGTCAGAACACGATACGACTCTAACGGTCGCAGATGTCCATCGACACGAACTTGCGGCGGTGACCCCGTAGTTATGTGGAGGTCTGAACCGCCGAGTTCTGACAGTCGTCGTAGCAACTCTGAGAGGGAGATTTGGGGAACGTTCTCATTCAATCTCATGTTTGTAACTTCTCCTGGAAAATGAGTCGGAGAACAGCGAACTATTCTTTCTCTTCTTGAGCGGGGGTGGCGCGCAGCGTTCCGATAAAACGCTCGGCTTCTTTGCCCATGCGGTCTGTGTGCTCAATGGGAGAATCGGTGGTCAGGCTGTAAATCCTGCCACCTGACTCGGTGAAATAGAACGTCCACGCTTTTTCGCCGGTCTGACCGTTTCGCGGGGTCCGGGCCGTAACTACAAACACGCGACCGCCGTTGATTTCACGAACGTAGTCGTTAGTTACCCAACCACCGGCTGTCACCATGCGGTCGATCACGATGCGTCGCAAATCCGTAACGTTAACGCCGGCGAGAAGTTTGGCTTCCTCACGTGCAGTTAAGAACGCCGGGTTCGGACGGCTGAGTGCAACCACCGAAATGCTCAGCTCACCGGGAAGTGGACTGACCGGATTCTTCGGACGAAGTCGCGTCTCATTGAGCGGACGAGCTTCGGCGGCTGCCTTGGGCGTGGTGGGTGTATTCACAACGACCGGTGTGTTTATCAGCATCGGCGTTGGACTAATTGACGTTACCACTGTTGCCGTTGGAGAAGCCGCATGTGACCGCGTGGTGTTGAACTTCGGAGCACTAACTGTGGGAGCGCTGATTGTCGCAGTAGTAACTGCCGGCACAGGTACCGATGGCGCAGTGGCTGCTTTAGCCGTTACTGTCGGCGCGCTGACTGGCGCTGCGTTGTTCACGGCGTTGGTTGCAACTTGCGGAGTCTGCGGGGCGACGGCAATAAAGTTGCCAAGATTGAGATTCGCCGGCAGGTTCATCAGCGCGTTGCGGTGGGCCAGTTCCATTGCGGCAGCACGCTTCTTTCGAAGACGCGCACGATAACGCCGCCACCATGTCCGCGTGCGATAGTGATGATGCTTGCGCGGTCCAATCTGATAGCTCTGCCGTACGCCATGAGCGTTTGAATCCACAAACGGCAATATGATCCCGACTGACAGCAGGAGCAGCAGCGAGATTGCGATGGTTCTCTTTAACATAGGGTTTCTCCTCAACTAAGCAACCGTTTCGCGGACAACTTCTTCGATCGTGGTCACGCCGTTGCGAATCTTGTGTAAGCCCGATTCGCGCAGCGAGATCATTCCGTCGTCGATCGCCTTCTTTCTTAACTCGAGCGCGGAAGCACCAATCAAGATCAATTCACGAATCTCGTCAGTTACTTCCAATACTTCATAGAGACCAATTCGTCCCTTGTAACCCGTGTTATTGCACGTCGAACAACCCTTACCTTTGTACGTCTTGAGTTTCTTGGCTTCCTCAGCAGTGAAACCGACTTCGATCATAGCTTCCGGCGGTGTCGGGTGATCCTGCTTGCAGTCTTTGCAGATTCGGCGAATGAGTCGTTGTGCCTGAATGAGGTTTACGCTGGTGGCAACGAGAAAGGGCTCGATGCCCATGTTCATGAGACGTGAGATTGTGGATGGTGCGTCGTTGGTGTGAAGTGTTGAGAGTACAAGGTGACCGGTGAGTGCGGCCTTGATGGCAATCTCCGCTGTTTCAAAGTCACGGACTTCGCCGACGAGAATGATGTTCGGGTCCTGCCGCAGGAAGGAGCGGAGGGCCGCCGCGAAATTCAATCCAATCTGTTCTTTCATCTGCACTTGATTGATGCCAACGAGATTGAACTCAACCGGATCTTCGGCGGTCATGATGTTCGTCTCGATTGTGTTAAGTGACTGAAGCGCAGAGTAGAGAGTGTTTGTCTTACCGCTTCCGGTTGGACCAGTCACCAGGACCATTCCGTACGGTTTTGAGATGTTACGTTGAAACTTCTCCAGTGACTCCGGTTCAAACCCGAGCTTGGTCATATCCAGCATCAGGTTTTCTTTGTCGAGCAGACGAAGCACCACTTTTTCTCCGAAGAGAGTGGGGAGAGTTGAGACGCGAAAGTCGAGTTCGCGGGAACGCGAGTCGACCTTAACTTTAATCTTGATGCGGCCGTCCTGAGGCAGACGTTTCTCAGAGATATCGAGCTTCGACATGATCTTGACGCGCGAGATCAGAGCGTCGCGAAGCTTGAGCGGGGGATGCATAATGTCGTAGAGCACACCGTCAATCCGGAACCGGATGCGTAATTCCTTTTCATAAGGCTCGACGTGAATATCCGACGCGCCGCGTCGCAGCGCATCGACGAGCAGAACGTTTACGAGCCTGACTACCGGAGCGTCTTCGCTGAGTCGCGACAGGGTAGTGAGGTCGATCTCTTCATTGTCTTCGACAACCTCAAGTTCAGCGTGGCCGCTTGCGTCGAAGTCAATCGTATCGAGGCCTACGAGGTCGGCGTGCGTAATGCCGCCGTTCGCGTTTTTGCCTGCGCCTTCGTAGACCACTTCGTCGGAAAGCGTTGAGAGTTCGATCTCCTTAGTCGAACCGTAATACTTGGCAATCGCCTCTTGAATACTGGCCTCAGCCACTACCACTGGTTCGACGTTCAAGCCAGTCATGAACTTGACGTCGTCCATCGCGAATACGTTGGTCGGATCCACCATGGCGAGGGTCAGGGTGGCCCCCACACGAGAGAGCGGAAGCACTGAATACTTCTGCGCTACCTCCTGCGGAATCAGTCGAAGAACGGTTTCGTCGATGTGGAAGAGGTCGAGATTGACGGAGGGAATACCGTATTGCCGGGACAGGACGGCAGTGATCATATCGTCACTGACGAGCCCCAGCTTCACGAGATTGAAGCCGAGACGTCCGCCGTGTTCCCGTTGATAATCGAGTGCCTCTCGCAAGTGCTGAGGGCTTATCAGATTCTCGCGTACTAAGATTTCGCCTAATTTGGCTGACATTTGGAGGTCAAAAAATTCGCCGGATTTTCCCCTTGGTCTGGGGTGGGAGCTGAATGTGGATACTTCGAGGTAGCCTTGAGACTCAATCAACGATGACGCACAACATCGTTGCTCATGCATAGTACAGTTTCAACAGACGGAGTGTCAATAATAGAGTTTCCAGCGAAAATGGGCGGAATATTCACAAAAACCGGCGTTTCTGTCGGTAGATGCCGGACACGAAAAAAGGCCGCAATCGACAGTCTGTGATTGCGGCCGTGGGTTTGAACTCCGAGGGATTGCTTATGGTCGTTTCCTGCGTGGTGCGGTCTTCTCGGGGACGATTTTTTCTGTGTTCTTAAGGTTAGCGAGAATCTCTTTGGCCGGCTCCTTCATCTGGTGGGAGTCAGGGGCGACATCCACGAAGTGTTGGATGTAATTGGCTGCTTCCTGGAATTTCGCTTGATCGTTGGTGGAATACAGCGCCAATCCGGCACCGAGATTCGCGTCTGGATTGTCTGGCTGGGCGGTCAGAATTGTCTTGAACTCCGCAAGAGCTTTATCGGCGGCGCCGGCGTCCAGTAGGGTTTGGGCAACGTCGAGTTGGGCTTTCGCTTTCTTCGCCGCATCCTGTTCGAGGGCAATGTAATCTCGAAAGGCTGCCACTGCGTCATCGGCTTTTGCCGGGTCGGCCTTTGTGACGAGCAGTCTCATAGTCTCGGCATTAGTCGCCACAGCTGCATATTTGTTCATGTTGTAGCGCTGAAGCTCTGCGGGATCAGTTGGCGCGGTGACCGCTTTAATTATTTGGACGGCCTTGCTGGAAGCCTCGGCGGCGGCACGGAAATCATTCTTGGCCGTTTCATACTCGGCGTTCTTTGCCGCATCGTCCATGTTCTTTGATCGAATCGCTTGGTTGAAGCGTTCGATCGCGCGGGCTTTCAGAGCCGTAGCTTTATTCGTTAATAAAGCGGGCTGGTCGGAATCGGCCGCCAAACCTTGATCGTACTGAGTGACCGCTTCGGTGTACTTCTGCATCGCTTCGGCTGAGTTGTTGTTTTTAGAAGCCAACGAACCTGCGTTCAACGCTTCATTGCCGGCTTTGAAAGTGCGATTGATAACTTCGTTGGATTCAGTGATCTTTTTGTTCTTTTCCTCGATCTCCTTGTTCTTGCGAATAAGCTCTTCGCGTTTCGCTCGATCCTCAGCAGATTCACCGCTGTTTCCAGATTTTGTTCCGGCGGCTGCACCGCTGCTTGCCGGTGCATTCTTCAGGTCGTCGATGGTTGGTCGTTGTCCATTTCCGGGAGTCACGGTTATGTCTGCCATAACTCCTCTACCGACCTTAAACTTCGAGAGCCAGTTTGGTGACGCGGTAGGATGGCTGGCGACTATCGTGTACTCACCAACGAATGGTAGTCCGGCAAAGACAAACTCGCCCTTCTTGCTTGTCTTAGTGTGATAATCGCCCTTCACGTCGGTGCGAAAGACATCGATCTGCGCATCCGCGAGGGGTACCTTGTTGCCGTCCGCCTGCTGCATAAACACGTGGCCGCGAAGTTCACCAACTTGGGCACTTGCCGTAATGACGGCGAATGCCAGTACCAGGGTCGCGGTAATGGTTCCAAAAATGTATCTACGAATCATCTCAAGTTACCCTCCGGTGGTATGTCAGCGCTCTGCACTGAACAGGAGCCTGTAGGATGCACCGATAGTTTTTCCGGTTGTAATAAAGTGAAAGAAGCAACCCTAAACTTAATAAGCGGAACGACTACTGTCAAGCCGATAACGGATGGGATCTTCAATGCCGGCTTCACGAAATGCTCTCAGTCTCAAGGCGCACGAATCGCAACTTCCGCAGGCGATTTCCGATTCTTTGTAGCAAGACCACGTAAGTTTCAGCGGCGCCGCGAGTTGCTGCCCGATTTTGACTATTTCGGCTTTCTTCATCGCGATGACCGGCGTGCGAATCTGAATGTTTGTTTCGGGTTTGGTGCCAAGATCGACGGTCTCTTGAAAAGCCTCATAAAACTCGGGCCGGCAGTCTGGATAACCCGAAGAATCTTCAGCCACGGCGCCGATGTAGATTGAATTTGCTCCTAACACTTCAGCCCAGCTGGTTGCGGCCGCTAGTAGGTGGGCATTTCGAAAAGGGACGTAGCTGCTTGGAATCTGCAGATTGTGGAGGTCGGCGTCAGTTACTGGCAGGCGATTGTCGGTTAGTGACGATCCGCCAATCTTGCCGAGATGTTCTAACGATATGACGAGACGATCTTTCACGCCGTAGTGATCGGCGATTTCTTCAAACGATCGACGTTCGCGCTCTTCTGTTAGTTGACCGTACGATGCATGCAAGAACGCGAGTGAGTCGTTCTCGTGATCGGCGATCGCGGCTGTGACACATGAGTCCATGCCTCCCGAAACCAAACAAACAGCAACTCGTCGATTGTCTTCCTTGACGAGTTGAGGCGCTTCAGCGATTTCCTCAGAACCACCCATCAAACACCTCTGATGTCAGGACCCCAAATGTACTTGTGCAGTTGTAGCTGCATGCGGACATTTAAGCCACTTGCTGAGACCCAATCGGCGAGTGCCTTGAGATCGATCTGTTCCCACGCGGGCGAGATGAGGATAGCTTTCGCGGTGGTCTGGAGGTCGTATTTTTGAATCACTGTTTGAGCGTAATCCCAATCACCGCGATCCGCGATGACAAATTTCACTTCATCTTTATCAGCGCGCAAGTGTTCAAGATTGGGCCAATGATTACGAGACTCCTCACCTGAGGCGGGACACTTCACATCCAAAATAACCTTCGCTCGTTCATCGACGTCAGCAGTGGAAACGTACCCCCCAGTTTCGACTAACACTTCAAAGCCTTCATCACACAATTGTCTTATTAGATCGAATGCTTTTTGCTGGGCTAATGGTTCACCGCCAGTAATCTCGACAAGCCGGCACTCAAAGCCACGAACTCGCGCGACAATGTCCTCAAGCGAATAATGATCGCCGCCAGTGAACGTGTATTCACTGTCGCACCAGACGCAGCGCATCGGACAGCCGGTTAGTCGGACGAACGTACACGGACGACCGGCATGGGTCGACTCGCCTTGAATGGATCGGAAGATCTCGGTTACACGGAGCATTTTGAAGACTATCTCGATTGAAGTTGGAATCTAGCCTACCGTCAGGTGACTGTCAAAAACCCGCTCGGCCCCTCAGCTGCGGCAACTTCACGGCCGGAACAACATCCAAACAATCGCGGTCAAAGACCGTAAGCGTCGCGTGTCGCATGATAGGATTGGCACGCTTAAAACTACTAAGAGATCCCCTGTGCAAGCGAAAAGCAGTGACATTGAGAAAGTCATAAACGAGGCCGCCCAAAGGCTTCTGTCGCGAGCTGCCGACTCGCGTTCGTTGACTTCCGCGTCGCTCGTTCCGCGGCTGATTGCGTCTGTCGAAAAGTATTTGCTTCGACACGATCCGAATGTCACAAAGCAGGAAGTCGCGTCTTTCATCGATGAGATGCAGGCTGACGATCTCTGTCTGATCATTGCCTGTGAATCAAGTGACGAGACGGCCTGGCACGATCTGGTTGAACGCTTCAGCGCGACGGTCAGGTCTGCGGCGCGCTCGGCCAGTTCAAACGAAGACGCCGCCGAAGATCTCGCACAGTCAATTTGGGCTGAACTTTACGGGTTGCGTAATCGAAAAGACGGCAAGCCCGCAAGTAAACTCGCTTACTACTCCGGCCGCGGATCATTAGCAGGATGGCTACGTGCAGTAGTAGCACAACTCGCGGTTGATACCTATCGTAAGCAGTCGCGTCTTGTTCAAGCGGATGAGGATGTCGATTTAGACAGGCTCGCGCGTGAGGCTCCAATGGCTGAACTGCACACCGCAGTCGCCGCAACAGGGCAGAATCCCGAGCAGGCGATCTCGAACAAGTTTGCTGAAACAGATATGCAGAACGCTCTGCAAACGGCCATCAAAGAATTGTCAGCCGACGACAGATTACTGGTAAAGCTCTATTACTTTGATAACCTTCGTTTACACGAAGCGGGCAAAGTCCTGGGGGTTCACGAAGCGACGGCGAGTCGTCGTCTCACAAAAGCACACGGCGAATTACGCAAACGCGTTGGGGAGATCTTGATGTCCGAAAGGGGTTGGACAAGAGCTGAAACTGAACGTTCGTTTTCAGAAGTTGCGCAGCATCTCGAGACGGATCTTGAAGGTTTGCTGCGAAATACGGGAGTTTAGCCGTGATGATTAACGCAAGTTTGAAGAGCTAAATACGTTCTGATGTTGGCACCAGTTTTTAGGAAATGAATCGCGAGCCTAACAAAGAAATCGAGATCCTGCTTCGCAAGTTGAGTGGGAAACAGAACGGCGACGCCGCAGCGGCCGAGGGCAATTCCTCTGCGAATGCGTCTGAACACCTCGACGCAGATGAATTGAGCGCATACGCTGAGAATGCATTGCCTGCCTCGCTTCGATCGCATTACACAGAACATGTTGCTGACTGTAACAGCTGTCGAAAGCTCGTCACGCAGTTGAGTCTTTCTTCAACCGCTGCGATTGTTCGAGCGCCTGTCGAAGAATCCGCCCCTTCGCGACTTAAGGCACTTCTGGCTGGGCTGTTTTCACCACTAGTGATTCGTTATGCGATCCCTGCGATGGCGGTGATTCTGGTTGTCGCGATTGCCTGGATAGTTGTGAGGCGCGAGCCCGTCCACGAACAGGTTGCCCAAAACATCGAGACTAGGACACAGCCGGCACTGCCCAACCAGTCTAGTTCTCCTGCAGTGGATGACCAAATATCCAACGAGTCGAGTGCGCCCAAAAAAGGTCTAGTCGAGCATAATCAACCACAACCACAAGGAACTCCTTCTGAGGATCGAGCGGCAGTGACTTCGGCCGGAAACAAAGCTCCTGAAGAATCTAAAGAAGGTGAAGTTGCTGCGAAGAGAGATCAAGCGCCGCCCGCGGCTCCCGTTTCGGTTGTCGCCCCATCAGCCGGAACCGGAACAGGCGCGGTGGCGCAACCGAAAGCAGCGAGCGAAGTTGAGCGAAACGAACCGGAGCCGAGGAAGAAAGCTGAAGCTGACGTCGCTAAGGCTCAGAATCAGATACAGAATCAGCAGGAGCGCAGAATATATGAACAAAACCGATCTGGACCATCCGAACCGAAAGCGGTTCAACGAGGGGTAAACACGCAGAATTCAAACGAGTCGCAGCGTGAATTAGCCCGGCAGCGTGCATCGGAGCGGGAAGCGCAGGCGAAAGACAAGGCAAGCGACGATGAAGCAGAGGTTCGCACTGTGGGTGGTCATAAGTTCACGAAGCGCGGACGGGTTTGGGTTGACGCTCTCTATGATTCAGACAGCGCAACTACAAACGTCTCTCGTGGCTCCGATCAATATCGATCCCTGATGGGCGATGAGCCAGGCCTGCGCGCTATCGTCGAACAATTGAGCGGCGAAGTCCTTGTGGTGTGGAAGAGCCGTTCTTACCGCATTAAATAAACGACGTGACACGTTCTGATTGTACGGGCGGCCTTCCGTGGCCGCCCTTATTAATTTGTGCTGCTGCGGCCACGGATGCGACCTCCAATTCATACCGCCGTAAACGTCTGCCGTTGGGGATATTCCAACTCAAAGTGTTAAATTAACGGACGAACAGGGAGGCTTACCCAATGTATTGTCCGTCATGCGGCAGCGAGATCACTGTCGAACTAAAGTATTGCAATCGCTGCGGAGCAAACCTCGGCTGGCCCACACCTATCCAAACTGCTCCACTGGTGCCGATCAAATTAACGGTTCCTAGTATCGTCCTCGGGCTTACCGTCATAATTGGATTAGGAATCATCTTCGGAGGCGCGACCAGTTTTGCTGAGAGGGGAGTGCATCCGGCGGCGATCGTTTGGATTGTGCTCTTTAGTGTAGCCGCTTTGTTTGGTTGTGTCGGCTTAATGATTCGGTTTTGGACCAAGCTTATGACCCTGCAACGCGAGATCGCCCCGCTCCCACAAATGAGACCGACATTTGCTGACAGATCAGCTCCGCCCTCGTTGCCCCCGCGAATGGAACCAGTCGGTAGTGTTACTGAAAACACGACGCGCACGTTTGCCCCAATTTATAGTGAGCCGCCTGATCGTTCTGCTCGATAACTTCAACTGCTAAGAAACTATGAACCCTTTGAAAACGCACCCGAAGCTTTCACTGGCATTTTCACTACTCCTTCTCATTCCAACAATCGCGCCGGCTCAAACGAGACGTACTCGTCCACAGCCTCCTGGTAATCCGACAATCAGAAACATCGTTCGCGAGATCGACGCACGCAATGTCGAACAAACGATCCGCAAGCTCGTCTCTTTCGGAACGCGGAACACTAACTCGGAACAAAACAATTCGGCGCGCGGGATCGGAGCGGCGCGAGATTGGCTGTATGCAGAGTTACTCCGCATCGCAGAGAGTTCGAGCGGACGGATGACTGTTGAAAAGCAGTCCTACGAACAACCGAAAGCGGCGCGCGTACCTGAGCCGATAACGGTCACCAACGTAGTGGCGACATTGCGCGGTACCCAACCGGGGTCATCGGATCGAATATATGTAGTTAGTGGCCACTACGACTCTATGTGCGGAAACCCCAGTGATGCGAAGTGTGACGCGCCGGGAGCGAACGACGATGCATCTGGAACAGCAGCAGTGGTTGAGATGGCGCGAGTGATGGCTAAGTACAAGTTCGACGCGACCATCGTGTTCATGGCTGTAGCTGGTGAAGAACAGAGCTTACTTGGATCGACGCACTTTGCTGAACAAGCGAAGCAGAAGAACTTAAACATCGATGCGATGCTCACGAACGACATTATTGGCAACACACTCGGGGGCAATGGTGTACGCGATCGAACGACGGTTCGAGTCTTCTCCGAAGGAGTCCCGTCGAATGAAACCCAGGCTGAAGCAACTACGCGTCGCAGTGTCGGTGGAGAAAACGATTCTGCTTCCAGGCAACTTGCGCGCTTCATCAAAGAGGCGGCTGAGCGATACGTTCCGCGCATTGATGTAATGATGGTCTACCGTCGTGATCGCTATGGCCGCGGAGGAGATCACATTCCGTTTCTTGAGCGTGGCTACCCGGCGGTGCGGTTTACCGAAGTGAACGAAGACTTCCGCCATCAACACCAGAACATTCGAACCGAGAATGGCGTCGTGTATGGTGATCTGCCGGAGTTCGTCGACTTCGCTTACGTTGCTGATGTTGCTCGGGTGAATGCAGTGACTTTAGCGATGCTGGCGCTCGCGCCATCGCGGCCGAAGAATGTGATCCTCTCATCGCGTCAAGGATACGACACCGAATTGAGGTGGGATGCGGCTAAGGAACCAGACATCGCTGGTTATGAAATCGTCTGGCGAGATACAACGGCGGCTGTTTGGACCAACTCAAAACCGGTTGGCAATGTCACGACGTTCACCATGAAGGGAATGTCGAAAGACAACTACTTCTTTGGTGTGCGTGCCGTTGACAAAGAAGGCAATCGCAGTTTTGTTACTTACCCAAGACCGCAAGGAAGAACGGGCGCGGGCGGAGCTAATCCGACGCAGCAACGTCCAGTTGATCCAAGTCCTTGATCGGAAAGGGTTCCGTTTTCTCTGTGCAACCTTCGTGTTCTCCGTATCTCTGTGGTTGATGAATCGTAGCAATCAAAACACCACAGGGGCACGGAGGACACAAAGGTTGCACAGAGAAAAGCCGAAATCGCAGGCTCCTTTATCAAACTATCCTCCGTCTCACTGCGTCTAAACCGTTGATGCAGTAGGT
>Ga0157380_10001547_pt1 | contig 15125 bp, 13 predicted proteins | sample S35metaG_FD_119757 | JGI IMG/M metagenome (GOLD analysis project Ga0157380, IMG submission 119757) | Switchgrass rhizosphere microbial communities from Kellogg Biological Station, Michigan, USA - S3-5 metaG | ecosystem: Host-associated > Plants > Roots > Rhizosphere > Soil | place: USA... | reverse complement strand
GACGATCGAAACAGCTCCAAGCGGCACGATCGAGGAGAGCTCCGCGACCTTCGCCTTCACCTCCTCGGAGCCGGGCACGTTCGAGTGCTGCCTCGACTCGACCGATCGGGGCGATTGGGCCCCCTGCACCTCGCCGCAGTCCTACGCGTCCCTCGCCGTCGGTCCCCACACCTTCGAGGTCCGGGCGGTGAGCGAGGTCGGCGACGCCGATCCGACCCCCTCTGTCGCGACCTTCACCGTCGACACCACGCCACCCGAGACGACGGTTGCGGCAGCTTCAAACGTCACGATCGACACGGGCCCACCCCCGCCGGTTGCCGGCGAGAGCGTCAACCTCGAACTCGTGGAGGGCATTGTCGAACTGGTGTGCCCGGGCGAAGACCGGTCCTCCAGGCTGACCTCCTTCAAACAGGTCCCGCTCGGCTGTCTAATCAATACCCGTCGCGGCGTCGTCAACCTGACCGCCTCGAAAGGGTCGTCCGGGGATCTACAGGCAGGGCACTTCTGGGGTGGCGTTTTCATCGTCAGCCAGGAGCACGGCGATGACAAGGCAGTGGAGCTGAAGCTTGCCGGCCGGCGGATGTGCGAGCGGCGCAGCTCGACGAGCAAGCCCGCGGCGGCGATCAGTCGCGCCGGCCGCAAGGGCGGGGGACGCAAGGTATGGGGCAGCGGCAAGGGGAACTACGAGACAAGCGGCAGCTACGGCTCGGCGACGGTGAGGGGAACAACCTGGCTCGTCGTCGATCGCTGCGATGCCTCGACCCTGTTCAGGGTTACCGAAGGCATTGTGCGGGTCCGCGACTTCGTCAAGGAGAAGTCACTCACGCTCACCGCCGGGCAGCAGTACATCGCGAAGGCGGCCCTCCCTCGGCTCGACCCCGACCTCTTGCCGTGACCCGTTCGTTTTGTGTCGCTTTCACCGGCTGGGCGATGCTTGCGCTGACTGCGGTCCCACTCGCGGCGGCCTCGGACAAGCTTCCGATCTCCGTGGCAAGGGAACGGGCGGCGACGTTTGCCGAGAACACCTGCTCCCACGACAAGCACTGCGCTCGCTCCGGCGTCAAAGGCTGCCGCAGGCAGAGCGACCGCGTGGTTATCTGCCGTATCTTCGACCAGCGCAAGACCGACGAGCAGGGCAGCTTCGTCTGCACGAGGCTGATCCGGCTGGCGCTGGATCCACAGACCCGTCGCGTCCCGGTGACCGGCGTCAGTGACTGGGACTGCTGAGCGCTTTCCGGCTGGCCCGGCCTTCCGGTGCGCTTTATGTGCCCCATAGGTGCATTAAGCGCACCGGAAGGGCCATCGCACTCATCGATCTTGGGTGCCCAAGCGATGCCGGAGGAGGGACTCGAACCCCCGACACGCGGATTATGATTCCGCTGCTCTAACCAGCTGAGCTACTCCGGCGGGGAGGTGGATCGTAGCGATGGGGGAACGACTTTCGCCGGGGCGCGTTAGGGCATAGCCTTGGTGCCGTGACGCAGGAGCTCGACAGGGCGGTGAGGACGGTTCTGCGGGACTGCCTGCGGATCGAACCGGGCGAGGAGGTGCTGGTGATCTGCAACCCGGTCACCGAGGACATCGGCGCCCTGATGCGGATCGAGGCGGAGGGGGACGGGGCGTTCGCGACCCTGGCGGTGATCTCTGAGGTCGAATCCAACGGGGCCGAGCCACCGACGCCGGTCGCGGCCGCGATGGTTGCCGCCGAAGTCGTGCTGGCGCCGACGATCCAGTCGCTCTCCCACACCAACGCCCGCCGCGCCGCGACCCAGGCGGGGGTGCGGATCGCCACGCTGCCCGGAGTGACCGAGGACATGCTGGCGCGGCTGATGAACGCCGACATGCGCACCCTGCGGCGACGGGGGGCCGCGATCGCGGCGGCGCTGCGCAGCGGGGATGAGGCGCGGATCACCTGCCAGCACGGTAGCGACCTGCGGCTCGGGCTCGAGGACCGGATCCCGATCGCCGACGCCGGCGTGCTCAACGCGCCGGGCGCCTTCGGCAACCTGCCCTGTGGCGAGGCCTTCGTCTCGCCGACAACGGCCGAGGGGACGCTGGTCGTCGACGGCTCGATCGCCGGCGTGGGCAAGGTCGAGACCCCGGTCGAGCTGACCGTCCGCGACGGGCACCTGACCGACGCGACGGGCCCCGAGGGCGCGGCCCTGATGGAAATGCTGACCATGCACGGCGAGGACGGCACCAACATCGCCGAGCTTGGGATCGGCACCAACGAAGAGGCCACCCTCACCGGCAACATCCTCGAGGACGAGAAGATCCTCGGCACCGCCCACGTCGCCTTCGGTGCCTCCGCGGCGATCGGCGGCAACGTCCAGGTCCCCGTTCACCTCGATTGCGTGATCGTCGAGCCGACCGTGGAAGTGGACGGCAAGGAGATCGTCCGCAGCGGCCAGCTGCTCCTCTAGCCCGGTGACGCCACCACTCCTCGCCGTTCCCAACGTTTCCGAGGGTCGGGACGCAGGACGCGTCGCTGGCCTGCGGAGCGCCTTCTCCCGCGGGGCGACGCTGCTCGATCGTCACACCGACGCGGACCATCACCGGACCGTGTTCACGTTGGCGGCGGAGGCCTCGCCACTGCGCGATGCGCTCCTCTCTGGCGCCGAGCAGGCAATCGAGACGGTCGACATGAGTGGATACGACGGACTGCACCCGGCGGTCGGCGCGCTCGACGTGTGCCCGGTCGTCTGGCTCGACCCGGCCGATCGCGACGCCGCCCGCGCCGAGGCGGTCGAGCTCGCGGCGCAGATCGGCGGTCTCGGCGTCCCGGTCTTCCTCTACGGAGACCTGGCCCGTCACCCCGAGCACGCCGAGCGCGCCTACTTCCGCAACGGTGGGCTCACCGAGCTGTGGCTGAGGATGGAGGGTGGGGAGCTTCGTCCCGATTACGGGCCCCCCTCGCCCCACCGGACGGCCGGGGTCACGCTGGTGACTGCACGGCCGCCGCTTGCCGCCTTCAACGTCGAGCTGGACAGCGGCGACCTCGAGCTTGCCGGCTCCGTCGCCGCCGGCCTGCGCGAGTCCGGGGGCGGCCTTGCCGGCGTGCGGGCGCTGGGGCTGGTGCTCTCGAGCGGGCGCGCCCAGGTCTCGACCAACGTCCACGACCCCTTCGCGGTGCCTCTGGCGGAGGTGGTCGAGCGCGTTCGCGCCCTTGCCGCTCCGCTGGGCGCGCGACCGGTCGAAGCCGAGGTTGTCGGCCTGGTGCCGGCGGCCGTCCTTGCCGGCTATCCCGAGGACGTGCCGCTTCGAGACTTCGATCCCGCCCTGCAGACGATCGAGGCGCGACTGCGGTCCGTCGCGTAGGGCCTCCGGACGCTAGATTCAGCGGATGGCCCAGACCAAGAAGAAGCGTCGGCGCAAGCACCGCGGCACCCAGGGCGGTCGCGTCGATCCCAATCGTCGCCCGTCTCGTCCGCGCAACCGCGCCGAGGCGAAAGCCCGTGCCCGCTCCGGCACCAAGAAGAAGGGCGCACCGCGCGGCGACCAGCCGCCCACCTGGCGCAGCTCGGTCACGCGGGGTCTGGTCGCGGCCGTCATCTTCACCGTCCTGCTCCTGCTGATCTTCAAACGCCCGCTCGGCGCCGCGCTCGGCCTCGGCGCCTTCATGCTCGTCTTCTACATCCCCGCCGGCTACTACATGGACACGCTCATGTGGCGACGTCGGGAGCGGGCGCGGATACGCGCTTCCGAACGACCGTGAACCTCGACGTCCGCCAGCTCACCGTTGGCGCGATTGCCGAGAACTGCTTCATCGTTCGCCGCGAAGGCTCCGGCAAAGGGCTCGTGATCGATCCCGGCGACGAACCGGAGCGGATTCTGGGCGAGGTCGACGACCTCGGCGTCAAGGTCGAGGCCATCCTGATCACCCACTGCCACTTCGATCACATCGGCGCCGTCGCCCCGGTCGCGAAAATGACCGGCGCCCCCGTCTACTGCCCGAAGATCGAGGTCCCGGTGCTCGCCGACATCATGTCCTTCGTGCCGATGCCGGGCTTCGGCCCATACGAGAGCTACGACGCCGACGTGATGGTGGAGGGCGGGGAGACGCTGGAGCTGGCCGGCCTCAGCATCGACGTGATCTTCACGCCCGGTCACAGCCCCGGGCACGTCACCTACTCGGTGCGCGACAACGAGGCGATCTTCTCCGGCGACGTGCTCTTCCAAGGCTCGGTCGGGCGGGTCGACCTGCCGGGTGGCGACGGCCCGACCCTGATGCAGTCGATTCGCACGCTGGTCGAGTCGCTCCCTCCCGAGACCGGCGTCTACCCCGGTCACATGGGCGTCACGACCCTGGGCGCCGAGTTGGCGACGAACCCCTTCCTCGACCAGCTCCCGGGGTAGTGCGCCGGTCACCCTCCGGCAGGTAAGGTCGCGGCACTGTGGCCGGATTGAAGTACCAGGCGCCTCGCGGGACGTTCGACGTCCTGCCGGCGGCTGCCCGCACGCGCGGGAGGATCGAGGAGACCGCCGCGGCGATCTTCGCCCGCGCGGGCTACGAGCCGATCTCCACGCCCAGCTTCGAGGACACGGAGCTGTTCGAGCGGGGGGTTGGCCACTCGACCGACATCGTCCGCAAGGAGATGTTCACCTTCGAGGACAAGGGAGGGCGAAGCCTCACCCTGCGCCCGGAGGGGACCGCACCGATCTGCCGGGCTTATGTGGAGCACGGAATGCAGCAGCTGGCACAGCCGGTCAAGCTCTCCTACCGGGGGCCGTTCTTCCGTCACGAGCGCCCCCAGGCGGGGCGCTACCGCCAGTTCCACCAGATCGGCGTCGAGGCGATCGGCACCGAGTCCCCACTGGCTGACGCCGAGGCGATAGGGCTTTTCGCCGAGCTCGTCGCCGAGCTTGGCGTCCCGGGCGTCGAGCTGCGGTTGGGCAGCCTGGGGTCGCTTGCCGCGCGCCAGGCCTACCTGGACGAGCTGAAGGCACACCTGCGGGCCAATGAGGGGGATCTGAGCAAGGAGGTGCGCGAGCGGATCGACGCCAACCCTCTGCGCGCCTTCGACTCCGACGACGAGGGCACCCAGGCGGCGATGGCCTCCGCGCCGAAGCTGGTCGAGCGGCTGGAGGGCGAGGACGCGGAGCACTTCGAGGAGGTGCGGGCGCTGCTCGACGCCGCGGGTGTCGAGTACGCGATCGACCCGACCCTCGTGCGTGGCCTCGACTACTACACGCGGACGATCTTCTCCTTCGTCTGCGACCGGCTCGGTGCCCAATCGGAGATCGGCGGCGGCGGGCGCTACGACGGCCTGATCGAGCAGCTGGGCGGGCGACCCACGCCCGCGGTTGGCTGGGCCGCCGGGATCGAGCGGATCGCGCTGGCGCTCGAGGAAGAAGAGGCGCCGGCGGGGCGCGACGTCTTCGTCGCCACCGCCGGGGAGGAGCGCAGCCGCCAGGCGCTGGCCATGGTTCTGGCCGGAGAACTCCGCAAGGCGGGGCTGTCGGCCGAGGTCGACCTCGGGGGACGGGGCCTCAAGGGGCAGTTGAAGCACGCGGACCGGATCGGCGCCCGCCGCGTCCTGATCCTCGAGGAGGCGGGAGCCGCGCAGCTGAGGGACATGAAGAGCGGCGAGCAGCGCCCGGTCGACACCGACAACCTGATCGCGGAGATCACAGAGGGAGAGTCGTGAGGGAGCTTCCAGCACTGCAGCCCAACGCCTACCGCGATACCTGGTGCGGCCAGGTGTTGCCCGACCGCGTCGGCTCCGAGGCGCGCGTTGCCGGGTGGGTCCACCGCCGCCGCGACCACGGCGGCCTGGTCTTCATCGACCTGCGCGACCGCACCGGCATCGTCCAGCTCGTCTTCAATCCCGATGAGGCCGGCGGCGCCTTCGAGCTCGGGCACGAGCTGCGCGCGGAGCACGTTCTGTGCGCGACCGGCAACGTCGTCCAGCGCTCGCCTGAGACCGTCAACGCCGAGCTGCCCACTGGCGAGGTCGAGCTGAAAGTGACCGCCGCCGAGCTGCTGGCCGATGCCGAGACACCCCCCTTCCAGATCGAGGGTTTCGCCGGCGAGGCGGGCGAGGACGCGCGGCTGCGCCACCGCTACCTCGATCTGCGCCGCGACCAGATGCGCGAGGCGCTGGAGCTCCGCCACCGGGTCACGGCGGCGATGCGCGAGTTCCTCGACGGCGAGGGCTTCCTCGACATCGAGACGCCGGTCCTGACCCGCTCCACCCCCGAGGGAGCCCGCGACTTCCTCGTCCCCAGTCGGCTTCAGCAGGGCTCCTTCTACGCGCTGCCCCAGTCGCCGCAGCTCTTCAAGCAGCTGTTGATGGTCGCCGGCTTCGAGCGTTACTACCAGGTCGCCCGCTGCTTCCGCGATGAGGCTACCCGCGCCGATCGCCAGGCTGAGTTCACCCAGCTCGACATCGAGATGTCCTTCGTCGACGTCGACGACCTGATCGAGGTCAACGAGCGGCTGCTCGCCCACGTCTTCGAGCGGGTGGGCGGCCCGGCGGTGTCGCTGCCGATGGAGCGAATGCCCTACGACGAGGCGATGGACCGCTTCGGGACCGACCGTCCCGACCTGCGCTTCGGCCTCGAGCTGGTCGACCTGGGCGAGGCCCTGCGAGAGACCGAGTTCAAGGTCTTCCGCTCGGTGATCGAGGGCGGAGGGGCCGTGCGCGGGCTGAACGCCGGTCGCCGTGAGATGCCGCGCTCCGAGCTCGACGGCTTGATCTCACGCGCCCAAGAGCTCGGAGCCAAGGGCTTGGTTTGGGCCTTCCGCGAGGGCGAGGGCTGGCGCTCGCCGACCGCGAAGTTCCTTTCCGACGACGAGCTGCGCGAGCTCAACGGCCGTCTCGGCGCCGAGGAGGGGGACCTGCTCCTGCTCGTCGCCGACGAGCGCCCCGTAACCGACGCCGTGCTCGGACAGATGCGGATCGACCTGGCGGAGCGCTTCGAGCTGATCGGCGACGAGGACCGTTTGGTCTGGATCGTCGACTGGCCGCTGATGGAGTGGAACGCCGGGGAGCGTCGCTGGGACGCGCTGCACCACCCGTTCACGGCCCCGGCTGGCGAGTTCGATCCCGGCGATCCCGGCTCGGCGCGGGCGCTCGCCTACGACGTCGTCTGGAACGGTCAGGAGCTGGGCGGCGGCTCGATCCGCATCAATCGCGCCGATACTCAGCAGGCCGTCTTCGCCGCGCTCGGGATCGACGCCGAACAGGCCGAGGCGCGTTTCGGCTTCCTGCTCGAGGCGCTTCGCTACGGTGCCCCGCCGCACGGCGGCATCGCCTATGGCGTCGACCGCATCGTGCAGCGCCTGCATGGGGCTGAGACCATTCGTGACGTGATCGCCTTCCCCAAGACCGCCTCGGGCTTCGACCTGCTGACCGGCGCGCCGGCCCCGGTCGACGAGATGCAGCTGAAGGAGCTGGGGGTCTCGCTCCACCAGGGCAAGCTCGCCGGGCACTAAGAGAGGATGAGCTTCTTCGGTCGGATCCGGGCGGTGTTCAGGCCGGCGCCGGGCCCGGGACTGACGCCCGTCCACGTCGACGACCCCCGCTTCGACAGCTGGGAGGTGGTGCGCGACTTCGTCGACGTGCGAACGGCGCGGGCCTGGCACCAGGCCCTGGAAGAGGAAGGCATCGAGGCCGTCCTCACCGTCGACTGGCCGCTCGACCGCTTTGGCCGCGGCGACATCGCCCTGCGCGTCCGGCCCGAAGACTGGAGCGAGGCCGAGATGCTGCTCTCCAATTTGGATCTGGACGATTGACGCAGGCAAAAGAGGCTCCAGCCCGCCGGTACCGCCTCTGGCTTTGATCCCTTGAAGTAAAGGGTGGGGGCCTCCTCGCAGTCCCAAGGGACCGAGAGAGATCAGCTCCCGCGCCGTTTGTGTTGGGTCAAACGGTGAGGCGGCTCGCGCACGGGCTCGAGCCTCGGCGCAACCGTACCACCGCACGGGTCCTGGCACCATAGGTGCGAGATGTCAATCGACAGAGAGCTACTTGAGGCTTATCTGCGGGACTCGAGCCGGCATGGGCCGGCTCTTGACGGTGCCTTCACGGGCGCGGCCGGGGGGGCTGCCTGCGGGGACCTCTCCCGGGTCTCTCTGGTGGTTGAGGACGGTGTCGTTACCGGCGTGACCTTCGACGCCGAGGGGTGTGGGGCTACGCGGGCAGCTACGGCTGCCGTGGCCGAGATGGTCGATGGGACATCGGTGCTCGATGTGGCCCGGATCGGGATCGACGAGGTCGATGAGGCGATCGGGGGACTGACGCCGGCCAAGCGGCATGCGGCGCAGCTGGCGGCGGACGCTTTGCACCGCGCGCTGGCGCAGGCCGCGGCATCGGCAAAGAGCTTGGGGGCTGCGAATCGCGAGCGGGTCCTGATCGCGATGTCGGGCGGGGTCGACAGCGCGGTCGCGGCGCTGCTCGAACGCGAGCGCGGGGCGGAGGTGGTCGGGGTGACGCTGAAGCTGTGGGCAGATCCACAGACCGACGGGGCGAAGGCATGCTGCTCCCCGGAGGCCGTGCTTGGCGCTCGTTCGCTTGCGCACTCGCTCGGGATCCCTCACCTGACCCTCGATCTCGAGGAGGAGTTCCGCCGCCGTGTCGTCGCCGAGTTCGTCTCCGGCTACGCCGCCGGCAGCACCCCCAATCCCTGCATCGCCTGCAACGGCGAGGTCCGGATCGCGGCGATGGTCGACCTCGCCGAGCGGGTGGGTGCGACCCACCTCGTCACCGGCCACTACGCCCGCATCGTCGAGGACGGCGGCGGGCCGCTGCTCGCGGCCGCCTCGGATGCCAACAAGGACCAGAGCTACATGTTGGCGGCGCTGCCGCCCGGGCTCTTGAAGCGGTTGCGCTTCCCGCTCACCGAGCTGACCAAGCCCGAGGTGCGCGAGATCGCCGCCCGCCACGGCCTTGCCGTCGCCCGCAAGCCCGAGAGCCAGGATCTCTGCTTCCTCTCAGGCCAGGGCAAGGGCGACTTCCTTCGCCGCCACGGCGGGCTGCGCGAGCGCGAGGGGGACCTAATCGACCGCTCCGGTCGCAAGGTCGGCCGCCACCGAGGCCACCATCACTTCACGGTTGGCCAGCGGCGCGGCATCGGCGGCGGCGCTGAGGAGCCGATGTACGTGCTTGCGACCGACGCCACCGCGAACACGGTCACGGTCGGCCCGCGGCGGGAGCTGATGGCAGCGACCGTGCAGGTCCGCGATGCCGTGCTCCACCGCGATGGCGCACAGGTGGACGCCGTGCGCCTGCGCTACCGAGCGAATCCCGTCCCCGCCGAGATCGGCGCGACGGAGACGGGCCGGCACTCCCGGCTCGAGATCCGGCTCGAAGAGGCGTTTGCCGGCGTCTCGCCCGGCCAGACAGCCGTGCTGCTGGCCGGCGACGCAATCGTCGGTCACGGCACGATCGCGGCCGCGGGCTGACGCCGCCAGAAGACCTTAGGCTCCCCGTCCATGAAGGTCACTGAGATTCGCCAGACCTACCTCTCCTTCTTCGAGGAGCGAGGGCACAAGATCGTGCCTTCGGCTTCGCTCGTGCCTTCTGTGCTCGATCCCTCGGTGTTGCTGACCACGGCGGGGATGCAGCCCTTCAAGCCCTATTTCCTGGGTCGGGAAGAGCCTCCGGCGCGCCGTCTCGCTGACGTGCAGAAGTGCTTTCGCACAACAGACATCGAGGAGGTCGGCAACACCGCCCGCCACCTCACCTTCTTCGAGATGCTTGGCAACTGGAGCTTCGGCGACTACTTCAAGGAGGAGTCGATCCCGTGGGGGTGGGAGCTCTCGACGCAGGGCTTCGGCATGGATCCCGAGCTGATCTGGGTCACCGTCTTCGGCGGCAGCGAGGAGCTCGGGCTCGGGCCCGACGAGGAGGCGATCGCGGTCTGGCGCCGGGTCGGGGTCCCCGACGAGCGGATCGTCCGCCTCGGCCGCGAGGACAACTTCTGGCAGGCGGGACCGACCGGGCCGTGCGGGCCGTGCTCGGAGCTCTACCTCGACCGGGGCGAGGACTTCGGCGCGCCGGGAGAGCGACCCGGCGACGACACCGACCGCTTCCTCGAGTTCTGGAACCACGTCTTCATGACCTACGACCTCGCTGCCGACGGATCCCTGACTGAGCTGCCAATGCGAAACATCGACACCGGCATGGGTCTCGACCGCATGGCGGCGGTCCTCCAGGACGTCCCCTCGGTCTTCGAGACCGACCTGGTCCGGCCCTTGATCGACCTCGCCGAGGAGATGTCGGGCCGTTCCTACTCCGAGGGCCGGGCGGTGACCCGCGCGATGCGGATCGTCGCCGACCACTCGCGCGGTGCCTCCTTCCTGATCGCCGATGGCGTCGTGCCCTCGAACGAGGACCGTGGCTACATCCTGCGCCGGATCATGCGCCGGGCGATCCAGCAGGGGCGCACGCTGGGCCTCGAGGCCCCGTGGCTGGGGCGGTTCGCCGAGCGAACGATCGAGGTCATGGGCGAGGCCTATCCCGAGCTGGCGGCCGAGCGAGAGACGATCGCGCGCTGGGTCGGCGACGAGGAGGAGAGCTTCGGCCGCACGCTGGAGCGCGGCAGCGAGCTGCTGGAGCGCCTGGTGGTCGAGGCGAAGGAGTCCGAGACGTCGTGGATCGACGCCGCCGACGCTTTCAAGCTCCACGACACCTATGGCTTCCCCTACGACCTGACGAAGGAGCTGGTCGCCGAGCGGGGTCTCTCAGTCGACGATGGCGGCTTCGAGGAGCTGATGGAGGAGCAGCGCCAGCGCGCCCGCGTCGGTGCCGCCACCGCGCATGGCTCTGAGGACCGCCACGAGCGCGTGATCGCTTTCGCTGGAGCCGCGCCACCAACCCGCTTCGTCGGCTACGAGACGCTGCGGGCGACGACCGGCCTGGCCGCGGTGCGCAGCGACGACGGCCGCGCGCTGGTCAAGCTGGAGGAGAGCCCCTTCTACGCCGAGGGCGGCGGCCAGGTCGCGGACTCCGGCGTGCTGAGCTGGGAGGGCGGCGAGGCGAAGGTGCTTGACGTCTATCGGGTCGGCGAAGACCAGGCGCTTGAGGTGGAGCCGTCGGGCGACATTGACGGTGGCATCGCTGTTGTCGCGGAGGTCGACCGCGAGACCCGCCACGCGACGATGCGCAACCACACCGCGACGCACTTGCTGCACGCGGCGCTGCGCGAGCGACTTGGCACCCACGTGCGCCAAGCCGGATCCGCGGTCCGCCCCGACAAGCTGCGCTTCGATTTCACCCACGGCCAGGCGCTCGGCGCCGAGGAGCTGCGCGCGATCGAGGACCGGGTGAACGAGTGGGTCAAGGCGAGCCGGCCGGTGCGTTGGCTGGAGATGGAGCGGGCCGAGGCCGAGCGTCTCGGCGCGATGGCGCTCTTCGGCGAGAAGTACGGCGAGTGGGTGCGGGTCGTCGAGGTCGACGGTGTCTCGCGCGAGCTCTGCGGCGGCACCCACGTCGCCAACACCGCCGAGGTCGGCATCTTCAAGATCTCCTCGGAGGGCTCCAGCGCCGCCAACGTGCGCCGGATCGAGGCCCTGACCGGGCCCGCCGCAATCGACTGGTTCCGCGAGCGCGAGGACCGGTTGCGCGAGGTCGGAGACCTGCTCGGGGCTCCACAGGACCCCCTCGCCGGCGCCCGCCGCGCCGCAGAGCGCTTGCGCGAGGCCGGTGCCGGCGCGCAGCAGGCACAGAAGCAGGTCCTGGGCGAGGAGGCGGAGCGTCTGGTGGGGGAGGCAACAGAGGTCGGGGGGATCAGCGCCGTTGTCTCGCGTGCCCCCCTGGCCGACCAGAAGCAACTGCTCGAGCTCGCCAACCGGGTCCAGTCGAAGCTCGGCGGCGACTCGGTTGTCGTCCTCGGCGGCGCGGAGGAGGGCAAGGTCGCCCTCGTCGTCCTCGCCTCAAAGGGCGCGGTCGCCAGCGGGCACTCCGCGGCGGAGATCGTTCGCGAGGCGGCCGCGGTCGTCGGTGGCGGAGGTGGCGGGCGCGACGACATGGCTCAGGCGGGTGGCAAGGACGCCGCCAAGCTCGACGAGGCACTGGCCACCGCACGCGGCGCGGTCGAGCGGAAGGCCGGGTAGAGCGGGTGCGCGTTCTCGCGCTGGACCACGGCACGGCACGGATCGGCTGCGCGATCTCCGACCCGAGCGGGACGCTGGCGACCCCGATGGCGGTGATCGAACCGCCCGAGGCGCGCGCGGTCGCCGAGCTCGTCGTCGAGCACGAGGTGGAGCTCGTCGTCGTCGGCTTGCCGCTGCACCTGAGCGGGGAGGAAGGCAGCCAGGCGGCTCTCACCCGGACCTTCTGCGGCGAACTCGAGGCGATCCTCGACGTCCCGGTCGAGACCTACGACGAGCGGCTGACGACCCGGATGGCCGAGGCGAGCAGGCGGGAAGGCGCGACGTCGGCGCCGGACTCGATCGCCGCCGCCCATCTGCTCCAGGCCTACCTCGCCGGCCGCGCCGCGATGGAGGGTGGCGACGATGAGTGAGGACCGCGCCGCCGCCGAACGCGAACAGCGCCGTCGCGAGCGCGAAGCGCGCCGCGCCGGGGCGGCGCCGGCCGCGGCTGGCTCCTCCACGACCCCGAAGCCACCGAAGCCACCCAAGCCCCCGAAGCCACCCAAGGCGAAGAAGGAAAGGTCGCCCGGCTCGCCAGGCCGTCGTCTCGGCATCGCCGCCGCGATTGCCGCGATCGTCCTCGGCGTGGTCGCGATCGCGGCGTTTGCCTACCGTCACTTCAACCGCGACGCGCCGCCACCGGTGGTGGTGCGGACGATCACCGTGACCATCCCCGAGGGGCTCACCCGGGCCCAGACCGCGGAGATCACCAAGCAGGAAGGCCTGCGGGGGAGCTACGTGAAGGCGAGCGTCCGATCTCCGTATCTGAACCCGGCCAAGTACGGCGGCGTGGATGCCAAGGACCTCGAGGGCTTTCTCTTTCCCGACACTTTTGAGCTGGAAAGGCACGCCAGCGCGGCGAATCTGGTTCAGCTGCAGCTCGAAGACTTCAAGCGTCGGATCAAGGGGGTCGAGATGGGCTACGCGCGCTCGAAGAACCTGACCACCTACGACGTGGTGACAATCGCCTCGCTGGTCGAGGAGGAGGCGCAGCTCGCAAGCGAGCGCCCGCTGGTCGCCGCGGTGATCTACAACCGCTTGCGCGAAGGCAGGCCGCTCGGGATCGACGCCACGGTCCGCTTCGCCACCGGCAACTACACCGAGCCGCTGACCGAATCCGAGCTAGCCGTCGAATCTCCGTACAACACGCGACTCAACGCCGGCCTGCCACCGGGGCCGATTGGCAGTCCCGGCCTCGCTTCGCTCGAAGCGGCGGCGCGGCCGGCCAAGGTCGACTACCTCTTCTACGTGGTCGAGCCGGGTAGCTGCGGTGAGCACGCCTTCGCCTCGACCGAAGCCGAGTTCCAGCGCGACGTCGAGCGGTACAACTCGGCGCGCGAAGCGGCCGGCGGCAACTCGCCCGACAGCTGCGGGGAATAGAGGCCGTGCCTCGTCTCGCCGTCCTCGGGCACCCGGTTGGGCACTCGCGCTCGCCGGCGATGCACAGCGCGGCGTTGGCCGAGTTGGGATTGGGGGAGTGGAGCTACGAGGCGGTTGACGTCGCTCCCGACAAGTTCGAGGCTCGAGTGGAGGCGATGCCGGGCGAAGGGTTCGCCGGTGCCAACGTAACGGTGCCCCACAAGGGAGCGGCGCTTCTGCTGGCCAACGAGCTGTCGGAGACGGCGCGGGAGATCGGTGCCGCAAACACCCTCGTCTTCGAAGGGGACGCGATCCGTGCCGACAACACCGACGCCGATGGCTTGCTGAATGCGCTGCCGGGCTCTCCCGCGGGCAAGCGGGCACTCGTGCTGGGAGCAGGCGGCGCGGCCCGCGCGGTCGTCTGGGCTCTGCTTCGCGAGGGTGCCGCGGTGGCCGTCTGGAACCGCACCGAGCTGCGCTCGCGCAATCTCTGCGAGGAGCTGGGAGGGGAGCCGGTTGCCGAGCCCGCCCAACCCTCTTATGACCTGATCGTCAACTCGACCGCGGTCGGCCTGGATGGCGAGGACCCGTTCGCCGAGCTGCCACTGGATACCGAAGGGTTCGCCGCCAGCCAGGTCGTCGTCGACATGGTCTACGACGAGGGGCCGACCGCGCTGCTTCGAGCCGCCGCGGCCGCTGGGGCCACCACCGTCGACGGCCTCGAGATCCTCGTCCAGCAGGGCGCGCTGTCTTTCGAGATATGGACGGGCCGCAAACCTCCGCTCGACACGATGCGCGCCGCCGCCCGCGCCTGACAACCCCGTCGGCGGGGGATATAGCCTTGGCGGCCTGATGAGCGAGTTTCGATTCACGACTGCTGGGGAGTCACACGGGCCGGGGTTGGTCGCGATCGTCGAGGGGATGCCGGCCGGATTGGCTCTCGACCGCGAGGCTCTCGACCGCGACATGGCGCGGCGCCAACTCGGCCACGGTCGCGGCGGGCGGATGAAGATCGAGACCGACACGGTCGAGGTCCGCTCCGGCCTTCGTCACGGCCGCACGCTCGGCAGCCCGATCGCCGTCCTCGTGGCCAACCGCGACTACGCCAACTGGGAGGAGCGGATGAACCCCTGGCCGGTCGACGCCGAGGTCGACGAGGTCCACCTGCCGCGGCCCGGGCACGCCGATCTGGTCGGTGCCCAGAAGTACGGCCACGACGACATCCGCAACATCCTCGAGCGCGCCAGTGCCCGCGAGACCGCCGCTCGGGTGGCGGCCGGGTCGATCGCCCGCGGCTTCCTCACGGCTCTCGGCGTCAGCGTCCACAGTCACGTCACCCAGATCGCCTCCGTGACCGCGCCCGAGCGGGCCGAGCTCGGCCCCGGGGACTTCGCGGCCGTCGACGAGGACCCGGTGCGGTGCCTCGACCCCGATGCCAGCGCGGCGATGGTCGAGGAGATCAACCGCTTGCGCAAGGCCAACGAGAGCCTCGGCGGCACCTTCGAGGTGCGCGCCTTCGGCCTCGTCCCCGGCCTCGGCTCCCATATCTCCTGGGAAGACAGGCTCGACGGACGCCTTGCCGGGGCCGTCGCTTCGATCCAGTCCGTCAAGGGCGTCTCGATCGGAGAAGCGTGGGACGTTGCTGGTCGCCCCGGCTCCGAGGCCCACGACG
>Ga0157380_10001545_pt1 | contig 15130 bp, 12 predicted proteins | sample S35metaG_FD_119757 | JGI IMG/M metagenome (GOLD analysis project Ga0157380, IMG submission 119757) | Switchgrass rhizosphere microbial communities from Kellogg Biological Station, Michigan, USA - S3-5 metaG | ecosystem: Host-associated > Plants > Roots > Rhizosphere > Soil | place: USA... | reverse complement strand
CGCGCGCCTGCTCACCGATTCGCGCAGCACGATCTGGATGCGCGAGGTAGAACTTGCACTTGTCGACGAATTCTTGCTCCGACGCGTAGGTATCGAAGTGCTCGCCCGGCGAGAACAGATCGGCGATGCCAGATTCGGGCGCCAGCGCGTCAGTGAGCAGGCATCCGCCGACAGCGAGTATCTCGAAGAAGCGACGGTTGAGATCCCCGTTCAAGCTGGCGTTGATGGTAATCGTGGAGTCGATCGCGTCCTGGAGCGATGCGACGAAGGGTTTTCTGTCTACGTCGATATTCAAGCCCTGATGGGTGGCCGCGTCGAAGAGCTGAGTGCGAAAGACGTGGCTCGCGCCGATCGTGCCACGAAAGATTGCCTTCGACTCGCGCGGTCCGCCATAACGGAGCGAGGTCAGAATCTCCGGGTTGATCACATACGCGGGTGGGAACCAGAACAGGCCGCGCAGCCCTGCCAGATGTAGTAGCCCAAGGTGATGCCGATCGTAGCTGGTCCAGGTGTAGTCCGCGCCAACCTGGCGTGCGAAGTTGATCAGCGTCTCCAGCGGATGCCGCTGATGATGGCTGTCCGTGAGCTTGAGTACGACCGGGATGCCGAGCCTGGACGCATTTGTCGGCACGGGAGGGTTTGGACGTATCGCGTAGGTCGAAGAGAGCATCAGCACGTCTGGTCGAAAATCTCGCGGCAACTTGGCCATTGCGGCTTCGATGTCGAACGGTCCTTTCGCCAGATCCGCGTTCTCCGGACTGTCGAGCGCGATGAAGCTGTGGTTCGGATGCCCGTGAGGAGTCAGCGGATTGTTCTGCGGTGGGCCACCGTAAATGTGCAGGACTCGCATGTTCGCCGTCAGGCAGGCTCAGTGTTGATGGTCAACGTCTTCCGCGCCATGTTGACGCCTTGACCGGTCATCGGCCGCACGGCGCGCAGTGAGTTGCAGGGCTCGAGGAAGATCACGCTTTCGGAGTTTTTCATCTATATCTACGCAGGTTGGGACAGCATGGCATGCACGGCGAGCTTACAACGTCAATCGGAAGCCGGACCAGCGAAAGCAGCCTCATGTTGATTCTTATAATATATTTCTATCTGACAATACGACAACGCTTCTTACCTAGGGCATCTAAAGGATGGTTGGGGCCTGCCGATACTGGATCTCCACGTGATATCGAACATCCTCTGCTTCCCCGGCATCGCTCACGGGTTGTCGTTAGTAAACGAGCGGCGTTTCGCGGTGTGCCTGATAGGCACCCTTATTGGCGGCTCAGGCGGTCGCTGCCTTGTTCATCAACGCATGGCTCACCAAAGCCATCGCATTTCTAGAGGTGCTGAGGTGCTAGAACGAATAGGAGATCTCTACGCGTACATTTTCGGCTGGCCATGCCTCTCCAAGTTGCACCGTGGCCTGTTTTATATGTCGTCCCGGGGCCTTGGGCTGCTGAATTTCTCTTCCGAACGCATCTCAGGAGAAAGAAGGGCGATAGGCGTTGCGCTCGCGGGCAAGGCGAAGCCCGTGGTATTCGACGTGGGAGCCAACAAAGGACAATGGATATCCTCCGTACTTGCCATTCGTCCAGCGGCCGATATACATGCGTTTGAGCCCCAACCTTCACTGGCGCAGCACGTGCGCGCAACTTATCCCAATATCCACATGAATGCCATGGGCTTGGGCCACGAGGCAGGAACACTGGAGCTATTTGACTACGCGGATCGCCCTGGATCCCAGCATGCCAGCTTAATACCTGGGGTCATCAACGACGTGCACGGAAGCAGCGCGCGGAGCCAAAAAGTACCAATAGGCACAATCGATCGGTATTGTGACGAGCGCCAGATTGAACACATTGACTTTCTGAAGATCGATGTCGAGGGCTTCGAGTTGAATGTCCTGCGAGGCGCCCGGCACATGCTGAACCGAGGGAGAATCGATGTGATTCAATTCGAGTTCAACGAGATGAATCTCGTTGGACGTACTTTCATGCGTGATTTCTTCGCTGAACTGTCTCCGGCATATGCCTTGTATCGCCTGCTGCCGCATGGCCAGATGCCCCTGAAGGCCTCAAGTATCTGGCTAAACGAGCAGTTCGTATTCCAGAACATTCTGGCTCTAAGAAAGAACAGAAATTGAGCATGCAATCTGCCTTGATTACAGGTGGCAGCCTCTCCTGGCTCGTACCTGAGGGGCTACTCATGCTGCCTTCGGTTTTGTCGTGGCCACTTTCTGGATGATCTGAAAGTAATCGTCGATGAAGTTCCGCTGATTGAGTGCAGCGGCTGCGGCGCTCTGCTCAACATTAAGCGGCGGTATCGGCGGACTCACCGCCACCTTGTCGAGAAGCCCCGCCAGGGCGCCAGCGTCTTCGGGAGGGAAGAATAGGGCGTGGTGCGCTTGCGCCTGTTCCACATGCACCGGCAATGACGACAGGATCATCCTTTTTCCCTGCGCTTTGGCTTCCTCGACAGGCGTGCTCCAACCTTCGAACAGCGATGGATTCAACACGGCGGTTGCGTGATGCATCAGGGCGACGACCTCGCTGTATTCGACAAGTCCAAGAACGCGAAAGCGCGACTCCAGTCTGGCGTGCCGCACGCGATCCATCAGTCCGCTGAAATAAGTGTCGTTGCGTAGATCGCTGCTCGAGCCCGTGCAGACCACAGTCACGTCGGAGCGGGTCTGCGCGAGAGCATCGATGACGACTCCATGATTCTTGTGTATCCAGAACTGGTTGGGCAGATAGATGTAGCGCTCAGGAATTGAGTACCGCTCGCGCAGTTCTGCCAGCGATCTCACGGTTTGAGCAGGCGCAGGGACAGTTGCGGGGAACCGCAGCACGTGGAGTTTCACGTGGTGCATGGACGGGTAGTAGCGTTCGAAGTCCTTGCGGGCAGACTCACTGCTCAGGAGCAGATGCCCCAGTCTGCAGTAGGTCTTCATGAGTGATTCCCTGCCTGCGTACTCTTTCGCAGAGAAAAGATGCGGCAGCGCGCGATGTTGGAAGTCCGGCATCCACGGCAGGCTCGGGACCAAGGACTGTACGCCGGCATGGCCGTGGCTGATTACATCCGGATCATGCCTGCGGATGATGGAGAATAGCGCCGGATTGCGGTCTGTAAGGCGCTGGAGTATCCGCGACCCGAAAGCGAGCGGACCGCTGCGGGAGTCGAGCATGCGGCACATCACGACCTTTACATAGGAACCGTCAACGTCGGCGAATTGCCCTGGCTTGTCGGTGAGCAGTACGACTCTGAAGCGTCCGGCTGAGTATGTGTTGGTGGCCTTCAGCAGATTGCGAAAGTAGTTCACGCCACCAAGCCAGACATGGCGACCAAACGCCACTGGCAAAACGACCGTCAGCATCTAGCCTTATCTCCTTCCCAAACGCGTAGCCCATTTGCGGAAGCCTGACCTGCCAGGATTCCCACTCAATGCTTTTCCGATCCGCATCTTCGCATCGAAGCGATTCCTGAACCACTGCATCGATGCAGTGCCCTTTCGGATCGCCGGCTGCCTGCAACGCCAATCCCTAGTAGAATACCGGGATAGCGAAAGTCGCGCTCGCGATTGCCGCATACGGGACCCTGAAGCCGCATGAGGGGCCGGACCTTGTCAGTTCATGTCGGTTCGCGACGCTAGGAGACGTGAGAGTGACGGGATCCGTGCAAATCAGAGTCATCCGCCCTCGCGGCCAACGGGGCGATAGAAGCCGATGAGCGCATCCATCAGTGTCATCACTGCGGCGCTCAATGCCCGCAACGATCTGCCGCGCCTGATCGACTCGTTGAGAAAACAGACAGATCGTGACTTTGACTTTGTGCTCGCGGACGGTGGCTCGGTCGACGGTACGCTGCAGTACGCCCACGAAGCCGATGATGTGGTTTCGCGCGTGCTGGGTGGCCCTGACAGCGGGATATACGATGCGCTCAACAAGGCAATTCGGACGCTGCGCACCGAGTTCTACGTCGTCGCAGGAGCCGACGACGTATTGTTTCCGGACGCTATTGCCAAATACAGGGCTGCAGTAGCTGCTACCGGGGCGGACGTAGTGGTTGCCGGTGTTAAAGCTGGAAAAAGCATTCGAATGGGCTTCCATCCGTCGCGGGCATGGCTGGGGCATGCCGCAATGGTGACGTCACACAGTGTTGGAATGCTCTTTCGAAAGTCACTCCACGCAACATATGGCGAGTATTCACTGCGGTATCCGATGCTGGCGGACGGCCACTTCATCAAGAAGCTCTGCGCTTCTGACACCGTTCGCATTGTCGCGGGTGATTTCGTCGCCGGCTCGTTCGGCCTGCAAGGCATGTCGAACCGCAACCTCGCCCGCGCGCTTTGCGAGCAATGGCAGATTCAGCTCGATAGCGGGGAGCATCCGCTGCTTCAATACTGCCTGTTCCTGGGACGACTGCTGAGATTCGCTCCCAGGCTCACGAGCCGAAAGAAATAAGACGGAAATGCTACCCTTGTGCAATTCCCGCCACCCGCACGCGCCTCGCTCTGGTCGCATGGAACTTATCGTAGCTTCTGAAGCGGGATCTCAACGAGAGTGACGACGAGGAATTTCGCGAGAGCGTAGAGTAACGCGCCGCGTTCATACCTCCACGCGACGCGTACCTCGTTGCGCGTAGAGAGGAACTTCGCTCGAGCCGACATTCTGGCGCGACCCTGCCACCCACGGCAGTGGTAGCCGCTCAGGCGAGGCGCATACAGAAGCCGCCAGCCGGCTTTGCGCAATCGCAAAGACAGCTCGATGTCTTCCTTATACATGAAGAAGCGCGGCTCGAAAACGGCACCGTTCAGCGAGGTCTGAGAGAGGGCGGAGCGCCGGCAGAACATCAGGGCGCCGCAGATTGCGGGCAGAGACTCGAGTTGTTGCTGAATCTGCGGCAAGTTCGCTACATCGCTTCCCTGCGAGCGATCGAACCACCGCCCATACCACGTCCTGAAGATCCCGGTCGAATCGACCCTGCCGCTGGGACGGTTCTCGTTGATATCGAATCCCAGCAACGTGCCAGTAAGTGCTCCGACCGAAGAGTTATCCGGGTGTTCCATGATTGCCAGGGCGTGCTCTATGAAGCGTGGTGTGAGGAATGCGTCCGGATTGAGAAACAGCACATAGTCGAAGCCTGCGGTGAGCGAGAAGCCGACGTTGTTGCCTCCGCAGAATCCGTCATTCACGACGCGGCGGATGATTGCACTGGATCGAAGGTCGATTCCGTCGAGATAGCGCGAATCGGGCGACGCATTGTCGACGATAACTACCTTGTCGGCAGGGCGGGTTTGCTTCGCGAGTGCCTCCACACAGAGACTTAGCACCTTCTCGCTCGCATAGGTCACGATCACCACGGCGACTGTCGGCGCGGGTCGGGTTGTTGGAGGGGTGCTACGGCTCATCTCAGTCGCTTCCGACTCCCCAGGGGGCATCTCCTAGCGTAGGATCTCGTGCAGATGATGCCCTACATACACGTCAATCTCGCATTTCTTTTCCGCCTCGTGTGCGCCGCCCTTGCCGGCGCGATCGTGCTATGGGTGGCGTTGGCTGCCGCGCCAAGCACGGCTATCGTTGGCGTCGCATTTTGCATGATTGCTGTGCTGCTGCTGGCGGTCTACCGCGTCAACTACCTGCATCCGAGCGTCGTATTTCTCGTTCCGTGGATGGGAGTACTGATCCTGTCAGCGGTGCCGATGTCCGACTACGCAAGGCCGTTGGCGACTGGGACATACTTCGTGTTGATTGGGTCATTTTTCGCGTGGCTCATGGCCAGTTCAGGTGCGCCCGTGACACTCGTACATCATCCTGGCTCCGCGCCGGAAGACGAGCTGCCTGTCATCGGCGCGCTTCGGCGGAGCGTCCCGGCCGCGCTGTTCCTTGCTTTCGCAGGTCTGTACAGTCTTGCGCTCCTGGAAATTGCAGTCTCGGGTTATGTGCCCATTGTGGAATTGGTTACTTCCGGAAACAGCGGGTACGAAACATTTGGCATACCCAGCCTGCACGGAGCCTTCTACGCTTTCGCCAATGCTCTGGGGTGTCTGAGCATCTATCTCTTTTTCGCGACAGGGCGCAGGACATACCTGCTCCTGTTTCTCAGCGTAATCGGCATTCACATTGCATTGGTCACACGCGGCAATATGCTGACGCTGTTAGTTCAGGCATTCATCATCCGCTGCCTGATGAGAGGGCAGGTGCCCAGGTGGAAGGTCGCACTGGCAGCCGTCGTTGCGCTCACGCTCTTTTCGATTGCGGGCGAGTTCAGGAGTGGAGATATCAAGCAATTGCTCTCGATCAAGGAGGAGTATTCGTCGCTGCCGGCAGGGATATTCTGGTTCTACGGTTACAGCTATTTCAACGTGCTGAACCTGGAAAACACGATCAGCTACCTGCCGGAACCCCTGTTCGACGGTTCGATGTTCCACGGCTTGCTCCCCACGGTGTTCCGCCCCGAGCCTGCACTGGATGTCGTTAAAGAGCTGCCCGCGATGGCCGTGACGTCCTATATTTACCCCATTTATCTGGATATCGGTCCCGTAGGCGTCATCCTGACGACAGCTCTTCTCGGTTACATCACGGCCTTGTTCTACCGTCGAGCCGTCCGGCAAAGACGATTCCTGGATGTTTCCATCTACGCGACACTCTACTACTGCGCTCTGATGAGCTTCTTCGTGAACTTCTGGCTGTTCCTGCCGCTCATGTTTCAGCTTTTCTTCTTCTGGGCATTCGATCGATACTTCTTCGTCGTGCATTCTGCACGGCTCAGTCCGCAGTCCGCCGTGCGCCAGACTTGAAGGCGATAGTTGCGACGGCGAGGCCAGTGCAGAGCAAGGCACTGCACAGAAGTGCAAGGGCAAGCCAGAGAACCGGATCGGGAGAGACGGGGAACTCGGGCGGGACAGCAGGGTCCAGCACGCGGAAGGCGTATTCCTCGCTGCCTCTGGCGAGCATTACCCGGTTGATCTCGTTCTTGAGGATGCTATAGATAACCTGTTTTGCTTCGACGACGTTCGTTTTCGCCGCCTGCTCGTTGAGATAGGCGATGTTTCGTTCCGCTTCGTCGATTGTCCGTGTACGCAGATCGAGGTTCGCGAGCCTGACCAGATCATTCGCCCACTTCGAGGCGAGTTGAGGGTCCTTCCAGGTGATGGAAACGATGACGAGCCCGGTCTTTGATTCTGTCGTTACGCTGCGAACTTTCTTCTTGAAGAACGCGTTGGCTTGCCAGAGCGTAGGAATCTTTTTCTTGTCCTCGTTCTTCCAGCTGCGCCGCGAGCTATCCCATCTCTCTTCGAAGAGAATCGGCAGCAGGTTTTGCTCGCGGATGTACCGCTGAGTAAATGCTTCCGATTGCAACACTGCAAGCGACTCGACCCGTTTCGAATCGCTTCCGACTGAAATTCCCGCGAGCGTCGCGAGCCCTCCGAGCTGGGCTGCAATGCCACCTGATCCTCCAAGTTGGCCTGCCGAATCCGACGCTACGGGTGAGATGACGATGGACGCCTTGTATTGGGGCGGTGTCATGCGCGCCGCAACGAGCGCGCCCGCCGCCAGAACTGCAGTAATGGCGAGGCTGATCCATTTGATTCGCCACAGGGCTCTCGCCAGATCCGGCAGGGTGACGAAGCGCTCTTCGAATGCTGGGTTCGCGGCTGTAGGCATGCGTCTAGTCCGCGAGGGCGACAGACGGCGACCCACGCATGTAGTCGGGCCTGTCGAAGCCGAAGAATCGGAGGATGCTGGGTACCATGTCGAGCGTCGATACCTTCGTGATCTCCCGCGGGAGGGGTGCATGCGACCCATGGCGATAAACGAGTAGCGAGCCTTCGGATACATGCTGCGCCGTGCAGTTGACTCCGTCTTCGTGCACCATCACACCCATACCCGCTTCACCCAGGGAAACCTTCCGACCATCGATGGATGCGAACGGCGGTCCCTTGTAGCTGTCGAACTGAACGAAGAATTGAAAGAAGCCACGCTCGCGCTCGTCATAGCTCATCGGGGCGATGGGACGCCGATCCTGCACGAACGGACTGCCGGCTATCGACACCCTCTGAATTCCGGCGACAACCGTCTCCCGATAGCGCGCGTCTACCACGACGTTCTGGCACGGGACCATCGCCGGTCTCGCCTGCCACGCTCCTGCCGGAACTCCGAGCTCGGACATGAATTTTCCGATGTCCGTTATCGTCAGGAAGTCGAAGTTCTTTTCCGCAGGGATAGCGGCTTGCCCCATGCTGCTGCCGATCATCAGCGTGTACTCGGGGTGCGATTCGAGAAAACGGATCATCTGGCCCAGTATCCGGTCGAACTTCTCCATCGCGAAATGAATCTCCTGGCCATAGCGCTCGATCCATTCCGCTTCCAGTGGCTTTTGATAGTCTTCCGGAAATGTGGCGCCCCAGTACCGGTGCATCGCCGCTGCGACGTGGTTCGTGTAGAACGTGGCGAAGTCCGGCAGCGTTCGCTCCAACTGGCGCATGAACAGATCGGCCATGATCAGGGGCTGGTAAGCGCGTCGTCGAACTCGTTGGGTCGGGTCGCGCAATTCCCGCGCGAGCTGACCGACGGAGTCGGCAATCGTTGCGAACCTCAATCCAAGGCCGGGCGCTGAGGCAAGAAATCTGGCGAGCGTCGCGATCGGCAACTCCCGCGTTACGTTGCGCGCTGACTGCCGTGTCATCAGCAGATTGAGCTGCTGGAAAACGCGAAGCTCGGGAGGGTGCGCAAAAACGTCGGCGTCGAAATAGTCCGGCACATAGAAAGAGTAGGACGCGGCATCGGCTGGAATGCTGCTGCTGTGGAGCGACCCGAAGACTCCAACCGAAAGGCCCTTTGAGCGGATCAGGCGCCATATTGGCGGAAAGCGACTGTCCGTTTCGTCCGCGACCTGCCCGAGATGCAGGACCTGATGGATTTCATCGTTTACGCCGCGATGAAAGGTCGGCCAGCTGATCCACGGGTCAAGCGCCAGCTTGTCTTCCGTGAAGGTCTCGTACTGTCTGCACCGGGGCAGGCATCGGGCAAGATTCGATTCGGGATTGCGTCGGCAGAACGACTCGATGACCCGAAGTGGAACCTCGTTCAGCTCCAGCAGTATCAGCTTCCTACCCAAACGAGATACCTGTTTGCAGTGAAGAACGTATTTTGAGCTAAGTGGTACAGGATAGCCACCCGGGGCAACCCGCCAGCCGAGGTCGAGCGTTCGGCGTCAGAAGGTGGATTTTATTGGTCTGCAAGCGCGGCAGGTTCTGACGAAGAATCTCGGCCAGAGGCGGGCACTGGATCTGCAGCACTTCCTTTTCCTTCCATCCGCCGTCCTCGTACGGTGAGCAAGAACTCTGTCAGTGGGGCGGGGTAGGGCTTGTTTAATTCTTGAGAATATTGAAGGGCCAGAGCGCACGAATTTGCATTCGCAAGTAAGAAGGAGCAACCAGAGCATTGGATAACATGGCTGCAACAGCCTGGGCAGCGATCGCTGCCCAGGCTGTGCCGACCGCGCCCCAACGTGAAGCGAGAAACCAGTTGGCGGTTACGCTGACCACCGCGCCGAGCAAGGTACGGTAGAGCGCGATGCGCGAGGTGTTGTCGCTGGTCAGCGCCACCGATTGGGCGACCCCCATGAAGACGAATATATTCGTTAGCGAATGCCAGCGCAGCACGGGCACCGAAGCGGAATAAGCCGGGCCGAGAAGCAGGTGGACGACGAAAGGGGCAATCGCGATGAGCACAGCCGATGTGGTGATGCCCGCCCAGGTCATGATGGTAAACAGTTGCTGCAAGCGTCGCGTATAGGCATCCGGATCGGTCAGCTTGATCTGCGAGATGCGGGGCAGCACGCTGGCGCAAAGAGAGGTGGCCACAATGTGGAATCCGCTGGAAATGGGTAGGATGGCCGAATACATGCCCAATTGGGCATCGCCCGCGCGCAGTTGCAGGATGAGCTGATCGATGCGCATGTAGATCGTGATCGATACGCCTGCGATCAGTAACGGCCAGGCATCACGCAGCAGGCCCAGCGCGGTGCCGCGGTGGAATTGCCACGCCGCGTGAAGGGAGTCTCGCCAGCAGATCCAGAGCAGGGCGGTAGCAATCAACACCGTTTCGCAGAGCAGCGCGACGGCGAAGCCCCAGAGCGGCGCATCGGCGAGAATCATGGCGATCTTGATGGCGGCAGCCATCACATACGCGCCGATGCGAAGCGGGATGGACCGGCCGCTGAGCGTGCGGCTCTGGTACCACTGTTCGACGAGATCGCTCAACTGGAACAGCAGGCCGGTTGCAAGCACCGTGGCAATCACCAACGCCACCGTGTCGCCGGATTTGGCGATCCAGACCGTCAGCACTGCGCCGCACCAGCCCAAGATAGCCCCCAGGAGCCGGACTCCGCGCGCGGAACCGAGAATGGTCGATGTGTGCTGAGGCTCTTTGGCGAGGTCGCGGACTACGATCGAGGGCAGGCCCAGACTGGCAAGCGTTTGCCACAGGGCGACGACGGCCACGACATACGCCAGCTCCCCATAACGCTCAGGACCCAGATGGCGCGCGACCCAGGCACCGACCAGCACGGCCAGCAGGATGCGAGCGAGGCGGTCGGTCATGAGCCAGCCCGAATTGGCCAGGGCCGCTCGCAGCCTTGGGCGTTCGGCCAGATAGCGGATGGGAGTGGACAGAAGCCTCATATTCGATACAGCCGTACGCACACGGGAAACAAGTTCGCTACCCCGCAATGGCTCCGAGAGCGATTTCTTCGTAGGCCTTGCCGAACCGCCGAACCCGTTCGGGAAGTGCCAGGGCGGCCGCTTCGCGCGATCTCGCCGCGGTGGCCGGATCGCGATCACGCATCGTCGCCATCATTGCTGCCGCCAGATCTTCGGCCGAATTCGCCTTGAAGTAACGCCCGAGCGGCGGGGCTTGCTCGATGTGAACGGGGATATCGGAGAGGATGATCGGCAGTCCGAGGGATTTCGATTCCTCCACGGTCGTGCTCCATCCCTCGAAATTCGAGGGATTGATCAGGGCGATCGCATTGATCATCGGTGACTGCAGTTCCGGCAGGGTCACCAGGCAGGGTCACCACACGCTTCAAGGTGCGCCGGCCTTGAACCATTCCACGTAGCGCGGCAGTTCGGTTTCCAATACCTCGTCGGGGCGCCAACCCATGGCATGGGCGCCGCTCGTGTCGCCGACGAGATGCAGAGGATCCCCTGGTCGGGAGATCCCAGAGAATTGCGCGTTCGCGAGGCCGCCGAAGGCATTGGCGATAGTTTCTATGATCCAGCGAATCGGCACGCCGGTGCCTGTAGCGCCGTTGATGATCGGGTGACTCGAAGTTGCCGATTGGCCAGCCGCGAGCAGCAACCGCGCAGCGTCGTCCACGTGCAGCCAGTCACGCGTCTCTCTTCCCGTTCCGCCGAAGGTGGCCGGCCCGCGGGAGAGCTTGGTGCATGCGTCCCACAAGAGCTGCTTCCGCAGACCAACACCGTAGACCGAAAATAGCCGGACGATCGCGACGGAAACTCCGAAGTGGCCGGCGTAGGAAAGGCAAAGTGTCTCCGCCATCTGCTTGTGCAAGCCGTAGGGTGAAACGGGGCGAAGCTGCGTCTCCACGCCGATGGGCAGTACCTGCGCATCGCCGTATACGCTGGCGCTCGACGGCAATACGACTCGCGCCTTCGGCTGGTGCAGCCGTACATATTCGAGGACATCGCGTGTCGTCACCACCGTGCGGTCGAAATCCTGCGCCGGATGTGACATCGAAAACCCAACAGACCCACTACCGGCACAGTGCACGATGATGTCCGGGTCTCCCGCGTAAGACACGATCGCGTCGAGCGTGACATCCGACGAATGCCAGTCGATCAGGCCCCATTCCCGCCATTCAGCGCGTGACCACGAACCATGTCCGATGCCGCGCACCGTGTGCCCTGCTCGCGCGGCGGCGCGTGAGACATGTCTCCCTACGAAGCCGAAAGCTCCGGTGATGAGGATGTTGTGCGGCATCAGGGTATTCGCGCCTGTCCGGCAAGCAAGGCCTGCCAGCGAGGAGAGAACAGCTCTCCTGCCTGTCCGAGACGTAGCTGCGAACCTGTCGAGACATCGACGACGGGGAGGTTCGCGACGATGGCAACGCGGCTGGCTGGGGGTGTGAACGTCAGGCCGCCATCCGTTCCCTGGCTCTCTCGAAAGCGGGACGGTCGATCTTCCACTGCATCGAGCCGCTTCAGTATCTCACCTGCTCGATCGTCGCGGACGAAGAAAGCATTGCTGCCCGTCTTGTTGGTTCCCACTAACGTGTATCCGCGCTTGCCGGCGAGATGCTGGGCGGCCCGAACGGAAACTCCGTAATAGAGATTGCTGTGGTGTGCCTGCGTGCGGGCGAAATCCGGCGCGTAGGGAACCGTCAGCGGAAGCATGTCGCCGAATACGGAATTGTATTCGACGATGATGACTTGCGGGTTCACGCAATCGATGGCTTCCCATACCCAGTAGTCGACGCCATCGATATCGATACTGAGGATGCCGATTTCACCACTAAAGCCTGCGCCGGAGAGGATCGAATTGATGTTTTCGCGTGTTATGAAGGAGGCAATCGCCGTCAGGTCATGACGCCAGCTGATCCGGTCTGTGCGTATGAAGTCGATGTGATTCTCGCTGCCGTCGATGACGAGGCCGCGCCAGTTGCGGTGCTGCAGGAGGAAGCGAGTATTTGATTCGAGGTAGTTCTCGACGCCGAATTCGACAAAGGTCTCCGGGATGTTGTCCAGCTGATGCACCAGCCATTCGATGATGCCGTCCTCGCCCCACTGCGAAGATACACGGAATTCTGCATCGCAAAGGCTGCGTAGCTTCTCCAGTCCCCGTACTTGGCGTGCTGCTGTTTCACCGACGAGGAACGCAATGCCATCCATCCGTGCCTGGGAGGAAAGTACGCCGCGCGTGAACTTCAATGCCTTCTGCTTGATCGTGTTTACTACAGTCATATTCGAATGCCCCGCTTTAATCGTGGCGCTCAGATGTCAGTTGCCGGTGAGTTGAAGCAGGTCGTCGTGGACTGTCCCACGCCCTGGGGTGAATGATCTTGAACACTCACGCATTTCAGCGGATGGGCGACGAGGGATTTCCGCACGCAGCGGCTCGAGCAGCCGGCTGCCTGCATCGACTGACCGCTTTGTTCCGCCGCGCAGCGAAAATCAAATCCAGCCCGCCATGCCCGCAAGCATCAGGACAATCCTGTCGGCGCGCCTCCTGCGTCCCGATCGATGACAGAAGCGGGCGATCTCCAGCCTCTTCCTGAAGCAATCCGGCTGAGTCAGGAGCGACTGCCATCCGCGCAGTCGTTCATTCGAAGGTGCCGCAGCACCGCAGAAGTCGGCGACTCTGCGCAACTCATCCCTGTACCAGCCGCTGCGTATCAGGGATAGGCGGCGGCTGATTCCGCGAAGGCCATATCGCGCGCCGAGATGGTTACCGCCGTGTTGTCGGTATTTCATCGTAGGTTGAGAGTCGAAGTGCCAGCGCTGGTCCCAGACGCGAGCCAATGCGTAGGTCGCCCAATCGTGAAAATGGATTTGTCGAGTGAGGTCTGGGTTCGCCAGGATGAAGTCGCGAGCACGTCCGTAAAAGTCGGCGGTAAGGACGAAGGTGCACCCCTGGCCTGCACCCTCGAACAGGTAGTCCGCCTCCGTAGTTCGATCGACCTGACGCAGTACCTGCTCTGGCGCACCGGGCCACACGGCCGTGACTGCGCTCGAATAGCCCGCTGCGCCATTGAGCCTGATCTGGCGACAAGCTCTGGCCAGCTTGTCTTTTTCCCAGACATCGTCCTGGTCCGCGAAGGCCACGAAATCGAACCCCACCGCCGGGTTGTCACGAATCAGAGAAAAGAAGTTCTGTGCAGCCGAACCGGTCGGTGCGGCAGCGACGCTCAGCTCGATCTGTCCCGCAGATCGTAGGGATTGCACCGATGCCACGGTGCGGTCAGTGGAGCCATCGTCCCGCACCAGGATGCGAACCTCGACGTCTTCCTGTTCCATGACCGAGCGCAATTGCTCCTGGATCCAATCGGACCCATTGAAGGCTGCGAGCAGTACCAGGACTGTCGGCTTCTCCAGTTTCCGATAGGACAGGCCGTTCGGCTCAAGGTCCGAGCGATAGACAGCTACCATGAGGATGGATCTTTGCCGGCCATCCACCTCGCGGGCTGCCAAGTTGCCGTCCCTGATTGCAGCGTTCTTGTTATCGCGCTAGCCATGTTTGCTTGTCTTGGCGGCAACAGAAAATCCGTAACCCATGCGAAGAGCCCCGCCTTTTCGGTCGATTCGATCGGCGGGAGTTTCGCCGAATACTCCCCGGTTAGGCAAATCACTGCCGGTCGCTTCAGTTCCCGCCTGCCCGGCCGATTCGTTTCTCGTACTACGCGGGAGGACGCGGTGTGCGTGGTTCTCGTCCCAGGAATCTTCCGGTGCCGCGGAGCAGGCGGCTGAGCCTTTGCCATACCGGAGCCGGAGTTGCGAGCGTTGGAACAACGCCTCATTTTGTGAATTTAACTGGTTCGCAACAGAAGTCTGGATCACGATTTTAAAGCAATCACTCCAGAAATGTCGTGATTGCCGCCCTAAACTATGGCAAATTTCATTTTTTTTACGGGCATGCAGCTGGTGGAGCCTCTGTATGCGAATGCCGACAATCGTGACCAAGGACACCTATAGTCGATGATCCCTGCAGCGTACGGTCGTAAAGAGAAGCAAGTCGACTCGATCGATAGCACGGCGTCAGAACCCCTGCACGTAGTTCATGGGAAACGGGCTGATTTCGAATCGGGGGAAGCGGTTCGCTCCCCGGCAGCCGCAGAATTCGGCATCCGCAGGGGTAAGTCGAGCGGACAAACAGAGCTCCAGGATCAAGTCGAAGCGCGGTCGCCGATCAGCCGCCTCGCCAAGCGCACCCTGGACATCGCTGGAGCCGTGGTCTTGGCGGCTATCTTTTCCCCCCTCATCCTGGCAGTCAGTTTCACTATCCGCAGAAGCGGTGCGGCTATTATTTACCGGCATCGGCGCATTGGCTTGAACGGTCAATTTTTCGATTGCCTCAAGTTCAGGACCATGGTTCCCGACGCGGACAGGGTGTTGCACTCGCTG
>Ga0157380_10001541_pt1 | contig 15135 bp, 19 predicted proteins | sample S35metaG_FD_119757 | JGI IMG/M metagenome (GOLD analysis project Ga0157380, IMG submission 119757) | Switchgrass rhizosphere microbial communities from Kellogg Biological Station, Michigan, USA - S3-5 metaG | ecosystem: Host-associated > Plants > Roots > Rhizosphere > Soil | place: USA... | reverse complement strand
TTCCTCACGTTCACCGTTCGATACATCTGCTGGGGATTGATGTTGCGCCCGGAAGGTTGCACGCTGGCTGCGTAACCTCTCCCTGCAGCCGGCAATTCCGTATCTTACGTCATTTTCCGAGGACTCTTCATCTGAACGGCGGTGCAGCGTCATCTTCATCTGCTCCAGTTGAGGGAAACTGTTATCTGACTTCAATTAGCTCTGCCAAAATCGAGATAAATGACTTGCCCTGTGCTAACTTCGGCACCGGGCGCTGGACTCTGTTTCATTACCTTACCTTCCCCGCGAGCCTCAATTTGCAGGCCTAACTGCGCGCAAGTCCGCGCGACATCTCGCACGCTGCGGCCATGCAGATCCGGCATTACCATCGCCTTACTTGTAGTAACTGCATAGACCACTTCACCTTCCCGACCCCCGTCACTAACCACAGTCGGTAATGTGGATCGCCGCTCGATCTCCGCGCGCTGTTGTTCATCCCGGAGTTTTGCTTCGGAGGACGCCTGCTTGTCGGCACGTGCGATCAGTTCCGGTATTGCAGTCGTTTCGATGTCAGGTTCGACGTTAAGCGCCGGCAGAATCTGTTCTGCGATTTCGCGAAATACGGGCGCCGCAACGTCGCCACCGTGGTATGCACCCGCCGGTTCATCAATCACAACGATAATTGCCACCTGGGGATTATTCACCGGAGCAAAACCCACAAACGATCCGACGAACTTCGTCGCCGAATAACCCTTAGTTCTCGGATCGATCTTCTGTGCTGTCCCTGTTTTACCGGCAGCGGAGTAGCCGTCGAGTTGTGCCTTCTTTGCGGTGCCGTGAAGAGTCACGCCTTCAAGCATTCCTCTTAACGCGATCGCGGTTTCAGCATTAATCACTCGACGTTGTTCCGGCTGTGCGCTAAACAAAACTGAGCCGTTCGCGTTGCGAACTTCACGTACGATGTGTGGCGCGATGCGGACTCCATCGTTCGCAACCGCCCCGTAGGCTGAAACCATCTGCAAAGGAGTCACGCCAATTTCCTGACCGATCGCGATGGAACCGATTGACGATGGCTGCCACCGATCCACCTTGCGGAGTATTCCGGGTGTCTCGCCCATCAGTTCGATGCCCGTCCGACTCCCAAAGCCATAGCGAGTGATGTAGTCGTACATCGATTCGTCGCCGACACGGATACCCAACTTAATCGCACCCACGTTGCTCGACTTGGCCAAAGCTTCGACGAGCGTCAGCGAGCCAAACGGGTGATGATCGTGAACCACTCTACCTGCAACTGTGATCGCGCCCATCTGACAATCGATATGATCTTCCGGCTTTGCTAACTTTCGATCGATTGCAGCTGAGAAAGCGACGATCTTGAATGTCGAACCCGGTTCGTAGATGTTCTGTAGTGCCCAATTGGATCGCGCGTCAGCGGTGGAGTCGCTCACCTTGTTCGGATCAAATGTTGGCGCGTTAGCGAGCGCGAGGATTTCGCCGGTGCGTGGATCGAGAACGATCGCTGTACCGGATTTCGCGTGCGATCGTGCCACCGCAGCTTGTAGTGCTTGTTCGGCGTGATACTGGATCGTCTGATCGATTGTCAGAACAACCGTCTGTCCTGGCTTGGCTGGAATCTCAAAACTTTCATACGCCCGGCCCGTCGCATCTTTTTCCAGAAAAAGCTCGCCGGGCTCACCTTTGATTTTGGAATTGTAGGAATGCTCCACACCGCCCAAGCCTTGACCGTCGATTCCAACGTAGCCGAGCACGTGCGAAGCCAACGAACCATTCGGGTAAAAACGCTTCGGTTCGATCACCGGATGAATGCCTGGAAGCTCCAGGGCCAGAATCTGATTTCCGCGATCTACATCCAGCCGTCGAGCGATCCATAAGAATCTGCGCTCCATCGTTTGCGCGTTCGACAGTTGCTGTGAAACCTCCGCATAACTCAAACCCAGAGCATTCGATAATTGCTGGGCCGTGCACTCAAGCTGTCCGGCATCCAGATCTGCTGGATCCAGAAACAGCGAGATGGTCTGCACGCTACGAGCGAGTTGGCGTCCGTTTCGGTCCAACACCTCACCACGCTGCGGAGTGGTATCGAGTGCGTTTTGCTGCTGCTGGCGCGCACGGTTTGTGAGACTCGAGTGTTGCGACACCTGCAAGTAAACAAGGCGCGCTGATACGGCGAGCATCCAAAAGCCGATAAAAGCCGCGACTAAGAGCGCGCGGCTTAAGGAGACATCCGGTCGTGATTTCGATTGAGCGACTAGGCGTGCCAACATCACCTAACTTGTTTTCCTTCCTACCCGACACGTGGTGAGACCGCAGATAGTTGTCAGAGCTTGATCATTCAGCGAGTCTTTGAAGCTTTTGTTTTGGTGTTCTCTATTCCTCCTTTCGGTTTTTCGGCGGGCTTTGAACTCGGCATGCCGATCTGCGCTGCCGTTGCCGGCTTCAAACCCAAACTGGTTGCCGCTTTTAATAACGCTGCGGGCGATGAGATCTTTTGTTTCTCGAGCGACAGTTGCTGATTCTGTTGCAGCAGTTGCGAACGTTGACGACGAAGACTTTCACTCTTGTAACCGTACTGCACCGCTGCAAAATGAGTTTTGCCGGCGAAGACAAAACCGCCTGCCAACACCAGGCCGCTGAACAATAGAAGCGCCAGTCGAGAAAGGGCCGACGCATCTCGACTACGAGTGATCTTCTTGTTTGATTGATATTCCGGGAACCGTTTCATTTCTTCACCTGTTGCTGCTCAATGAGCTTGGTGGCCGCTCGGAGTTTTGCGCTGCGGGCACGCGCGTTCACTTCAATCTCTTCGTCAGTCGGCGTGATTGGACGCCGCGTCAGTATTTCAACGGCCCGGCGAGCTCCACACGAACAAACCGGCTGACGTGGTGGGCAATCGCAATGTCCGGCAAGTCGTCGAAGTTCGCGCTTGAGAATTCGATCCTCTAGCGAGTGGAAACTTATGCCGACAAAACAACCACCGGGAGTTAAAAGATCAACTGCTGTTTCGATGAATTCCCCGAGTCCTTCGAGTTCGCGATTGACGGCTATACGTAATGCCTGGAAAGTACGTGTCGCCGGGTGTATCTGATGGTGCTTCTTCGGACCGATACTTTGTTGGACCAGGTCCGCCAGTTCCTTTGTTGTTGTTACCGGATTACCCTGTTCTCGTCTTTTGACAATTCGTCGAGCGATCTTTCGGGAGTGCCGCTCTTCACCAAATTCAAAGATGATGTTGGCGATCTCTACCTCGGGTAGACTCAGCAATAACTCGGCTACCGTGTCGTCTCCGCTGGAAGGATCCATTCGCATGTCCAACGGAGCATCGAAGCGAAAACTAAAACCTCGTTCACTCGAATCAAACTGCAGAGACGAGACTCCAAGGTCTGCGAGAATACCTTGAGGGCTGCTCTCGCCTGCCTCTTCTAAAATCTGTGCGATTTGCCGGAAGTTTGCGTGGAAGGCGCGGAAGCGGTCACCGAATCGAGCCAATCGTTTTCGCACGAAAGTGAGTGCTTCCGTGTCGAGATCAATTCCGATGACACGTGTTTCGTCGGAGGATTCAAGAATCGTTTCGCTGTGTCCGCCGAGTCCAACCGTGCAATCTACGAAGAGGCCTCCTCGCTCTGGAGCGAGGAATTTCATCGTCTCTTCTAGCAGCACGGGGCGATGGGGCGCGCCCATGCCCCCCAAAGGCGCAGCCATCACCACCGCCCCGTGATCTCGTTCAAAGATCTTTCAATGGGACCTATAGGACTTTTTCGGCCTATGTGATCCTCATCACTCAATCAAATCCCCAACCTTGAGATTGCCGCCTCGTCTTCCTCTGTATAAGGATCCGCCAGCAATCGCGCCTTGAACTTATCCAGCTCCCAAACTTCCAGATAAGTCAGATAACCCATCACCGCGACGTCACCGATCAATTCGGCGCTCTTGCGCAGCAGCGGATGAATCAACAACCGCCCCTGGCCATCGATCGTCGCTTGCTGTCCGTAGTAGTTCGTTCTGTCAAGGAACTTTCTTTTCGCCGGATCCATCGTGGGCAGCAACGAAAGGCGCTGCTCAATCGATTCCCATTCCGGTAGCGGGTAAATACGAACGCACTCGCCGGTCAAACTCGTGATATAAAAGTCTTGGCCGAACTTCTCTTCGAGTAAGCGCCGAAATGACGTCGGCACTTTTAGGCGACCCTTAATATCAATACGTGCCGTGTAATTTCCTCGCAGCATTTGCGTCGACCTTGGCGAGAGTTTGGTGGGTGGTCTAAAGGAAAAGAAAACTCATGATCGGGTTGCTACGAGGTTGGACCCACTTCCGACCACTTTTGACCACCCAAAACGGATACTACGCCGCACTCCCTGATGTGTCAATAGATAACTTTGTAATTTCCTGAGGAAATCTACGGAGTCTTAGAGTCGGACTCTAAGATCGCGTTCGCCTCTTGTCGGCCTTTGGAGTGCGTCGACCTGTCGACACTTTGTTACTTTGCCGCCAACCTCGTTGAGTTCGGAGGTCGCAATCAAAGCGCCGACAGGTCGGCGCACTCCAAAAGTCACTAATGTTATAGTGGCTGGCTAATTACCAAGCTGAGCGGATTCGCATCGACCTCATGGAGATTAGCCTCGGAGGGTTTACAGGTCTTTTGCTGTTTGGATTGCTGGCGGCCGGTGCCAACGTCGTCGGTGGTCTTGTCCTCGTCAAGTCGGGTGCTCACCGGCTCGGTGAACGATTTCTGAAGTATCTGGTGGCACTCGGTGCCGGTTTCATGCTTGCCGCGATCTTTATCGAGATCGTTCCAGAAACCATCGCAATCTGGACAGAGAATTTGGCTGGAGCTTCTGCGGCACGCTCCATTGTTGGCGCGATGACGCTCCTGCTAGCCGGCTATCTCCTTATCCAACTTTTCGAACACACTCTCGCGCCACACTTTCACTTCGGCGCCGAAACACATCCCGAATCGATGGTGCGACCTTCAGCGGCATACACTGCGGTCGCTGGTCTTTGGATTCACACTTTTTTTGACGGTGTGTCGATCGCTTCGGCATTCCTGGTCAATTTCAAAGTCGGCCTCCTGGTTTTCATTGCTATTCTGCTGCACAAAATGCCTGAAGGATTCACCGTTGCATCTATCGTGCTCGCTTCAGGGCGGTCGCCAAAGAAAGCGCTGATCGCAACGGCAGCCATCGGCGCTGCTACCCTCGCGGGAGTAGTCGGTGTAGCATTGGTGAGTACCCGAATGAACAATGCAGTTGGTTACGCCCTTCCCTTCTCTGCCGGCGTGACGCTCTACGTAGCTGCGAGTGATTTGATCCCCGAAGTAAATCACAAAGAAGAACGAAACCCCACGGTCTCAATTGTCGTTTTTGTAGGAGTCGCTCTCTTCTATCTGCTCCATCGACTGATCGAGGGTTGACGGCGAACATAGGTGACAAAGATCTTCGGCAAATCACATTCTCGGCTGGGCGCCATTCCGGCTTTTCTCGTCGCGGTATTTCTTCTGAGCGCTAGTCAGGCAAAGGGCCAGGCTACTTCGCCAATACCGCTGCCGGTCCCTTTCACACCAGTAGTTGATAACGCTCAGGTCGTAGACGCTCAAACACGTCAGCGTCTGGAAACGATCTGGACCAATCTCAAGCAACGTGGAGATATTGAGTTCGCCGTCGTCACTGTCCCGACAACGGACGACCTGGATATCTTTGACTACTCTTTGGCCGTTGCTCGTGGTTGGGGAATCGGTGCGAAAGATGGCGACAAGGCAGGGTTGTTACTGGTCGTCGCGATCCAGGATCGAAAATACTATACGCAGATTAGTCGTCATCTCGAAGGTGACTTGACTGACGGAATGGCCGGCCAAATTCAACGCGAACGGCTAGTGCCGGCGTTTCGCCAGGGCAACTACAGCAAGGGAATACTCGACACGGTCCAGGCGTATGTCGCAACGCTCGCAGAGAAGCGCGGCTTTAGTATCGAAGGTATCGATCAGAGTTACGCCTATCGCACGCGCACGAGAGAAAGAGAAACAACTTCACGAGAGCGCCCTTCGAATTCGATAAGCACGTGTTGCGGCATTCTGGTAATCGCAATCGTTCTGCTGCTTTTGTTTTCCGCATCGCGTCGCCGCGGCGGCGGGGGTGGAGGCTGCTTGCAAGCACTGCTCTGGGGGAGTCTCTTCAGTAATCTTGGTGGTCGTAGTTGGGGATCAGGCAGTGGTTGGAGCGGCGGCGGATTCGGTGGTGGTGGGGGTGGTGATTTTGGAGGCGGTGGTTTCGGTGGCGGTGGTGATTTCGGTGGCGGTGGTGCCGGTGGCAGTTGGTAAGTCACCGATTCGATTTCGGATTTCGGATTTTATGTTCTGAGCCGTTGGTCTATAGTGTCTGCTTCGACATAAAAACTGAATTTTTGATGAGTAACTTAAGAACGCGAAATCCGAAATCGAATCTGTGGAAATCGGTGGATCTGCTTTGAAGAACGATGATTAAGTCAGCGATAAGAGAAGCGCTCAACGGACTCGTTGAGGATCTAAAGGCGACGCACGGAGATAATCTCGCCTCGATCGTGCTCTATGGTTCAGCCGCCGCCGGCGATCAGATCGAACTACGTTCTGACTACAACCTGCTGATCGCTTTGAACCGCATAACTCCCGAGGATCTACGCCTGGCCCAACCACCGATGCGCGAATGGCAACGGTTGGGCCATCCGTTGCCGGTCTATTTCACTGTAGAGGAACTATCAGATGCCGCCGACGTATTTCCAATCGAGTTTTATCAGATGGCAAACGCTCGCATAGTTCTTTACGGCAAAGACCCATTCGAATTGGTGCAACTTTCCGACGAGAATCTGCGTCACCAAACAGAGTATGAACTCAGAAGCAAGTTGATTCAGCTGCGCCGTCTGTACATCCCCGCCTCCACTTCAGTTGAAAAACTCGCCGACCTGATGAGTGAAAGCCTTTCGAGTTTTGCCGCTCTGTTTCGCGCTGTGCTCTTGCTACATGGGCAGGAAGCGCCCGTGTCCAAACCCGATTGCGTGAGAGCTACTGTTCGTCTGCTGGACCTGGATCCGGTGCCGTTCGAACAAATTTTCAATCTCCGGAGCGGTTTATCGTTACCGGCATCTGAGCAAGAAGCGAACGAAATTTTCGGAGCTTACTTGCAGGAAATTGGAAAAGTCACCGAAGCAGTTGATGAGCTTCACCGGCGTGCGCCGGTCTTATAGCCCCGAGGAAACGAATTCTTGAAATGGGAGACTTACAGATGAAGACCCGCAGAATATCAATCGTTGTATTGCTAACTTTCATTGCGTTGGCAGCAAGTGGGTGTGGTTACAACACACTGACAGCAAAACAACAGAGTGTTAAGGGGAAGTGGGCCAACGTCGAAACACAACTCCAACGGAGATCTGATCTCATCAACAACCTGGTGGAATCCGCCAAGCTGGCGGGCATTCAGGAGCAGGAAGTGTTCGGGAAAATCGCTGAGGCACGCTCGCGATTACTGAATGCGAGCAGTCAAGCTCCGCAGGGTGAAGGCGGAGACAAATCCCCGGAACAGAAGCAAGCGGTCATCGATGCAGCCAACAGCTTTGGCGGAACGATTGGTCGATTGCTCGTGTTGCAAGAGGCGTATCCGCAGTTGCAGTCGAATCAGAACTTTTTGAAGTTGCAGGATGAGGTGGCAGGCACTGAAAACAGGATCGCGACAGCGCGAAAGGACTACAACGACGGGGTTACGGATTACAACACGACCCGAGCGCAGTTTCCGACGGTGATATCAGCGAAGCTATTTGGATTCAAAGAGGAGCCGTTCTTCAAAGCCGAAGAAGGAGCGAAAGAAGTTCCGAAGATTGACGCGAATACGTTGCGGAACAATCAAAACAAATAGTTTTAATGTCCGATACACTTTAGTTTGTCGTGACGTGCGATGGCGGCAACTGCTTTCAGGAATTTATCGCGTCGCATTGACTCGTTCCTGAAAGCAGTTGCCGCCATCGCACGTCACGACAACTAAAGTGTATCGGACATCAGAATCCTCGCGACGAGCACATCGCACAATGATCGCAAGGCTTACCACCAGGCTCCACGCTGCAAGTCTTTTCATTCTGAAAGAAGTCGACGAGTTCTGAAACCGTCGCTTCCTCCACACCAAATCTTTCCTGACTCGGATGCGCCACCGCATTCACTCCTGCTAACCATGGTGAGTGTGTCGGAGGAACGCGCGCGAGTGTCGCTGTCGCTCCAGCTGGCGCGACCTCACGTCCACCCGAAGTAACCTTCGCTTCAATCTGGATCAGCCTGTCTTGAAGTTGGGCCAGACTCGCCCGCATAGCCGCAAGTTCCGCACTGATGTCGCTCGAGCCATTTTGCGTTGGGCGTTGTGCCGATGGTTGTTGCGACACACGTTGTGCGATGCGCTCTGCGATTAATCTCGCTTGATCTAACTCAGAACTCATAAAAGCTATAAGACCTATGACCTATTTCTTTTCGTCTTCAAGAAGATCGATCCGATCAACAACACCGACAATCGCCGAATCGATCGCCGCGCCGACTTTGCCTGTTGCGACCGTTGAGGCGCTCCAGCCTTCCTGAACGATCAGAACTGTATCACCGACGCCAGCGTCAACCGCATCAAGCGCGAGTACTGTGTAACTCGTCTCTTCACCCTCCGGCGTAATCTGCTGGCAAAGCATTACGCGCGCGTTCTCGTAACGAACGTTCTTCTGCGTGGCGACGACGTTCCCTAAAACCTTTGCCAGAATCATGCTTATCGTGTGACGTGATTATCAGAATCGACGATACCAACTATCGTGCAATCAGTCGGCGTATCTTCGCGTTTGAAAGGAAAGCTCGCTTCTTTTCCCCGGCACCAAAACACCAATTCACCAACGCCCGCGCCGACCGCATCAACCGCGACCATCGGTTTGCCGATCGACTGAAGATTCTTGTCTAGCGTTTGAACAATTAGTAGTTTCCTGCCTTCAAGTGAATCGTTCTTGACGGTCGCTACTACAGTTCCGATGACACGAGCGAGTTGCATAAAGTGGACCGTGGACCTTGGGACTTTGGTCTTTGGACTTTGAACTTAGTTCACGTTGGACCTTGGACCTTGGTCTTTGGACTTTCTCAGGGAGTCGTCACGTCAACCGTGTCAATCACGCCGACGATTGCTGCATCAACCGGAGTGTCTTTCAATCCCTGTGCGAGTCGCGCGCTCGAGCCTGCCACCACAAGCACGCGCTCATGAAAACCGGCACCGACAGTGTCGACGGCAACGACATAACCAGTCGTATCTGAACCGTCGACATTGATCGGCCGCACGATCATCAATTTCTTTCCGTGCAGCCGCTCATCCTTTTGCGTCGAGACAACAGTCCCGAGGATTCGTGCAATGATCATGCTGCTAGATTAACGTTCGATACCGATCGGCAGGGTCTCATCGACGCTGCCATGCGGTCGTGGAATGACGTGCACGCTTACCAATTCACCAACGCGACGCGCAGCAGCAGCCCCGGCATCAGTGGCGGCCTTCACCGCCGCGACGTCACCGCGGACAATTGCAGTCACAAAACCAGCGCCAATCTTCTCGTAGCCCACGAGCGTTACATTCGCAGCTTTGACCATCGCGTCAGCCGCTTCAATCATTGCGACCAAACCCTTGGTCTCAACCATTCCGAGTGCTTCTTGCATTCAGATGTTCTCCTGTTTGTGAATCGTGAATCGATGGTAGATAGTGAATGGTAAATGGTAAATCGTCAATCCACCGAATCACGATTCACTATTCACGACTCACCGCCTGGCTCAGCAACTCAACCAACTCTTCGCGTGTTAATGAGATCTTTGCACCATTTGACGACTCACTGCTGTAACTAAGGCCCGGACGATCGCCACTTGGACAGGCGAGCTGAGTTTCGTGTAAATACCCGCAGGCCTGGCAACGAGCCGATTCGCCTAGATAGCCGGCAGCCTCACGTACGTTGATCAACTTCTCTATCGCATCAGCAGGGAGATTCTTCGAGCCGCCCAAAATCCTCGAGAGAATTGCGATCTTGGCCGTGTGTTCAAGTGTTTCTAAACGATCCCAAGCCTGCCACAGATCAGATCCATAAGCGACTGCGCCATGATTCGCCATCAACAAAGCGTTGTGATGTTTCACCAACGGCCGCATCGCTTCCGTTAGTTCCTCAGTCGAGGGTGTGCCATATGACGCAAGCGGCACACATCCAAGCGTTAGGATAACTTCAGACAGGATCGGTTGATCGATCGCCAATCCCGCGACGGCGAACGCAGTCCCGTGAGGCGGATGCGCATGACAGACAGCCTTTACATCCGGTCGCTCGCGGTAGATCAAAAGATGCATCGCCAACTCGCTCGAGGGTCGCTGATTGCCGAGAGGCTTTCCCGACATGTCAGTCACCGCAAGTGACTCTTCAGTCATGCGGCCCTTGCACGTCATTGTCGGCGTCGCCACCACGCGACCGTCATCAAGGACCGCACTAATGTTTCCATCTGACGATACGACGTAACTTCGGTCGTACATCAAACGACCGATGCGTACTATTTCACGTCTTGCGGTTTGTTCATCCACGCGATAGGGCCTCTATATCATCAGACAACCGGTGTTTCGGGAGACCCAGGTATTTCCCGACCAGAGAATTCCCGTGTCATCCGTGATTGTCACGTCGATACTGCTGCAACCGACAGAGAATTGCGAATCTGTATAGGAGTAATCTACAAGCACAAAAACTCTCTGTGACAAAGGTTTTCCATTTAGTGTCTTGGGTTTGTATTCAATCTTTGAAACCTGCTCGATCGCCAACTCGGTCAGGCCGTACGGCAATGAATTAACAAACCTACTATCTGACATAAAGGGCGTGACATCCGCAAACTCACCAGAACCTGCCGCCGATTCCTCAACGCCGAAAGGAACCATCGGGTAGGGTCGAATTGATTTGATGGAACCATCGGCGTCAAACACAGCTATCAATCTCAGGGTACCGCCCGTGGGTCCGTTTCTTTTAACCGCATCGGGAAAATTTGCGTTCGGAACCGACTCGATCGTAATTCGTCTTACGTCGTTTGCTGTTTGTGACTTTCCGTTCCGCCGAGGGACGCCGCAATCGAAACCCCTCGTGTGACGTATTGGCGAAATCCTGCCGATAATCGCAGTAACCGCCACTCCAAAAACAAAAGCCAGAATAAACGGCAAAGCTCTTTTCAATATCTGCGTCATGTTCGAACTCCTTTACTGACGCAACCCTCGTTCAGATTGCTTTTGCGATCGCAACACTTTCGTGCGCGTCCTTGCAGCCAGCTGAGTACTAGTTGGCCGCGCTAAGAAATAAGACAACGACTCAAGTGACGTATTGAGGTCAACTGTTTTGACTTTGACGCCCAATCGCGGTGTCAATGAGGCGGGAGCGAAATTTAACACGGCTTTTATTCCCGCGGACATGATCCTGTTCAAGACCTTCTGCGCTGCCTTTGCTGGCACCGCAATCACGATGACATCAATCGAATCCTCACGGATCACGCTCGCTAGTTTTTCGACGTCATGAATCAGGATTCTGGCCTCACCGACTCGTTGTCCAATCTTCTGCTTATCGTTATCAAAGAGCGCTGCAACAGCGAAGTTCGACCTTTCAAGGCCGTTGTAGTTCGCCAGCGCCGTTCCCAATCTTCCAGCACCAACGATCCCTACTCGATGCGGCTTATCCAAGCCAAGGATCTTGGTAATGTGATCGCGCAGATCTTTCACATAGTAGCCGACCCCGCGCACACCAAATTCGCCGAAGTAACCAAGGTCCTTCCGTATCTGAGCTGAGTTTAGATTGAATTGTTCTGCCAGTGCCTGGGATGAAATGGTCTTGATTCCGGCGGCGTCGAGTGCGTTCAGGCAGCGAAGGTAAACACTCAAGCGGCTGGTTGTTAGTTCTGATATTTTCTCGGATTTCATTCGCAGGACCTGTCAGGGCAAGTATAAAGCAGATCCGGTTCTATTGCCGATTGCGAATCGGTCTTTGGTCGTTGGTCTTTGGTCTTTGGTGAGTCCAACGTCCAACGTCCAAAGTTCAAAGGCCGAAGGCCAAAGACCAACGACCAATTGGCAATAGGCAATGACTTTCAACTACAATCCGACCGCTTTTTCCGGAATCTTATTTCAAACTCTAAAACATGATTGCCCATCTCAGCGGCACGCTTTTATTCAAACAGGCAACTTCGGTGATCGTCGATGTAGCGGGCGTCGGCTACGAAGTGACGATTCCTCTCTCAACCTTCTACGACCTCGAAGACACGGGTTCGAAGGTTCAACTGCGAATCTATACCCACGTCCGCGAAGACACTTTGCAACTCTTCGGATTCAAGACCTCACGCGAACGTGAACTCTTCTTAAAGATAATTTCCGTCAGTGGCATTGGACCAAAACTCGGCATCACGCTGTTGTCAGGCATGAGTGCAGATGAGTTAGTTGGTTCGATTAGAACAAACAATCTCGCGCGCTTGACCTTGATTCCGGGTATCGGCCGAAAGACAGCGGAGCGTCTCGTCGTTGAGCTTCGTGAAAAGGTAGCGGATTTGTCGACGGCGCAACTGGAAGAGGAATTCGGCGAACCAAGGGAAGTCAAAACAGAGGTTACCGAAGACACTGTTCGCGCCGATGCGTTGTCTGCACTCTTGAACCTTGGCTATCAACGTTCATCTGCTGAAAAAGCTATCGATAGCGCGTTGGCGGAAGGCGGCGACATCACAGTCGAATCTGTCTTGCGTCGTGGTCTTAGAAAACTCGCTCGAGTTTGAACGAACTCGGTCCGCACGCGTCTCGCGTGCAAATCACAGTAATGCGATAATGCGCACGAGTTTATGGCTCCTGAAATTACATCAGCGCGCTTGAAAGATGCGGTACCTACTGACGACGAGCGACAGTTTGAATTAACTCTGCGGCCGACCCGTATCGAAGAATACATCGGTCAGCGACAAGTTAAGGAGAACCTGCGCGTCTACATAAAGGCCGCGCTTGCTCGCAAAGAAGCACTTGACCATGTGCTGCTCACCGGACCCCCAGGATTGGGCAAGACAACTCTCGCAAACATTATCGCGAACGAGATGAGCGCTGAACTGCGTTCGACAGCCGGACCAGCGATCGAGAAGGCCGGTGACATTGCTGCGCTGCTTACAAATCTTCAAGAGGGCGATGTCTTATTCATCGACGAAATTCACAGGCTTCTTCCCGCATTAGAGGAGAAGCTCTATCCGGCGATGGAAGACTATCAGCTCGATCTTTTGATCGGCCAGGGAGCAGCGGCGCGTTCGATCAAACTCGAAATACCGAAGTTCACATTGATCGGTGCGACCACCAGGGCCGGCTTAATAACAGCGCCTTTACGTGGTCGCTTCGGAATTGTTTTTCATCTCGATTTCTATCCGCATGAAGATCTCGAGATTATCTGCAAACGTTCCGCGTCGATCCTTGGGGTACAAATCGATGATGATGGAGCGCGCGAAATTGCGCGTCGTTCACGCGGCACTCCGAGAATTGTGAATCGACTGCTGCGACGCGTTCGCGATTACGCGGAAGTTGATTATGAAGGTCATATCACGAAAGACGTGGCTGCTGATGCGTTGAATCGGATGGAGGTCGACACCTACGGCCTGGACGAAATGGATCGCAAGCTTCTGCTGACCATCATCGAAAAATTCGGTGGCGGACCTGTTGGTCTGGGAACCATCTCAGCATCGATTCATGAGGAAAAAGACTCCATCGAGGAGATTATCGAACCGTATTTGATCCAGGTCGGATTTCTCGATCGCACGCCGCGCGGGCGCATGGCCACTCCGCTGGCGTATCAACACTTCAACCTAAAACCTCCCAGCCCCCACAAACTTGGTCTCTTCGATCCACGCTAGAGCCGTCAGCTTTTCGATGAAGCGCTTCAGGTCATTCTCTCGTCATTCATTCGGCGTTCGTAATCGCTCACCCTGGGGCTCAATGCTGGGCCACTCGCTCCATCAGTTTCATGAAAACGATTTGTTCACATCCGCTGCGGCGATGAGCTACTTCGGCTTGATGACATTGTTTCCGGCTTTGCTCTTACTTCTCGCGCTGAGCAACAAGATTGCTGCAGGAAGTCAGATGCTGGCGCAAGCTGTTGAAGTATATCCCGGGTCCGGACAGTTTCTGCGCAACACGATCGTGTCGTTCTCCGAACTCGGAATTGGCGCACTGATCACTTGCATTATCCTCGTGCTATGGGCTGGCTCATGGGTTTTTGCGGTAATCGAGCGGGCCTTAAATCGAATCTGGGGCACAACGTCGAGAACGTTTTTGCACGGCCGCGCCCTGACGATTGGCATGATAGGGGTCGTCGGGTTGCTACTCGCGTTGTCAGTGTTCGCGACGTCGGCGTTGGTATCGTTGCAGGAGATCGCTGTGCGGTTGTCACCCCGGCAGCTCGCCCGCTATCCGCTACTGCTATCCGCCGGCAGCGCCTTTTGGCAGATTGTTTTTGCCGCCGCGAGCTATCTCATCACTGTCTCTTTGTTCGTTCTCGTTTATCGCTTCATGCCGCGGACTGAAGTGTCATTCCGAGATACGTTGCCGGGAGCGTTTTTGGGTGGCCTACTTTGGGAGTTGGCGAAGTATGTTTTTGCGTTGAGCCTTCAATACTTTCATTACGATCAGATCTACGGCTCGGTTGGTGCGGTAGTCGCTGTGCTTACGTGGAGCTATGTGTCGAGTTTGATACTGCTGTTTGGCGCGCAACTGACCGCCGTCTTCCATCGGGAACATCCGAGCGGAGTCATTGAAGATTGAAGATTGTTGATTGAAGATTGAATGGTGCCATACGTCAATCGAGGAATCATCAATCTTCAATCAACAATCTACAATCTTCAATCATCAATGATTTCATGCGTATTTCCGATTTCGATTACGACTTACCTGAAGAACTCATCGCGCAGGCTCCCTTGCCGGCGCGTGATGCGTCCAGGATGCTCGTCCTTGATCGCGACACGCAGAGTTGGACCGATTCAACCTTCCATCACTTTATCGACCACATCAGAGCTGACGACGTTCTCGTCCTCAACAACACGCGTGTGATTAACGCCCGTCTGATCGGCAAGAGGCGCCCATCGGGCGGCCGTGTGGAGGT
>Ga0157380_10001538_pt1 | contig 15152 bp, 20 predicted proteins | sample S35metaG_FD_119757 | JGI IMG/M metagenome (GOLD analysis project Ga0157380, IMG submission 119757) | Switchgrass rhizosphere microbial communities from Kellogg Biological Station, Michigan, USA - S3-5 metaG | ecosystem: Host-associated > Plants > Roots > Rhizosphere > Soil | place: USA... | reverse complement strand
CTTCGCCCCTTCCGCCATCGTGGTTTCAGCGTGGCGGTGACGGCGCTGGTCTTCGCCTACGGCACCTTCTTCGCCAGCCTCGTCGTGATCCCGCAATGGTTGCAGGGCGCGATGGGCTACACCGCCACCTGGGCCGGCTATGCCACTGCGTTCAATGGCGTAGCTGCCGTCCTGATGGCCCCGTTCGTGGCCAAGCGCATGACCCAGGTCGATCCCCGCCGCCTCGTCTTCGTCGGTGTGCTGTGGCTGGGCCTCACCTCCCTGTTGCGGGTCTTCTGGTGGGACAGCGGCTCCGATTTCTGGACGCTGGCGCTGCCGCAGCTGATCCAGGGCGCGGGCATGCCGTTCTTCTTCATCCCGCTCACCACGATTGCTTTGGGCGCGGTCGAGGAGAATGAGACCGCCTCGGCGGCGGGGGTGATGAACTTCCTGCGCACCATGTCCGGCGCCGTGGGCGTCGCCATCGCTACGACCTTCTGGTACGATGGTGCGCAGGAAAAGCGGGCGGCCCTGTCGGGCGTGCTGAACGGCGCGCAGACGACCATGGACCAGCTTGTCGCACGCGGTCTCAGCACCGAGCAGGCCCGCCTCCTCATCAGTCAGCTGGTGGACAAGGAAAGCGTCGCGCTCGCCACCGGTCAGATCTTCGTGGTGGCCTTCTTCATCTTCGCTGCCGCGGCCTCAATCATCTGGCTGGCTCCCCGCCCCAAGCGCGCCGTGGATACCACCGCGGTCCATTGAACCGCCTGTTCCGGAGAAAGACCATGAAGACTCCCCCGGTCGGCCTTGTTCACGAAGCCACGATCCATATTGACGAAACATTGATAGTTCCGCGCCTGCCGGCAGCGCTAGCCGCGATGGCGGATATGCCTCCTGTTTTTGCCACGGCTTATATGGCCGCCTTTGTCGAAGCGACCTGTATCGAACTGCTTAAACCCTATCTGGAGGGAGACGAGGGGACGGTCGGCACGCGTATCAACATGAGTCATTCCGCGGCAACGCCGATCGGCATGGCTGTTACCGCAAGGGTCGAGCTATTGGCTACGGAGGGTCGCATGCTTCTATTCCGGGTCATGTGCAACGATGAGCGAGACATGATCGGCGAAGGCCTGCATGAGCGATTCGTAATTGCGCGCGGGGCGTTTACGGCGCGTACCGAAGCGAAGTTGTCCGCTGTGCGATCTCGCGGTTGCCATCCAGAACGTCCAACAAACGCTTAGCCTCCGCAGCATAACGATTGCGGGGCGCTTGTCCTCATAATCCTTGCCGGCGAATTTATGGAAGAAACCGAGGCCCAATTGAAACATAACCACTGGAGCGCATGCCAATGCTCACGGATCAACTGGTAAGAACTCGCCCTCTTTCTCCGTTTGAGACCGAGCCATCGCCTGGATGTCAGCTTTCCCCGTTCCCTTGTCCGAACCTGCCTGTCCGGAAACGGCCCAAAAAGGCCATTCGCGGCCGAAGCGACACAACCGGATTTCAGGTCCGCTCACTGGTCCGTCCGTCGGTTCACCGCTTGAGACAGCCGACGGGAAACGCGACAATAGCGTTTAATTGGCCCCGCTGCATCGGGTAAGCAACGCTCGTTCGATCCGAGCCAGACCCAGTTCTGTGGCATTGCGCGCCAGCCGAACGTTGCTGGTTGCGCTAGCAACGTCGGCCGCTTCGATCCGCACCATTCGGTGGTTGGCGAACCATCGCGTTAGCCATCGCGGCCGCCTCCGGGCCCAGGCGCCGGGGCCGATGAACAGGGCCTTCAGCTCCCAGATGCCGGGCTCGACTTCCGCGACCTCGACATCGTCAACGATGCCGCAGTTGCGATCCTCGCGATCCACCACAGCGAGATCGCGAAATGCGCGAACGATAGCTGCGGGCTGGCCGGCTCTCACAGCTTGCCACCGGACGTCAAAAAGTACAGCGGCAGCGCCGCGATCGCGGCGATAACGATCAACACGTAGAATGCCCAGCCGAGTGTGTTCGCCAAAATGCCATTGGTTTGATCGCGCATGAACGTCAGGTCGTTGGCGGCGAGCAGCAGGGGCAGGAAACTCAAGGGCAACACGATGATTGAGGTCACCACCGCATAGTCGGCAAGGTCAGTGGGCTCGATACCGGTGGCGACGATGGCGAGCGCGAGAGCGAACACGCCCAGCCAGCACAAGGTGAAGATCGGCGTGTCGCGCGGCGGGCGATGCCGGCCCCAGCGCCAGCCGAAGAACTGGCAGGCCGAGTAGGCATTCGACAGACAGGTCTCGATCGCGGCGCCCCCGATTGCGAACAGCAAGCCCAGCAAGCCGAGCAGCAGACCCGCCTTGCCGTATGTCATCCCTGGTTGCATCGCCACGGTGCCGAGCATCTCAGGCGAGATCCCGCGCGGTCCGAGCAGCTGGGCGGAAAGCGCCAGCAAGGAGATCGCCAACACCGATCCGAGCCCCATCCCGACGAAGCTGGTGATCCGGTTGGTGCCCAGATCGTTCCGGTTCCAGCCATCTTCGATCCCGCCGGAGGAATAGAAATAGAGCTCGTAGGGGAACATGACCGCGCTAATCAGGGCTACGGTGAAATAGCCGAATCCGAGCAGGTCTCGCGTTGACATTCCCGCGGGCACGCCCGGGATCAGACCTTTGGCCAATTCGTGCCATGGCGGATGGATCGCCAGCAGCGTCGCGCCGAACACGACCATGAACAGGCCCAGCAAGCCATAAGTCCGCTCGATCCACTTGAACGGAAGAGCCCAGATTGAGATGGCGAAAAACGCCGTCGCGGCAATCGCCAGTACCAGATAGTTCCAGCCAGTAAGCAACTGCAGCGTCAGTGCGACGCCACCAATTTCTGCGGCGCAGGTGATTAGCGTGCTGATCAAGGCGCCGACCAAGGTAAGCAAACCGAGACTGAAACCCAGGCGGTGACGAATGATGTTGAACATCGGCTGGCGCGACATCGCCGCGATCCGACCGCTCATCTCGCCAAACACTATGATGCCGATCGTCGCCAGGACGATCACCCAGATCAGCGCGTAGTGAAAGCGCGATCCGGCCTGGGAAACGAACACCAGCTCGCTGACATCCACGAACCCGCCGACGGCGGTCAGGATACCGAGGGTAAGCTCAAGAACCTTCAAGTTGGGTCTCTAGCGGCAAGAGCCTGATCGCGACCGCCCGCAAGCTTGGCGCATCGACAGGCTCCGCGAGAACTTTGGCTATCAGCTTTGCCGCCGCTGGACGGTTCTTGAGCTCGCCTTGGGCAGATCGAAGCTGGCTGCGCGCTTCGGCGCGCATGCTATTGGCGTAGGCTTGGGTGGTGTCGTGGCGTGCACTCTCGCTTTCGACCAGTGCCCATTCGGCCAGAACACTTCGGGCCGACTTGACCGCCTCCAACTCTTGGTCGCTAGTCGATGAACAACCGGCTATCGCCAGTGCCGGAACAACCAACCAGATCTTCATGACGCGAAAACGGCCAACCGGGTTCCCCGTTCCGTGCCGCTGGAGTGTGGGAATATGAGTGTGTGGGATACAGGCCTGTCCCCCCCAGATCCTCCTTGAAATCGCCGGCGAAGGCCCCTGCTGAGTAGGTGGTGAAGGACATGCGGCGGCAGACCCGAACGAGATCTGCTTCCGTGGGAGCCAGGCTGGGATTTCTCTCTTGCTGTTTCTCATGTTCAGTCCGGTCAGGACGAGCATTTCCACCTGCCGGTCACGAAGGAAAGCCGGCATCGCGACAGCCTCGTTCCGAACAGTATACGGGAGCAGCCGCCGTTGAGATAGCCGCCGGTTTGCGCTTGCTATCGGACAAGAGATCATCGAGCTTTAGCGGCATGACCGGCTCGCGCTCACGCCTTTTCAACCCTCGGTTTGGGCGTTGGCTGGCACCGCCCAGATTCCTGCTATTTGGTTCGGCAAGTATCGCTGGAGCCGTCCTGGCAAAATTGTCCACCGATATACACAATGCCTTGCTCGCCGGCTTCGATGTTGGGGTGATCCTTTTCGTGGCGTCCTTCTATACACTGACGAAGACGCGAAGCATCGATGAGATGCGCCAGCATGCTGCGGCGAATGATGCAAATCGTGTACAGATCCTGATCCTGGCGGCGATGATCATGCTGGCCGTGTTGGGATCCCTGGCGGCGGAGCTAGGTGCCAAGGGTAACCCAACTCCTGGTGCAACCGCGCTGATCATCGTTACGCTCATCGCAAGCTGGCTTTTCACAAACTCGATCTTCGCGCTGCATTATGCGCATATGTATTATTCCGCGAACATGGATGGCGGAGACTTCAAGGGAATCGATTTTCCTGGGGATAGGGAGCCCTATTATTGGGAGTTCATCTACTTCGCCTTTTGCATCGGCATGACTTTTCAGACATCCGACACCAGCATCACGATTAGCCGCGTCCGCAAGGTGGTGACGCTCCACGCGATGATGGCCTTTGTGTTCAGCATCGGCACCATCGCCTTGACCATCAACGTGCTGGCCGGTGGCGGAGCAGCGACAGCGGCCGCAGCACGGTGAACGTCTCAGCGCATTGAGCGGTTGAACGAGGTCAGCCGAGGATCAGCGACAAACATACCCATTGCGGCGATTTTGATCCTGGTCGTGCCGCTCGTCCAAGTGTTTGCCCAGCAGTGTCCCGCCGCCGGCGTCCAGGATGGTGCCAACCTTTCCGCCACCAAGCACATTGCCCAGGGCGCCTCCGACCCCGCCCAGGGCGAGCCCGGTCGTCCATTGCTGCGCTTGCAGTAATAGCGACCGTCACTCTCGGCCCAAGACTCGTCATCGAGAGAAATGATAGATCATCCTCACACCCATCGAATCCAGGCCTCGATTTTGGCGGCTAAATAAGGTGGCATGGCTGAGATGAATCCATGATGCCTCAAGGGCCATCTTGGGAGTGATCCGCCATCCCACCGCCAATTCCGGTTCGAAGGTGATTGGCGACCCGAGGTCAACTCTGCGGCCGTTGCGATATGCTGGTCGTGGGCCGTTATTCGCAGACAGTCCGATCCCGGGCCTCACATAGAGCTTCGATCCAAAGGTCCAGTTCAGCCCAGCAGCGACATAATCCGTTCCACCATTCAGGCTCATGGAAATCAAGATGTGAGGCGCGGGACGCCCGATAAAGTGCAGGGCCGCGATCGGATCCCCGATCCAGCCCGCCTTGATATCCTGACCCGTTTCGAACTTCTGCTGAGCCAAGGTGATATCATGTTGATAGATGCCCACCCATAAACTCTCTGCCATCGCCGGCCTTGCAAGGCTCGCACCGAGGATCAAGAGACAGGATGCGCATATCGTCCGCATGGCCTTAAAATGCCTAGGCCGGAGAAAGGCTGCCACTTTGTACCGAGGAGCCCTGTTTTGTCACGATTAGCCAAACATCTCATCACAGGCGGCCTTCTCAAAATACCCTCTAAGGATCGAACATGGGCGCGGCGCCAAACAGGACCGCCGGACCAGTCGAGAAACTCGTGCGGCACTTGCCAATATATATGTTTAGTTACAGTCGTCAGCTAAAGACGGCTGACGCTTCTAAAAATTCTTCTGTGACAAGGCCATCGCAGGATACTCTTACTGCCGGCCGAATGTCGCTGGTTGCTGCATCAACGCCATTCCCTCGCGGCACCGGCCGACGACAACTCCGTTGCAAGACAGCCTCAGTTGATCACCTATGTGATTGCAACAGGTCTATCTTCGTTATGTCATCGCGCAATCCGATGGGCTCGCCGACTCCGTTGACGCGCCTTCACACGGGAGGCGTTCGACGCCTGTCCCAAGGCGATCCGCTTCCTGTCATTGGGGAGACGGTCGATGATAACCTACGATGACCTCAAGCATCACCTCCGCCGCGAACGCGAAGAACGCCGCAAAGCCAGCGACACAAAGAACCCAGAAGCAAAGCTGGTACACCAACAACTCGCGGACAGCCACGGTCGGCGCGCTGCCCGTGCACGTGAGATCCTCAATACAATAGAATTGAGCCTATCGTTCCGACCGCAATTTTAGGTGGCGACGCTCCGGTCAGATTATCTCAAGCGGTTCCCTGCCGTATTGAGGCGGACTCGCTGATGAACAACGCATTCCCATCGCGTTCAGGTCGCGCCGCTATGATGGCTGCATGTTCGAGAAGGGCTCCGCCGCGTTGGTCGTGCATTCTCGTTGAGAAGGACTGTCGATGAAAAACGTTCTAACCAAAGCCACCGCAGCGCTCGCCATGGCGGGTGCGCTGATGGCTACCGCCCCCGCCCAAGCCCGGCCCGGCGGGTACTATGGCTATGGTGGCTATAATCATGGCTGGAGCCGGGGACACCATTGGCGCCATCATCATGACGACGATACCGGTCTGGCGATCGGTGCCGGGATCATTGGCCTAGCACTCGGTGCCGCCATCTTGTCCGATCATTCTCGCGACGATCGCGGATATTATTACAACCAGCGCGGCTATTATGACGGCTATGACGGCGACCGCGGATACGGTGACTATTACAATTATTACGATGGCTATCCAGGATACGGCTATTAACCGCTGACACGGCCACCGCGAGCGGTGGCGCCGATTTTTGGCGAAGATCGCGGACGGGGGGTGTTCCTGCTGATTGTTCCATCTGCTTGCTCAAACAATCGAGCGCGGTGGGCTCGGTATTGGGGCGGCGGATAGGGCGGGAGTGTCGATTGGCTAGGTGACCTAAATTAAGCCGGCGCACGCTTGGGCGGTCAAGGATTGCGGTCAGAAATTCCGCAATATCCTCCAACCACCCATGCGGACAGCGGCCTGAAAGGTATCATGCGCCCGGTCGTGATCTGCCCGGCGTTTAAGAAGGCTCACGCCGATCAGATCGGGTCTTTGAAGCAGCGGACGACAAGAGAACAGGTGACGGTCAGTCCAGCCAATGTAGATCAGATAAACTCATCAATGCTTCGGACTATCCGTGCTGTCTCTCGGGAGACAGGCCCATCCTATTTTTCCTCCGGTTCTTCCGCTGGAAAGCCAGACGCGCGTGAATTTATTCGCAGAATTGCTTATTCCTGCACGCCGAGCGGCCGCGAAGGCGAAAGGCTGCCGCTGGTCGTCTGCTCACGGACGCCCTTCAAGAGCAGGTTCAGCAAGAACTCGGCCTGTTCAAGGGCACTGTTCCCTTCGAAAGTCGCGGCCCACATTGCAAGATTGTTGATCGCGCCCGAAATCATCATCGTCAGCGCCATCGGATCTGCGCCGCCGATCGATCCGGGCGGCACCAGCGCTGCCAGGGTCTCGGTCATCGTCGAGCGGCAGTGCATCTGCTTGGGCCGTTCGAAGAAATTCGGATAGTGGTTGGGCGCATCTCGCAGCATGATCCGTTGGAGACCAGGGTTCAGCAGGAGGCGCAGATAGCGGTAGCTACTGACACGCAGCAGTTCCCACCCGGCTAGCCCTGCGCTGACCGCTTGCATCTGTGCCTCAACCTCCCGATCCACTTCTTCGACGACCGCTTCGAACAGGCCCTGCTTGCTGCCGAAATGATGGTAGATCGCACCCTTCGTCAGACCTGCCTTCACAGCGAGCGCATCGACCGACGCATCAGCGAAACCCTCCGTTCCGAACATGTCCCGCGCCAACGCGAGCAGCGCTGCACGAGTCTCGATTCGCATTGTCGACCGCGATCGCCTGATTTTGACATCGCCTCGGTCCACCTTGACACCGTCCTTCATCACAAACATACCTACGATCAGTATGTATATATGGGAGCATGCCCGAAAAGATGGATGCTAGCAATCTCGATGCCTTATTCCGCCCTATCACCATCAACCGCCTGACGTTGCCCAATCGGCTTGTCATGGCGCCGATGACGCGCAGCTTCTCGCCCGGCAACGTGCCCGATGCGGCGGTGGCGGCCTATTATCGGCGGCGCGCAGAGGGTGGCGCAGGCCTGCTGGTGACCGAGGGTGTGGGCATTGACCATCGTTCGTCCTTGGGCGAGGGCAGTGGCGATCCTACCCGCATTCCGGTGCTCCACGGCGATCGAGCCCTTGCCGGGTGGCGCGAGGTCGTGGGCCAGGTGCACGCAGCAGGCGGTCTCATCTTTCCGCAGCTCTGGCATCAGGGCGTCTTCCGCGTCGAAGGTACTCCCCCCTTCCCCGATGCGCCGGCCATGCGTCCTTCGGGCATTTGGGGGCCGGACGGCGGCTTCTCGACGGTCTCGCGTGATTACATTCCCCGGGTGATCGAACCCACGCGCTCAATGACGGAAGAGGAAATCGCGGATGTGGTCACCGGTTTCGCACGCAGCGCCGCCAATGCAAAGGCGGTGGGTTTCGATGGTATCGCCATCCATGGCGCCAGCGGCTATCTGATAGACAGCTTCTTCTGGCCGAAGACCAATTTCCGCATCGATCGCTATGGTGGAGATATTGCGGGGCGCGCGACCTTCGGGGTCGAGGTGGTGCAGGCGATCCGTGCCGCCGTCGGACCGGACATGCCAATCATGTTTCGTTTCGGCCAATGGAAGCAGCAGGACTTCAACGCCCGCATCGCCGAGACGCCGGAAGATCTGGGCGTGTTGCTGGATGCGCTCGCTCGGGCCGGCGTCGATTTGTTCGACGCCAGCACCCTTTACTTCAGCGCGCCTGCCTTCGCCGGCTCGGATCTGTCGCTCGCCGCCTGGGCACAGAAGCTCAGCGGCAAGCCCTGCGTCGCGGTCGGCGGCGTCGGCCTGTCCGAGAACCTCTTTGCCTCGCACGAAACCGGCGGGGCTCAAGTGGAACGCAACTTCTATGATGCGGCCGAGCGTATCGAGCGCGGCGAGTTCGACCTCCTTGGCATCGGCCGGGCGCTCATCGCCGATCCGGACTGGCCAAAGAAGGTGCGAGCTGGGGAGGAGACTCTCCCTTATAGTCGTGCGATGTTGGGAGAGTTGGCCTGATTGCGTGCTGCGGTGTGGCCGGCTGCTGCCATTGAGAAAGCGACAGTGGGAGGGAAGATGACGGAGGGATCACGATCCGCCGCGGATGACGTTCAGGCGATTACGAAGCAAATTTATCTCTACTGCCGCGCAATGGACCGGATGGACGTCAACCTAGGCTATTCGATCTGGCATGCGGACGGCGAGGCGGATTATGGTGAGGCGATCTTCCGAGGCACCGGCCGAGGCTTCGTAGATTGGGTTACCAAAACCCATGCCGGCATGGTGCGCCACTCGCATCAGGTGTCAAACATCATTGTCAATCTCGACGGTGATCGCGCAGCAAGCGAGAGCTATGTCACGGCCGCGCTGCGCATGGAGAACGCAGACGGCCTCGTGGAGATCACGACGCGCGGGCGCTATCTCGATCGCTGGTCCTGTCGCGAAGGGGGCTGGGCGATCGATCGGCGCGTCTATGTGCATGATTTTGATGACGTGCGCCGCATAGAAGCGACGCAAATCGCCGGCACGTCGACCCGCGATCGGTCGGACCCGTCTTATGCCATTTTGGAACTGGGAAACTGACATGATGGATCTCAGTATTGAGGGGCGCCGCGCACTGGTGGTGGGATCAACTAGCGGGATCGGCGCTGCTATCGCCATCGGCCTAGCTGGCGAGGGTGTTGAGGTGGTCGTTCACGGTCGCAGCGCCGAAAGCGCCGAGCAGGTCTGCGAACAGATCGCGGGGAAGGGAGGGCGTGCCTCTGTAGTTCTGGCCGAACTCGACGATCCGGCCGCGGTGGAGCGCCTTGCCCGCGATGCGCTGGCTTCGGGAGCGATCGACATCCTCGTGAATTGCGCGGGTGCGGCCTCAACCGTGTATCGATGGTTCGACTCACCCGCAAATTCCTGGCAGACGCAGTTTCAGACCTCGACCTTCTACGCCGTTCAGCTGATCCGGGCCCTCGTGCCGCCGATGCGCGAGCGCGGATGGGGCCGGGTGCTGAACGTCAGCAGCGGCGCGGCCTACACTGCTATGCCGCTTCACCCCGAATATGCCGCGGCCAAGCTGGCGCTGCATTCGATCACCGCCACGCTGGCGGCGGAGCTTGGCGACAGCGGCGTGACCGTGAACACACTGGTCCCCGGTGCTGTCGCAACGCCCAATACGCTGCAGAATATCGAGGGCAGCGGCAGGGCAGCGGGCTTCACCGAGACAGGCGCGGCGCTTGAGAAGCGGGTGATCCGGGAAGTCTGGCGCGTCAATATCCCGCTCGCGCGTATGGGCCGTGTCGAGGAGCTTGCCGATGCCGCTTGCTTCCTCGTCTCGGAACGGGCGTCCTACATCACGGGTGCGGCCCTCCGCGTCGATGGTGGCGCCACACAGTCGGTGGCTTAGAAATCAGCGGCGAGATCGACTGTCGGGCTCCGGGACTTGAAATCGGGACTCGTTGATTGAGCCAGAAGATGATGGTTGCTTGCATAGGCGGTTAACATGATCAACTAAATGGCGGCGGCCTTTGCATGTCCACTCGCGCAGAGCCCGCCGCGGCCATAGATTCTGGAGAGGCGATGACGCACTTCGCTTGGAATAAAGAAGAGGCAAAGCCTTCGGGAGACGATCTGATCGCGAACGCGCGAGGGCTCGCGCCGATGTTTCGCGCGCGACGCGCCGAGGCCGATTCCCGGCGAGACTTGTCGCCGGAAACCGTGGAGGAGATGGCGAGCGCCGGGTTGTTCGGCCTGTTCAAGCCGGAAGCCTGGGGCGGTTTGGAAGCGCATCCGAGCGTTTTTCTCGACGTGCAGAATGCGATTGCCGAACATTGCCTCTCGTCCGCGTGGATATTCGGCGTCCTCAATGTCCAGCCCTTCGTGCTCGCGCTGTTCGACCGGCGGGCGCAGGCCGCGGTGTGGGGCAAGCCAGGCACCAATCTCATATCCTCGGCCTTCCGGCCTGTCGGCACCGCGGTGCGCGAGCGAGACGGCTATCGTCTCACGGGACGCTGGTCCTTCTCGAGCGGCAGCAATCATTGCAAATGGGCTTTGCTGGGCGGCATGATTTCTCCGGCAGAGGAAGGCGCCAAGCCCGAGATGCGGCTCTTCCTGGTGCCGCGTAGCGACTATGAGGTCGTAGACGCCTGGAACACGTTCGGTCTGCGCGGCACCGGCAGTCACGATATCCGCGTCGAAGGGGCTTGGGTGCCCGATTACTGCACCTTGCAGCCAGATGCGGGGCTGACGACGGTGACGCGGGAAATGCGCCCCGGCCCCGCGCTTTACCGCCTGCCGTGGCTGTACATATTCACCTGCTCCATCTCCAACCTGGCGATCGGCGGCGGCCGCAGTGCCGTGGCCGCCTTCTGCAGCGCAGGCAATGGTGCGACCGATCGCCGAGCCCCGGTGGCCGCCCGCGCGCATGCCGAAATCGAAGCGGCCGATGCGGTGCTCAAGGCGAATATCGAGGCGATGATGAGCTACGCCGAAGCGGGCGAGGCGATGCCGCTCGCCGAGGGGCTGCGCTACCGATCGCAGCTGACGTCCACCACAAGGCAGATCGCCGCTCAGGTGGACCAGCTCATGCTGCTTCTCGGCGGCAACGGGATCCGGGCGGACGCACCGCTCACCCGGATCTGGCTCGATCTGTGCGCCGCACGTCATCATCCGGGCAACGATCCCGACGTGGCATTGGGCTTGCTGGGCGGCGAGATGCTCGGCCAGGACCGGCCGTCGGCATGATGCGGACGCCAGGACTAAGGTGGCTGATCTACATATAATTCATTGAAATACGTGATTTCTGGCGGAGACGGAGGGATTCGAACCCCCTGTTTCCGCGCCTTTGAAATCCGACGCCTTTTGAGCCATACCTCTCTGAAAAACAAGGACTTTTCGTGACATTGGACTGATAGTCGGCCGCAGCGGTTCGTCCCGGTTTGCCCCGTTCCAGCGCAAAAGTACGGACCGAAGTAAGAACCGAGAATCAGTCGTGCGCCGACCCGCCGGTGATCAGGAGGATATCCCAATCACGGCGGACGGTTTGTTCGTCGCGGCATGTGCAGGAGTAGCGATATGGCGTTGAACAAGCTCAATGCCCCCAAGGTCGAGACCCTCTCCAAGCCGGGGTGGTGCTTGCTTTCGACATCGGGATATATCGCGTTGCCCGCAAGTGGGATTGTGAAATCAGCGGAAGATGAGATCGATGATGATCCAGATACCTTGATGCCAACGATGGCATTTTTGTACTCGTGTCCATAATCATCGCTACTGACCTCCACACGGGCTGGAGAGTCGAGATCGGCCGTGATCGTCCGATCCCCGAAGTCGGCGGCCAAATGGAGGATTCCGTCCCGGCCCTCATAGGTTGCCTTTTCCGCTGGCCGGGAGGTCCGAGGGCGCGGTACGCTCCCCATATATCAAGCGTACTTCGCGACCACGGGTCTGCATCGTACTCGCCCCGTCGGTCTGCAAATCCGAGAGATACCAGTCGCCATAGGATACATAGCTCAAGCCCAGCTCGGTGAAGAAAGATGACGAGCGGTACGTGGTGGGGGAGGTCTGGACGCGTCCCCCAATGTCGCTGCCGGCCTCGTTCGCAACGAACTTGGTAATGTCCTGGTTGCGGACATCGGACTTGGTGCCATCACTGAACGTATATTGATACTGAATATTGTAGCCGAAATCGCCATAGAATTCGCTGGTTGCGACCGACGAATGGAGCGCGGCCGCGCTGCTGCCGACATAGCTTCTGCTGACATCGCCATCCGGAAATTGTGCGGTCAGCGTGAAGGCTTTCGCGGCGGGATCGACCTTCACCTTCAACAAGGGGGAATCAAGCGATGTGACGGTGATCGCGCCGGGCTGACCCTTGTCAAAGATCTGCACATAGAGCGCCGCAAGGCTATCATATGTTCCGGCCTTGGTGGCGATGGTCTGCTGAAGCGGCGTTCTCCCCACAATTGTCGTGGAAACCACTGAAACAGGTTGTGACGAGGTTGGCCCGGGAACTGACGTTGCGCTGTCGACACCGCTTCCACCGCCACAAGCAGAGAGCAGGGCCATGGCGCTCAATGCCCGGCGAACCTCCTGCTGGAATTCTTAAGCCGCACCCGCTATATGACCATCTAGATAGTCAGGAGGCTTTCATGGATACCGTTAATCTTGCGGATGCCAAAGCCCATCTGAGCGAGCTGGTCGATCGGGTCGAGGCAGGCGATTCGATCGATATCACCCGTCGCGGCAAGCCGGTGGCGCGGCTTACGGCCGTGGCTAGGCCGCGCAAGGCGATTGATGCCACGCTGCTTCGATCGCTAACAGCAGGGATGCCGCCACAGTCCCGGACTGCCGCCGATCTCGTGCGGTCGATGCGGGACGGCGATCGCTACTGATGCTCTATCTCGACACATCGCTGATCGTCGCGGCGCTGTCCAATGAAGCGATGACGCCGCGCGTTCAGGCCTGGCTCGTGGAACAGGATCCGGCGCTGCTCCGGATTAGCGATTGGACCCTCACTGAGATGTCTTCCGCCATGGCGATCAAACTGCGAATCGGGCAGGTCAGCTTGGAGCAGCGCGCCGCGGCGCTCGCCATGTTCAACAAGCTCGTTTCCGAGAGCTTCACCGTGCTGCCGGTGACGGGCGGGCAGTTCCGGGCTGCTGCAAGGTTTGTCGATCAACATGTGCTTGGACTCCGCGCGGGGGATGCGCTGCATCTTGCCATCGCGTTCGAACATGGCGCCACGGTGCAAACGTTGGACCAGCGGCTTGGCGACGCGGGACCGGCGCTCGGTGTGCCGACGCAGTTGCTAGCATGATCCAGGCCTTCTCGATCTTGAGGGGTCTGCTCGGGAGCCCCCATGGCAGGTAACTGTTCCGACGAACTCGAGCTGATCACTGCCATTGCCGGGAAGTATGATGTGTCCGATTGTGGTGCCCCAATAGCGTCCTGGGCCGCGCCGGCGAGGACCATATCCTCGCCGCTGAGCGTGCCAGGCTGATCACTGGCGACCGGACCGATTTTGCGCCCGGAAAAACTAACTTGCCGTGTGGACCAATTTTTCCCGATCACCTCAGTTGGTCTGCCTTGAGACAATTGGTCCAATTCTGAAGAGAGCCCGTTTGGGGGGAAAGGATTGGAGAATTGTATGGGACGTCAGCGATTTACGCCGGAACAGATTATCGCGAAGCTGCGTGAGGTGGATGTGAATGTCGATCGGTCCTACCGCGGGCTCTCTTTCGGGGAAGCGTTAGTCACTGATATAATAAGAAATACTGGTGCTGCCGGTGAGGATTGAACTCACGATCTCAGCCTTACCTATGATGTGCTCTATGGGCTGAGCTTAAAGGCTGGACCTGATCCATTCATATCTACGCCGTTATGCCTAGCCCCCGAGTCAGCGAACGATCAGGCCAATACATGTTCTATACGCCCATCAAGCGGCACGCGCCTGAAAGACGCAATCTTTCCTGGCATATGACGTGCACGATCTGGCCCAGCTCTTCGACACGCGCACTCGGCTAAGCTAGCTCCTGATCGGAAATACGATAATGCTTTGAGTAGCGTGCCTTCACATAGGCGTCCTTGAGCTTCTCGAATGTCCCGCGGTCCTTGCGCGACGCCGTCGGCCAGATGCCCTGCAGGCGCGGGTCAAGCCGCTCGGCCTGGGTGCGCACGGCGGCGTTCCGGCTCGGTAACGGCGAACGCCGGCTCTTCCGCCTGTGGACAACCCCGCCCCTCCAATATCCGCTCTGCCGAGAGCGGCCGTTCGCGGAAGCGGACGCCCGTGGCGTCCCAGGCGACTTTGTGATCGCCGCCGCGAGGGGCAGCGAAGCCGATTCGCCGAGGCCCAACGGCGGTTCGTCAGGCCGACCGTCTCCACCTGGGCCGGATCGGGTTTTATCTTCTTCCTGGTTCTCGCGCCCCGCTGCTAGCCATTTGTTCTATTATGCGGTCAAGAGCAAAAATTAAGTTTAAATGCCGGGCCGTGCTGCTAACGATGCGGCGAGTCCTAGCGAAGAATTCGGCGAGGCCGCGGGGTAAGTCTGCGAGGGAAGCGACGGCGGCTTTCCCAGTATCCGGCTGATCTCGTTGCCATCGGGTGGTTGGAGAGAGGCGTGAACATTCCGTTTCCTACGGGACTGCGCGAGAAATGGGCGGCGGATGCCGGCCCGACGATGCGCATGCTGATCGGCGGCGAATGGGTCGATGCCGACGATGGCGCGCGCTTCGCCTGCACCGATCCTTTTACCGGGCAGGAATGGGGCAGCGTGCCCCAGGCAACCGAG
>Ga0157380_10001537_pt1 | contig 15158 bp, 10 predicted proteins | sample S35metaG_FD_119757 | JGI IMG/M metagenome (GOLD analysis project Ga0157380, IMG submission 119757) | Switchgrass rhizosphere microbial communities from Kellogg Biological Station, Michigan, USA - S3-5 metaG | ecosystem: Host-associated > Plants > Roots > Rhizosphere > Soil | place: USA... | reverse complement strand
TTTGGCGCTCAACAAAACACCATAACCCAAACCGCGCTGGCAGCAGTGGCGCCGCGAACCGGCGGTTGGACTGAATTCCTCGAAACTCCAGAACAGGCTGACGGCATTTACAACCGGGTCCTCGCGGATATCAATCACCGCTACATCGTCGGCTACTATCCAACCAATAAAGAGCACGATGGCTCGAGGCGGAAGATCAAGTTCGAGATAAAAAGCCATCCCGATTACTCCGTACTCGGTCGCACAGCCTACTATGCACCGTCTCCGTGAACAGCACGATGGCACGACTCGAAAGCTCAAGTTTGCTGTTAAAGATCATCCCCAATACCACGTTCTCGGTCGCCTGGCGTATTACGCTCCGTCGGCTCAATAGCATCAACCTCAAAATATGCGGCAACCCCACTAATCACAACTCTGTGATAGCATCCCCCCACAAGGTCAGAAACAAAAGTTTGGGAGAAGTCAGCGAACACAGCCCGATCGCGTGATTCATAGGAGGAGTGAGTGGCAATGCTTCAAGCGCGTGCGGCTTTGGTTGTTGCGCACCCGAGTCATGAACTGTTGGTGCATGGTTGGTTGCAATCAAGTCGCCCCCAGGTTTTTGTGTTGACAGATGGGTCAGGTCGCTCCGGCTCATCGCGACTCTCACAGACGACGCGACTCCTGGAAGAAGTTGGAGCACAGCCCGGATCGATCTATGGTCGGCTCACTGACCTCGAAGCGTACTCGACTATTCTCAAGCACGATGTCAGTTACTTCGCTAGTCTTGTTGAAGAACTGTCTGAGGAATTCGTCAGTGAGCGAATTGATTACGTGGTTGGTGATGCAGCCGAAGGTTATAACACTGTTCATGACATCTGCCGAATTATCATCGGGGCGGCTGTTGAGTTAGCGGCACGCCGGCACGGCCGTCTAATCAGGAACTTTGATTTCGCAGTGGTTGGCCCACCGGCTCATTGTCCAATTGAGCTACACGATAAAGCAATCTGGATCCACCTGGATCAAAAAGCTTTCGCCGCCAAGGTGGCGGCCGGGCGGGCTTACAGTCCCAAACTAAACGATGACATTGAGGCAGCAATCGGCGGTGCGCCTTTCCAAGGAGTCAAACGTTTCGCGCAGCCGCAAATGTCTGGGGAGGTCGATCCTGAATTGAGCGTCGTCACAGAAGGAATTCTCCGTCCGCCCGCTCTTCAGGCCGAACTTCATGGAGTCACGGGCGGCTTCACATTGAATGATTTTCGCATTGAATGCTTGAGACCGGTCAGCAATCGCGCCGGCGTTGTGAGGCCAAGCGCTGAGCCTCTCTTCTATGAGTCGTACGGTGCAAAGCTTGTTGCGGCGGGCCGCTACTCTCAGGCGATTCGCTTTGGTGAGCACATGCTGCCTCTAGCCGAAGCGATCTGGAAAGGGGTGACAAAGAACGGCAATGAGCGCGCTACGCATCCTAATCACTAATCACGGCCTGAAGGAGCGCGCGGGATCGGAGCTGTATGTCCGCGAGCTGGCGCTGTGGTTACTACGCAATGGTCACAGTCCGATTGTTTACAGCTCGAAGCTCGGCGAAGTCGCGAGCGAAATAAGGCAAGCTACAGTGCCAGTGGTCGATGATCTTGCCGACGTGGCTGTGCAACCAGATCTGATTCACGGTCAACATCACGTCGAGACCATGACGGCCCTTCTCCACTTTCCTCACACACCAGCGGTTTTCTTCTGTCATGGGTGGCTGCCTTGGGAAGAGACGCCGCCACACTTCCCGCGTATCCTCCGCTACGTCGCCGTTGACGACACCTGTCGTGACCGACTTGTTTGTGAGCATGGTATTGAGGAAGAGGTTGTGCGCGTCATCCTTAACTTTGTTGACTTGAAGCGGTTCGTTCCGCGTGGCGAGCTTTCAGCGAAACCCAGGAGAGCCTTAGTTTTCAGTAACAGCGCCAGCGAAACGACGTACGTTGCTAATGTGCGCGAGGCGTGTCGGCGTGCGGGTATTTCCCTTGATGTCGTCGGTTCGAAAGCGGGTAGAACTTCCGAGCGACCGGAAAAAATATTGGGCCAGTACGATATCGTTTTCGCCAAGGCCCGGTGTGCGCTGGAAGCGCTCGCCGTGGGGACAGCGGTGGTTCTATGCGATCAGGCGGGCGTCGGCCCGATGGTAACGACAACTGAGCTCGAGCGCCTCCGGCGACTAAATTTCGGCATCCGGACACTACAAGAGAGTGTCGACTCAGACACACTGGAAAAAGAGATTGCACGTTACGATGCCACTGACGCGATGGAAGTTTCGCGTCGCGTTCGTCGCGCGTGCGGAAGTGAGGAGGCACTGAGCGAGATCGTCGCGCTCTACAAAGAAGTAATTGCCGACTACAAGCAACGGCCTATGCCTGACTTAGAGGCCGAAAGCCGGGCCGCTGCTGCGTACCTGCGCCAATTGCCGCTACTTTTGGCTCGAGAGCGAGACGTCCTCGCAAACTCGGCGACATTCCGGCTGCGGAACCGGTTGCTGAGGATTCCGTTCGCAGGAAGCCTGGCAAGATCTCTAAGCAATCGAATTGCGAATTGACAGTCGTCAAGCAAGGTGGTCTGTTGCTGTCGAGAGCTCAGCTCTTATAAATCTGCCAGATTCCACAGTCCGAGACTCTTTCCGAAGTATCGCGCCTCTTGTTCCGGATCCTTCTCCGATATCAATGTTAGAGGTGGTGGGAAGTTGAACGGAGGGAGTTGAAGATTCACTGGACGGAAAGCTCCCGTGCGGATGTCATGATTCTGCGACCACCGAACGTGAGTATTGGTCAAAAGATACTTCGACTTGCTTCGCTTGAAGTTTTTGACGGCGGCAGCGATGTGCTGGTACGAAAAGTGGATAAAACAGTCGCGGCATAGAATCACATCAACGGTCGGGAGTTTTGCTCTCGTAATGTCGCGAACCAGAAATTGCTTCTGTTCGTCACCATAAAGTTTTTCATTTTGTGCGACGAGAGCTGGAACGACGTCCACTCCGATGTATCGCTCCAAAGGCAGTTCGGTTTTACTTAGCCAGTTGAAGTCGCCGCACGGTGCGTCGAGCATTGACTTCGTGCCTAATTCGTTGAGTAACGCCGGGAGTGCGTTCCTCAGCCTTGCAGTCTCACGGAGACTTGAGCCAGGGCCAGATGCTGACTCTCCATCACCCCACAAGTTGTCTCGATAGATCGGAGCGAAAGTGTTTTCCATGAACGCTCCGGGGTGAACGACTCTACTGACGAAACTTCTTGCGCGGCTGTAGGCAGCGATAGATCGCGGCGCTACTGAAACTAGTAGTGGTTTTAGCTTTCTCGTTAGCATCTCGGGGTTGTTTGATTATGCTTCAACAAACCGATTTCGCGGAACGTCCTCTTGGGGATCGCGTGCGCGAGGGCGTCGCCTGGAGCGCAGCCTCCCTCGCCATCACTTACCTAACGGGCCTTGCGCGCTCAGTCGTCATGGCCCGACTGTTAGCGCCTGAAGACTTTGGACTCTTCGGCATGGCCATCACCGTTTTAGTCGCCGCAGGAGCAGTCAGCCAAATCGGACTGGACATGTCGCTCATCGTCAACCGGTTTTCTGACGACGAAGAGTTGTCCACTCACCTGAATACGGTGTGGACCACCGAAGTAGTAAGAAAGTGTTTGCTGACGTTATTACTCGTCGCCCTGGTATACCCAACGACAAAGTTCTACGGAGACGAACGTCTGTTTCAGATCTTGTTGTTTGTCAGCCTCACTCCACTTGTTCAGGGGTTTCAAAATATCGGTCTGCTGATACTGCGGAAACAAGTCAGCTTCAAAAAACTGGTGTGGTTCGAACAGACGTCCAACGTCCTGTCCACACTTCTCGCTATTGGTTTAGCTTACTGGACGCGCAGCGTTTGGGCCCTCGTGCTCACTCAACTTCTTAGCGCGCTCATCAGTGTTCTCCTGTCTTACGCCTTTCATACTTACAGGCCGCGCTTTGAATTCGATCGCGAAGTCTTCAATCGCGCTTTCGAGTTTGGAAAGTTTGTGTTTGTAATCAGTGTCGCCGGTTACGTGACCACGATGGTTGATAACGTTCTGGTCGGTAGACTGTTGGGTGCGGCGGCGCTTGGCATCTATGTCTTAGCGTACAACCTGGCGAGTCTGCCGATTGGAATTATCGGCGGCGTGCTGGGTTCAGTATCGCTCTCGGCATACTCAGAGTTGGGGTCGCGAGCGTCGCAGCAACTCGGAGGGGCTTTCGAGCGAGTTCTAACAATCAGTTCGGCGATACTGATCATCATGGTGGTGCCGGTCGTAATCCTGGCTGACGAGTTAATCAGTCTGCTGTACGGCACGAAGTGGGCGGGCGCCGCGCCCGTATTGCGGGTGCTGATGTTAGTTGCATTCTGCCGTGGACTTTTACAAGTCGTCGCGCCGCTCCTGATAAGCGTGAAAGGGCCACGTCCTGAGGCTACTGCGAAGATGTGGGAAGCGATCATCTTCGTCATCCTTCTGTATCCAATGACAGTGAATTACGGATTGCGAGGTGCAGCCTGGGTGGGATCGTTCGTGTACACAATCACTCTCATCAACCGCTTTCGGTTGTTGCGCGAGTTTACTCCAGCAGCCGCAGTTCGGTTGCCGCGCATCATCGGGTCGACTCTTTTTGCTGGTGCGACCGGCATCGGTACTGGCGCATTCGCCTTAATGTTTGTAGAAGGCACGATAGTACGCCTGGCTGTCGGCGGGCTTATTTCAACGAGTGTGACTGCGCTCGTTCTACTCCTGCTCTTGCCCATCCTACGGTCGGAGTTAATTCAAACACTCAACTACGCATACCCACGCGTCGCTACGGTTGAGTCGCCATCAAATTCTTAATGAACGGTTCGCAAGAAGTTCGACGATCGGAGGAGGCTAAATCAAATGTTATTGCCAAGACTAACAAGAGTTTTCTTCTTCGCGGCTGTTTGCATCATTTCTTTGAACGCGACCAGTTTCGCGCAGCAAGGCGCCAAGACCGCGCCCGGCGGTCGCTTAATCGAACTCAAAGTTCCCGCTCCTTCGCTCAAAGGGAATCTGTTGGGTGATCCAGCGGAACAAAGCATCGCAGTTTATCTCCCTCCCGGTTACGACACCTCTTCGACAGCGCGATACCCGACCCTTTATTTACTCCACGGATACACGGCAACCAACGGCGCGTGGCTCAACGGTTACCAGGGCATGAAGCTTCAAGTGCTGATGGACGACATGATCAAGAGCGGCAAGGTGGGGGAGATGATCGTCGTCGCTCCGAATGGCTGGAACGCCTACAAGGGAGGGTTCTATACCAATTCAACAGTCGCGGGAGGCTGGGAGGACTACATTTATCGTGATGTAGTTCAGTATGTGGATTCCAACTACCGGACGATCGCGCGCGCGGAGAGTCGGGGCATCGCAGGACACTCGATGGGTGGATATGGGGCACTCACCTTAGCGATGAAACACCCGGACGTATTCGGTGCCGTTTACGCATTGAGTCCCTGCTGCGTGGTGATGGAAGGTGACTTCAGTGAACAGAACCCAGCCTGGTTCAATACGCTTCGACTTACATCGAGAGAGCAGTTGAATAAGCCGCCGAAATCAATCGAAGAGTTTTATCAGATGGCATTCGTTGCGCTAGCTGCGGCCTTCTCGCCCAATCCAACACGGGGCCCGTTTTACGTCGACTTTCCTTATCAAGAGCGGGACGGACGAATTGAGAAGAACGAACCGGTGTTCGCGAAGTGGCGTTCGAAAATGCCGGTTTATATGGTTGGAGAAAATAAAGCAAACCTCTTAAAGCTTCGCGGTATATTCATCGACGTCGGCGAAAAAGAAGAATTTTCAAGTATAAGAATCGGGGTCCCGCAACTCTCGAAAGCGCTTTCGGAGCAAAACATTCCCCACAGCTTTGAGATTTACGCAGGCGCCGATCATGGCAGCAAGATCCGTCAGCGCTTAGAGACGCGCCTTTTCCAATTCTTTTCGGAGACGCTCGACTTCAAAAATCCAAACTGATCGGGAATCCAATTAACTGATTTTGGTTGCGAGTTTAGTTCGTGATTTCGTGGATCGTTCCGGGTGTCCAGAAAAAGAAGGACGATCCACGAACTGAAACACGAAAGCCGTTACCACCGAAATCGACGGTTGAGGCAATCTCCGCGGTTGGGCTTATTGCTCTCTCACTGATAAGCTCATTTCCATGTAGTCCTCTAGCATTGTTGCCCCCCTATCCTTATCATTCTAGCTTTCGCCTCTGAAGCATATGCCCCTAACAGAAGGTGCTCTTCTTTCTCACTATAGAATCCACTCCCACATTGGCTCGGGTGGCATGGGCGACGTCTATCTCGCTACCGACACTCAACTTCAACGCAAAGTTGCTCTTAAGATCCTGCCCGCTGAAGTCGCGTCAAATGCTCAGCGCGTTCGCCGGTTTCTTCAGGAAGCTAAGACCGTATCTGCGCTCAATCACCCACACATCATCACGATCTATGAAGTCGGCGAAGCAGACTCGACTTCTTTCATCGCGACGGAATTCATCGAGGGCAAGACTTTACGTGAAGCCATCAAGAGCAAACAGATGCCGCTCGACAAGATCATCGAGATCGCTACTCAGTCTGCTTCAGCGCTGACCGCAGCCCACGAAGTCAATATCGTTCATCGCGACATCAAGCCGGAAAACATCATGTTGCGCGATGATGGGTACGTAAAGGTCCTGGACTTCGGACTGGCCAAGCTACTGGACCACAGTAATTCGAATCCTGAAGCGTCAACTCTGGTAAACACCGCTGATGGAGTAGTGTTGGGCACGGTCAGTTACATGTCGCCCGAGCAGGCTCGTGGTCTTGAGGTTGACGCACGCACGGATATCTGGAGTCTCGGAGCGGTCCTTTATGAAATGGTGACGGGCAGACGCCCATTTGAAGGTACAACCTTGAGCGACATACTCGCGGCTGTATTGGACCATGAACCAACTCCAGTGGCGCGTTACTCACCAGAAGCGCCGCCAGAGCTGGAACGAATTATCCGAAAGGCCCTGGCAAAGAATCCAGACCAGCGCTATCAAACCACCAGGGACTTACTCAATGACCTAAAGGATCTAAAACGCGAAACTGAGCGGCAAAAGATCGTGTCATCGGTTGTTTCGCCCTCAACGGAATCCGACCGCAGGAGATCGTTACTCTCAAGCAAGGTGCTGTTAGTCGCGGGCGCAGTCGTGCTTTTAATTGGCGGCCTGGCCTACGTCTTCCGGGATCGACTGTCACGAAGAACCAATGCTTCAAATGAACCAATTACTCTCGCCGTATTGCCGTTTGTTCCACTCAGTCCGGCAGAGGAAATCGGCTTTCTCAGCACTGGACTACCAGATGCAATCATTACCAGGTTAGCTAACGTCCATCAGATACGAGTTCGTCCGACCAGCACGATTCTCAAGTACGAAGGCCAGAAGGTCAGCGCGCAGACTCTGGGTCAGGAACTAGCTTGCGACTATGTTGTGATTGGCACCTTTCAGAGAATTGGCAGCCATCTGCAGGTAAACGTCCAACTGGTTCGGACAAGCGATGACGTACCCCTATGGGGGCAGCAGTTTGATAAGGAGCGGACTGATTTGTTGGGGTTGCAGGATGCCGTGGCAACCCAGATTGCGGACGCCTTGAGAATTAAGATGACCGCCGCCGAGCAGTCGCGCGTTTTCCATCGCTATACGGACAACGTTGCAGCTTACGAACTGTATCTACTGGGCCGATCTAAATTGGCGCGTTACAACAAGAACGACACCCTTGCAGCTATAAAAGCTTTCGAAGAGGCATTGCGGCTCGACGCAAACTACGCACTGGCCCACGCGGGGCTTGCAGAAGCAAGCGCTCAGATGCGTATCCGTTTCGCGGCGCCGGAGGAAGTACAGCTTTGGGATGACCGCGCAAAACAGGAAGCGAACCGGGCACTCGAGCTGGATGGAAATTTGGCCGAGGCGCACGAAGCTTTAGCATCAGTTTATCGAAGTTCTGAGTTTAATTGGACGCAAACAATTATAGAGAGTGACCGTGCTTTGTTAATTAACCCAAATCTCGATCAGCCGCATTACTACCGCGCAGCGGCCTTCTATCACCTCGGGCTGATCGACGACGTTGAAACTGAAGTGAGTGCGGGGTTGCGCATTAACCCACTAAACAAACTTGAGGCGTTGCGCCTGCGTGGCAATACGGCATTTTTGAGCGGCCGATATTCTGAAGCGGTCGCCTTTCTGGAAGAAGCGCGTGCTGCCAGTTCTGCACCAGTCTCCGACTGGTATTTGGCCCAAGCCTACTATTACGGAGGAGATACGGAGCGTGCTGAAAAGATTCTGACCGAACTACACGGCAGCGCGCAGGCTGAACAACGCGCGAAAGCGACGCTTGCAAGTTTTCTCGCCGCGCGTAATGAGAAACAACGCGCTCTAAAGCTACTCGATGAGGTTCTCGCAGGTTCTTATCAAGACCATCACGTTCATTACAGCGTGGGCGCGGCCTATGCCCAGCTTGGGGATCACGTAAAGGCGCGTTTGTGGTTAGCTCGGTCAATTGCGACGGGGTTCCCGTGTTATCCATGGTTCCAGCGCGACCAACTGCTTCGGCCGATTCAGAATGATAGTGAATACAAAAGTATGATGTCGGATCTGGAAAAAGCCTGGCAGGCGGCCCGAACTAAGTATGAGGGAACATAATTATTCTCAGCTACGGTTTCGAAACTGACTTTATAGGCAGGTGAATTTGTTCGCTCGCTCCCGTTCTGTAATCACTTACAGCCGATAGAAGAACGTGGTCCAATCCGACTTACGTCCCGGTCGGCCTAACGTGTCAACAGCCCACACTCGCCACCGACCGGGCTGATTCCCAAGAAACGAAAACTCATAGCTTGTACCCTGGATGCCTGCCATCGGTGGAACCTTCAGGCCTATGAGGGGCCGCGGGTCTCTGCATTCTTTTTGCGCTGGATAACCGCCAAGGCAAACGTCAACTTCGACGGTGTATGTCGCCGCCCCAGGCACAGCCAACCATTCCAATCGAGTGAGTCGCGGGTAATGGAACAACTCAGTTCCATCGGGCGGCGAGTAAGGGTGAGGGGCTTCCAACGAAGCGGAACCACTGTCACCCTTTTTTAGAAACACATTCAACTCAGTGGTTGCAGACGAGCTTGCCAGGAGAGGTTTCGGAGCGCTGTCGTTATTATCCCTGATATACCAATCTTCATATCCTGCAGCGGAAATTTGAATCAAAATCGGCGCTAACGGCACCAGAACTTCAAACTGGCCGTTACGCACTGCGATGTTTTGCCGGTGACAGAATCGTGGCGCTTCGATGCGACACAAACCGATCTGTGCGTTGTGCATTGACTGCCCGCTCTCCTGGTTAACAATACGAACGTTTAGTTTTGCTGCGCGCAAAAGGTTGACCTTAACAAAGGGCGGCGACTCGTCCTCCTTAACGATGACCTTGGGCACCGACTCGGCGAGTGGATAGTAGAACGAGGACATTATTGGATACCCCTGCGCGGGTTTATTCGCTGTTATCGTCCAGGGGCCCGTTTTGTAAACAGGGATTGAAAAGCGCCCCTGATTATCGGTAGTGGCCATAGGCAATTTGCCATGAAGTGAATCTGGGTGAGCGGCCACGTATGCGCCGGCCACAGGTTGTCTATTCTCATCAAGAACCTGGCCTGTGATCAGAAAACGATCTAGTCGCTGTTCCATCGGTTCCGCTCGTGTGTTTGGATATTCGGGTGAGCGAAACGCTCCAGCGAGTACAACAGTTGGTAATATCAGTAGAATGACGTTGGCAGTAATTCTCTTCCGCATGTTTACCTCACGAACGAGTGTCAGCGAGAGCGCGGGGTAGGTGAGCGCATTCTAACAGACTGTGCTATTCGTACCGAAGAGCTTCGATGGGATTGAGTCTTGCTGCCTTCCACGCAGGCCAGAGACCAAAAACGACCCCGAGTCCAACTGACACAACGAAGCCCACCACCGGAGCCCACACCGGGATATAGGTTGGCATGATCATTTTCACGAGCATCGCCAACGCCGACCCAACCAGTATTCCCATAATGCCGCCGATGCCTGTAAGCGTTCCCGCTTCAATCAGAAATTGCAGGATGATGTCGCGCTTGCGTGCGCCAATCGCTTTTCGCACGCCGATTTCTCGAGTGCGTTCGGTGACGGAAACGAGCATGATGTTCATTACGCCAATGCCACCAATCAACAGTCCAACACTGGAGATTGCAACCATCAAAGCAAACACGCCGCCAGTGATTGCCGCAAACTGGGTCATGATCTGATCCGACGTGGAGATACCAAAATTGTCTGGAGCGCCGTAGGGAACTTTCCTGCGACGTCGCAGTAGTTCGCGCACCTCCTCAACGCCCTGGTCCATCATTCCCGGATGCGCCTGGGCCATCACGAAGTTATCGTCAACGTCAGGATAGAGTTTGCGCAACGTCAGATAAGGCATGTAGACGGCTTTATTTTCGTTGTTGGGATCTTCCGCGCCTACGATGAAGATGTCGCGTGGCACCAGCACCCCAATGACGCGATACATCCGTCCATTGATGCTGACTTCCTGGTCGACGGCTTTGCTGTAGGGAAAGAGTGTGTTGGCGACATCGTTACCGATCACGACGACATTGGCATGCACCGCGTTTTCTTCGTCAGTGAAAAACCTGCCTTCACCAAGCGTGGTAACTCCCATCTTGAAATACGACGGCGACGTGCCTTGAACGGCCGCGTTTTTCATTTCGATGTCGCGATACCTCACCCAGACGCGTTCAGTAAATGGCCCGGCAAAAAAATCGACTGGCGACATAAACGCTGTGGAATAGGCAATCGACGGGCATTCGGTGCCAATCGCGATTGAGTCTTCATAACTCAGCGGCTTGCGCATGCGCTCTTCCGCACTCGGATTGAAATTAAATCCGGGATCAAAACGGTAGATATAAATGGAGTTTGTACCGAACGACTCGATCTCTTTCGCGACACGTTGATCGATGCCGGAGACGAACGCGGCAATCACGATCACGGTCATTGTGCCGATGATGACACCGAGAATGGTGAGGAACGAACGCAGTTTGTGCTGCCACAGGGTGTCCAGCCCCATCTTTACGTTCTCGTAAAAGCTTCCGTGGAAAAGAGTCATTACTGGATTAGTTCGAAATCATTGGTCATATATCATTGGACATTTCTCATTTGTTGTTTAGGAACATGCGAGCCGCAGATTTCGCAAATAAACGCAGATCCGACATCAAATACGGTCGTTAGACTCAGATCAATTCTGATCTGGGTTATCTGCGAAAACCTGCGGCTGGTTCTGGTAAATGACAAATGAGAAATCTCCAATGATATATGACCAATATGATTTTCATTCAGCACGGAGTGCCTCGATCGGATCCAATCGGGCCGCGCGCCACGCCGGGTAAACGCCCGAGATCAAACCTACGCTCGCCGAAACAAGCAATGCGAACGTAACTGCCACAAGCGGCAACGAAGTTGGAACCGGCGTCAGCACGGCCACAAGTTTAGCGAGTAGGTAAGCGATCGTAATTCCAATGGCGCCACCAAACAGCGACAGCATCGTCGACTCGGCCAGAAACTGCTTCACGATATCGCTTCGACGAGCGCCAATGCTTTTGCGAATACCTATCTCTTTCGTTCGCTCGCTTACACTCACCAGCATGATATTCATGATTACGATGCCACCGACAACCAGGGAAATTGAAGTTACGCCTATAGCCGCCACTTGAATCGTTCCAAAGATCTTGTCGCGTAGTTCGTTGATAGCTTTCGGCGTAATGATTCCGAAGTTGTCTTTCTCGTTCGGCGACAACTTGCGACGCGTACGCATCACCGCCTGCGCTTCGTCGATCGCCTCTTGATAGTTCTCGGGCCCGGCCGAAGTTACGCTCACAGCCAGCGACCGCCTGGATCCATAGGTGGCGAGAAAGGTCGACAGCGGCACCGCAACATACATGTCGCGTGGTTGACCAAAGACTGATCCAAGCGCCTTGCCAACGCCGATCACCTGGTATGCTTTGCCATCAACCCGAATCGTTTGTCCCAGCGGGTCGGCGACCGGAAACAACTTCTCGGCAACATCTGAGCCGATAAAACAAACATTCTTCCTTGAGGCGTCTTCGGTTTGGTTGAAGTAACGGCCAGACTGGGCTTCGATTCGTTCGATGTCAGCGATGTTCGCAGTGGAAGCGCTGATGTGAACACGAAACAGTGTGGTCGCTGCGTACTTAACAGCGCCGAGTGCGTCCGCTTTCGCGCCCACTTCACGAATCGCTCCGCCGCGCGAACGCAGTGCGTCAACGTCTTCGAGGGTGATGTCTTTGTTGCGTCGTCGTGCTGCGTTCAGTGCTTCGATGCTTGAGAAATCGTCAAGCGAGTACTTGCGCACTGCGAAGGCGTTGGTCCCGATGTCAGCGATCTTCTCGTCGACATAAGCATTGAAACCTTCGATCAGAGAGACGACGACGATTACTGTAGCAACGCCAAAGATCACGCCCAGCAAAGTCAGGAACGACCTCAGCTTGTGGCCAAGTATCGCGGCAACAGCGAGTTTTAAAGCTTCAAGGAATGGCATCGCGAAAATTGCGGACAGCAGATGTCGTTCACTTCTAATTACGCAGCAAGAGTCAGGTAGTTTCAGTATAGAGGAAGGATTTTCGGATCAGAACTGAGTGCGTTGGGAGCTGGATATAAAACTCAACCACAGAACGGGAGCGAAGCGACCGATTTCTATGAAGGTGACGCACTACGCACGTTGAAATCGGTCGCTTCGCTCCCGTTCTGTAGTTGAGTCGATGCGCTTGCTCGCACTTACAGTTGGGGCGATACGACGAGGCAGAGCCATCTCACATCGAGCGGCACAGCCGCAAGGCAAAAAGCACTTCATCGGTTGCGCCTTTGCCAATTAAAACAATTTCCGAGTTCAGCGTGTTTGCTATAATCACTGACGCCCCACAGCGGAGTTCAATCAAACACATCCCCGACAGCGGTTGTCTCCAGCGGTTGAAGTCTCCCTCCCTTGTCCCGCAATGCCTGATGCTCAGTCTGATGAATGCTAGACGGTGATTCTTTCAGTTAAAAACGCGAAGGGCTTAGGCTTTGCCTCAAAGAGTCACAAATAGCCGGTAGTATTTTGGTTCGTGTTGGTTCGTGTGACTTCGTGGATTCCTTGTTTTTCTGACAAAAGAAATGATCCACGAAATCACATCACGAACTAAACACGAAACTCGTTGCCGGCGAAATCGAGTTGTAAGGGCAAAGCTAGGTGCCGAAGTGAATTGGGGGCATTCATGAAGTGGTTTCAATCCATAGTCCACGCGGTCCTGCTCTGTATTGTCGTTGGCTCAATCACACACGAGACCACAGCCGCTACTCTTCCGGCCGGTTTTTCTGAAACTCAGGTTAGTAATCTGCCAAGCCCTACAGCGATGGAGATCGCTCCTGATGGTCGCGTGTTTGTTTGTCTGCAAGGAGGTCAACTGCGAGTCGTCAAAAATGGTGCTCTCTTATCAACTCCTTTCTTGACGGTCAACACTGATGCCACAGGCGAACGCGGGCTACTCGGGATCGCTTTCGATCCAAACTTTGCAACCAACAACTTCATTTACATCTATTACACGGTTCCGAGCTCACCGCGGTTCAATCGCGTGAGTCGCTTTACCGCGAACGGTGACGTTGCAGTTCCCGGCAGCGAGCAAGTGATTCTCGATCTCGATCCTCTGAGTGCAACCAATCACAACGGCGGTGCAATCCATTTTGGTCCTGACGGCAAACTCTATATCGCCACCGGCGAGAACGCGGTACGCGACAATGCGCAAACTCTTGCTAACGTACTGGGCAAGATTCTTCGTATTAATGCAGACGGCTCGATACCAGGCGACAATCCATTTTTCAACACCGCATCTGGCAAGAATCGGGCGATCTGGGCACTGGGTTTACGCAATCCATTCACGTTTGCATTTCAACCGGGCTCGGGTCGGATGTTTATTAATGATGTCGGCGAGGTAACTTGGGAGGAAATCAATGACGGCGTTGCCGGGTCAAACTACGGTTGGTCACTAACCGAAGGTCCAACCTCTGATCCGAGGTTCCGCTCGCCGTTATTCGCATATGGGCACAACATAGGACCGACAGGCGGATGTGCAATTGCTGGAGGTGCTTTCTACAACCCACAGACGGTCCAGTTTCCCGCGAGCTTTGTCGGTAAATACTTCTTTGCCGATCTTTGCAGTGGCTGGATCCGTGTGTTCGATCCATCGAATAACACGGCTGCAGGATTCGCTTCGGGCGCCGGTCAACCCGTTGATCTAAAAGTCGCCGCTGATGGTAGTTTGTACTACATCTCGCGCACCAATAGTTCACTCTTCAAGGTTCAATTCACCGCGGACACTGCACCAACGATTACTACTCATCCAGCTAATCAATCGGTGCTAGTGGGCCAACCGGCGTCGTTCTCAGTCGTCGCTACTGGTAGTGGAACGCTTACTTACCAATGGCAAAAGAATATGGTGAACATCGGTGGGGCTACGGCAACAACTTTCAACCTGCCAGCGGCCGCCTTGGCTGACAACGGATCAAAGTTTCGCTGCCTGGTCACAAACTCATTTGGCACAACAACGAGCAACGAGGCGACGTTGACAGTTTCAAGCCCGCCACCCGTTATCATCACGGAGGAGAACACCGACATCGCGATTGCTCTCGATTCAGTGATTTGGATTCGCGATCCATTCTTATTCACAAACCCTCTAAACTTAAGCAGCGATCAGCGGACGCGCCTGATGTTCTTCGTGCGCAACGTCGACTTACAACCGAACGAGAATCTGTCGTCGATAACGGTGCGGGCTGAAGATGCGCAGCTGAATCAGTTTCCTACGACCGTAGAATTTGTTGGGATGGTGGCAGGTTTCGACTTCACGCAGTTGGTTGTGCGCCTACCCGATAATCTTCCAACGGGCCAGACTCTATTTGTTAGCGCGACGTTGCGCGGTCAAACGAGTAACAAAGGGAGAATCAGGATGAGGTAGCCGATTGTTCAGAACGGGAGCGTAGCGACCGCTTTCAAGGTGCGTTGAATGTGTCGTCGATTGAAAGCGGTCGCTTCGCTCCCGTTCTGAAACAATCAGTGGATC
>Ga0157380_10001536_pt1 | contig 15164 bp, 14 predicted proteins | sample S35metaG_FD_119757 | JGI IMG/M metagenome (GOLD analysis project Ga0157380, IMG submission 119757) | Switchgrass rhizosphere microbial communities from Kellogg Biological Station, Michigan, USA - S3-5 metaG | ecosystem: Host-associated > Plants > Roots > Rhizosphere > Soil | place: USA... | reverse complement strand
GTTCGAGTGTTGAGCGCGGGCTCGCGGGCGGAGACACTCGGACCTAAAATCATGTAAGTCTTCCAGACTTATGAATACAATGAACACTCGCCAGTCATGCGCTGCAGCTAAGTATGACTATGGACCTTCAACTTTTATGACTAAGTTTGTTGTCATACTAACTAATTGATATGGAGGAAGAACCTTACAGCATGTATTCTTTTTTGCTGGATCGTACTGCACGAAGGGTGAAACAATATGCGCAACGAAGGTTCAAAGAATTGGGATTTAATATCACCGTCGATCAATGGCTCGTGCTTCGTCACCTGTATGACCACGATGACCTCAATCAAAAAGAGTTAGCCGATCTTATTTTTAAAGATACGCCCACGTTGACGCGCATCATTGATTTGCTTTGTGACAAAGGGTTAACAAAACGTCGCCTGCATCCTGATGATCGACGCTCCTTTAATGTGTGTCTTACAACGCAAGGCCGGACAAAAGTTGAACAAATAAAGCCAAAGATCAAGGATGTTCGTCTCAAGGCTTGGGAAGGTCTTAGCGAAAGGGATTTCAACCAATTTAAACGCATTCTAAACGCTATTTATGTGAACCTGGAATAGGTTTCAAAAAAGCATATATTTTTTCCCAAAATAGTTGTTGTACTAATTATTAGTGTATTCATTTTTTGATTATTTTTGACTTAAACATCATCAAAATGATAACGACAGACATTTGTGTAATCGGTGCAGGGCCTGTAGGGCTATTTTCAGTATTTGAAGCCGGATTGCTTAAGATGCGTTGTCATCTTGTGGACGTGTTACCTGTGATAGGTGGACAGCTTTCAGAGATCTATCCGAAAAAACCAATCTATGATATTCCAGGGTATCCGGAAATAAAAGCAGAAGACCTTGTCGAAAACCTTCGTCAGCAAATCTTGCCCTTCAAGCCAACTTTTACCCTGGGAGAGCGCGTTGAGACGTTGATTAAATCGGATAATGGAGATTTTGTATTGGTTACTTCCGATCACACAGAAATCAAAGCCAAGGTCGTTGTCATAGCTGGGGGCCTTGGATGTTTTGAACCGCGCAAGCCTGAGTTAGCGCTTTTGGAGTATTTTGAGGGAAAGGGTGTTGACTATATTGTAAAAGATCCTGAAAAATTCCGTAGCAAAAAATTGGTCATTGCAGGCGGAGGAGATTCGGCGCTGGATTGGGCAATCCACCTTACGGAAATCGCAGAACAAGTTACGTTGGTTCATAGAAACGAATCATTTCGGGGAGCACCTGACTCAACAGAAAAAGTTTTCCACCTGGCGAAGACGGGACGGCTTAATCTCCTGCTGAATTCTAATCTGCATGCATTAGAAGGTAACGGTGTCTTGAAATCTGTAGACATCATCAGTAAGCAGGGAGTCGTGAGTAAAATAGAGGCGGACTACATGGTACCATTGTTTGGATTGAGTCCGAAACTTGGACCCATTGGCGAATGGGGATTAAATATTGACAAGAGCGCTATAGAAGTAAATACACTTGACTATTCTACCAACGTATCGGGTATCTATGCAATTGGCGATATCAATACGTATCCAGGTAAATTGAAACTTATACTCTGCGGTTTTCACGAAGCGGCACTTATGGCGCAAAGTGCTTTCAAACATGTTCACCCGAATCAGAAACTCAGTTTCAAATATACAACGGTAAATGGCGTAAACACATTTTAATATTTGTCATGATCATTTTTGACGTCGTTGATAGATCGGGAAACGTTCGTACGGTTGAAGTTCCGGAGGAAATAAATCTCAATTTAATGGAAGTCCTCAAAGCTTCCGAATATCCAATTTTGGCAACCTGCGGAGGCATGGCCTTGTGCGCTACTTGCCAGGTTGAGGTGGCGCAAGGAATCGAAAATTTGCCCTCGCCAACGGATGTTGAATTGGACATGTTGGATCAACTTCCGAAGGCTACCAGTCAAAGCAGACTAGCCTGTCAAATTAAGATTCACGAAAATCTCAATGGTGCTGTTTTCAATTTGGGTGCGGAATAGTTTTTCTTCTAAATAACCAGGGCGAATTTTGTGCCTGCCTACCGTAAGGCTATTTAGTAGTCAGCGATGCAAACGGGTTTCGGGTGCCGAGAATGTATGTATAACATTCCAAATGCTTGGCTGTTATGAGAAGCATACGCGAACAAAAAATCCATGAAACTTTTCAAATGCCAGCACTGCGGGCAGCTTCTTTATTTTGAGAATACCTATTGTGAGCGATGTGGTTACACGCTTGGCTTTTGGCCCGAGACGGTGGAGCTGCTGACACTTGAAAAAGGAGGAGAAAACACCTTTGTTGATTTTTTGCAAAAGGATAAGCGGTACCGCTTCTGTGCGAATGCTCAGCACGGAGTATGTAACTGGCTTGTGGAGGCTACTGATGAAAAAGGATTTTGCCGGGCGTGCCAGTTGAATAACACGATTCCCGACCTCAGCAATTCCGAGCACCTTGCCGCTTGGCAAAAATTGGAAATCGCAAAACATCGATTGATCTATACTTTACTAAGACTAGGGCTTCCGATTCTGGAAAAAACTAGCGATTCAACGGAAGGGCTCGCCTTTGACTTTTTAGCTGAAACTGCGAATCAAGAAAAGGTAATCATGGGTCATGCGCAAGGATTGATCACAATTAACGTGGCTGAAGCTGACGAAGTGAAGAGAACCAGCGCCCGGGAAAAACTGGGCGAACCCTATCGAACGTTGTTAGGACACTTCCGTCACGAAGTAGGTCATTACTACTGGGACTTTCTTATCAAAAATTATGAAAACCGAATTGTTGAATTTCGCAATGCCTTCGGCAACGAAGAAATAAATTATAGTGATGCTCTTCAAGCCTATTACAAAAACGGAGCGCCGATCAACTGGCAGAACGATTTTGTAAGTGCCTACGCGACGGCGCATCCTTGGGAAGATTGGGCCGAGACGTGGGCCCATTATCTCCACGTTATGGATACTTTGGAAACCGCCTATTCATTTGGTTTGCGTATAAATCCGGTGGCGGTGAGCAGGGTGGAAATGCTGGTGGCAGAGTATGGCTTTGATCCTTTTAAAGTTAAAAACTTTCAGCGCTTGATGGATTTATGGATTCCGCTAACGATCGCACTTAATAGTATGAACCGAAGTATGGGTCAGCCGGATTTTTATCCCTTTGTTGTATCACCTAATGTTATTAAAAAACTCAATTTTGTTCACTCACTACTGGCAGAAGTAAAAGACGTAAACCTTCCGCTTAGTGTCTGGGTATGAGTACACACCGTTGAAAATGCCGATTGGCTTCCCGGAGGACCGGGTTTCGGCAATGGCCAATAAAACTTATCCATAAAACAGTATTTCTATTATCTTTGGCAGATTTTATTTTGGCCAAACTGTTCCACCATGCAAAGTCTTAGCATAGACGAAAAAATCCTTTCTATCGACATTGGCGGTTCTCGTATTAAGGCAACGATCTTGGATCCGGAAGGCAATATGCTGATGGACTTTCAGAAAATTGCAACCCCTGCTGACCCTGACCCCGGCAACGTTATAGAAGCCATCCTGGACCTTACCAAAAGTTTTCAAGAGTATCACCGGGTTTCTGTAGGATTTCCAGGTTATACGCGGCTGGGGATTGTTCACACAGCTCCAAACCTGGGTACACCCAAGTGGGAAGGTGTCAATTTCAGCAAATTATTATCCGATGTAATGAACAAACCTGTTCGTGTTTTGAACGATGCCGATATGCAGGGGTTGGGCGTGGTACGCGGCGATGGACTTGAGATGGTCATTACGCTGGGAACCGGTTTCGGAACAGCACTTTTTCTGGATGGCAGCTTATTGCCTCACCTGGAGGTTGCGCATCATCCCGTATCGAAGAGCCGGACGTACGATGAGTATATTGGCGACAGGGCATTGGAAGAAGTTGGATTGGAAAGGTGGAACAAGCGGCTGCAAAAAGTAATTGTGATTTTAAAGACGGTCTTCAACTACGATCATTTATATATCGGTGGTGGTAATTCAAAAAAAATAAGTTTTAAAATTGAGGATAATGTAACACTCGTTTCAAATTTGGACGGTATAAAAGGTGGTGCAAAGGTTTGGCAGCGGGAAATGTTTTATGCCGTTTAGTTCACAATACACTATAGATCACGTTAATTAAGAATTTTCAATAACTCAAAAATAGACATGGAACAAAAAGAGAGCTTGGTACAAACCGCCATTAACACGGTACGCGTATTGGCCGCGGATGCCGTTCAGAAAGCAAATTCAGGACATCCCGGTATGCCTATGGGTGCAGCCCCAATGGCACACGTCCTATGGTCGGAGGCCATGAATTATAACGCTCAAAATCCGGATTGGATTAATCGTGACCGTTTTATCTTGTCAGCCGGTCATGGATGTATGTTGCAATACATTTATCTCTATTTAACGGGTTATGAAATCAGTATGGACGACCTTAAAAGCTTTCGTCAGTTGCATAGCAAAACTCCCGGCCATCCCGAATATGGTCTGCTAAAAGGAATTGAAGTAACGACTGGTCCATTGGGCCAAGGCTTCGCGAATGGTGTTGGTTTTGCCATCGGACAAAAATATTTAGCAGCCCGCTATAACAAACCTGGCTTTGATGTTTTCAATTACCACATCTATGCTATTTGCAGTGATGGCGATTTAAATGAAGGGGTAAGCGCTGAAGCTGCCTCGCTTGCTGGCCATTTGAAACTGGGAAACATTATCTATCTCTACGACGACAATCATATTTCCATCGAGGGCGATACAGCGATCGCTTTCACCGAGGATGTAGCCAAGCGTTTTGAAGCATATGGCTGGCATGTCCAGATCGTGAAAGATGGCAATGATGTGAAAGCCATCGCGGACGCTGTTCAAAAAGCTAAAGCAGAAACCACCCGGCCTTCAATCATCAATGTACGGACGCACATTGCATACGGCAGCCCCAATAAAGTTGATACTGCCGGTGCGCATGGTTCACCACTTGGAGAACCTGAAGTAAAGCTTGTGAAGAAAAACTTAGGTTTTGACCCTGAACAATATTTTGTGGTTCCGGATGAGGTTCTGAAATTTTACAGGGACAGCGGTAAAAAAGGCGCTGAAAAAGAAAAAGCCTGGAATGCGTTGTTTACTGAATACCGTAAAGCGCACCCCGAGCTTGCGAACGAGTTTGAATCCCTAAGTCGTGGTCAATTGCCATCCGGTTGGAAGGACAAACTGCCCGTCTTTAAAGCCGAGGAAGGGAAGCTAGCGACACGGCAGGCTTCTGGAAAAGTACTGAATGCAATAGCCGATGCGTTACCTACGTTGATAGGTGGTGCAGCCGATCTTGCGCCATCGACGGAAACCTTGTTAAAAAAATACCCTTCCTTTACACCCGATAATTACGGAGGACGGAATTTTCACTTTGGAATCCGCGAGCATGGAATGGGTTCAGTGCTCAATGGAATGGCACTTACGCCAGCGATCATTCCCTACGGCGCGACATTTCTTATCTTTTCAGAATATATGCGGCCACCTATACGGTTGGCTGCCATTATGAAGATCAGACCCATTTTTGTTTACACCCATGATAGTATTGGACTGGGAGAAGATGGAACGACACACCAACCGATCGAGCAGTTGGTATCGTTGCGCTCCATTCCGAATACCATGGTGCTTCGACCAGCGGATGCAAACGAAACGGTTCAGGCTTGGCGAGTTGCGCTAGAATATCAAAATGGCCCAGTTGTGATTGTCCTTACGCGTCAAGGACTTCCTATCATTGACCAAACAAAATATACGCCTGCTACTGAACTTGAAAAGGGAGCTTACATTTTGTCGGACGCAGAAAAACCTGCCGTTATTTTAATGGCAACAGGATCAGAAGTTTCTCTGGTTATGGAGGCGCAGGCGAAATTAAATGAACAGGGCATCGCCTCTCGCGTGGTCAGTATGCCGTCTTGGGAATTATTCGAGAAACAAGATGCAGCTTACAAGGAAAAAGTTCTTCCTCGCAGTATCCGCAAAAGGCTCGCTGTTGAGGCTGGATCGCCCTTGGGATGGCATAAATATGTTACTGATGAAGGTAGCGTTCTCGGGATGACAACCTTTGGTGAATCGGCTCCAGCGGGAGATTTGATGAAATTTTTTGGCTTTACCGTTGACAACGTTGTTAAAAAGGTGAAGGAATTGCTTTCTTAACTATCAGTCACGCTAAAATTCTCTTCGGCAGCTTTGAAGGTGAAGAAGGTTTACTGATCGATGGGTGATTATTTTTAATTCGTTTTACAAATAATGTTTTAAAAAAATGAAGTTAGGAATTGCTGCAGACCATGGGGGATTTAATCTAAAAGAGGAAGTTAAAACCTGGCTAAATTCCGCCGGTCATCAGGTAAAGGATTTTGGCGCGGATCACCTTGATCAATTTGATGACTATCCAGACTATGTAATACCGCTAGCGCGAGCGGTAGCATCGGGCGAAGTGAAATACGGGATTGCGATATGCGGGAGCGGGGTGGGTGCGTCGATTGGTGCAAACAAAGTTGCAGGCGTGAGAGCCGCTTTAATTCACGATAGTTTCTCCGCGCACCAAGGTGTGGAAGATGACGACATGAATTTGATTTGTCTGGGCGGCAGGGTCATCGGAATTAAAATAGCAGAAGAGCTCATCACAGCATTCTTAAATGCGCGTTACATTGGCGCGGAAAGACATCGGAGACGGCTGGAAAAAATAAAGGCACTTGAAAAATAGTTGCCGGCTTCACACTTAGGATTTATTAATTCAACACATACATGGCAGCTAACTATATTTTTGGAATAATCGGCATGGGTACAATGGGACGTAACCTTTTGCTGAACATAGCGGATCACAATTTCGAAGTAGCCGGTCACGACAAGGACGAAAAGAAGATCGATCTTTTGACGAAGGAAGCGGCAGGAAAACCAAATGTAAAGGGTTTTAGTCAAGCTAATGAATTCATCGAAAGCTTGCGCAAGCCACGCGCCATTATGCTCCTGGTGCCTGCAGGCAAAATTGTTGATACTGTTATTCAGGAACTGGCGCCGCTGTTGGATAAAGGTGACTTGATAATCGACGGCGGAAATTCGCATTTTACGGATACGAACAGAAGAGTAACAGAACTGAAAGAAAAAGGACTTCACTTTTTTGGAATGGGAATTTCAGGTGGTGAGGAAGGCGCGAGAAAGGGTCCGAGTATGATGCCCGGCGGCGATCAACAAGCCTATAAAATAGTGCAGCCCATTTTCGAAGCTGTTGCAGCCAAAGTAAACGGAACTCCCTGTGTAACTTACATTGGGCCAGGCGCCTCAGGTCATTTTGTAAAAATGGTGCACAATGGAATTGAGTACGGCATCATGCAATTGATTGCTGAGACGTACGAAATGATGAAGAAGGGATTAAATCTTTCTGATGAGAACATCCACAGTATTTTCAAACAGTGGAGCGAGGGTCGATTGAAGTCTTTCCTCATTGAAATTACGCGCGATATCTTAGGCTTTAAAGCAAACGGTTCTGATCATTTGCTGATTAATGATATTAAAGATGAAGCGAAATCAAAAGGCACAGGTAAATGGACTTCTCAAGTAGCGATGGATTTGGTGACGCCCTTGACAGTCATTGACACCGCCGTGTCTATGCGCGACATGTCAAAGTATAAAACCCTTCGAAAAGAGGCTGCTTCTCTATACGGTCAGGAACCTGTAAAACTTCCGCTGTCGTTGGAGGCATCAATTGAAGCTTTGGAGGCAGCGCTTTATTTTTCGACAATCGTCTCCTACGCACAGGGCATGCACCTGCTTGCACAGGCATCTTCGGAATACAAGTATGACTTGAAAATGGATCAGATCGCTTTGATCTGGCGAGGGGGTTGTATAATTCGTTCTGTCTTTCTCGAGGACATGTACCAGGCATTTAAAAGGACTCCAAATCTTCCCCATTTGTTGTTGGATAAAGATATACAGAAAACCGTCAGTGGCTTGCTTGGAGGTATCAGGTTAACGGCCTCCGCCGCGATTAGCTCCGGGATCGCCATGCCGGCTCATACGGCTGCAATAAGTTATTTTGATAGTTTTAAGAGTGAGCGGATGCCTTCCAATCTTATTCAGGCGCAGCGAGATTACTTTGGTGCGCATACCTATGAGCTGATCGGCAAAGAAGGGGTTTTCCACACCCAGTGGTTTGCTAAATAAATTCAGATCGTCCAGACTTACTCCAAAATGAATTCAGAAAACAATCCTCTTCGATCACAGCCCACCATTTTTTTTATTTTCGGTGGAACTGGTGATCTTACATCCCGGAAATTGATCCCGGCACTTTATAATTTATTTCTTGATGGTTGGATGCCGGAGAAGTTTGCCGTCATCGGTATGGGCAGAACGTCCCACAGCAACGAACAATTTCGTGCCTTGCTTTTGGAAGATCTCAATAAGTTTTCGCGCGCAGGAAAAGCAGAACAGCAAAAATGGGAGGCCTTTTCAACAAATGTTTTTTTTCAAGTATCGGAAATTAAAGACGACGGGACTTATGAAACTCAGGCCGCTACTATTAAAAAGTTAACGCAAGAATGGCAGACTGAGCCTTGCGTGATTTACTACCTTGCCGTAGCGCCGAGATTTTTTGCGCCAATCGCAGAAAATCTGGCAAAGCATAAACTGGCTGAAAATCCTAACAAATCCCGTATCGTAATCGAAAAACCATTCGGTCACGATTTGGCTTCAGCCAAAGAGTTAAACAAACTTCTGAACGAACGATTTTTAGAAAGCCAGATCTACCGGATTGACCATTATCTGGGAAAGGAAACTGTGCAAAATATTTTAGCTTTTCGGTTTGCCAATTCTATCCTGGAGCCACTCTGGAACCGGAATTATATTGACCATGTGCAGATTTCAGTAACGGAGCAATTAGGCGTCGCCGATCGTGGAGGTTATTATGAAGAAGCTGGAGCGATGCGCGATATGGTTCAAAATCATATTCTCCAGCTGTTATGCCTGGTCGCCATGGAACCGCCGGTAAGCTTCCAGGCTGATGAAGTACGAAATCGCAAAGTAGACGTACTCCATGCTATGCGGAAATTTACTGCCGAGGAAATCAAGAGACATGCGGTACGAGGCCAATATGGCAAGGGTTGGGTAGAAGGAAAGTCAGTTGTGGCGTACCGTGACGAGGAGTCCGTAAACCCGGAGTCCAACACGGAGACATTTGCTGCAATTAAATTTTTTATAGATAACTGGCGGTGGCACGGTGTTCCTTTTTATTTGCGTACTGGAAAACGGATGCATCAAACGTCGTCAATTATCAGTATTCAGTTTAAGGACGTTCCACATTTGATATTCCCCACCGAAGCCGTGGAGAGCTGGCAACAAAACCGTCTTGTCATCAGCATTCAACCTGAAATGAGCATTAGGTTACAAGTGCAGGCGAAGCGCCCAGGATTGGGAATGACGCTTAATCCGGTAGACCTGGTCTTTGACTACAGTGGAACCTATCAGGGCGAGGCACCGGAAGCTTATGAGACACTCTTGCTCGACACAATGCTGGGAGACCAGACTTTGTTTATGCGCGGTGATCAGGTAGAGGCGGCCTGGGATTTGTTGATGCCTATTCTAAATTCCTGGTCCAGCAAAAGGAGTTTAAATTTTCCCAACTATCCTTCCGATTCATGGGGACCGGAAATTGCTGAGGCACTGATCGCAAAGGACGGCTTTCATTGGTTTACGTTGCCGTTGAAAAAAAAATAATTCCGTGATAAAAATTTACAAAGAGGAAGGCCAGGTGCTTTCAGCGCTTGCCGATTTTATTGTCTCGAAGGCTACGGAAAGAATTAACCATCAGGGTCGATTTACCATTGCACTATCAGGAGGAAGTTCACCAAAAAAATTGTATGAACTCCTGGCGTCTGATGCTTATCGTAATAAGATCCAATGGGAAAAAGTATTTTTCTTTTTTGGAGATGAGCGATATGTTCCCTTGTATCATAAGGATAGTAATTATCTCATGGCTGAACGATCATTCTTTGAGCCGTTAGGTATTCTGCAAGATCATGTATTCGCTGTTAACACAGCCCTTGCACCTGCGGACGCCGCGCACGACTATGAACAAAAAGTAGTCGATCATTTTCAGGGTGGTCCATCCCAATTTGATTTTGTTCTTCTGGGTCTTGGCGATAATTCGCATACCGCTTCTTTGTTCCCACACACGAAGGTATTGCACGAGCAAAAAGCCATGGTCAAGGAAATTTTTGTCGATGAAGTAAACATGTACCGTATCACCTTCACAGCGCCGCTGATCAATGCAGCGCATAATGTCGTGTTTCTTGTTTATGGAAGGGGCAAAGCTGAAGCGGTTCACCACATCTTGGAAGACGCCACCAATGTCGACGCCTATCCAGCGCAGCTGATCAAGCCTTTTGAAGGAGAGTTGTTTTGGTTTTTGGACGAGGCAGCTGCGTCACGTATTAATCACTGACATTCTTACAGCACCTTGCTTAATCTCACTTGAACAACGCTATGGTGTAATCCAGAAGCTCCTGGCCTCCTGCATCACCATGCCCCGGAATGACGATTCTCGCGGAAGGGCAAATTGATTTTATTTTTCCAATGGTCCCCGGCCAGGCTTCAACGTTGGCATCAGCAAGATTTCCTTTCCCGGCGTCCATGGATTTCACCATACAACCTCCAAATATCGTCTTTTCAGCAGGTATCCATGTGAAGATGTTATCACGGGTATGGGCCTCACCAGGGTAGTAATTAATGATTTTTTTATTTCCGACGCTGATCTCCAAGGAAGTAGAAAAAAAATTTTGAGGCATGTTGGACGTTTCACCCTTTGATTCTAATAGCGCTTTTGTACGTTCGTGCGAATAGGATGGTATCCCCGTTTCATGAAAGGTTTTCAAACCGCCAAGACAATCAGCGTGAAAATGATTTATAATAACAGCTTTTATTTTTACTTGAGGGTGATTTGTTTTGAGCCATGTTATCAGATCACTCGATAGTTTATCATTTGTGGGTGTGTCACAAATAATAGCATCATCGCCGTTGATATAGATCAGGCCATTGCATTTTACTTTTCCGAAGTCAATTGTTTGTAAATCCGATATATGCTGATAAATGTTGTCGGTCAGCTTAATGACGGATAGGCCCTCAGCGATAACGATTTCATCTTTCCTCGCAGGCGTTTGTGCCCAACATATATTTACAATGACAAGAAAAAATAGCGTTGATAAATTTTTCATGCAGGATGTTTTTTGCAGAATGCCGTGAACAACTTCTGTCACGTACACGGGTAAATGTATAGAAAAAAATGCCACCGATTAAGCAAGAGCGTTGGAAATCAGGGCCACAAGTCGTTTAGCTACGCTGCTGTCGTTATCTAAATTGGGATTAAAAATCGTTACACTCATCCCAATGGTTGGATAGTTTTGAATTAGGTTTTTCAGCATGGTTTCACATTGTTCAAACGAAAGCCCGCCCGGAAGTCGATAATCAACCGCTGGATTTTGCTTGTCATCAATAACATCGGTATCAAAGTGGATCCAAAACCCGTCTACTTTTATTTTTCTAACGTACGCCTGAATTTCGTCGGCAATTGGAATAGGACCAGGCTTATGCAAACGCGCGAGATCAAAACATTTTATTTTGGTTGACCGGATTTCTTGGGATCCGAATTTACGCGTCTCGGCCATATCACGTTGACCGAAGTGAATTACATTTTCGTCGTACACATATGGTTTACCGTCATCAATGTTTGTAAGCATATCTGGTCCTCTTCCGGTAATGATAGCGAGGTCCATATCCGCCGCTTCTCCAGTTGTTGATTTTTCTGGTTCATAAAAATCTGCATGGGCGTCCAGAAAAAACAATCCATACCTGCCCTCGGATTTAAGAGCCGACATAATGCCGATGAGTATGCTACAATCACCTCCAAGAACCAGAGGAAACTTTTTCTCTATCGGTATTTGTTTAAGGGTACTCTTTAAGCTACGTGAGAATGCCATTAGGGCATTGACATTTAATACCCCCGTTTGACGATCTCTCTCGTAGGTGTATAAGTGATTGAGTGTTGGGACTTCGATGACTGAGTTCTTCGAATCTAAGGCTTCCTTGAGCCCTTGAGATAAGAGAACGGCGGGTAATCTTTCGACACCGGTGGGCTTAAGTCCAAGAATGGAAGCGGCAGCAACGATTTGTATGTCCGATTTCTTGCGCACGAAGGAGCTATTTCTTAAATAACCCAAGCGCGAATCTGATGTTTTCGCTATTTAATAATTTCGATCTCCGTTCGACGATTTATCGCGCGACCGCCTTCTTCATCGTCATTGGAAACAATGGGACGGTCTGAGCCGAAACCTTTTGCAGACAACCGGCTCGTAGCAATACCGTGTTTTGCCAAATAGTCAACGACCGAAGAAGCCCGCTTCAACGAAAGCGCTTTGTTTGTTGCAGCATTACCGCTGTTATCGGTGTGGCCGTTAATTTGAACACGAAGGTGAGCATCCCGAACCAGGAGCTCGCGAATATTTTCTACCTCGGCAATAGACTCTTGCTTTAGGTCTGATTTACCGATATCGAAGAATACGTTTCGCAACACCACTTTAGAACCGATTTCGGCTTTTACCATGATGATGTGCGTGTCGATTTCCTGATATTCAGCAAACTGCGGCAGATTAAAATTGATGGAGTTAAACAAGTATCCTGCTTTTTCAGTAGCAACACCGTAGTTTCCGCCGTGCGGAATTATAAGTTCGAATTCCCCGGTTGTTGGATTTGAGTTCAGTTTTGTGATCACTTTATTTGTGACGTTATCCACAAGTGAAATGACAGCGCTAAGGGGTGCTGCATTTTGTTCGTCAATAACTTTTCCTTTCAATAACGTAACAACTTTGGCGATTTTATGGATCTCGATTTCAGGAGCCACAAACTCTTCCGATTTGGGTATTTCCTGTTTAGCTTTTTGTGCTTCAACTTTAGCAACGACAGGCTTGGGTTTTGGTTTGTATTTTGGCTCTAGAAATGTAATTGAATAAATGTCTGCATCTCCTAACCCGCCCTCTTTAGCGGTAGAAAAGTAACCCTTCTTTTTATCAGGTGACAGTGTAAAAAACCCATCGTACTCCCAGGAGTTCAGGGGATAGCCCATGTTTTCCGGCTTCTTCCACTTGTTGTTCACAAACTCGCTCACAAAGATATCGCTGTTACCAAGGCGCGGATGACCATCAGAAGAAAAGTAGAGGGTGTTTCCATCATGATGAATAAAAGGCGAATCTTCATTGTTCGGCGTATTGATAATAGGACCCAAGTTCACGGCCTTTCCCCAATCACCTTTTGCATCGAGTTGACTCATGTAAAGGTCCAATTCACCAATTCCACCTGGCCGGTTGCTGGCGAAAAAAAGTTTTTTTCCGTCCGGGGTGACGCTGGCACAGGTCTCCCAGAAAAGAGCGGTGTTGATATTTTTATTCAATGGTTTTGCCTCAGACCATTCTTCTCCATTTCGGGTAGACGTATAGATATCGCCTTCACCTTCTTCATAGTATAAAAATAAAGTTTTACCGTCGGGGGAGAGGGATGCAGCGGCATCGTTGTATTTGATGTTGACGTTTTTGCTGATCGGCTTTGGCAGGGACCATTTATTCCCGTTTTTGTAGCTGACAAGGATATCTTCAAAATTTGCGTTTGCCTTTGCTCTGGCAGGATCATCCGTACGATTGGAAGTAAAGATCAAGGTATTGCCATCGGCTGAAATAATGGGTGAGTAATCGTTGTAAGGGGTGTTTACACCTTCGCCCAAATTTTCAATAATAACGTTCAATTCATTTTGTGATAGTGAATCGGCGACCTGACATTCAGCAATTTTCTCATCAGCGATGGAAGCAAGGTTGCTCCTCTTTTTCTTGAATCGCTCAAAATGTTCAATTGCGAGCTTGAATGAGTTGGTGTTTTGAAACGCTATTCCTAAATGATAATCAATATCCGGATTTACAGCAGGGTTGAGCCGGTATGCTTTGTCGATATAAGTAGCCGCTTTAGATTTTGTTTCAGAGTAGAGATACGTCAGCCCTATTTTGAAATTCAGGTAGGCGTCGTCTGGATTTATCTCCTGGGCTGCCAGATAGGTAGCCAAGGCATTTTTGTAATCCTTTTTGCCATAGAACTTATCCCCATTGGCAATGAGCGTTTTCTGATCCTGGGCGGACACGACGAATGAACATAAAATCAGGTAAACGGCTAAAACATATTTATCCATAAAGTCAATGGATAGTTTATAAGTAAAAAACGATTTAATTCAATAAGATAGAGTGAATGGCGCCAATGGAAAATAGCATTGTCGAGTTAACCTTACATTAATGCTTAATTGGCTTGACTTTCCAGCCCGGACCACGAACCACCCGGCCAGGTTTTGCACCGGTATGTTGTCCATCTTGTAATACTTGTATGCCATTTACAAAAACGTGGTTTACGCCTTCAGCATATTCTTTAGGATGATCAAAGGTGGCATTGTCGCGAATGGAATCCGCATTAAACACAACAACGTCGGCAAAGTTTCCTACCTGTAATTTTCCACGTTTATTGATTTTTAAATTGGATGCCGGTAGCGAAGTCAATCTCCTGATGGCTTCCTCCAGGGGGACAATTTTTTCTTCTCTGACATATTTTCCAAGGAACCGTGCGAAGGTTCCATACGCGCGCGGATGCGTTCCCCAATCCTTAAAAATTTCTGCCTCCGACATGGAAGCGGCATCGGAACCAAAACTCACATAGGGAAGTTTGAGCATGCGCTTTACATTGTCTTCTGAAATAAGGAAGAAAATTGCTGCAATGGTCGATCGATCTTTTACGATTAAGTCTATTGCTGTTTCGTCGGCGTCCTTGCCATGAATCCGGGCGACTTCATCGAGCCTTTTTCCAAGGTAAAGTTTATTCAATGAGTCAAGGCGAAAACCTAGCATCATTACATCTTTTGGATCTGAATTTTTTGTAGGAATTCCAAGGCGCATTTCGTTCAAAACTTTTTTGCGTATTGAAGGAGTCCGGAGGCGCTTGCGCATCGCTGCGGCTCCGCCTTCCTGGACCCACGTCGGAAGGCGTGCAGTCAGTCCGGTAGCGCTGGCAATATAGGTATACATGTTGGCGGTGATTTTTAATCCTGCCTGTTGGGC
>Ga0157380_10001535_pt1 | contig 15171 bp, 15 predicted proteins | sample S35metaG_FD_119757 | JGI IMG/M metagenome (GOLD analysis project Ga0157380, IMG submission 119757) | Switchgrass rhizosphere microbial communities from Kellogg Biological Station, Michigan, USA - S3-5 metaG | ecosystem: Host-associated > Plants > Roots > Rhizosphere > Soil | place: USA... | reverse complement strand
GCCCGTTCCCAGAATCGGCTTGAACTCGCCGACGATCTGCGCCTTTTCCCACAACGGGGTCTGCCCGTTGTCGCCGTCGGGATAGACCTTCTTCAGCGTGAACGATCCGAGCATCTGCACCGTGACTTCCGCCTGGCCATTGCACCCGGAACTGCAGAGGTGGAACGCGGCCTTGACGTCCACGCCGACGCCGCCGCTACTGTTCTTGCAATCGCCGTGGGTCGTGGGGGTGTCTTCCGGATCGTTGTTCTTGCTGCCGACGATCTTGTCGCAGACGTAGTTCTGGTCACCCGGGTTTTCCTTCTCGACGCCCATGATCGTCGGTCCAACCATGTTCCCCGTCTCGACTTCGAGGACGTCGCCGATCCCAATGGGATAGCAGTGCAGCCCTTCAATGTTCTCCCGGTACCACTGCGCGCCGCCCTGAGGCGGCTGACCATCCGGATTCACCGTTCCGGCGGCGGAGCGCTTTCGTGGAAGCTTGACGGCCTGGTACTGCCCTGGTTGCGTGGCACCGGGCGGGGGGTCCATCACACCGCTCTGGTTGCCGTTTCCCGAGCCGATCTTGAGGGAGAACTCGCGCTCCGCCGGGGTCATGGAGTTGTTGAGAACGTTGCGATCCAGGTCCGTGAACGGGCGCGTCAGGTTCTGCGGGCCGTTGTACCCGTCGTTGAATGGCAGGTTGTATTGCGGGTCGGTCGCGGCGAGCTGGAGCCGCTTCTGATTCACCTTCTGCATCAGGATGACATAGGGGACGGACCACGGCCGCAGGCAGGTGGTGTTGGTCACCGGCGCATTCGCCCACGCGATCGCGCGCGCATGCACGCGCGGGGCGGCAATGCCGAACAGCCCCATGATCAACTTGTTGGTGCCGTGACTGACTACCACCCGCACTGCATTGTGCGTCGCCGTCGACGCGGGATCGAACGTCGCGGTGGGGTCGTCCCAGTAGCCCGTCTCGACCAGATCGACCTGAACGAGGTCGTACAACGCGCGGTTCATCCGCGCTATAGCGGTCGCAGAGTCGGTGACGTAGGTCGGATTGTGCGGCGTCGAGAGCTGGATGGCACCTGCCAACGCGCCGGCGTCCGCGGAGGACTGCAGCTCGTTCCGCATCGTCCAGATGCGGCTCATGTCGATCGCCATCGCCGCGGCGCCCATCAGCACCACGAACAGCAGGCCGAATAGCACGACGAAGATGCCCCTGCGATTTCCTGGTTTCAGCATCGTTCCCTCCGAGAGGTATCCTCTCGGTGTGCGTAGTCGCGCCCCGACGCGCATCATTGCCCGATCTTACCGAACTCCGTCATCACCTGCACCAACGCCGGACCCATGATGACGACGAACAGTGCCGGCAGAATGAACAGCACGAGCGGCATCGTCATCTTGAGCGGGGCCTGCTTTGCCTTCTTTTCGGCATACTGCCGGCGTTTTCGCCGCAGCGTTTCCGCCGACACCCGAAGCACCGTCGCAATGCTCGTACCCCATTTCTCGCTCTGAATCATACTCGACACGAGCGTCCGAATCTCCTCGACGCCCGTTCGCTGCCAGAGGCCGCGGAGCGCGACGTCCCTTGGGATACCAGCATTCGTCTTTCGATTGACCACTGCCAGCTCGTGCGCCAGATCGGCGTGCGCCAGGCGTACCTCACGAGCCACACGCAGAATGGCGGCGTCCAGGCTGATCCCCGCCTCGACGCAGACGACCATGAGGTCGAGCGCATCGGGAACCGAGTGGCGAATACGCTCCTGCCGCTGCCGGACCATGCGGTCCAGAAAGCCCACCGGGATAATCCAGGCGAAAAACACCGACATCGCCATCGAGAACCAGAATATGGCGAAGCTCGATCGAGGCGCGACGACGTATGCCATGAGCGGGATGATGACGAACAACCCGACGCGAATCAGGAAGAACGTCGCGGGCGCCGTCGGGGTGTCGTAACCCGCCTGCACCATCTTTTCCTGCGATTTCGTGTCGTCCTCGGGATTTCCAGGCAGCGACTCGAGCAGCCACTCGCGAAAGCGTCCCTGCTGCCGGTCCTTCATAGGCCGCAGGGCAATCGACGGCGCCGCCTCGTCCATCGCGCCAGCGCGGGCGAGCACCGCGCGTCGTTGGGCAATCGTCACGAGCGCGAAGCCCCCGACGATCACCGCGATCACGCCAATGACGACGAAGATGATTACGGAAATTGGCATGGTCGCCTCAGATATCGATGTCCGCGATCTTCATCATTGACCAGTAGCCCAGCATCACCGAAAACGCCGCGCCGACCAGCACGGCGATCCCGGTCTGACTGGCCAGCATCGGAGCCATGAAGTCCCTGCTGATCACATTCACCAGGATGAACACAATGACCGGAAGCAGCGAGAGAATGCGTGCGGACAGCTTCGATTCCGCGGTCAACGTCTCGATATCTGCCTTGAGCGCCGCACGCTCGCGCATGAGCGTCCCGATGTTCCCAAGCACCTCGCTGAGGTTACCGCCCGTCTCGCGCTGAATGAGCACGGCGGTGACGAACATCTTCAGGTCCAATGAATCAATACGTCCTTGTAACGCGAGAAGGGCCGTGCGGACCTCCATGCCGAGTCGTTGCTCCTCGTAGAACCTCGAGAACTCGGGGCCCAACGGGTCGCGGACCTCTTCACCGATGAACTTCATGGCGGCCTGAAACGAATACCCGGCCTTCATGGCACTCACGAGCATGTCGATCGCGTCCGGCAACTGATCCCGAAACATCGACAGGCGCTTGCGCTGCTTCGAGCGCAGCAGCGTGATCGGCATCATGAACCCGATCACCGCGCCAAGCAGCCCAACGATCGAACCGCGGAAGATCCAGCCGATCAGATAGCCCAGGATCGTAAACACGATGACGCGCAGCACAAACGCGCCCGGCGTTCCATTGTCCCCCGCTCTCTGGATCTGCTCAGCGATCCACGACGTGATCCCGCGCCCCGCGAGCAGCCGATCGAGCGCCGGGAGATCGCTGACGTTCGCGTCGCGGATGATGCTCCGCGCGCTAGCCGGAGTGTTTCCCTCGCGCTCGCGCAGGCGGCGCATGGCGGCATCGGCTGCCGAGAGCCGTTGCCGGTTGACGTACAGGTACCCACCGATCAGGACGCCGACGGTGCCAAGAAACACCGCGGCGAGGATCAACAGCTGAGTCATCAGTCGACCCCTTCGAACATCCGGGCCGGAAGTTCCACCCCTGCGACGCGGAGACGCTCGGTAAACTGCGGCCTGACCCCACTCGCCTCGAACTGCCCGACGATCCTGCCTTCCGGAGAAATGCCGCGACGGCGGAACCGGTAGATCTCCTGCGTCGTCACGATTTCGCCTTCCATACCGGTGACCTCGGTGACGCTCACGATACGGCGCGATCCGTCCGACAGTCGCGACGCCTGAATGATCAAGTCGAGCGCCGACGACACCTGCTCACGCATGGCCCGGTTCGGCAAGTTCGTTCCGGCCATGAGGATCATTGTCTCGAGACGCGCCAGCGCGTCGCGGGGCGTGTTCGCGTGGACCGTCGTGAGCGATCCTTCGTGGCCCGTGTTCATCGCCTGGAGCATGTCGAGCGCCTCGCCGCCGCGCACCTCACCGACGATGATGCGGTCCGGGCGCATGCGCAATGCATTCTTCACGAGGTCGCGAGCGACGACTTCACCGCGGCCTTCCGAGTTCGGCGGTCTCGTTTCGAGGCGCACCACGTGGTCCTGCTGGAGCCGAAGCTCGGCGGCGTCCTCGATGGTCACAAGGCGCTCATCGCCAGGAATGAACGAGCTCAGGGCGTTGAGCAATGTCGTCTTTCCGGAACCCGTACCACCGGAGATCAGAATGTTCAGGCGCGCCTTCACGCAGCCAGCCAGTAGCTGCAGCATCTCGATGGTCATGGCGCCATTCGCGATCAGCTGCTCGACGGTCAGGTCGGCGCCGAAGCGGCGGATGGAGAGGACCGGCCCGTCCAGCGCGAGCGGAGGAATGATCGCGTTCACGCGGGAGCCGTCCGGCAGGCGCGCGTCGACCATCGGGGACGATTCGTCCACGCGACGCCCGACCCGGCTCACGATCCGGTCGATCACCGCGAGGAGGTGCGCGTCGTTGCGAAACTGCGCGTTCACGCGCGACAGCTTCCCGCGACGCTCGATGAAGATGTCCTTCGCGCTGTTGATCAGAATGTCGGAAATGGTGTTGTCACGGAACAGCGGCTCGATGGGGCCCAGTCCCGTGATCTCCCAGACGATCTGCTCGACGATCTCCTCGCGCTCCGCCTGACTGAGAGGCGTGGACTCCTCTCTGAGAAACTCGCCGACGGCCAGTCGAATCTGGTGGACGACCTCCCCTTCGTCCTTGATCTGCTCCAGCGCCTCGAGGTCGAGTCGCTCGATGAGGCGGTGGTGCAGGTCGATCTTGAGCTGATCGACCACACTCAGCTTGTCTTCGTTCCCCTTTTGCCGGGAATACATGCTCGACGACAGCCGCTGCGATGCGTTCGGCGGAGCCGGCGCGGGCGACGGTAGCGGCATGGACTGCAGCGGCGGCGTCGGGTCAGCAGGTGTCTTTCCCTCGGGCGTCACGGTCCCCTGCGTCCCGTTGGAACCCGGTTTCCGTCCCGAGAGGCGATCAATGAGAGACATCGTCAGGTGCTCCTCTTGCGCGCGAACAACCGCTTGAACCGCGAGGCGCCGGCGCCGTTCTGGTGGTGTGCCCCGTTCGCGGCCGTCGCCGTTGCGCCGCCGAGCTTGGCAGACAACTGCGAGAACGACCACGCCAATTTGGACGCCGGCTCGAACTCGGCGACCGGGAGACCGTTCGTCGCCGCCGACGACGCCACACGATAGTCGTTAGGCAGCTTGAAGAAAATGGGCGCTTTCAGTACGTCCTCGGCATCGGCAATGGACAGGACCTCGCCCGACTGATGCCGATTCACGACGACGCACAACTTCTCCTTCGAGTAGCCAAGGCGCGTGCACAGCGCCACGGTGCGCTGCGTACTGCGGAGCGCACCGACGTTCAACTGTGTCACGAGCACGATACGGTCCGCCGCGTCGAGCGCGGCCAGCGTTCGCTCGTTCAGCTGGTGCTCGCAGTCGAGCACCGTGAACTGGAAGTTCTGGCGCAGGTGCTGGATGATCGTCCCGACCGTTCCGGCGTCGACCATTTCATCCGCTTCGGGGCGATCCGGGGCTGGAAGCTCCCATACGCCACCGGATGTCGGCGTGAGCAGCGAGTTCAGCAGGTCGGCGTCGATGCGATCGATCTTCTCGACCAGGTTCCCGAGATCGTACGACGGGTTGAGGTTGAGCAGAATCCGGATGTCGCCGCCGGCGATCACGAGATCGGCGAGCGCGGCACGCGCGCCGGGATGATTCTTGGCGAAGCCGTGCGCGAGGTTAGCCGAAACGGTGCTCGTTCCCAGGCCGCCCTTCGCGCTGTAGACCGTAATGATCTCGCCGCGCTGCACCGTCGACATGGTTCGGCGCATGAGCCGATCGACGGCCGCAGCAAGGTCCTTCGCGTCCGGCGGGCTGACCAGGAATTCCTGGATACCGGCGCGCATCGCCCTGAGCATGAGCTCCGGTTCCTGCTTCGGCGCCGTGCCGATCACCGCGGTGAAGCGCTCGCGGCGGATCTCCCGCTCGAACGCCGCGAGTTGGAGATCCGCGATGCCGTCCAGCGGCACGATCACGAGGTCGACGTGGGTCTGGCGAAGCTGCTCGATGGCCGCTGCGACGTCCTCGACGCGATGGGTCTTGGTGAACCCAAAGCGCGCGAGGACCTCCGCTAGCTGCTCGTCAGGGCCGGCGGCCTTGCCAACGATTAACGCTTGTCGTGCCATATCGAATGCTGGATATCGCTCACTCTTCTCGGATTACGCTCATTTTGGACGGCGCTGGTTCGGCGGCAGCCGCTTCTGCAGCGCGTCGAGCGCCGGTTTCGTCGTGTCCCCCTGCAGACGCATGATGTCTTCAGGACGCGGCCGCAGCGGGTCCACGATGACCGGCGTGACGATCACGATCAGCTCCGACTCGTTGCGCTGGAACCGCGTGCTGGAAAACAGCTGACCGAGGATCGGAATGTCCTTGAGAAAGGGAACGCCCGTCTTGACGCGTTCCTCCTCGCCGGAGAACAGTCCTGACAGCACGAGACTCGTATTGCGACGGACGTCCACCGTGCTCTCGATACGCCGCGTCCGGAGCGCCGGAATGCGGAAGCCCTGCAGAAACACAGCGTTCGTGAAGTCCAGGCTGGACACTTCGGGAATCACCTGGATCTTGATCAGGCTGTCGCTCACGATTTCCGGTGTGAACGAGAGCCGGATACCGAACTCACGAAACTGAACGCTTATCGCGGAGTTGGCGCCTGTGCCCCCTCCCTGCACGACTGGAATTGGCAGCTCGCCGCCAGCGAGGAACCTCGCCATCTCGCGATTCGCCGTCATGATTGTCGGCTCGGCCAAAAGGCGGGCCCTGCCGCTCTGCTCCTGCGCATCGAGGAACGCCAACAGGTCGTCGGTACCGAAGTCGGTGAGGACCGTCAGAAAACGGGATGCGGAAGGAAGCGTGATCTTCCCCGTTGTCGGGTCGAACGCAGCGTCCGTATTGAAGTTATTCATCCCGGCGCGAACGTTCTTGTCGCGGTAGAGCGCCGACACGCCAAGCTCGCGAAGCGCATCACGTCGCACTTCGGCGAACTTCACCGCCAGTGCGATCTGCATGCGATCGGCCGGTGTGTGGACCTGCACGCGGAAGTGCACCCGCGCGCCGCTTTGTAGCCAGACGATGAGATCGCCCTCGCCCGCGGCGGCCGCGTTGACGACGATCTCGCGCTCCGACACCACCACGGCGTCAGCCACCGAAGGATTCGCCACCGTCACGCGCGTGATGACCTCGTTCGCGCGGTAGGGGTACGCGCGCCCGATCGGTAGGTCGAGGCGGGTTACCGGGAGATCCTGCGCGCGAGCTGCGTGGGCAAACGCGATGACGAACATCGCGCTGAACGCGCCGAGTGCGCGCAGTGTACGCCGGTACACGTCCGTCTTGCCGGTCAAGCGGTCACTCCTGTGGTTCGCTGTGGTGGGTACGGATCGGAGTCGCTGTCAATTACGGCTGCTTGCGCGCCGTTGAATCACGCTTCGCGGAGTCCGCCTGGAACTTGTTATCCGATCTGGCATTGCCCCGGAACACCTGAACGGTGAGGGTATCCGGCTTTTTCGGCGGCGGTGCGAGAACGACCGGTGGCGGGGCTGGCTGAACCGGCGCGGCGGCCGCTGGCTTCGCCGCGGCAGTCTGCCGCCGCGGCTGCGTCACCGGGACCGGCACGGACCGCGAACGCTTGAGGTCGGCGAGCACGTCGGCCGGATTGGCGCCCTTTGTCTCGATGCTGTCCGGGTCACCGTAGCCGCGCAGCACGAGCTGCAGGGCGCCCTGCGCCGCGGCAATCGCTAGTGTCTCGGACTGCTCGGGCGTGACCTCGATCGACGCCACCGCGGCGTTGATCGGCCGTCCGTCCTGCGCGCGCTCCGGCGCGGCGCCGATGGCCAGGACGCGCATGTTCGACATGAACAGCTTCGCCACCTGCCTGGACTCCTTCGGGTCGTTCATGACGACCATGATGTCCACGCGGCTGTTCGGCTGGACCATGCCAGCGAGGCTGGCCACGTCGTTGATGCGGATGCCGTAGGCCCGCTTCCCCGGGGTGATCTTGACCTCGAGCCCCGCGCCCGTGCCCTCGGGGGCCAGGCGGCCGGGGACCATCGCCTCGCCCTTGTAGACGGGGACGCGCGTGACGCGGCCCGCCACCGAGTCGACGCTCGTGTAGGCGCCGGCGGGCTGGGTACCGGCCGGCCACTGGGCGACGACCAGCGCCATGCGGTCGACGATCACGCCCTCCGGCATGTCCTTCGCCGCGACCACCACCGGGATGGTAGCAATCTTACTGCTGGCTTTCGTCGCCTCGAGGACGCGGTAAACGCCGAACGTCGCGATGACGGCGACGAGCAGGGCAACATAGAACACGATGGTGTAACGTTTGGCAGCCATAGGTCACCACGTCCGATCGGTGTACAGGAGTTGACGTCTGTCCAGGGTACGACGATACAAAGAAAGAGCTTTCAACCGAAACGTTAAGGCGTGCCCGGAGGTAACCCGGCCCGCTCCCAGCGGTAGCTGACGGAGCGCGTGACGGTGAGTGGGGGTACTCCTATGAACTTCCCCAGCACCGGCAACGGCAGCGGGTGAGCGGACACCGCGACGGTGATGTACTGCGTGTTTGGCAAGGCAACGTCCAGGTTGACGCTTACCCTGGACGTGTCGAGGCTGTTGTAGCCGAATACCGTAGTGTAGTTCTGCACCTTGGTCTTGATCGCATCGACGTATCCACCGCCCGAGAAATCCGATTCGCGCAGCGTGGACGCGAAGCGCGCACCCTCGCGCAGCCCCGAGTTGATCGCATTCAGCTGGGCGTACGCCCGGCTGAAGTCGATGACACCGAATACGATGAGGAACAGAAACGGCACGACGAGCGCGAACTCGACGATGACCGCGCCTCTCCTGCAACGAGAACCTGGGAATCGACGCGAACGCATCCGGTGCCTCCTCAGTTGGCGAGAATCCTCGGGATCCAAGCCGTCAGCAACGCCCCACACGATAGCGCGACACCATACGGCAGGTGCCGCTTCCGATCCGAACCAGGTTCTGCCTTTCCGAGCGGCGCGAGCGAGAACAGCGATACGGACATCGCGACCCGCTCGATCCCCTCGCGCGCGCGCCGCTGCACGAGCAACATGACGAGTGCGAGTACTCCACCAACGAGGGCAGCGACGAGCGACGCGCGCCACGCCCCAGTCGGGCCGAGCCAGGCGGCAGCTGCCGCAAAAAGCTTGACGTCGCCCGCGCCCAACCCGCCGGCGATGTGAAACACGATCCATATGGCGAACCCGACCACGAGCCCGCCGACTGCTTTCCCGAGCCCTGGGACCCAGGGATCGCTGATCACCGAGAACGCAAACCCCGAGATGGCGAGGACAAGCACCAGCCAATTCGGGATTCGCCGCCACCGCACGTCGGTGATGCATGCGGTGACCAGAAGCGCAGAAAACACCAGCCCGGCGGCGAGCCGCCAATCAGATCCGGCAAACACTCAAATTTCCGCGGGCACTGCGCACAGTATACAACGTTTCCACAGGGACGTTCTGCTCATACTGCACCAATCGCTCGACTGACGGCGATCGCCATCACCCGAGCCAGAATTTGGCGCCCCGAGCCGCGCAACCAACCGGTAATTCCCGGGCCCGCCAGGGCACGGCAACCAACGCTGCCGTGCCCCGGAACGGGCGGAGAGTCGCATGAAGCGTCAGACGGTCGTGATGCTGCCCGTCCGGGCCTCGAACCAACTCCTGATGCTGCTGCCGAAGATCGCCACAACGCCGATCAGCAGCACGGCGACGAGCGCAACCAGCAGTCCGTATTCGGTGACCGCGATTCCCTCGTCGGACTTCACGAAGCGCGATACCGCTTCTCGAGATCGGCGCATGGTAATTATCCGGATCAGACGGTGGTGATCGTGCCCGTGCGCGCGGCGAACCAGCTCTTGATGCTGCTGCCGAAGATCGAAACCACGCCGATCAGGAGCACGGCGACCAGGGCCACCAGGAGCCCGTACTCGGTGACCGCGATACCCTCGTCGGACTTGATGAAGCGCGTGACTGCTTTCATGCGAACCATTGGACTGTTCTCCTTGTGCGGGTTAAACGGTGGTGCGGGTCAAACAGTGGTGATCGTGCCCGTGCGGGCGGCGAACCAACTCTTGATGCTGCTGCCGAAGATCGCGACGACGCCAATGAGGAGCACCGCGACCAGGGCAACGAGAAGACCGTACTCGGTGACGGCAATGCCCTCGTCATCTCTCACAAACTGACGAACAGCCAAGCGGATGCGATTCATTTGGGCCCCCTCAGAAAAAACGTGAGACAAAACCAATCACGAGGCAGCCTGTCAGTCAGGCTGCCTTCCGTCCCGTGCTTCCGGGTATTGATCCCGTCTCCCTTCTCGGCGACCGATCGATTTTCGCGCGGACACCGGGTTCGGGTCGGAAGCGGGTGTCATCCTAACCGACCAACCACCTACCCGCCACCGCGCGTCGCTCGTCATTCCGATTTCGCGACGGACACTCTGCAAAAACGGTATCAATACGAAGGACAACACGTTGCCACTGTGATACAGGCCGCCTGCGGTCGCGATGTCCCGGCCAATTCGGGACCACGCCCAGCGTGCGACGAATGGGTTAAATACTTCTCAGTCAATCGACTCGTCCGCTTCATCATTGCCAGGCCGGGCTACGCAGCCTCGACAAATCGGTGAAATTGTCCGCCTCGTCATCTGCCTGCGACGGTTCGAGGATCGCCTAGACGTTAGGGCTCGATATGGCAGAACGTTGCAGCCGATCCACAACGCCTGTGGCGTCAACAGAACGGACTTTATCACGCCCAGCAACGCAACGAACGGCCGCCACCGGCCAAGTGATTTCGCTCTTCACCAGCACTCTCCTCGTGAAACACGTCACGCCGGCGGTCGTCGAACGCACGTGAGCTCTCCGGACCAACCAGGACCACCACTCCAACGCCAACGGATCGCGGTCGCAGTTGGCATCGGCGCGGTAGCCGGGCTCCTCTCGTACGCCTTTTTGTCGCGGCCCGGATCGGGCGGCGACTACTTCTTCGTGTGGAGCGCCGCCCGGTCGCTCCTCTCCGGCCAGAATCCCTACCATGTCGTTGCCATCGGACCGGAGAATCCCGGGAACGACGCGCTGCTCTATCCGCTCCCTGCCCTGCTGCTGATTGCGCCGCTCGCCTGGCTCCCGGTTGCAGCATCCGGCGGAACATTCGTTGGGATCGCATCGGCGCTGCTCGCGTACGCGCTCCTGAAGGACGGCTACTGGCGACTCCCGATCTTCCTGAGTGCACCCTTTCTCATGGCGGTCTCGCTCGGCCAGTGGTCGCCTCTCGTGACTGCGGCCGCCCTGGAAGCGAATCTCGGCTTCGTGTTCGCGGCGAAGCCCAACCTCGGACTCGCCGCGTGGATCTACCGCCCGAACATCCGGGCAATCGTCGTCGGCGTCGTGATCGTCCTCGTCAGTTTCCTGGTGTTGCCGAGCTGGCCCATCGATTGGTACCACAACATTGCGGCGCGACCGGAGAAGCTTTCCCCGGTGCGGACCCTCGGCGGTCCGATCCTGCTCCTGGCACTGCTCCGTTGGAGACGGCCTGAGGCCAGGCTCTTTCTCGCGATGGCCTGCGTGCCACAGGCACTCTTCTTCTACGACCAGCTCGCACTCGGGCTCATTCCCCGCACGCTGCGCCAATCGCTCATCCTGTCGCTCGCGAGCTTCGCGCTGCTGCTCACCTGGTTCTATCGTCTCGGACCCGGCGACTACTACGTGCAGCAAGCCGTTCCCTACGCGACCGGACTCTACTTCGTGGCGCTCGTGCTGCTGCTGTGGCCCCTGACCACGCGCCCGAGAGAAACGGACCAGCCGGCTCCCGCCGCCGGCGTGCCTAACGCAGCGGGCGGCACACCCGTGTCCGCGTCCTGAGCCGCTCGTGAGCCCCAGTCGAAGGCAGCGTCTGCTCACGGCGCTGGGCATTGCGGTGGCAAGCGGGCTGCTCGCCGCGTACTCGGTGCAGCGTCCCGGCGCAGTACCCGACTTTCTCTACCCCTGGACCGGCATGCGGCTGTTCCTCGAGGGGACGAATCCGTATGCCGCCATGCGCGGAGGAGGCCCACCTCCGTACGACGAGGCCCTGTTCTATCCGTTCACCGCTCTCCTCGCGGTGGGACCGCTGGTCCGGCTACCCCTTAGTGCTGCGGCCGGCGTCTTCTTCGCGCTGTCGTCCGGCGCGCTCGCGTACGTCATCACGAAGGACGGACTCTGGCGCGTGCACGTCTTCATGAGTGCGCCGTTCGTGACCGCCGCACTCCTGGTCCAGTTCGCACCGCTGCTGATGGCAGCCGCGTTCGTTCCTGCCCTGGGCTTTCTCTTCACGCTCAAGCCGAACATTGGGCTCCCAATCCTCCTGTCGCGGCCTTCCTGGAAAGCGGTCCTCGGGTGCGCCCTGTTCGGGTTGGTCAGCCTCGTCGTTTTCCCACGGTGGCCATTCGGCTGGCTGGACAGCATCCGCCACGACACCCGCGTTGGGGCGCACGCCATTCCCATGATGCAGTGGGGAGGCCTGCTGCTGGCACTGGCCGCGCTTCGATGGCGGCTACGGGCCGGCAGGCTTCTGCTCGCCATGAGCGTCATCCCGCAGCAGCTCTTCTTCTACGACCAGCTGCCGCTGTGGCTGATACCGCGTACCCGGCAACAGTCGATCGCGCTCACGGCCTGCAGTCAGCTCGCGTTCATTCTGTATTACGTACTGCGGACGCCTGGCGAGCTCATGGTGCGATCGGCTTACCCATTCGTGATTGCCCTACTCTACCTGCCGGCTCTCGCCATTCTGCTGCGACAGCCGGCAACCGAAGAACTTGCTTTGTCAAAGAACGTCGACAGCGATCAACCAGTACGCGAGGTACTACCAGCTTCTGGCGCAGAACCGTGATCTCGTAGCGACGCCACGGGGCGCATAGTCGAGATCCGGCGTCAGAGCGCAGTCAGATCGCGCCTTAGGCTACTCTAACGCGAGAGGGAGAACGTGTAGGGCAGCTGGACCAGCTGGCTCACCGCCTTCCCCCCAACGAGCGCCGGGTTGAAGCGCGCCGTCGGCAGCGCGTTCTTCACGGCCGCGCCAAAGAGATCGTGGCTCTGCTTCAGGATCTTGAGCGTGGCCACATCGGCGCGGCCGTCGGGACGCACGACGAACTGCACCAGCACCTCGCCCTCGATGCCCGCCTTGCGAAGCAGGTCGGGGTACCGCGGCGTTATGCTACTGGCAGCAGCAGTCACCGGCTGCTCGACCTGGAACTCGAAATAGGTCGCGCCGGCAGGGACGACGACCGGCTGCGCTTTGGCGGGCGCGAGCGGGGCCTGAACCTCGCACGCGACAGCCGTGAGCGTGGCCGCGAAAGCGGCAAGCGCCAGCGTCAACGTTAGGCGACGCCGGGCAATCGGGCTTCGCATTGCCAGGATCCTCCGTCCAAGGAGTGAGCTCGACTCGGTGAGTGCGGCCGTGAGCAATCCCACGCGGTCCGCCCGCTGAGCCACGGCGAGCAGCAGCGACCCGTAGCGACGCGTGTCAGGGTAGGCGCGCAGCACGCGGCTGTCACAGTCGAGCTCCATGGCGCTGCGCAGGCGTACCATGCAATACCACACTGCGAGGTTCCATGGCATTGCCACGACGACGGCGAGCGCGCAGACGAGCAGGCGCGGGTCGCCGCGATCGCGGTGCTCGCGCTCGTGCTGCAGCACCAGTGCGCGGAGCGACGCATCCAGCTCGAGCACCCACTCGGGAACCACGATGGTCGGCTTTCGGAATCCAACAACGGCCGGGCCCGCATCGCGCGAAACGAGCACGGCCTCACCGTCGACGTTTGCGGGCCGCCAGGTCCGACTCCGCCGCCACACACCGCGCGCAGAGCCGACGAATCGGATCGTCAGCGTCACCGTCGCGCCAACCCAGCAAAGCGAAATGATGAGATCCCAGGGAACGGCAGACGCTCGAATCACGGTAGGCGCGAGCAACATGCCGATCGGGGACCCGACCTCCGGCGTGCCCAGCGCCGGGATGAAGCCGGATGCCTGACCTAGCGACAGCAGCGGGATGATGACGGAGAGAGCCATTGCCGCTCCCCAGACCATGCGGGCTTCCCTGCGCCAGAGGCGCAGCACGCGCTCGAACGCGGTTGCGGCCAGTCCCAACAGCGCCGTGACGAAGGCGACGTGGAGCATCCACTGCGCGATCATGAGGTCTCTCCTCCGCGGCGGCGGCGCGTCGTCTTCGCCGCTGTGCGCGGGGCATCGGGGGTCTCACCGGCGAGCCGTTCGCCGAGCGTCGCGTGGAGCTTGCGGAGCTCCTCCGCCGAAAGGGGGTGGTCGGAGACGAGGTGCGACACGAGCAGGGCGGGGTCACCGCCGAACATCTTGTCGATGAGGCGGGCGACAGCGCTTCGGCCGGCGGCCTTCCTGGCGACCAGCGGGAAGTAGCGGTGGGCCTTTCCTTCGCCCTCGTGCCTCACGAACCCCTTCGCCTCGAGGTTGCGGAGGATGGTGAGGACGGTCGTGTAGGCGAGGTCCGCGGGGAGCTGCTCGCGCACCTCGGCCACGGTGGCGGAGCCGGTGGCCCAGAGGACTCCCATGACGTCCAACTCGCGCTCGCCGAATTCGGCGGCCATCGTCGCGACTCCTACTATGAGGATAGTTGAACCTAACGCTGGAGCACCGTCTGGTCAACTACTCAGATAGTAGAAGCCCTTTCGCGGCGCCGGTAGACCGCCGGCGTTTGGAGCGTCCGACTAGGGCTGTCGTTTCGCTGAGTCCGCCTGGAACTTTACGTCGACGCGGCTACTGCGTAACAGGAGATCGCGCACCAATGTGTCACGAAATACTGACGGCGGCCGGCTAGCGGGCGGTGGCTTCGTTACGAGTGTGGAACGCGATCGCTTCAGGTCGGCGAGCACGTCTGCCGAGTTGGCGCCCTTGGTCTCGATGCCGTCGGTGTCGCCGTGGCCGCGGAGCATCAGCTGCAGGGCGCCCTGCGTCGCAGCGATCGCCAGCTTCTCGGCCTCCCTCGGGGTGACCTCGATCGAGGCCACCGCCGCGTTGATCGGGCGCCCGTCCTGCCCGCGCTCGGAGGCGGCGCCGATCGCCAGCACGCGCATGTTCGACATGAACAGCTTCGCCACGCGCTTCCCGGTGTTTTCGGGGCCGTTGCTCACGACCATGATGTCCACCCGGCTGTTCGGCTGGACCATGCCGGCGAGGCTCGCCACGTCGTTGATGCGGATGCCGTAGGCCCGCTTCCCCGGGGTGATCTTGACCTCGAGCCCGGCGCCGGTCCCCTCAGGCGCCAAGCGCCCCGGGACGATCGCCTCGCCCTTGTAGACGGGCACGCGCGTGACGCGGCCCGCTACCAAGTCGACGCTCGAGTACGCGGCGGCGGGCTGGGTGCCGGCCGGCCACTGGGCGACGACCAGCGCCATGCGGTCGACGGTCACGCCCTCGCGCATGTCCTTCGCCGCG
>Ga0157380_10001533_pt1 | contig 15182 bp, 13 predicted proteins | sample S35metaG_FD_119757 | JGI IMG/M metagenome (GOLD analysis project Ga0157380, IMG submission 119757) | Switchgrass rhizosphere microbial communities from Kellogg Biological Station, Michigan, USA - S3-5 metaG | ecosystem: Host-associated > Plants > Roots > Rhizosphere > Soil | place: USA... | reverse complement strand
ACAGGCTACAGGTGCATTGGGTGCTGTCGTTCCAAATCCAGATCTGCAACCCCTTACTTCAACTACCTATGAGGCCGGTATAGAGGCTGGATTTTTTCATAATCGACTAGGATTCGATCTTACTTTATACAATCGTAAGACCACTGATGATATTGTCCAAAGTAATATTGCAGCATCTTCCGGATATATCTCAGCATTGTTAAATGTGGGAGAATTAAGTAACAAAGGTGTTGAGTTGCTGATAACCGGAAGACCGATAGAGGCTACCAATTTTCAATGGGATATAAGTTATAATGTGGCTTACAATAGGAGTAGAGTTGTAAAGCTTGCAGATGGAATTGACAATTTGACTGTAGGCGATGGTGTTGGCGGAGGAACGATAAGAAATGTTGTCGGTGGCACGTATGGGGAAGTTTGGGGTTACCGTAAGTTAACAGACGCAAATGGTGAAGTGGTTTTTAATACCGCAAGCGGATACGCTGTCAGAGGGCCCCTTGAAAAAATTGGCGATGGAATTCCTCCACTCACGATGGGTATTACAAATACTTTTAAGTACAAGAACTTTTCACTCAATGTGCTTATCGATGGGAAATTTGGAAGTGTAGTGTATTCTAACCTTTATCAGTATGCCTATCGTTTTGGTCTGCCAAAAGAAACACTTCCGGGACGGGAAACTGGTGTTACAGTAACGGGCGTTAATTCGTCCGGCGATTCATTCAGTAAAACATGGACCCAGGCTGAGGTTGATACCTATTACGATAATGATAAAAACTACACAGCCATGTTTACATTTAATAATGACTTTGTAAAGCTCCGTCAGGTGATATTGACTTATAATATTCCTGTTCGGAAACTCTCAGCTTTTAAATGGCTGCAAGCGGCGTCTATATCACTCGTTGGCCGTAACCTTTTATTACTATACAAGGACAGCAAGAACGATTACTTTGATCCTGAGTCAAGTTATACAAATGGCAATGCTCAAGGCCTGGAGGCCTTTGGTGTACCACGAACCAGAAGCTTGGGTGCTAACTTGATGATAAAATTCTAATCCTAAAACTTCCTAATTTTATGAAAAGGTTTTTAAAAATATTTTTATCAACTTCTATAGCGTCACTGCTTATTTCCTGTGACAACGGCTTTGAAGAAATGAATGTAAATCCAAACGCATCGACAGAAGTAGTTCCCGGATTTCTTTTTACCAATGCACAACTAAGCACCGTAAACATCAACTTTACAGGGGGAGCCTATTTGACAATTGGTCAATCCATGCAGCATTTTGCAACGTACAAAGAAGTGCCTGCAGCCGGTGACAAGTACTTTAATTTCTCTTACTCCACGGCCAGTTGGAATGCGTTTTCGGGAGCCGTTATTCAATTACAACAAGTAATTGACGAGGTCTCCATAAACCCAGTTGATATAAACAAGCTTTCGGTAGCCCGGATATGGAAAGCCTATTTGTTTCATCGCCTTACCGACCTATATGGTGACGTTCCTTACAGCGAGGCTGCGCAGGCTCTTTCCCAGAAAAATTATACACCTAAGTATGATTTGCAGTCTGAGATCTACGTCGACCTTCTAAATGAATTGGAGAGTGCGGCAAATTCGTTTGACGCATCTCAGCCAACCTTTGGGAACGCGGACCTCATTTACGGAGGAGACATTGCCAAATGGAAAAAATTTGCCTATTCGCTGATGCTTCGGTTAGGAATGCGTCTGACGGAAGTAGATGAAGCGGCAGCAAAATCATGGGTGGAAAAAGCAATTGCCGGCGGGGTTATTGTCAATAATGAAGATATAGGTCTGATTGCTTACGTTGATGGATCCCAGACTACAAGCAGAAATTTTATCGCTAGTGGATTGTTATCTACGGATTACGTTTCTCCCGGAGGTGACAATGTTGAAGGAGGAAAGTTTGCTAAGACATTAATTGATCATCTGAAGAATACCAAAGATCCCCGCTTAAATGTAATCTCCATTGTATGGGTACCTTCCGGTTCGACCTTTGCTGCCGACACAACTACCGCGCCGCAGCAGGGAATGCCCAATGCGGCCTTTAATTCATTGCCAGGGAATTTTAATACCTTTTCTGAGCCTAACCCTAGCACTATCCTAAAATACAACGCGCCACTATTGGTATTTACAAATGCCGAAGTGCATCTGTTGCTGGCGGAAGCAGCATTAAGAGGATGGTATTCCGGAGGCACAGCAGAACAGTCCTATGCAAGTGCCGTTACAGCCGGAATGAAGCAATGGACTTTGTTCGGTAGCGGAGGTGTAATATCCAATGCTAAGATTACGCAATACATGACTAACAACCCGTATAGAACTGCTGGTACATTTGATGAACAAATGGAACAGATTCAAACGCAAAAATGGGTGACGCTATTTCTCGAAGACGAATATGAAATTTTTGCCAATTGGAGGCGGACTGGTTATCCAAACCTAACGCCCACTAATTATCCTGGAAATTTAACAGGGGGGAAAATTCCAACGCGTTTTGTTGTTCCTGATTCAGAGCTTATTTACAATGCCACTAATTTTTATGAAGCAAGGGATAGACAGGGGGGTGTGAACACGCTTTCCAGTATTGTATGGTGGGATAAATAGAGTACGAGCAATTAGTCCTGGTTAAAGCCTTTAGATCTAAAACCTGAAGGCTTTTTTATGCGTGAGGCTGTAAAGGTAAATTCTTTGGTTAGGAGATCAATAGAATCTCAACAGGCTCTTTGGCTATTCGAATACCATACTTTTCTTGGATTCAAGCTTCTCCTTGAATCCAAATACAAACAATGTTGTTACCACTGCAGCAAAAATAAGTGGTATCGACCAGAATGTCTGCCATTGCTCCAATGTAGGGTTTCCGTGTCCCATGATGCTATTGAAGATCCATCCTGAAGCAAGCGTTCCCAATCCCTGACCAACGCCATACGAGACCAGGACAAAAAAACCCTGCGCTTGAGCTCTGATTGCGGGAGTCGATTTTTGATCAATGTAGACCTGGCTTGCTACATAAACAAAATCGTAGCATGCTCCATGCAGCAAGATCCCAAGAATCAACATTGAAGAAATTGCATCACTTGCACCGAAGGTGAACAATGCATAACGAAGCGTCCAGGCGGCCAAGCCTAATACCATAACCCACTTTATGCCAAGCCTTCGAAAAAACCACGGCATCAGGAGCAAAAATAAAACTTCGGACATTTGTCCAAAGGTCATTTTAAATGCAGGGTTAGCAATGTTGGCGTCTTTCAGAAATATTGGAACGTATGCAAAGTAGCTGGCAAAAGGAATACTGATCAGCAGCAGGCCAATGACAAAAATTACAAATGGGCGGGAATTCAATTGCTTTAAAGCATCAAGGCCGATGATGTCCCGCGCGGAAATTTTTTTGCCGGCGCCCTTTGGGGGAACATGAGGTAATGTGAAGCTGTAAATACCCATCACGATGCCACCAACGCCTGCCACATACATAGGAAGCGCCGTTGTATCGCCCTGCAAAAAGTAACTGACTATGATTCCAGCGCTTATCCATCCCAATGTTCCAAATACCCGGACAAAGGGAAAATCATGCTCCTTGTCTTCCAACAAGTGAAAAGCGGTGGCTGTCGCCAGGCCAACGGTAGGCATATAGCATAACATGTGAAACAAAAGGAATACTAGAAACAACACCTGGGACGCTTCCCCAATTAGCGGAGCACAGAAAACAAAAATTCCACTGAGAACATGCATCACGCCCATGACCCGCTGCACAGCAAAAAAACGATCCGCGATCATACCAAGAAAGAAAGGTGAAACGATTGACCCGATAGGGCTCACCATATATGCCAGGTAAATGACGTCACTCATTCCGTGGCTTTTCATGTAGTTACCCCCTGTAGCATACCATGACCCCCAAATGAAAAATTGGAGAAACATCATGGCCATTAAGCGTACTTTCATCGAATGTTGAATGGTTTTAGAAAGCGGCGTGATTGGTTTTTATTTTGAGAGTCACACCAATGTCGCTTTCTGTGCACTTATTTTTTTGGTGTTGACCTCTGCGACTAATTTTTTCATGTAACGCATCGCTAAGATCGTTGCCTTGTCCACCTCTTCAATACCGGAAATTTTGTGATTTTTGATTAGTGGAAGACAATATTCGGAAACCAGGTAGCCCGTATAATTGTTTTGGCACAACGCTTCGACGAATGTTTCATAATTGATTTTTCCGCCATGGTGAGGCGCTGGCTCTTGTACCACTTCACCATGCTCGTCCTCTGTGAAATTCCAGGCACCGTAGTGGCTATACAAAAGATCTTTGCCACAATTCCTTACAGCTTCTCTCACGTATTCATTTTTTTGGCGGTCCGAGAATAGAGGGACGTCAATGCATAACTTAACATTTTTCCTTTCAATTTCTTGCATCATTGCTAATGTATCCTCATAACCGGGCCGAAGCACCGGTGCATGATTTTGCAGCAACAATGTAATTCCCAGATCTTCTGCCCACGAAGCTACTTCACGAATTCCGTTGATAGCCCGGTTCCAAACCTTTAAGTCAAGAGGATTCAAGGGTTTGAAATAATTTCCCTTTTCGTAGGGTGCATACATCGCTATTGCCTCCTCGTCATCGATGATACCAGGCCATGCTGCAAAGATTTTTACCATGTCTATATTCAGGTCGTGCGCAAGCTCCAAAACTTGTTTCATCATTGCGAGATTGTTCTCGCGCTCTTCACTGTGACGACTGCAGAAATTGCTCATACTTTCAATTGCACAAAGGTCAATGCCTTGATCGGCAGCGACCTCTTTTATACGCAGCCGGGTTGCCTTATTGAGATCGAGCGGGGAAGCTACAGGACGCTTGGTTTCAATTGCTAAACCTTCAAAACCCAATGCTTTCGCTTTATGAACTTGTTGTTCAACAGATAAAGCTTTTCCGGAATAGAATAGCCCGGAATATGTCACAGTAAGAAGTGCAAATTTCATAGGGATTGTTGTTCGTTAATTCAAATTTCTAGTTGTCGTTCTTTTTCAAACAGGTATTTGTTCAACAGTTCTTTTCCTTTTTTGATCGCATCGCGGCCGTCAGATTCAATTCCATACCAGCCTTGATACCCGGAATTTTTAGCAAGTCGAATCATCTTCGCTGTGAGGTCATCTGTTGGCTGATTCCGATAAGACATTCCACCTGCGAATGGTAATGTTTTTTCCAAGTACGCGTAATTATCAAAATCATTTCCAGGCTCACGCCAATCCGGGTAGGTGCCAAAAAAGGGATCATCAACCTCTTTCATCAGAGAGATCATAAAATCAGCATCATTAGAAATACCGCCATGATTTTCGATTAATATGCTAACCTTCGCGGGCACTGCATATTCCAGCAGCCTGTGATACGACTCTGTCGCCCATTGCAACGCCTCACGTCTATCGACATTTTCGGGCCCACGACAATTCGTCCGGATACTTTTGCACCCAAGAAAATTCGCGATGTCGATCCATTTCCGATGATTAATATCAAATTGTCGTCGACCTTCTTTTGTTGGCATACATCCGTCACCTTCATCGTCTACCATGATCAGCACACTAGCCACCTGGTGGTCCTCTGCATTTTTCTTAAGTTTTTTGAGATACTCCTCAGTAGGCACCTCAAAAAAGGTATTGACGTACTCAATTCCATTAAGTCCAAAATCCTGCCTTGCTATTTTTGCAAAATCAAGTGTCTTCCATTTTCCGGCGCGGATTTCTTCCACGAGCGCCCATTGCGCCAGGGAGATATCGTCTTTGGTTATTCCAAACATTGGCGCGAAAGCTAAACTCCTTCAAGTTCCCATCCCTTTCGATATTCGCGGGTTAAGAATTTATTGGCTTCAGAAATATTGGTGATCTCCATTTTCGACGAGTCGTAAAGGACTTTCTTCTTTGCCCTCAAGGCAACCGCACCAAGGTTAATGGTTTCCGAAATGGCCGACGCTAGCAAGAAGCTGCCCGGTGATTGTTTTTTCGCTTTGAAAGCGTCGATCCAAACATCGTCTCCACGATTTGGCTCATCTTGGGGAGCCGGTTTGCCTTCCATATAGGCTTTCATTTTGCTTTCGGGAATGAGGACAGGTTTTTCGTTTCTAAATCCTCCCAAAATTTTTCCTTTGTCGCCGACGAATAGCATGCCTTCGCTTGGCAGATCTTTACCGTCAACTTCCATCTCCTCGGGCGTGTGAGGCTTCATGCCTCCATCATACCAGAATAGGTCAAAGGCTGGAAGGGATTCTTGTTTAGGAAATTTAAACCTTATAATGCAGGAATAGGGGAACCCTACATCATTGACTACGTTTTTACTTACATGATTTTCAACGGTACGGGTAGTGGTAGCGTAGGCCTCAGCGCTATATGCCGGTGTATTGACGCCCAATGTTAGAAACATCGGCCATAGACTATAGTGTCCCATGTCTGCGATGCTGCCCCCACCGAAATCATACCATCCACGAAATACACAATGCGTATAGTTGGGATGGTAAGGCCTTTCAGGAACCGGACCTAACCAAAGATCCCAGTTGAAGTCTTTGGGAACAGGGGGTGTGTCTGTTGGATTCGCGGTCCACTGCTGCCAAACAGGACGATATGACCAGTTGTGAATTTCCTTCAAATTTCCAATGGCACCATCAGCAATCCATTTTTTTACGAGATCATTGCCCGGACGCATACTCCACGCCAATAAGTGGCTGCTAACGCCTGTGCTACGCGCAGTATCAATCACCAGCCTCGATTCGCGTATGCGGTTTGCAATAGGTTTATGGATCACTACATGTTTTCCTTTTTTCATCGCGGCGATTGAAATGGTGGCATGAAGATGATCGGGTGTCATGATTTTCCATGCATCCACATCCTTTTCTTTTTCAAGGAGCTCCCTAAAATCTTCATAAGAAGGACATCCCTTATATTTCTTGTCTGCGTTATTTTTTGCGTAATATTTTTCAACAAACTCTTGTCCGATGTCGCGCCCTCCGGGAATGCCCTTGAACTTTTCTCCCCAAGTAGCGTCGCCCAGGGTTTTTCGAATACCATCCCGGATACCATTTGCGGACCAGTCTATGTAATCTTCGGTCAATTTGTTCGGATCGCAGACAGCTACAATTTGGACCTTGGGGTTCGTGATAAGTTGTGTCATCTCACGCATGCCTTGTGTTCCACAACCGATATAGGCTAAAGTCAACTTGTCGCTCGGAGCTATAAAACCAGCACCCCCGACAACGTGACGGGGAACAATACTGAAGGCTGCTGATGCTGCCACTGTGGATGCAATAAACTCTCTGCGGTTAAGTTTTTTTGAAGGCTGTTGTCCAGGTGTATTCATAGATGTTTGTATTAGATGCAGGAGGATATAATTTATATGATAGATGTTGTTTATCCTAAATATTACTGACTAATGGAAGAATTTGTGTTCAATCAGTCAATGTGCGTATGGCACATTGATGTGATGCTTGGCCTTCCGAACTTCCTTCGACGGCCGGCTGGGGAGGAAAATTTTAATAGTTATTGATTACCTTCATATCAAATCTGCATTGACCGTGAAAGAAATCGAAACGTTGATCCCTCATCGAAATCCTTTTTTGTATGTAGACAAGATTTCTTCTTTGTCGAAGGAAGAGATCATTGGCACCACAATTTTCTCTGACGCAAATGAATTCTTGACAGGCAGCTTTCCAGAGTTCAATTATGTACCCGGAGTAATTTTGATTGAAGCGATGGCACAATGTGGCGGTGCAGGAATAAAAAAATTAGGACTTGCTGACGGCCTGTTTGGCCTTGCAAATATTGAAGCAGCAAATTTTTATAATGGTGTGGCCTATGGAGTCCTTTTCAAAATGGTTATTAAGAATATCAAAATAACGGATAAGTATTATAAACAATCGGGAACTGGTTTTGTAAATGATTCCCACTGCATGGACCTAACGTGGACCTGCGTCAAATTCCAATGAGCCGGACATTAATTGTTTAACGATCAGTATTTAAAAGGCACTTCAACGGCTGTTTTGTCCCAGCCCAATTTCATTACCGCTTGTTTTTCTCCTTTTGCCTCAAATTGAATGGAGAAGTTCTCGAGTGCTACATTTAAGGAGGATGTAGGTGCCGTTACCCGATGGGCATCGCTCTTCTCATTATATTTGAATGCTCCCCAATAATCCAATTCATTATTCAGAATGATCGTCCATTCTTTTTCTCCCGGAATGGTAAACAAGGAGTATGTGCCGGCCTTCACTTTTTTTCCATTCAATTCAACATCCTGATAGAATTTTATTTCGGTATTTTCATTTGCTCCTGTCCGCCACACTTTGCCATAGGGTACGAGTTTTCCGAAAATTTCTCTGTCATTTTTCGATGGCCTGCTGTACGTCACGCGCACGATCGCTTTCTCACCTTCTTTCCGGTCGTGGGCAAAGTGATCAGGGAAGTAAGCATAATCGAGCGGGCTCTTGTCAACCTTTCTAAAATTTTGTGATTGGGCTGTGCATATGCATAATGCAAGTACAAACGATAAGAGAATTACTTTTTTCATAGCGATATTTAAGAATGTAAAAAAAGATTTTAGGCAAATCAAACGCGGCGAAATCTCAAAGCTAGCTTTAAGCTGTCAGCTGTTTGCTTTCAGCTTTAATAGTATCTCCCCATCAGCGGATGTTCCACAATGGCTCGTTTTAGTTCCAGCAAATCCACAGGACCTTGATAGCTGTAAACAATCTTTCCTCCTGGTTCCACCAGTAGGGTATAGGGGAGAGCACCGTTCCATTTAGGATCAACGGCCTCAATTAATTTATAATTGTCTTCCCCATCGAAGAGATAATTTTGAACAGGCGAGTGGGCATTCTTCAGAAAGTTTAGCGCTTTCTCCATGTTCTCCGGCTTGTCGGCTGATAAAGAAACAAACTCAAAATTGCGGGCGCCATACCAGCGCTGAAGTTCGACCAGGTCGGGATATTCGGCGACACAAGGTGCGCACCATGTTGCCCAAAGATTTATCAGTCTAAGTTTGTCGGTCGGATTTTTGACGATGTCCTTAATCTGAGATTCTTTTACCTTTTCAATTGCCACTGGTTTGGCGTTCCATTTTTCCTCAACTTTTTTGGCGTATTGATTTTTCCAACCCCACTTCGTTGAGCAACCGAAGGTCTTATTTTCAGGGTTAGCAACGGGTTTTCCCGCTAATAAAGCATCGACGGCCGCCCGGAGATCTTCCGCATCCGCTTTTCCAGGCTTTTCGATATTGTCAATTCGACCCACATATGCCAGCTTGCGGCTTGCATCAAACACATACGCGTGCGGCGTAGCGGCCGGACCATACGCAATGGCTACTGACTGCGTGTCACCGTCATAGAGGTAAGGGAAGTTGTATTTTTTATCACGGTGACGGATGATCATTTCTTCATACGAGTCGTTCAGGTCGGTGTAGCCACATTCTTCAGGAAGAAGTCCCATAGTGCTGTTTGGCATAATCCCCACCAGCGCGACGCCTTTGGCTTTGTATTCGTTGGTAAATTTGATGAGACGATCCTCGTACGCCTGGGCCGTTGGGCAGTGATTGCAAGTAAAGATTATGACAAGGACTTTTGCATCCTTGAAGTCATCCAGCGTATAAAATTTTCCCGTGACATCGGGTAGGCTGAAGGGTGGCGCCGCGGTACCAATGGGTAAAGTCTTTATCTCGACCTCCGCGACGTTTTGGGGATTTGGTTTAAATCCCGTGCTCGCGGCTGGAATGGAGTCTTTCTTTTCTTGTGCCGTCTCTTTATCTTTTGCTGGCTGGCAACCGATGACACCAACTAATAAAGCGATAACGCAAAATATATCGAGCTGTAAAAAAAGTCTTGTTTTCATTTCCAGGTAAATTTAATAGTCAAGGAAAATGTTTTCAGGCACGGCAAAGGGATGACGTGTTGTGCTGTTTGAAAATTAGACTTTCTCAATCAAAACACCAACTGGGTGTACTTTAAGTACAACAGGCGATTCTAAACGGTGTGTTTTTCTTGCAGACGGGATTAGTCAATTGGAAATTCTGTATTGAATCTTCTCCATACAGGCTTAACGCTTCTGCCTTTCACGTATTTTTCAACACCTTCGTTCAATGCTTTTTTATAAATGACGAGCGTCTCGTGAATTTTCTCAACGGTTTCGGCAATATCAGCATCCGAATGAGAATAAGAAACGATACTCGACGGCATTAATAGACCTCTTTTCATAGTTTCTTGAATAAAAAGGGTCCTAAACGGTTGAGACGGTTGATTATACTGATCCTGGCAAGTATAAACCGAACAGCATGGTGGTCCAAGAATCGCTACTTTGTCCTGCAGATTCAAATCGCGGGACGCTTTCATGACGCCATCTTCAAGTTTTTGTCCTTGTTCATAAAGTCTTTCGATGACATTGTTTTCTTTATAGAACTTTATTACAGCAATTGCAGCAGCCAGGGCGTGGTTTTCTGCTCCATGCGTTGTGGACAACAAGAAAACTCTTTGTTTACCGTGAGACAGTCCGCCAAGCTCCATGATTTCTCGCTTTCCTGCTAATGCTGATATTGCAAAGCCGTTGCCCAACGCTTTACCCCACGACGAAAGATCCGGTACAATATTAAATTTCTTTTGTGCGCCGTTGAGGTGCCAGCGGAAGCCAGTGATCATTTCATCCAGGATGAATATGGCTCCATTTTTATGACAGAGATCGCGCAGCTTATGCAGGAAGTTATCAACTGGCGGGTTCATTTTCTCCCCTTCTAAAACCACACAAGCAATTTGATTTGGGAAATCACTGAACATTTTCTCAGCACTGGCCAGATCGTTGTAGTTAAATTTTGTGGTTAAGTTCTTAATTGCATCCGGTATCCCCCCATTCATCGGTGTAGAACCAATAAACCAGTCACTAACAGAAAAAAACGGGTGGTTGGAACAGATCCCGACCATATCGCGTCCAGTATAGGCACGGGCAAGCTTCAGCGCTCCATCCACTGCATCCGACCCATTCTTACAAAACTTGACCATGTCAGCCCCCTCGACGATACTCAAAAATTCTTCAGCGCATTCAAGTTCAATGGTGCCCGGCCTTACAAAGTTTGAGCCCAATTTCATTTGCGTGGCGGCTGCATTAATGATTGGCTCGAACGCATGGCCAAGACTTACGGCCCGTAGCCCACTTCCGTACTCGATATATTCATTACCGTCCACATCCCACACGCGACATCCCTTACCCTTAACAATATAGGGAGCCATACCTTCGGGAAATTGATCATCTCCTTTTGCGTAAGTATGCGCACCTCCGGGTATCAGGTCATTAAATTTCTTTTGTAAACGTGCAGATTGAGTAAATTTCATGGGTGACAATGATGTTGCGGTTACAATCATACAAATTAGAAATTAAACAGGATAAATAATTCCCTAACCTACCGGGTTGACCAATTATTCTCAATGACGAAAGTCTTATTGTGGCTAGTATTTGATCATTGAGGAAGGTTATTCGTAACATTGCTGTTTTTATAGGAAAACAAACGTATGCAACCTCAATCTATTCTAATCTTAATATTAATAATAAGTATTGTCAGCTACGTCTTCGATCAGCTTTTAGATCTTATAAACCTAAAATCCCAGCGGAAGGATATTCCAAAAGAAATCGAGTCATTTTATGAAAAGGAAAAATATCTGAAGGCGCTGGCATACAACAGCGAGCGCACAAAATTTTCATTCCTGACGTCTGCATTTAGCTTTTTGATTTCAGGTTCGATGCTTCTTTTCGGCGGTTTTGGTTGGGTGGATAGCTTGCTCAGAAGCTACATTGAAAATCAAATCTTACTTGCGCTGGCATTTTTTGGTGTCCTGATGTTGGTATCCGATATTATTACCATTCCATTTCAGTGGTATGGTATTTTTGTTATCGAGGAGAAGTATGGTTTTAACAAGACAACCATCAAGACTTTTATAACGGATAAATTGAAGGGATATGCGTTGGGCGCCATTGTAGGCGGTGGACTTCTCTCACTTTTGATTTATTTCGTCCTGGCCATTGGCCCGTTCTTTTGGATTTGGTTTTCCATCATTGCCGCAGTTTTTATTTTATTTATCAACATGTTTTATACATCGCTGATCCTTCCGCTTTTTAATAAATTAACGCCATTGCCGGACGGAGAATTAAAAAAGAGGATCGAAGATTTTTCCAGGAAAGTAAATTTTCCCCTCGATAATATCTTTATAATCGATGGCTCGAAACGTTCTAAAAAAGCCAATGCATTTTTTTCCGGAATAGGCAGGAAGAAAAAAATCGTTCTATATGACACCCTTATCGCCAATCATACAACGGACGAACTGGTGGCCGTGTTGGCGCATGAGGTGGGTCATTTTAAAAAGAAACATATTATCTGGGGATACGTGCTTTCCGTCTCGCAAATTGTTTTCACGCTGTTCGTCCTTTCTTTGATGATCTTCAATGAAAATCTGTCTCTTGCGCTTGGGGGTTCTCAGTTGGCAATTCATCTCAATTTATTGGCCTTTGGAATTTTGTTTTCGCCCATCTCTGGCGTTACGGGCTTGTTGATGAATATGTATAGCCGGAAAAATGAGTTCGAAGCCGACGCTTACGCTAAAGAAACATTTGACGGCAGCGCACTGATGAATGCATTAAAACGACTTTCTGTTGACAGCCTCAGCAATCTATACCCTCATCCTTGGTATGTCTTTTTTCACTACTCTCATCCACCGCTTTTAAAGCGGCTAGAAGCTTTGAGTTAGTTCGAAGTTTGAAGTTCGAAGTTGCGTGCAGAATAAAGCTGTCAGCTGTACGCTGTGAGCTGACAGCCATTTATCATCGATGCACAAGCGTTGAAGTTCGCACGCCTTCGGTTTCAGCTTTCAGCTTTTTGCTTTCAGCCCCATAAAATATGTCAAAGCCATGGCATATCCTTCAAGTCCGAAACCAGTAATTAGCCCTACGCATTTTGAAGTAATGAGGCTTTTATGCCGGAATTCTTCGCGACTGTAGACATTTGATATATGGACTTCTGCAACAGGAGTTTTTATCCCGGCGATTGCATCATGTATAGCCACGGATGTATGGGTGTATGCACCGGCATTAAGAATAATTCCATCAAATGAAAATCCGACCTCATGCAGCTTGTTTACAAGTTCACCTTCCACATTCGACTGATAATAGTGCAGGCGAAACGATGGAAAACGTTTTTTCAGAGTCTCAAAAAAAACTTCAAAGGATTCACTTCCGTAAATTGAAGTTTCACGTTTGCCAAGCAAGTTTAGGTTGGGACCATTGATGATTTGTATATTCATTATATCGTGTTGGAGTGTTGAGGTTCGAAGTGTTGAGGTTGGATCCGTTGGAGGGTCTATCGCTCTTCCTACCGCTAAGAACCTTTATTTTCGGGCAGCAAGTTAATAACTAAAGCCATTCAATAAATCAGTAATCTTGTTTTTTAAAATTCATAAAGGTTACTTCGCGCTATGTGGGAGCAGCAGATTAAGTACTACTCGAACTATTTGAAACTGGAACGTTCCCTTTCTACAAATTCAGTGGACGCGTATGTGCATGATGTCGAGTTGCTGCATCAGTTCATGGCTATGAAGCATGCTCAAGTAACAGCTATGAAGGTTACGTCAAGACACCTTCAAGAATTTCTTCAATACGTTAATGAGTTGGGTATGTCTGCACATAGCCAGGCGCGTATTCTTTCAGGGATCAAAGGGTTTTATAAATACTTGTTGTTCGAGGAGCTTGTGGATAAAGATCCCACGGCACTTATTGAAGGCCCAAAGCTTGGTCGTAAACTTCCTGATACACTGAGTTACGTCGAGATCGAAAAACTTTTCCAGGCAATTGATCAATCTAAACCAGAAGGAGGACGTAACCGCGCCATGTTGGAGGTCCTTTATAGCTCTGGCCTGCGAGTGAGTGAACTGGTTGAGCTTAGACTGAACAATGTCTACGCTGACATTGGTTTCCTTCGTGTCATCGGTAAAGGAAATAAAGAACGTCTTGTGCCCATCGGCAGGGATGCACTGAAATACGTGAAAATTTACATCGATGAAATCAGGGGCCGACTGCCACACAAACCTCCGCAGAAGGGATTTGAGTCATACGTGTTCCTCAATCGAAACGGAAAAAAACTCACGCGTGAAATGGTCTTTATGATTATTAAGGGCCTTGCCTTACAGATCGGGCTGAATAAAAGTATAAGTCCACATACTTTCCGACATTCCTTTGCAACGCATTTAATTGAAGGAGGCGCTGATCTTAGGGCCGTCCAGGAAATGTTAGGGCACGAATCTATCACGACAACAGAAATCTATACGCACCTTGACCGTGATTATTTACGGCAGGTTATCCAGGAGTTTCATCCCAGAAGCTAGCGTCGATATTTTTCAAATAATGTATACACTATTTTAATATTGCCAATATCTTTGGCCCCATGTATAAATGGCTCATCCGCCCGTTATTCTTCTCGGTCGACGCGGAAAAAATTCATCACTTTGTTTTCAGATCACTCAAGTTTGTTAGCAAAATCCCAGGCGTAACACCACTGCTCCGCACAATGTATAGTGCCGAAGACACACGGTTGGAGAAAAGAATTTTAGGGATCAACTTTAAAAACCCGGTTGGGCTAGCGGCTGGCTTTGATAAAGATGCAAAGTTGATCGACGAGTTGGATTCACTTGGTTTTGGGTTTATTGAAATTGGTACGGTTACGCCTTTACCTCAATCTGGAAATGAAAAACCGAGGCTATTTCGTTTGCCTCAAGATCAGGCGCTGGTCAATCGAATGGGCTTCAATAATGAAGGGGTCGAAGCAGCCATGCGACGCTTGAAGGAAAAAAAATCAAATATCATAGTTGGGGGGAACATTGGAAAAAATAAAATTACGCCAAACGAAAAAGCTTTAAATGACTATGCTTTTTGTTTTGAAATACTCCATCCCTATGTCGATTATTTTGTATTGAATATAAGTTCACCGAATACGCCCGGTCTTCGGGAACTCCAGGACAAAGAGCCACTTCGCAAACTACTGTCGCATGTAAAACAGTTAAGCGAATCCAAGCCTGTGTACAAGCCGGTGTTGTTGAAGATCGCGCCGGATCTGGTAGACAGTCAGTTGGATGATATAATCGAAATTTTAAAAGAGACAAAGTTGGATGGTGTCGTCGCGACCAACACGACGATTT
>Ga0157380_10001531_pt1 | contig 15201 bp, 11 predicted proteins | sample S35metaG_FD_119757 | JGI IMG/M metagenome (GOLD analysis project Ga0157380, IMG submission 119757) | Switchgrass rhizosphere microbial communities from Kellogg Biological Station, Michigan, USA - S3-5 metaG | ecosystem: Host-associated > Plants > Roots > Rhizosphere > Soil | place: USA... | reverse complement strand
TGAACCTCATGACGCTCGGCGGCCTCGCCCTGGCGGTAGGCATTCTGGTGGACGAAGCCACCGTCACGATTGAAAACATGCATGCTCACCTGGAAAGGGGCGCCTCCATCGCTCGCGCGGCCCGTGATGCCACTGTGGAAACCACGGTGCCGCGGTTGCTGGCGATGCTGTGTATCGTCGCCGTATTCCTGCCGGCTCTCTTCATGACCGGTGCGGCGAAGGCACTGTTTATCCCGCTCGCACTCGCCGTTGGCTTTTCGATGGTCGGATCGTATCTGCTGTCGAGTACGTTGGTGCCAGTGCTCTCGGTCTGGCTCGTGCGACGCGGGACCGGCACCGCGATCGGGACCGAGCAGCACACGAGCACGGCATTTGAGCGGGCGCGAGTAACGTACGCGCGATGGCTAGGCAACCTGATGGCTGCACGGTCGCTTCTGGTATTGGGCTATTTCATCGCCGCCATTGCCGTCATTTGGCTGATTGGAGGCCGGCTCGGCGTCGAGATTTTCCCGAAGACCGACGTCGGCGAGTTCGCATTGCGTCTGCATGCGCCCGTTGGCACGCGCGTCGAGAACACCGAAGCAATTGCGCTTCACGTCCTCGACCTCATCAAGGGCGAAGCCGGAGAGAGCAATATCGCCCTGACGATGGGACTGATCGGCGTGCACGCCCCGAATTATCCGATCAACCTGATTCATCTGTGGAATGGCGGGCCCGAAGATGGCTGGCTGGCCGTGCAGTTGAAGCCCGGCTCAGGTATTCGCGTCGAAGAGCTGAAGGAACAGCTGCGCGCCGTATTCGCAAGGGAGCTGCCGCAAGTGCGCTTCTCGTTTGAAGCCGGTGACATCGTCAACCGTGTGATGAGTTTCGGCTCGACGACACCCATCGAAGTGGCAGTGAGCGGTCCCAACCTTGCTGTGAGTCGCGAACATGCCGAAAAACTGTACGCCCGACTGCAGCAGATCCCCTCGCTACGCGATGTGCAATTCGCACAAGCGCTCGATTTTCCGACCGTGGACGTCAACATCAATCGCGAACGCGCCGGACTACTGGGCGTGAAGGTTCGCGACGTGACGCAGTCGCTGGTGGCCGCAACCACGTCGAGCCGTTTCACGGTGGCCAACTACTGGGCCGATCCCAACTCCGGCGTCGGCTACAACCTGCAAGTGCAAATTCCCCAGTCCAGGACGACCTCCGTCGAGGATCTGAAAAACGTGCCCATCGCGAATCCAACCGGACAAGCCATCCTGTTGCGCAATGTCGCAAGCGTCACGCCCGGCACGGCGGTGGGCCAGTACGAGCGATACAACATGGCTCGTGTGGTCAGCATCACCGCCAATATCTATGAGCAGGACCTGGGCAGTGTGGCGAAGGAAATCGGCAAGGCCATTGCCGAGGTCGGCGAGCCGCCACCCAAAACGAATGTCGCCTTGCGCGGCCAGACGGTGCCCCTGCAGGAGCTCTTGAGTGGCTTCCAAAGCGGCCTGCTCATGTCGATCGTCGTCATCTTTCTGCTGCTCGCCGCCAATTTTCAGTCCGTACGACTTTCGCTCGTGGTCATCTGCACGGTCCCGGCTGCAATCGCAGGCGCCGTGCTCATGCTGTGGCTGACGCGAAGTACCATGAATATTCAATCCGCCATGGGAACCATCATGGCCGTGGGCGTAGCGGTCGCGAATGCCATCCTGCTGGTGACGTTTGCGGAACGCAGCCGCCTGGCCAATGTAGACGCTGTTGCCGCTGCTATCGACGGAGCACGCAGCCGGCTGCGGCCGATCCTGATGACGAGCAGCGCGATGATTGCGGGCATGATTCCGCTCGCTTCGGGTCTCGGCGAGGGCGGCGATCAAGCCGCCCCGCTCGGCCGTGCAGTGATCGGCGGACTGGCGTTGGCCACCGTGGCCACTCTGTTCGTTCTGCCGGCAGTCTTTGCCATGCTGCGGATGCAAGCCAGCACGATGGCCAAGTCGCTCGACCCCGACGATGCGCTGAGCGGCCATTTCGTCTCTCCGCTCGGACACGATTGAATTCGACACGATGGCACCGGGACAACCGAAGAAAGATCGTATGATCAAACCGCTGCGACTGAGTTGGAAGACTGTGTTGGTGGCTGGATGCCTGGCAGCCTCGCTTGCCGCCGCAGCCGACACCAAGGCGATCGATGCCAAAACAATCGAAGTCAAGGTCGCCAAGCTCGGCCGCGGCGATGTGGTTCGCTACGTCACGCTTCCTGCAACGGTCAAAGCCAATCAGCAGGCTACTCTGTACGCCAAGGTCGCCGGTTACCTCAAAGCCATTAAAGTCGATGCCGGCGATACGGTGAAGGCGGGACAGGAACTGGCCGACATCGAAGTGCCGGAACTCGTTGCCGACCTGACCCGATACCAGACCGAAAGCAAAGTGGCGCAAGCGGAATACGATCGGGTGAGCGCTGCACAGCGCGGCGCACCCGATTTGATCATGCCTCAGCAATTGGACGATGCAGAGGGCCGCCGTGACATTGCGAAGGCGAATCTCACGCGCATCGAGCAACTGCTGTCGTACAGCAAGATCACCGCACCCTTCGGCGGCGTGATCACGACCCGTTATGTCGACGCTGGCGCCTTCATTCCGGCTGCGACCTCGGGGAGCACTGCGCAAAGCGCGGCATTGCTGACCGTGATGGACTTCAACACGGTGCGCCTCAGCGTGCCGGTTCCGGAAATCGAGGCGCCCCTGGTACAGGTCGGCCAACCTGTCCGCATCGCCATCGAGAGCCTGCCAGGCAAGACCTACAGCGCGAAGGTCAGCCGGTATTCCTATGCGTTGGACAATGCCAGCAAGACCATGCATGTCGAAGCAGACCTTCCCAACGGCGATCGCACGCTGCGTCCCGGAATGTATGCGACCGTCAAAGTCGGTGTCGAAAAACACCTGGATGTCCTCACCATGCCCGCAGCCGCGCTGGTGATGGAAAAAACGAATGCCTTTGCATACACGGCCGCTGGCACGACGGCAAAGAAGCATCCGATCAAGATCGGATTCAATGACGGCGAGCAGGTCGAGGTCGTCGAGGGCATCACGAGCAATGAGTCGATCATCCTGGTGGGCAAGCTCAACCTCACCGACGGCGCCGCGATCAGTGTTCAGGAAGGCAAGTGATCATGCGCCCGGGACCGCTCCTGCTCTCGGTAGTGCTATCTCTCCAGATAGTCGACTTCAGTTGGGCCGAGGACAATGCGGCTCAGACCTACGGCATTGACCTTCCGACGGCGCTGCGCCTGGCGCATGCGCAAAATCTGGACGTAGAGATCGCGAGGCAACAACTTGCGGAAGCCAAGGCGAATCATGCGAGCGCCACCTGGCAGTTCCTGCCATGGATCGCACCCGGCGCGGCGTTTCGCCGTCACGAAGATCGCACGCAAGCGGTCGACGGCACTCTCCTGGATGTAGACAAACAATCGATCGCTCTGGGAGCGACACTCACCGCACAAGTGGATCTCGGCGACGCCTTGTTCCGTACGCTTTCCACCAAGCAGCTGGTGAGTGCCGCCAGCTCCGGCGTCGGCGCTCAAGAGCAAGACTCGACCCTTGCAGCTGCGCAAGGCTATTTCGATCTGCTCAGAGCCAAAGTGCTGACCGAGGTGGTCGCCGATGCATTGAAAACCTCTCAGGAATACGAGCGGCAGATTCATGCAGCCGTCGGCGCAGGCGTTGCCTTCAAGGGTGACGAGTTACGCGTTCAGACTCAGACGGAACGCTATCGGGTCTCGTTGAGCCAGGCGCTCGAACAAAAGCACATTGCGGCGGCGCGCCTGGCGCAGGTGCTACACCTCGATCCTCTCGTGGAACTCGTACCTCAAGACAATGAGCTCGTGCCGCTAGCGCTCGTCCAGACGGGTACCGACGTGCAATCGTTGTTGCAGCAAGCGATGGCTACACGCCCGGAACTCAAACAGAACCAGGCACTCGTGGCGGCAGCTCGCGATGCCAGGAATGGCGCAGTGTATGGACCGCTCATTCCCTCTCTCGGTGTGCAGGCATTCCTGGGTGAGCTGGGCGGAGGCGTCGGCAGCACGACGGGTGACTACGGCGGGAGCCGCGACTACTACGTCGGTCTCAACTGGCGCATTGGCCCCGGCGGCTTGCTGGATTTCAATCGCATTCATGCCAGCGAGGCTCGCCTCAGCATCGCACAGCTCAAGGCCGCGAAAACGTCCGACGACATTGCGAGACAGGTCGTCGAGAGCCACACACACCTGCGCTCGCTGGGCGATCAGATGGTCGCGAGCCGCGGGATGCTGAGCAGCGCAACCGAAACCCTGCGCCTGACTCGCCAACGCAAACAGGTGGGCGTTGGACTGGTACTGGAGGACATCCAGGCACAACAGGAACTGGTACGCGCCCGTGCCGACTATTCGAGCCTGATCGCTGAGTTCAACAAAGCTCAATACGTGTTGAGCAAAGTCCTGGGTTCACTCTAATCCGGGGACGCCTGATCTCGGGTGCCACTCCCCCTGCAACGAGATGTGCGAATTCGATGCGCACGGCCTGATGCGGCTGCGATTCGCAAGCATAAACGACCTGCCCATCCAGGAGAACTATCGGCGGTTTCGCTAGCACCTGGGGCGTCGGCGGACGATCATCCGTCATTGAGCGATCTAGGTTCATGACTACGGCATACTGGGCGGCAATGCCGCTACAAACTTCAAGCAGCGACCAGGCGCCTGGTGCACCTCGCGAAAACATGAGTCCGCATCTCTCCATCGTACCTGCCGGCAGCCGCCAACCTTTCATGGAATTGCTGCTCCTGGCCGATGAGTCGGAACAGCAGGTATGCCACTACCTGGATAGCGGCGATCTCTATGTGTATTCGCTGGAGCAGGCGACTGTCGGATTGATTCTGACCATTCCGCTAGAGTCCGGCGTCGTCGAACTGAAGGCCGTTGCCGTCCAGCCATCGCGACAGGCGCAGGGAGTTGGCAAACAAATGCTCGCAGCCGTGCTCGCTGATTTGCAACGTTGCGGTTGGAAGCGTGCGGTCGTCGGGACGGCAAGTTCCGGCATCGGGCAACTTGCGTACTATCAGAAGGCGGGATTCCGCATGACCCGTATCGAACGCAACTACTTCACGCAGGCACGAGGCTATCCGGCACTGATGATCGAGAATGGCATTCGAGTATTAGACATGGTCTGGATGGACATGAAGCTCGACGCTTGAGAAGCTGGACATCGCGCAAGCTACAGGTCAGCCGGTATGAATCCCCCCTCCATCGAACTTCAGCGCGGCGCCAGCCAGGAAATCGAAGCCTTCCTCGCCGATCGCATTTACGAATTCAACGCAAAGGCAACCGGCTACTTCGACGCGGAGTCGTTCGCGGCTGTACAGAAGGACCAGTCGGGAGCGATCCTGGCCGGAGTCTCGGGATACACGTGGGGCGGTGTCTGCTTCGTCTCTTATCTTTGGGTGGCGGAGGAACACCGCGGCAACGGAACGGGTAGTGCCCTGCTGCGAACTGCCGAACAGCACGCCAAAGACAAAGGCTGCATGGTCGCACTGCTATCGACCCACAGTTTCCAGTCACCGAACTTCTACGCTCGCATGGGCTACGAGTACCAGGCGTCCGTCAAGGATCATCCCGTGGGACACTCGAACGTCTTCTATGCAAAGCGTTTGTCGCCGAGCGCCGCTTGACCCGTCGCGCAATCGAGAGAGATTCCATGCGTATCTCGCGGCCTATTTGTGTGGGAGCGTAGCCTGACCGCCGCACCTAACGAACAGCGATCGACGCAGCACCGACGATTCTGCCCTCACCCGGTTGCTGCAGGAGTACCGCAACCCTGCTCGCGTCGGACGGGAGCGATGACAACGGCAGAGTGTGATTGCTCGAATCTCCCGTCCATACACCGAGACGCCTGAATGCGCGAACGATGTTGAATTCGTGCAGGGTGCGACGGGCGTTCTCACCTCGTTCGATGCGTGTCGACGCCTCCGGCAGGTAAGCAACGACGTTCATTTCATACGGCTGGCGATCCGTTTGCGCGACCAGATCGACTATCAGCTGCCCCTCGCTCAGCGACAACTTTACCGGGACAGTCGTGCGTTCGCCCTCCATCGCCGCTGCGATGGCCCGTCGATCGGATCCGATGAAACTACTGCGACCGTTGACGACGCTTTGAGGCGTGAATGCACCTGATTCCGACAAGCGCTGGACATAGCCGCGCTGACGTTGCACTGCTTCAGCCAGTGAGAAACGATCGCGCCAGCCAAGGTCGTCCCAATAGTCGACATGATATGCCAGCGCGATAATGTTCGGTTGTTTCGAGAACTCGCCCAATAGCGCATCCGCGGGCGGACATGAACTGCATCCCTGCGATGTGAACAGCTCGATCACGGCCGGCGCAGCGGCCCCGGTTTCGCTCGTCATGAAAAGACCCAGGACAGCCCAGAGACCGGAACTCAGCGCCAGCGCGCACCGAAATCGCGAACGGATGCTGCCAGGGGATCGCCGTTGATTCTTCATGACAGTACTTCGCGTTGGGCAGCACATTCGTTACGTCGCCACGCAGATAGCCAAAGCATGCCGCCGCCCGTCCCGCAACCGGTCGTGGCAGGCCACAACATTTCGCGGCGGCGCCCACGACTTTCCACGGCAGGGCCGGCTAACTCCTTGAAACTTCGCAGCGCCACTCGCTGGCACGGTCGCTGCAATGTCAGATCCGTCGCTAAGCGCACAACGCGCGGCGCACGTTTCCCCAACCTCGATAGGAGTGATGCGATGAAGACGAAGACAGCCCTCATTTCAACCGCCGTGACCAGCCTGCTCGCGTTCGGCGTGGTCAACCTGGCGCAGGCCGCCGACGATGCCAACACCGAAAAGTGCTACGGCATCGCCAAGGCTGGCAAGAACGATTGCGCGTCCAACGGCCATGCCTGCTCCGGTCAGTCGAAGACGACTGCCGACAAGAAGGACTGGATCAAGGTTCCGACGGGCACCTGCGAGCGCATCGTCGGTGGCAGCACCAAGTAATGTCCCCGACCACTCACAACGTGGTCCGGCCGCGTGGGCCGATGCCGGTACGAGCCGGTATCGGCCTGCGGGCTCAGCATCATGAATCTCTATTGCGCGAACGTCCGCAAATCGGCTGGCTCGAAGCCCACAGCGAAAACTATTTCGCCGACGGCGGGGCGCAGATCGACTATCTCATGGCGTTGCGGGCGCTCTATCCTCTGAGTCTTCACGGTGTCGGGCTGTCTCTGGGCTCGACCGATCCGCTGGATGCGGAGCATCTGCGGCGACTCAAGCGGCTGATGCACCTGAGCGAACCCGGCTTCGTCTCCGAGCACCTGTCGTGGGGATCGGTCGACGGCGAATGGCTCAACGATCTGCTGCCGATGCCGTACACCGAGGAGGCGCTCGTCCACATGATCGGGCGCGTCGGCGAGGTCCAGGACTACCTGGGTCGCCAGATCCTGATCGAGAATGTGTCGAGCTACCTGGAGTTCAGTGCGTCTGCGCTGCGCGAATGGGAATTCCTCGCGGCGCTCGCGATGGAGAGCGGCTGCGGCCTGCTGCTCGACGTCAACAATGTCTACGTCAGCAGCCGCAATCATGGCTTCGATCCGCGCGTGTACCTGTCGCACATACCGAGCACTTACGTTCAGGAAATCCATCTCGCCGGCCACACCGTCAAACGACACGCCGACCACGAGATCGTCATCGACACGCATGCAGCGCCGGTCTGCGATGCCGTCTGGGATCTGTACGAACTGGCACTGACGCATGTCGGTCCGACCCCGACGCTCATCGAATGGGATGCCGAGATTCCCGCGCTCAGCGTATTGGCTGCGGAAGCCGAACACGCAGATCGCCACATGGAGCGCACCCGTGCCATCGCTGCGTGAAACTCAACGAGCGTTTCTCGGTGCGCTGCATGGTTCGATCTCGGCCATCGATTGGTTGGTGATAGAGAACGGTCTCGCGGCGGAGCGCCGCATCGCCATTTACCGCAACAATGTTCGCGAAGGATTTCTCTCTGCAATGCGCGCGACCTATCCCGTCGTCGCGCAGCTTGGCGGCGACGACTGGTTTCACCAGCGCGTAAACGCCTACCGGGAGTGTTTCCCGTCGCGCTCCGGCAACCTTCATTACGTAGGCAAAGACTTTCCCGATTTTCTGGCCGAACAACTGCAAGGCAGTTCGTACGAGTATTTCGCAGACGTCGCGCAGCTCGAATGGGCGTATCAGGAAGTACTGGTCGCGGTGGAGCACGATTCTCTCGACGTCGCCGCACTGCGAAGCGTTGCACCAGAAGACTATGCTTCGCTGATATTCACGACTCATCCTGCAGCGCGCGTCGTCGCATCCGACTATCCGCTGCTCACGATCTGGAAAGCCCATCAGCTGCCGACAGCAACTGCAACAGAACCGCTGCGGCTCGATAGCGGTCCCAGTCGCGTCCTGCTCATCCGACGGGACGATCACGTGGAAATGCGTGAACTCAGTGCTGCCGACTGCGCACTGCTGCAGGCGTTGATGTCCGGAGCAACGCTCGGTGACGCCGCCGATGCCGCACTTGAAGTCGACGCCGCAGCGGATTTCTCCGCCTCCCTGTCCCGGATCGTGTCATTGGGCACGCTGGTCGCCTTCCATCTCTAATAGGCCATCTCCAAGAGAGCATCCCCCTATGAACACTTCGCAAGCAGCCACCTATCTTCCCGACCACAGCGCCAGTTCCGGAATCGTTCGCCTGCTGACATTCGTGTCACGTACGTTGACGATGCTGCAGGCGCCTTTCGCGCTGGCGACGCGTGTCTATGTCAGCTGGGTCTTCCTGAATTCGGGCTGGCTGAAACTCACCTCCTGGAACCAGACACTCGACCTGTTCCGCAGCGAATATCACGTACCGGTACTGCCGCCCGCGATGGCAGCCGTCGTCGGAACGTTCGGCGAGTTGTTCTTTCCGGTCCTGGTGATTCTCGGCCTTGCCGGCCGCATCGGCGCGGTTGGACTGTTCGCCGTGAACGCGATGGCCGTCATCTCGTATGCCCACGTCCTGTATTCGGAAGGTTTCGAGGCCGCGATCGGCCAGCATTACCTGTGGGGCTTCATGCTGGGCATGCTGGCGGTATACGGCCCGGGCGCATTGTCGCTGGACCGGCTGCTCTCACGACTCAAGGGATCGCCGCAGTGGTGAAGCCGTTTCTCGACAGCTCTCTCCCATGACTCACGTTCCCCTCAACAGCAGCTCGTGCCGACCGGACAACGACGTCCGGTCGCACGACCGGATGGATCCGGAGTACTATCTTGCTCAGAGGCTTCATGCCCAGTAGAACGCAGCGACGCAACGCGCGATCCCGCACGGGAACCGTCGAACCGGTGGAACAGAAAGATCTGCACATTCTGAGGCTGATCGACGAAGGGACGGCGTCCGAAACCGGAGCCGCATTCTTTCGGGCGCTCGTCACCAGCCTGGCGCAGGCGCTCGATTCTCGTTTCGCCTTCGTCTCGCGATTCTGCGACGACAACCAGCGCGTTCACGTACTCGCGCTGTGGAATGGTGAAGCGCTGCGGGAGAACTTCGACTACCCGCTGCCGGGTTCTCCCTGCGAACACGTGCTCAATGGCGATATCGTTGCCTTCAACGCAGGCATTCAGGATCTCTTTCCGGAAGACCGCGAGGCGCTCAAGGAGATGAGCGCCGAATCCTATCTGGCCATTCCGCTCAAAGACCGGAACAACCAGGTGCTCGGCCACCTGGCAGTCATCGATACTCGGCCCAAGAACTGGCAGGAGCGCGACTTCGGCATTCTTCGCATCTTCGCTGCCCGCTCCACCGCGGAAATCGAGCGGCAACTGGCCGAGCAGGAAATGGCGCAGGCCAATGTCGAACTCGCCCGCCGGGTGCAACTGGAAACCCTGGTCGCCGAAACATCGACGCGCTTCATGAGCATCGATTCTGGCAGCATCGACGCCGAGATCGTGCGCGCCTTGAGCGCCATGGGGCGTTTCATCGGCAGCGATCGCGGTGTCGTGTTCCTCTTCAACACGGATCGCAGCAGCGCACGCCTGAGCCACGAATGGTCACTGCAGCCAGACCAGCCGCTCTGTGCGCTCGTACCGGAGCTGTCGCGCCAGGAGGTGCCGGAGGTTCTCGATCATTTTTTGCGTAAGCTGCCGCTGAACTCAGCGCGGCCTGAACTGTTGCCACCAGGGTTCGACAAGCTGAATCGCCTGCTGGGTTCTGCCGTAGTCACCTCGCGTATCGCCGTACCGATGGTCTCCGCCAACCAGACAATCGGCTTCCTCGGTTTCCACTCGCTGAATATCGAACGTCACTGGCCGGAAGAAGATCTGCGTCTCATGCGGCTGCTGAGCGAAATCCTGTCGGGTGCGCTGATCCGGCGTGACACGGAAGCGGCACTGCAACGAGCCAAGGAGATGGCGGAATCCGCGAGTCGCGCCAAGACCGAGTTCCTCGCCAGCATGAGTCACGAGTTACGCACGCCTCTCAATGGCATTCTCGGCTATGCGCAGCTCCTGCGACGCGATCCCACCCTGAGCAACGATCACCTGGAGAGTGTCAGTCTCATCGAAAGCTGCGGTGAACACCTGCTGACACTGATAGGCGAAGTCCTCGACCTCGCGAAAATCGAAGCCGGCCGCATGGACATCGACGTTGCACCGGTGACGCTCGATGACTTCCTGCACCAGGTCGCCGATGTTGCCCGCATCCGTGCAACCCAGGCGGGCCTGCGCTTCTCCTACGAGACGCTGAATGCATTGCCACCGGTGATCGTCACGGACGAACGCAAGCTGCGGCAGATCCTGCTCAATCTGCTGGGCAATGCCGTCAAGTTCACCGACCAGGGCAGCGTCCGCTTCCGTGTTGCAGCCGAGCCGCTCGCCGGCGCCGGTTGCCGCCTGCGCTTCGAAGTGGTCGACAGCGGCATCGGTATCGAGACCGAGCAAACCGAAAAGATTTTCGATCCGTTCCACCAGGTGCGGCAACGCGAGCGTCCCGTCGAAGGCACCGGCCTCGGCCTTGCGATCAGCCGCAAACTCGTTCTGCTGCTGGGCGGTACGCTCAACGTGACCAGCACTCCGGGCATCGGCAGCACCTTCACCGTCTCGATCGACGTGCAACGAGGCGACGCATCGGCTCGAACCCGGCACGCGACTCCTGCCATCGTCGGCTACAATGGCCGGCGCCGGCGCATTCTCGTGGTAGACGACAAAGCAGACAATCGTCAGATCATCGGACGCCTGCTCAAGTCGCTGGATTTCGAGGTCGACGAAGCCGGCGATGGAGCGGAAGCCGTCACGCTGGCAGTGCACCGGCAACCCGACCTGATCTTCATGGACCTGGTGATGCCGGTGATGGATGGATTCGAAGCAATCCGCACGTTGCGCAAGGACAGTGGAGACCTGGCACGCGTACCTATCATCGCCGTCTCAGCCAGTGCCTACGACGACACGCGTGCCCAGAGCGCCGCAGTGGGCTGCGATGCATTCATCGCCAAGCCCATCCGGCTGGATGAGGTCATCAACGCCTTGTCGACCCATCTGCGACTGGAATGGACGCGGGGGCTCTCTCCCACCCGGCGTTCCGGCGAATCAGCCACCGGCGCTTCACAGTCGAGGCTGCCGGCGCAGCTCGCACGCGAACTGTACGATCTCGCGATGCAGGGCGATGTGCGGGCCCTTACCGACAAGCTTCGTGAAGCGCGCAGCCGCGACGCCTCGCACGGCGATGCCTGGACGGAACTCGCCAATCTTGCGGGAAACTACGACATGAAGGCGCTGCGAAACGCGCTGCGCCCGCACGCGGAACGCAGCGAATGAAGCAGGAGAACGGCAGCATTTTGGTTGTCGACGACACACCAAGCAACGTCAAGGTGCTGGTGGAGATGCTGAGCCGGGAGGGCTACCGCGTACTCGTGGCTCGGGAAGCCGAAAGCGCGCTGGAGCAGGCCCGCTATGCGATGCCGCTCGTCATCCTGCTGGATGTGATGATGCCGGGCATGGATGGCTTCGAGTGCTGTCGCCGCCTCAAGGCGAATCCGGCGACGGCGGCTATTCCAGTGATCTTCATGACGGCGCTGAGCGATCTCGAAGACAAGGTCAGGGGCTTTCAGGCCGGTGGCTCCGACTACGTCGTCAAACCGTTCGAACATGAAGAAGTGCTGGCCCGTGTACAAACGCATCTGCGCTTTCGACGACTGCAACTGGAGCTGGCGGAAGCCAACGCGACGCTCGAGGCCGCCGTCGCGGCGCGCACTGCCGAACTCAAGACGGCATTGAAGGAAGTCAGCACGCTCAAGGACCGGCTGGAACAGGAGAACCGCTACCTGCAGGCGGAGATTTCCGAACAGGGACATCATCGCGACATCGTCGGATCGAGCCCCCCGCTGCAGCATGCCCTGCGCCAGGTGGACATGGTCGCGGCTGCCGATACTACGGTACTGATCAACGGTGAGACCGGCACCGGCAAGGAACTCATTGCACGCGCGATTCACGAGCGCAGTCCTCGGCGAGATCGGACTCTGGTCAAGCTCAACTGCAGCGCGATCTCCGCCGGCCTGGTCGAGAGCGAACTGTTCGGTCATCTCAAAGGCGCGTTCACCGGCGCGTCCGATCGTCGTGTCGGCCGCTTCGAGCTGGCGGACAGCGGTACGCTGTTCCTCGATGAAGTGAGCGAGCTACCGTTGGATACGCAAGCCAAACTATTGAGAGTCTTGCAGGAAGGGGAGTTCGAACCGGTCGGCAGCTCGAAGACCATAAAGGTGGACGTGCGCGTCATCGCTGCGTCGAATCGCAATCTGCAGGTCGATGTGGCCAGCGGGCGTTTCCGCGCCGATCTCTACTATCGTCTCAATGTATTCCCCATCGAGGTGCCGCCGCTTCGCGCAAGAGTGGAAGACATTCCGCTGCTTGCCCAGTTCTTCCTCGAGCGCTTTGCACGCAAGTTCGGCAAACCGCTGCGACGCGTGGCCCCGGAAACACTGGAGGCCCTCCGCGCCCATAGCTGGCCGGGCAACATCCGCGACCTGCAGAACACGATAGAGCGTGCCGCCGTCGTCTCGACCGGCGAGCTGCTGCGGGTCGACTGGCCCCTCGGTGGGGGCATGGACGTAAGTCCGCAGAGCTGTTTTTCCGCCGTCGCGATGAAGCCCGTCGCCGTTGCCACGGCGCCGGCGAATGGCGCCGACGTCACGACGCTCGAAGACATGGAGCGGCAGCATTTCATCGCGATACTGAAACGCACACGCGGCATCATCGAAGGACCGGACGGCGCGGCAAAGTTGCTGGCACTGAAACCCTCTACGGCACGCTTCCGGATCAGGAAGCTCGGCATCAAGCGGGATGACTACGCGACTCGATAACGATCTGCAGAGGGGAAGTTCGTGTCCGACATCGACGGCTTGAAACTACTGCGCCGTATCGAAGAAGGCGTCGCCGGCAAGAGCGGCGAGGCGTTCTTCCGCCAGATCGTGCAGGACATTGCCGGCGCGCTGAACGCACATGCCGCTTTCACGTCGCAGTTGCTCAGCGGACGACGCGCGGCGATGAAGGCATTCTGGCTCAAAGATCGCTACGAAAAGTGCACCGTCTACCTGCTCGACGGCACGCCCTGCGAATTCGTGTACGCAGGCCGGATCACCGCATACGCTCGTAACATCGGCGAGATCTTTCCAGTGGACCGGGAATGGTTCGCCGAGCTGGGCGTTCACAGCTACCTCGGCATTCCCATCAAGAACGAAACCGGGGAAGTCTTCGGCCACATCGCGGTCATGGACACGCGCGAGCGCGACTGGCATGACGCGGACCTCGATGTGCTCAGATTGTTTTCCCTGCGCACAGCAGTCGAACTGGAACGATCGCGAGCGCACCAGCAGCTTGAGCAAAGCAACGAGTCACTGCGCCTGATGAATGAGCAGCTCAGCGAGGAAGTCGCGCGGCGAAAGGCCATGCAGGAACAACTCGCAGCGGCGAAATTGGCGGCGGAAAGCGCCAATCAGGCGAAGAGCATTTTCATCAGCCAGATGAGCCACGAATTGCGCACGCCGTTGAATGGCATCCTCGGTTACACGCAACTCCTCAAGCGTGGCGAACGGCTGTCGGAGCAGCAGCGCGATGGCCTGGAGGTCATCGAACGCTCGGGAGAACACCTGCTGCATCTCGTCAACGACCTGCTCGATCTCGCGCGCATCGAGGCCGGCAAGGTCGAGTTGCACGAAGAGAACGTCGATTTGCCGACTCTGTTGCAGCACGTACGCGACCTGATCGCCGTACGTGCCGACAAGGCCGGTTTGCGGTTCGAGTACCGGGCCGACCAGGTGCCCGAGACCATCCGGGCCGATGGCCGCGCGCTACGTCAGGTGCTTCTCAACCTGCTCGGCAATGCGGTCAAGTTCACCAACGCCGGAGGCCACGTGGCGTTGCAGGTCTCGGCGCTACGTTCGGCCGCCGATCGGTACACGCTGCAATTTCGGATTGCCGATTCCGGCGTGGGCATTCCGCCCGATCAATGCTCGCGCATTTTCGAACCCTTTCATCGTGTCCACGATCCCGACAGGCCAGCCGAGGGAACGGGCCTTGGACTTGCCATCACCAAGCGACTTGTCGAAGCCATGCGGGGCACGATCGAACTGCGCAGCGAAGTCGGCAACGGGACTGTCTTCGCCATCGAGATCGAAGTCGCAGCCGCTGCCGCAATCCGGCAGACCTCCGCTCGGGAGTCAGTCATCGTCGGCTATGAGGGCAAGCGGCGTGCCGTGGTCGTGGTCGATGACGACGAAGCCAATCGCCAGCTGGTCTGCCATCTGCTTTCCGATCTCGACTTTGACGTGCGCTCCGGTACGAACGGCGAAGATGCCCTGCAACTCCTCGCTGAGCGGCCGGCCGACCTGCTGATCACCGACCTGGTGATGCCACGCGTCGGTGGACTGGAACTCGCCCGTCGCCTGCGGGACCAACGGAGCAGCCAGCCGAGGCTGATCGCCATTTCCGCCAGTGCCTCGGGGTGCACGACTGACGAAGCGTTGCAGGCAGGGTGCGACGCGTTCGTATCCAAACCGCTGCGACTCACGGATCTGCTCGACACCATCGGCAACCTGTTGTCGCTCGAATGGCGCTACGACTCACCAACAGGCGCCACGTCGCAGACACTACCCGCCGGCGCTCTCGACTTCACGCCGTCGAGGGAGCACGCACAGGA
>Ga0157380_10001530_pt1 | contig 15203 bp, 13 predicted proteins | sample S35metaG_FD_119757 | JGI IMG/M metagenome (GOLD analysis project Ga0157380, IMG submission 119757) | Switchgrass rhizosphere microbial communities from Kellogg Biological Station, Michigan, USA - S3-5 metaG | ecosystem: Host-associated > Plants > Roots > Rhizosphere > Soil | place: USA... | reverse complement strand
GCGGGGTTGAACCTGTCGCATGAGACATGAGTGTCCTCCAGGCGCGAAAATCCTTCGCAGCCGTCCGCGAAGGATTTCCCGCGACAGGGCACACTAACCAGCCGATGACCCAGGCCGACCGCGAACTCGTCGATCGACTGCTGCGCGCCGATGCTCGCGCCTTCGATGATTTCTTCAACGAGTACTACCCGAAGCTGTATCGCTTCGCAAAGCGGCGTGCCCCCCATGATTCCGCGGGCGCCGAGGACGTCGCGCAGGCCACTTTGTGCCGCGCGCTCGAGAGCCTGCGCGGTTATCGCGGTGAGGCGGCGCTGTTCACCTGGCTGTGCACCCTGTGCCGCCGCGAGATGAGCCAGCGTTGGCACGACAAGGACGCGGCGGCCGACGCGTTGCTGGCAGAAGATCATCCCGAGGTGCGCGCCGCGCTCGAATCCCTGGCAGCCAACGAAGGCGCCGATCCGCTGCTGGCCACGGACCGCGCGCAGCTGCGTGATGCCATCCGCGTGGCGCTCGACTACCTGCCCGCGCCGTACGGCGACATTCTCGAATGGAAATACCTGCGCGACATGAGCATTGGCGAAATCGCAAGCCGGCTGGGCCGCTCGCCAAAGGCCGCCGAGTCCCTGCTGACGCGCGCTCGCGAGGCCTTTCGCGAGGCTTTCTCGCTGATCGCGCAACCAGGCACCACCGGAAACACGCCATGAACACCCGCGATTCCGAAAGCTCGGTAGAGCGACTCATCAAGCTGGCCGGCGAACCGGACCTGCCGACATCCGAAGGGATGCGTCGCGCGCGAGCCGCCGGTGAAATCGCCTGGCGGCAGATGCTCGCGCAGCGGGAGGCCTCGCCGCGCCGCGGACGCATGTTGATGCTGGGATTTGCGCTGGCGGCCAGCCTGGCGCTGGTGGCCTGGCTGGTGATCCGCCCTGCGTCGCAGTCAGCAGTGCCAGCCGCGATTGGCCAGGTCATTGCACTGGAAGGTATGGCCGGCATGCAACTCGACGGCGAGACCACGTCAATCTCCCCGGATTCCGTCGTGTTCACGGGATCCATCCTGGAGACCTCGCAAGGACGCCTGGCCATCGCCTTCATCCAGCCGTTGTCGCTGCGCGTGGATCGCAACACGCGCCTGCGTTTCGACGGCGCGGACCACGTGACGCTGCTGGCAGGTTCGTTGTACGTCGACTCCGGCGGACTCAACGTGAGCTCGCCGCTGCGCATCACCACCCCGGCGGGCGAGGTGAGTCACGTGGGCACGCAGTTCCAGGTGTCCGTCAGCGGCGCGACGACGCGGGTGCGCGTGCGCGAGGGGCGGGTGCTGGTGGAATCCGGCCACGACGCAGCGTCGCGCAGTCTTGCCACCGGTGACGAGCTGGAGATTCGTGGCGGGCTATCTTTCATCCGCAGCGGGATGCCGACGTTTGGTGCCGACTGGGAATGGGCCGCGGACGTGATGCCGGTGCTGGAGATCGAGAACCGCCCGTTCGGCGAGTTCCTGGCCTGGCTGGTGCGCGAGCAGGGATGGCAGCTGCGTTATGCATCGGACGCCCTGCAGCAGCAGGCCAACGAGATCCGCCTGCACGGCAGCGTCGAGGGCCTCGATCTGCCCGCGATGCTGGAACGCGTTTCCCTGGTCACCGGGATTCCTCTCGAAGAAAGGGATGGCGTGTTGTGGGTGGGCAAGGCGCGATGAAAGTCGCCCACCTCATGCTGGCATTTTCGCTGGCGATTCCGGGCGGCGCGCGGGCGGCCGCGGAAGTTGCTCCGCATGAATTGCGTGCCGCCGACACGCAGGGCCTGCATGCCGGCGATTCGCTCGGCTCGGCACTGGCCACGCTCAACGGCCAGGGATTTCGCGTGGTGTACAGCAGCGCACTGGTCCGCCCGAACATGACGCTGCACTCGCGGCCGCGGGCCACTCGCATCGACGAACTGCTGGACGAGATCCTGTCGCCCTGGAAATTGCGCGCAGTGCAGGCCACCAATGGCGACTGGCTGGTGGCCGCGAGGGAAATCACGCCTTCGCCGGACAAGCCGGCGCCCGCAGCCGCCGCCACGGAAGAGACCATCGACAGCATCGACGTCACGGCCACACGGCTCAAGCTCGCGGTGGCCGGCGCCAGCGAGGTCTTCCTCGAGCGACAGGACGTGGAGCGCATGCCACACCTGGCTGACGACGCCATGCGCATGCTCAAGGTTCTGCCCGGCGTCTCGGGCGGCGACTATGGCGCTGCACTCAACATCCGCGGCGGCCGGCGTGATGAAGCGCTGCTGACCATCGACGGCGCCGAGATCCACAACGCCTTTCACTTTCGCGACATCGATGGGGCGCTGAGCGTGCTCGACACCAACCTCGTCGAGGGTATCGATTTCATCACCGGCGGCATGACGGCCGATATTGGCGATTACATGAGCGGCGCCGTCGGCCTGCTGTCGCGCAAACCCTCCACCGGCGATGAATATCGCAGTGGCGTCGGCATCAGCTTCGTGAGCGTGTACGGTCGCAGCTCCGGTACCTTCGCCGACGAGCGCGGCTCCTGGCTGATATCGGCGCGGCGCGGATTCCTCGACGTGCTGGCCGCACGAGTCATGCCGGATGACGAGCAACTGACACCGCGTTACACCGACTTGTTCGCGGCCGCCAATTTCGACTTCGGCGAGCGCACCACGCTGAAGGCGCGATTCCTGCTGAGCGACGACGATCTCACTTTCCTCACCAAGGAAGACGCCGACGACATCGATTCGGCGGGCGAGGGCCACTCGAAACACCTGTGGTTCACACTGGATCACGAATTCGACGGGGGCCTGGGTAGCACCACCTTGCTGTCTGCCGCCACGGTGCAGCAGAGCCGCGACTCGGCCGGTACCGACGACCTGCGCACCGGCAGCCTGTCCAGCGACAACGAGTTCCAGTTCCTGGATTTCCGCCAGGACTGGACCTGGGCGCTGAGCGATACCCAGCTTCCGCGCTGGGGTTTCAATGTTGGCGAGCAGCACGGCGACTACGACTACTCGATGTCCTCGCAGATCTTCGATCCTCTGGTGGCGCCGGATCCCATCGACACCGCGTATGCCACCGACATGGACGTCGACCTGGGCAAGGCTGGCATCTACGCGGCCTGGCGCACGCGACTCACCTCGCAGCTCACCGCCGAAGCCGGCCTGCGCTGGGATACCTGGCGCTACGAAGATGGCCTGGAGTTCGACGCCGTGAGCCCCCGGCTCAACGTCGTGTACAGCTTCGGCGAGAACCAACTGCGTGCCGCATGGGGCGTCATGCACCAGCCGCAGTCCGTGAATGAGCTGCAGGTCGAGGACAATGTCACCACGTTCTTCGGACCAGAGCGGGTCACGCAGGCGGTGATCGGCTACTCGCGGCGCTTCGCACACGGCATCAGCGCGCGCGTCGACATCTATGACAAGCGTTACGACGACCTGCGGCCGCGTTTCGAGAACGCGCTCGATCCCATCCAGCTCATCCCGGAGGGAGCGCCCGATCGAATTCGCATCGACGCCTCGCAGGCCCGCGCGCGGGGCGTGGAGCTCACGGTGCGGCGCGAAGCCGAACGCGGCCTCGCGGGCTGGGTGAGTTACGCCTACGCCCGTGCCGAAGACTTCGACCAGGGCAACTGGGTTCCGCGCAGCTGGGAACAGCGAAACACCCTTTCGTTCGGCGGAAGCTGGACCGGCAGCTTGTGGACCGCGAGCCTCGCGGGACTGGTACACGGCGGCACGCCGACCACGGCGCTCGGCATCGTGACGACGCCGTTGCCCGGTGGCGGCTTCGCTGTGGATGGAGTCGTGGGTCCGCGCAATGCGGAGCGACTCGATCCCTACGCACGCGTGGACCTGCGCGTCAGCCGCGACGTGCTGCTGCAGAACAGCAAGCTGTCGTTCTACATGGAAGTGACCAACCTTCTGAATCGCGACAACGAATGCTGCATCGAGAGTTATCACGTCGTGCCGCGTCCCGGCAGCCCGCCGGTGCTCGAGATCGAGAAAAGCTACTGGCTGCCGATGCTGCCGTCGTTCGGCTTTCAGTGGGAGTTCTGAAGCGGCAGGACTTCGCGGATGCGCAGGCCCTTGAGTGCGCCGAGGATGTCCTCCACCGACAACATTCCCAGGCAGGGCTGAGCCCCGGCAGGAGGCAGGTAGCCCGCGGCAATCTTGCTGGCCAGGGCAATTGCGGGTCCGCAGGGAATGTTGGGGCCGTGGTTGTCGCCGGCCAGCACCATCCAGGTGAGTTGCTGCGCTTCGCCGTCCGTATCGAGGCCCTCGAGCTTGACGTACATGCCGCCGCTGTCGCTGAACAGTGGCTGCAGTCGACTCGCCACCCAGAAGAAAAGCTTCGCGAACGGCAGGGCGCTGGCGAACCGACCCGTATCCACCTGGCGCGCCAGTAGTTCGATGGCCTTGTGTCCGGTCTCGCTGGCGAATCCGGCATGGAAGGTCATGGTCCTGAGCCCCGCGTAGCGCCGCGGCATCAGGATGAGGTCGGGTACGTCGCAGGCGCCCAGCAATCGCCGCCCCAGCGGGCGGGGAAATTCGTGCGTCTGCCGGTCGAGCCAGCCGGGCACATCGATCCACTTGCCGTCCTCGAGCATCTGGATGGGCTGGCCGACATAACCGAACACCGCACGCACAGTGGCGATGCCGGGAACCAGTGCACCGGAGCTGATTCCGATGCGCACCGCATCCAGCCGCGAAAACGATTCACGGTAGCGATCGACCACTGCGCATGACAGCGCGGGCAGTGAGCTGACGCCGGTCACGACGGCAACCTGCGCGGCGCGCGCCGCCGCGTCGAGCTGCGCCATGCCGGTGACGAACTGGCGGCCGTCGGCGAGATCCAGGTAATGACAACGCGCATCGATGGCCGCGCGCGCCACGTGGTAGTCCTGGCCCTGGAAGGGCCCCGCGGTGTGGATCAGAACATTTACGCCGAGCTTGCGCAGCAGGAGACCCAGGCGCGGATCGCCGGCATCGACACGCCGCGCGGATTCGGCGGTGAGGCCGAGCTGATAAGCGAGCGCCGTCGCCTTGGCGAGATCCCGCCCGGCGAGGATCAATTGCACGCGGGGATTTCGCGCCAGGCGCGCGGCGATGCGGCTGCCGAAAAAGCCATAGGCGCCGAGCAGCAGAACACGTGTGCGGCTTTCAGTCATACTTTCCGCAGGTTACGCGGAGAAGCTGCGGCAAGGAAAGACCGACACCTGCGCAGCGATTGGTCAAGATTCGTACAGCGGAAATCGCGCCGATTTTCAGTCTACATCTGCGCGACGCCTGCCCGTACAATCGCGCCCCACACAATTTTTCTTTCGATGAAGGGCATACGCCATGGCGCGGGGAATCAACAAAGTCATCCTGATCGGCAACCTGGGCGCAGACCCGGAGACCCGCGCCATGCCTTCGGGCGTGACGGTAGCGAACATCCGCGTGGCGACCAGCGAGAACTGGAAGGACAAGCAGTCGGGCGAGCAGAAAGAGCGCACCGAGTGGCACAACGTGGCCATGTTCGGGCGCCTCGGCGAGATCGCCGGCGAGTACCTCAAGAAGGGCAGCAAGGTCTACATCGAAGGCTCGCTGCGCACGCGCAAATGGCAGGACAAACAGGGTAACGACCGCTACACCACGGAAATCATCGCCAACGAAATGCAGATGCTCGACAGCCGCGGTGGCGGCATGGGCGGAGGCGGTGGTGACTACGGTGGTGGTGGTGGTGGCGGTGGGGGCTCGCGTCGCGGCGGTGGCGGCGGCCAGTCGGGTCCGCCGGATGACTACGACCAGGCCCCTTCTGGCGGTGGTGGTGGCGGCAGCGACAAGGGCGGCGGCGACTTCGACGACGACATTCCGTTCTGACGCATGCGCGCTGCTCGCGGGAGCCGCGGCTGCCAAGAATCCGTACAAGGCAAGAACGCTGCGTACGGATCTTGCGGCTGACACGGGAATCGACGCCTCCACCATCAGGACCAGGTCCTGACGATCAGCTATAGCGGCGGCTTGCTCGACGAATACGGGAGTCGAATACGTCATGCCCTATATCCCGCCCTCGAGGACGATCACAATCTACTGATGAGCCGTCAGGAGGTGTGAAATGAAAGCATTGACTCCATTTGCGGCGGGTTTCGCGATCGCCACCGTGTTGTTTGGCCTGCCGCGACTGTTCGCAGCCGAAGGCGAACCGACACCGGTGCAGGCCAGGCAGGCCTTCAGCGAAAAACTTCCCAACGTGCCGGGCAAGACCATCACCGGCGTGCTGGTGCAATACGCGCCCGGCGGCAAGTCCCCGAGCCATGCACATGCGGGCAGCGTGTATGCCTACGTGCTCTCCGGCCAGATCCGCTCGGAGAATTCGGCCACGGGGCCCGCGAAGGTGTACTCGGCGGGCGAAGGTTTCTTCGAGCCGCCGGGCAGCACGCACACCATCAGCGAGAACGCGAGCAATACCGAGCCGGCCAGCCTGCTGGCCATATTCGTCGCCGACGATGGCGTGCAACTCACCCGCGGGGCCGGCGAACCGAAGTAGTTCGGTCGCGTCCGAAAATGGTGCGGCACGGCGGCACTAACTAGTGCGCCGGTGCCCGGAGGTATTTGCGGGAATAAGTCACAAAATGAAATGAAAGAACGGCGGGCCGGATTCGTTTGGCGCGTGCCCGCGTAAAGATGCGCACACGCCGGGGGGTGGATCCAACAAGGGAGAACCTTCCATGAAGACTTGGTCCAGCCGGCAATTGTTTTCTTTCATGTTCATGGCCTGCGCGGCTTCGTTCGCGCAAGCCGCCAGTTACGTCGTCGACAGCGTCACCGTGACGGATCTCGGTACGCTGGGTGGCGAGGATTCCTGGGCAACCGATGTCAACAACCGCGGCCAGGTCGTGGGTTGGGCGCAAGACGCGACCATGAAGCGCCTCGCGGTGCGATGGAGCGGCGGCGCCATTCTCGAGCTGGGCACGCCCGCCAGTTCGGCGTTCAGCTATGCCAACGGCATCAACGATATCGGCGAGATCGTGGGTCAGTTTGGCGATCCGGGCGAGTTCGACTATCGGCCTTTTTACTGGAGCGCGGGAACGGGCATGGTCGAGATGAATCGATCGCTGTTTCCCGGCGATCCTCTGGATCCGCTCTACATTGGCAAGGCAAACGCCATCAACAATGCGGGAATGATCGCGGGGATCATAGAAAAAGACTTCACTTCGTTCACCGTTCCCTGCCGCAAGTCACTGCCAGTTGCATGGAGCTTTTCCGTTGCAACACCGTTCATCGTGCATTGCCCCGAAGCGCTCAATTCATACAACCACGCTTCGGACATCAACACCTCCGGCTGGATCGTCGGCAGTGAAGGCACCGGCGCGACGACTCGTGGATTCGTGTGGAAATCCGGAGTCACGACCCACATTCCCAATCCTTTCCTGGGAACCCAGGTGAGGGGCAGCGGAATCAACGACGTGGGCGTGATCGTGGGTTACGCCAACCTGGGCGGTGCGTCGCGGGCCATCCGTTGGGACGGAGTGAGTGCCACCAGCACCTGGCTGCCAGTCCTTGGGGGTGGTACCTCGAGCTACGCAGAAGAAATCAACGATCAGAACTTCGTTGCAGGCACCTCGGAAATGCTGATCAAGGATCCACTCCTGCCGGACGAGGTGCACGACCGCGCCTTCCTCTACCACAGCCTGCTTGGCATGTATCCGCTGCCAATTCCGCGTGGTTCGAGACCCCTCGAGACGGATTGTTCGGGCATGTCGCTCAACAACATCGTTTCGTCGACGGGTGTCATCAAGGTGGTCGGTGCGTGTTCCTCGCGCGCCATTCTCTGGACGGTGGTCGTCAAGAAAGTGCCGTGAGCCGCGCGCCGCGCGCATGACGTCCTTGTCCGTAAATCCGTACATCGGGAGATTCACATGAGATTTCGATCCTGCTGGCTGGCGATCGGCGCCAGCGTCCTGGCATTTACAGCTGCGAATATCAACGCCGCGCCCATCGGCTACCACGTGCAGAGCGTCGTGGTGTCGGAACTGGGTACGCTCGGCGGACCGGACAGCACTGCGTACGACGTCAACAACAACGGTGACGTGGTCGGGAAATCCCGTACCGCGAGCATGCAGCGGCGTGGCTTCATCTGGCGCAACGGGACCATGAGCCAACTCCCCATGCCCGCGAACGCCATCGACATGTTCCCATTCGGGATCAATGACAACGGGGAGGTGGTCGGCGAGTACGGAAGTCCCTGCTTCGAGTGCGACACACCTTTCTACTGGAGCGAGGGCACCGGCCTGGTCACGATGAGCCGATCGATCCACGCCGGCGAAATCTACGACTCGCATTACATCGGGCAGGCCGAGGCCATAAACAACGCCGGTGTGATTGCCGGCCACATCGAGCCCGAGTGGATGTACGACGGCATGCCGGATCTCGCGTGTTATCGCGAAGTGGTGGTGACCTGGCAGAACCCGTATGTCATGCCGCAGATCTTCGAGTGCCCCATATTGCTCGATGGAGGCGTCGGCGTTTCCGACATCAACAGTTCGGGATGGATAGTCGGGTACACCGGCGGCAGCGCAGTGGTCTGGAAGAATGGCGTGAAGAGCTTCATTCCGAAGCCGTTCGCCGCCAGCGATGTGAGCGGCAATGCGCTCAATGACAGTGGCGTGGTGGCGGGTACCGGTACCCTCGCAGGACAACCGCGGGCGATGTTGTGGGATGGCGTCAGCGCCGCGAGCCAGTGGATTGGCACTTTTTCCAACGGCAACGGCAGTGCCGCCTATGACATCAACGAGCAGAAGTTCGTAGTGGGTGTGGGCGACAAATTGGTGGGCAATCTGAACGGGCTTGCTCGACGCGACCGCGCCTTCATCTGGCACGCCGACTTCGGTCTCTACGCGCTGCCGGTGCCCGCCGGCATGCCGATACTGACCACCGACTGCGAGGCGGTCGCACTGACCAATCGAAGCGCCGGGTCCGGGAACATCATGGTGGTCGGGAATTGCGGCGGACGGGCAGTGCGCTGGAACCTCATCGTGCTCAAGTCGCTGCCGCTCGGAGGCTTGTAACTATATGATTTGCAAGGCGTAAAATTCGATTGGGGGGTTTTGCGATACCCTAGCGCCCGCTTTTCCCTTCGTCCCGAAATGCCCGGCCGCTACTACATCAAGACTTTCGGCTGCCAGATGAACGAGTACGACTCGACCCGCATGGGCGACGTGCTCGGCGCTGGCGCCGGACTCACCCCGACGGACAACCCGGCAGAGGCCGACGTCCTGCTCATGAACACCTGCTCGGTGCGCGAAAAGGCCGAGGACAAGGTGTACTCGTTGCTGGGTGAATGGCGGGAGTTGAAGAAGCTCAAGCCGCATGTGCTCATCGGCGTCGGCGGCTGCGTGGCCAGCCAGGAAGGGGATGCGATCACGCGCCGCGCGCCGTACGTGGACCTGGTCTTCGGGCCGCAGACCCTGCACCGCCTGCCGGACATGCTGGGCGAACTCAAACGCACCGGCCGCCCGGTGGTCGACGTGTCGTTCCCCGAAATCGAGAAGTTCGACAATTTGCCGCCGGCCCGCGCCGAGGGCTCATCCGCCTTCGTCTCCATCATGGAAGGCTGCAGCAAGTACTGCACCTTTTGCGTCGTGCCTTACACGCGCGGTGACGAGGTCTCGCGTTCATTCGATTCGGTGATGGAAGAAGTGCGCCAGCTCGCGGAGCAGGGCGTGGGCGAGATCACGTTGCTGGGGCAGAACGTCAACGCCTATGCGGGTCCGATGACCGACGGCACCATCGTCGACCTGGCCACGCTGATCCACTACGTCGCCGAAGTTCCCGGTGTCGAGCGCATCCGCTTCACCACGTCGCACCCGGTGGAATTCAGCGACAGCCTCATCGAGGCCTACGCCAACGTTCCCAAGCTCGCCGATCACCTGCATCTTGCAGTGCAATCAGGCTCGGACCGCATCCTCGCGGCGATGAAGCGCGGCTACACGGCGCTCGAATTCAAGGAGAAATTGCGGCGCCTGCGGGCCGTGCGCCCGTCGATCGCGGTGTCCACCGACATCATTGTCGGGTTTCCCGGGGAGACGGAACGCGATTTCGAGGCCACACTGAAACTCGTGCGCGAGGCGAATTTCGACCAGTCGTTCTCCTTCATCTACAGCCAGCGCCCGGGAACCCCCGCCGCCTCGCTGCCGGACGACGTCGCGCTCGACGCCAAGCAGCAGCGCCTGGCGAAGTTGCAGGCGCAACTCAACGAACAGGCCCGCGCCATCAGCGAATCGATGGTGGGCAGCAGGCAGCGCGTGCTGGTCGAACGACCCTCGAAGAAAGACAGGCAGGAATTGGCCGGCAAGACCGAGAACAACCGCTGGGTGAATTTCCCCGGCCCTGCGAGCCTGATCGGCCGCTTCGTGGACGTGGTCATCGTCGAGGCACGGCCGCAGTCGTTGCGTGGCCGGCTCGCGGCCGTGGTTCCGGATGCCGAAGCGCGCATCGCGGCGAATAGTTAGAACTGATGTCCACTCCCGCCCCAGTAGAACCCGCACGCGAATTCGACCTCGTGCCGCCCGACAACGCGCGGCTCGCGAATCTGTGCGGCCCGCTCGACGAGAACCTGCGCCTGATCGAGGAACGCATGGGCGTGTCGGTGAAGCGGCGCGGCTCGAGTTTCCGCATCGTTGGCCAGCGCGCCCATGCCGCCGAGGACCTGGTGCGCAGCCTGTTCGAGACCTCCAACCGCGAGGAGATCTCGCTGGATCGCGTGCACCTGGCGCTGCGTGATACGCATGACATGCCGGGCGCGCTGGTGGCCGAGGAGACATCGGACGGCAGCGCCGTGCGCGTGACACGCGGCACCATCCGCGCACGTGGCCGCAACCAGCGCGACTATCTCGCCAATATCCATGCGAAGGACCTGACCTTCGGCATCGGACCGGCGGGCACGGGCAAGACCTACCTGGCCGTGGCCTGCGCGGTCGAGGCGCTGCAGGCAGACCGCATCCGCCGCATCATCCTCGTCCGGCCGGCGGTGGAAGCGGGCGAACGGCTCGGCTTCCTGCCCGGCGATCTCACGCAGAAGGTGGATCCCTACCTGCGCCCCATGTACGACGCGTTGTACGAGATGCTGGGTTTCGACCGCGTGGCGAAATTCATCGAGCGCAATGTCATCGAAGTGGCGCCGCTGGCATTCATGCGCGGCCGCTCACTCAACGATTCCTTCATCATCCTCGACGAGGCGCAGAACACCACGCCCGAGCAGATGAAGATGTTCCTGACCCGCATCGGATTCGGCTCGCGCGCCGTGGTCACGGGCGACGTCACGCAGACCGACCTGCCGGCCGGCAAACTCTCCGGCCTCAAACACGTCATCAACATCCTGCGCAACACCGACGGCGTGGCTTTCACCTTCTTCGAAGCCGCGGACGTGGTCCGTCATCCGCTCGTGCAGCGAATCGTGCAGGCGTATGAAGCGCATACCCCGCCGTCATGAGCGCGATGCGTGGACTCAAGCTGGACCTGGCCCGCGGTACACGTGCGTGGACACCGGCGCGCACACGCATGAACCACTGGGCCGCCGCGGCGCTCGGGCGGCGCGGTGAAGGCCGCGAGATCGCCGTGCGCGTGGTCGCGCCGCGCGAGAGCCGCGAGCTCAATCGTCGCTGGCGCGGCAAGGACAAGCCCACCAATGTCCTGTCGTTTCCGGCGCCGCCCGCGCTTTCGAAGAATGGAGATGGCCGCGGCCGGCCGGGCGACCAGCACCTGCCGCTGGGTGACCTCGTGATCTGCGCCGAAGTCGTGCGGCGCGAGGCGCAGCGCGATGGCAAGCCGGTGGCGGCGCACTGGGCGCACATGGTGGTCCACGGCGCGTTGCACCTGGCCGGCTACGACCACGAAACCGGCCGTCGCGAACGGCTGCGAATGGAACGGCGCGAGATCGCCGTGCTGAAGAGCTTCGGCATCGGGAATCCGTACACATGAGCGCCAAAGAAAGAGCCCGGGAAAAAGACAAGGAAAAGGACGCCGGCGCGAGCGGTACCTGGCTGCGCAAGCTGTCACGCCGCATGTCGGGCGAGGCGCAGGATCGCAGCGAGGTGCTCGAGCTGCTGCGCGAGGCCACCACGCGAGGCGTGCTCGAAGGCGATGCGTTACCCATGCTCGAGGGTGTGCTCACGGTGGGCGACATCCAGGTGCGCGACATCATGGTGCCGCGCGCACAGATGACGGTACTGAACCGCGACGAGGAATCCGGCGTATTGCTGAAGACGGTGATCGACAGCGGCCACTCGCGTTTCCCGGTCATGGACGAGGACAAGGAGAAGATCGTCGGCATCCTGCTCGCCAAGGACCTGCTGCGCATCGCGGCGGCCGCCGACGGCGCGCCATTCGACATCAAGGAATTCATGCGGACGCCGGTATTCGTGCCGGAGTCCAAGCGACTCAACGTGCTGCTGCGCGAAATGCGCCGCTCGCGCGTGCACATGGCCATCGTCGCCGACGAATACGGCGGCATCGCGGGGCTGGTGACCATCGAGGACGTGATCGAGCAGATCGTCGGTGACATCGACGACGAACACGACATCGACGAAGAGCAGAACGTCCGCAAGGACGGCGATCGCCAGTACATCGTGCGCGGCCAGACGCCCATCGACGAATTCAACGAATACTTCCAGACCGACCTCTCCGACGACGAGTTCGACACCGTGGCCGGGCTGGTCATGAAGCAGCTGGGCCGGCTGCCGCGGCGTGGCGAGACGCTGCAGTTGGCCGACTTCGAAATCAAGGTGCTGCGCTTCGACCGCCGCCGCATCGACACGCTGCGGCTCACTTCGCCGCGCGACATCATTCCTCCCGAAGACCGTCCCCTCGAAGCCGAGTGAACGTCCACGAGCTCCTGAACCGGCGCTATGTCGGCAGCTGCGTCGCACTCGTGGCGGGCGCGCTGCTGTCGCTGTCGTTCGAGCCCTTCGGCTGGTGGCCGGTCGCCGTGTTCATGCCGGCTGCGCTGGTCTGGATGTGGGACGGCACGACGCCGCGACGCGCGGCAGTGCTGGGATTCTGGTTCAACTTCGGCACGTTCTCGGTCGGCACCTACTGGCTGTACATCAGCCTGCAGTTGATCGGACACGCGCCGATTCCGCTGGCGTTGCTGCTGATGCTGGGACTCGCGGCCATCATGGGCGCGTACCACGCGCTGCTCGGCTGGGCGACGGCGAAGTTCTTCCCGGCGCGCGGCGCGGGTCGTTGGCTGCTCGGCATTCCCGCGGCCTGGTTGTTCATCGAGTGGTGGCGCAGCTGGTTCCTCACCGGTTTCGGCTGGCTGGCGCTGGGCTATGCGCACACCGACAACTGGTTAGGCGGCCTGGCGCCGGTGGTCGGTCAATACGGACTCGGTTACCTCACGTTGCTCATGGCCGGCGCGCTGGCGGCCATCGTGCTCGGGCAGAGGCGCGAACGCATCGCGGCGGGCGCGTTGATCGCCGGCATCTGGGCCGCGGCATTCCTGCTGCGCGGCGTCGAATGGACCCAGCCCAGCGGACGCCCCATCACCGTGGCGGTAGTGCAGGGCGCGGTGCCGCAGGACGAGAAGTGGATCGCGGGCAATCTCGAATCCATTCTCGAGCTGTACCGTACGCGTACGCGCGAGGCACACGGCGCGGATCTCATCGTGTGGCCCGAATCCGCCATCCCCGATCTCATCAACTACCACGTCAACTACGTGCGCGACGTGTACGCCGAAGCCAGCGCCACGGGTTCTTCACTGGTCATGGGCGCGATGCATGCCGAGGACACCGGCACCACCGGCGAAGAACGGGTCTACAACTCCGTGCTCGCCATGGATCCGGCCACGCCCGGCGTGGGCTGGCACAACAAGCATCACCTGGTGCCGTTCTCGGAGTTCTTCCCGGTGCCGGGCTTCATTCGCAGCTGGCTCAGGCTGCAGGGTCTGCCTTACGCGAACTTCGATCGCGGCGCAGCGCAGCAGGAGCCTCTCGAGGCGGCGGGGCAACACATTGCTGCGAGCATTTGTTACGAAGACGCCTACGGCAGCACGATGCTGCCCACGATGCAGACCGCCACGATGTTGCTCAATGTCACCAACGATTCGTGGTTCGGCCATTCACCTGCGCGTTACCAGCACCTGCAGATCAGCCGGCTGCGCGCCATGGAAACCGGGCGCCCGATGGTGCGTGCCGCCAGCGATGGGGTGTCCGCCGTCATCGGACATCGCGGCGAAATCCTCGTGTCCGCGCCAGAATATGAACCAAATGTAATGCGCGGATCCTTGCAACCCCGCACCGGGCTCACACCTTATGCACGCACCGGAAATTGGCCGGTGGTGTGCCTGGTGCTTGTTTTTGGCCTCGCGGCGGCCTGGTTGGGCCGCCGCCGCAAATCCGCCCGAGGGAGTGAGCCATGAGCGAGACACTGCTGAACTTCGCCACAGGCGGCCGGTCTATTTCGGCATCGTCGTCATCCTCCATCCAGTTTCGAGGGCTCGTTGATATGTCGCTTTTTGTTGCGAGACGCGTAGCGCTGGTCGCCGTGGTGGCGATCGCAGTTGGTGCCTGTTCCCCACAATCGTCGGCAGCGCCGCAGGCACAGGCCGGCACGTCGCCGGCGGCCGTGACCGCGCAGGTCGAGACTCCTTCATCGCCTCAACCCGTGGGAACATTGAACGGGCGAGTACTCCCGGATTTCGCGACACTGGTCGAGCAGGTCGGCCCGGCCGTCGTGAACGTGTCGGTGGTCGAGAAGGCGCATCGCGTCAGCAACGACTCGGGCCGCGAAGACGACTCCGACGATCCGTTCCAGGAATTCTTCCGTCGCTTCGGCATTCCGGCGCCGGACCAGGGCGGTCGCCGCAACTACGAAGTGCCGCAACGCCAGGGTGAGGGCTCCGGCTTCATCGTCAGCGCCGACGGCTACATCCTCACCAACGCCCACGTGGTGCAGGAGGCCGACGAAGTCACCGTGCGCATGACCGATCGCCGCGAATATCCGGCCAAGGTCATCGGCATTGACGCGCGCACCGACGTCGCGGTGATCAAGATCGAAGGCAAGAATCTTCCCGTCGTTCGCATCGGCGATCCGGCCAAGCTGCGTCCGGGTGAGTGGGTGCTCGCCATCGGTTCGCCGTTCACGTTCGAGAACAGCGTGACCGCGGGCATCGTCAGCGCCACCGGCCGTTCGATGCCGGGCGAGAGCGGACTCGTGCCCTTCAT